>Ga0210040_10000187_pt1 | contig 113355 bp, 76 predicted proteins | sample CryGeyCG12114_NA_FD_185462 | JGI IMG/M metagenome (GOLD analysis project Ga0210040, IMG submission 185462) | Groundwater microbial communities from aquifer - Crystal Geyser CG19_WC_8/21/14_NA (SPAdes) (version 2) | ecosystem: Environmental > Aquatic > Deep subsurface > Groundwater | place...
TATTAGGGTCAGTCATGGTATGGGTTTACATGACTACCAATCAAGTAGGGAACCCAACCTTCGTTTCCAATAAGATGGGCATTTTTGCTGTTTGAAGTTTGAAGTTTTGACCTTATGTTCTGTATACAAGAGAGGCAAATATTTGTCTCGCGATGTTCTTTTTATCATTAGTCCATCTTGGTAAAACCTTTGTTCATTATCATTTGAAATTCGTTGTCCTATGTGTGTTGCTAAATAAACCTAAGTTTTTATCTGCGTTGAATTTATCCAGTATTGTCATACTCTCATTTTAGCTCCATGCATTACACAGCTTGCATTAGATTCTTAGAACTTAGAACTTGCCAATCATTGCCCAAGTAGCTGAAAAATGCTATGCGTCAAAATATTCCGCAAATTATGACTAAAATTCACTGGATTTTTAGATCTTACAGTAATGATTAATACAGTACTAATTGTATACCCACATTTATGAGCAGATTGTGACAGAATTACTTATGAACTGCTAAAATAAAGTGCTTCATTTGTAAAACTGGTATTTCATACGGTAGCATGTTAGCTTGCTAATACATGGAGCAGCAATTATTCTAGAATTTTTTTGTGTTAAACCTCTTTGTTGAAAATTGTATTTCATAGTCGATCAACTCGATAATCTAGTTTTAGAAACGTGTTAAACAATTTGCTGTATTCAATAATTTTACACGTTTTGCTCGGTTAGCTTTTGTAGCTGAGTGGAGAATTATTTGGTTAATAAATGGCAAATGGTCTACGTTCAAAATATTAAGTTGAATGCGCAAAGAATAAACCTCAGCAAGAGGATGAAATAACGAAGTCAAGTTAAAGTTTAATATTATAGTGTTTTGCAGCAACTGTATTCATCCAATCTCAAAACATTAAAGTGCGTTAAAAATTGCTTTCTAGGGTAAGAATTTTTTTTAGTGTGACTCCGTCAGCCAGCAAGTGGATCGAATAATAATTTAATCTTTTTGAACCAAATAATAGCAAAAATCCTATTTAGCGTTAAATAATCTTGATGCTTATCTGAAAACAGCGCATTAATAATTTATCCTGTTAAAAACAGAGTATGTTAACAGAAATTCCAAACTTGCGTTTTCAAGTGATTTTGGCTTTAACATGTGGAAAATAGGGCGTTCTCCGTTTGTGTAAATTACTTGACTCAGTCTTCCGGCTTCGTAATTAGCGAGACTAAACTGCCAATCTAGCCTTGAAATAGCTTGAAAAGAGCTTAATATGGTATGGAATGAGCTATGATAATGTTGCAGGCCAGACTAACAGTATTTGGTTTTAGCAGCAAAGAAGTTTGAAAAATATTTCCGTACATTAGCCCATGTGTGTAGTTGTTTGCAAACAAACAGCAAATATGTGAGCTAGCAAGTTAGTAGTATTACTTTATGCCTGCTTATGCAAGGGAGCTCGCAAGTGGGTGGGCTTGCAATTTTCCAGTCGTTTGTGTCCCCTTCCCCACAGAGGAGTATACAGCTGACATGTTTTTTGACCGTTGTGAACTTGTACAGCAAAAATTCGGTTTTTACGAATGAACAAACTAATCCTAAAGCTTGACCAAGAAAACATGTACACAAAACTTCAACAAGATCCGTTAAGTCTTTCGAGAGTTATTGTCTCGCACAACAAATGCTGACCGACAGACAGAAAAAACAAAGCGTTTTTGTAAAATAATTTGAATGGCCTTAGTCTATTCGATTTCAAAGTGAGTTATTCCTTCAACGTTACATTTTAAGCTTTGGTTTTATGCTTCATCAAATTTATGTCTTTTCACAATTTGGTGTCTTGTTATTTGAAACATGGTCTCTCGAATAATACTTATTTTAACCATTCTCATTCGTGCAATTTTTATATGAGCGAATCTAACATTAAATTACAAGGTTTGAGTTTGTGCTCAGAATTTCATTTTGTTGTCACTTTGTGTCAATTGATTTTGTTATTTGTAAGCTAAGAATTGAATCTATTTGACTACATCCGCCTAATGTGGTTTATTAACTTTGCACACGGTGAACCTGGTACAAATAAGGGTAAATAAACATCGAAACCCTTTCATCTTCGACAAGAAAAATAACAGTTTCTTAAACTCACCCAGTAGTTTAATTTTTTTTAAATTACTAGTTGTTCAAATGAATAGGATCCGTGGAAAATCTTAATTATTGCAAACGCAGCACAAAAATGGACTTATATACATAAGTAGTGAAGTAAGATTATGCCTTGGTGTTTGCATTACTTTTATACAACACACTCTTATCGTCAGCAAATTTTCACTTCTCTCAGCCATTCTTTGAAACCATTTCTGCCAAAGTTTGTTTGCTCATAGTTATTATTTGACCGTCTGGATGGAAGTGGACAAATTGAACCAAAATTAAAAGGGTATTGCATAAACATGATATCACTAAGTATGTAACTATAACATTACGAATAAATAAAAACGCGTATTAAAAATCAGTTATCAGGATTGTAATATTAGTAGTGCCGTTGCCTTATCAGACATTCAGAACTTAATCAAACCATATCATACTAAAAGAAATGATTTTTATTCCATTTACTATTTGAAAAATTTTTAATCACTGATTATCACCAGTTTAAGCTGACCGACTGTGGTTCAAGTTCCTCTCACAGATATTGTTTTCAACGCTTATCATTTGAAAATTTTAAACTTTGTGTGGCGTCAAACTATGAAAAAGTACATATTGTTAATTTTTATCCATTTTGTCCAACTTCGTCCGCTATCCGGACAAAAATTGCATTTTAGCCGGACAAATAGCAACATTAGGAGTGAATATAGGAGGAAGAAAAAAATTGGAAAATTCTTTCCTGATGCGTTTAATCTAAAAACAGGGGAAATCTTCACTTTTGCTATCTGCTATTTGCTAATCTGACTGGCTGAATGAAGTGAAATCTGCGTTCTGTGACAACTCTTCTGCTTTTTACTTTGTATAGAATAAAATATACGACGCAATCTCTGACTCTCAGTTCTGTAGATGATGATGTTCGGATTGCTAGGTTTTAGCTCTTGCCCAAAATAAATATCCACTTTGTTTACTCATTCCATATTTTCCCGGCACATTGTCTTTTTCATTTTGACAGTTATATTCATTACTGCATTCTTATGTTCTTAATTTATGGTAATGATAAAAAATCACATCTTTTTTTTCCAATTTTTTTAACAATAAATATTTCTAGAGCGTTTTCAGCCTCTTTGACTGGCGGTATAAAATAATAATGAAAAATATAAAAACTATAAGATTCATTAGATAGCTACGAGTGTTATAACTTATTAATCTAAGTTGTTTCATAGAATTCAATAAATTTAGACACCATCTTTGGCATTCTTATGAGCATGCATGTACACACATAGACATAGCAATTGCATCCCATGTCCCGATACAACTAAAAAATATTGATCTAAATCTAGCGAATTGAAAAACCAGTAAGATTTTGCGGGAGATCCTATTGCAGAATACAAGAAAATGAGAAAAATTGCTACAAAATTAAATCCTTCAAGAACCACCTACTCATCGATGAGAGCTTATAATCTGAAAGGTTCATTTTTTCAACCACATTAGGCGGATGTTGTAGGATAGATTATATTCTTTTTGCTGAGTTTACAGAAAATGGCAAAACCATAACAATTGTTTCCATTTTCAAACACAATGTGATAAAAGAGTGAAATTCTGATGCAGCAAAAATTTATAGCTTGTAGCGTTAAATTAACTCATATAAAAATTGTATGAATAGAAACAGAATTGCTAAAACCAGTATAAATCGGAACCATGGTGCAAATAACTAAAAATAAAAATTTCTAATTAATTGGCAAAACACCAGATTATTAAATTATGCAAAATTGATAAAGCATAAAACGGAACCTTAAAATGTGACGTTAAACAAACTCGCATAAAATAATAACCAGCTATAAGGCCATTCATATCATTAATAATGGTTTAGTTTGGCAATTTGAAGTTTCGTTATTTAATAATTCAATGCATTAGCAGCTAGCAATGACGAACTACTAACTACTATACTTTGAAAAGTAAAAAGAAGTTTCCCCATGTTATTCGGCTATCTCTGATAATGATGGATTTATACAAATGATCTGTAAACTGTTGTGGCAACAATAATAACAATGCCACATAACCTACCGAAAAAACCTTTTTTTCGGAAATGAGCGATAAGAATGTTACATTATTATATTATCAAGCAAAAAAACTGGAAGCACTACTTACCAGGCAATCCCCAGCAAAATTTTTAACCTTCTAATTATTCTTCTTTTGAGTGTACTGCGGCTATAAAAAAAGTTAATCACCCGTACAATCTGTGTTTGCAGCATGAGTAGCAACATGAGGCGGCGGGGCAACTTACACATTTATGCCATATTTTTCTATTTTTTGTTAGAGTTCAGTAAGTCATTTTAAGTTTCCCTTTTCCTCGAAAACTACACAAATTTTAAATTTTACGTAGAAATATGAATGCATGCGTTTGCTAATGTTTGAAAATGTTGCGTATCATAGCCTTTGAGGAGATCGATGTGTGCAAAATTTTGCCATAAAGTGCTTTTCGTACGGTATATTTTCCTATGTTAAGCTTTTAACTTTAACTTCGATATTTTAGGACGACAAAACCGGATTGCATACTTCATCTTCTTGCAGAATCTACAATCTCTCTAATCAAATACCCACATACTTCTTCATAGATATATGGCATGTGTAGATCAATATTTTCGAACGATTCTTTCTTTTAAACACTATAACACATGAATAAAACATCAACAAACATAACTACTGTGGGCTCCTTCTACTCAAGTTTTAAATCCAGAGAATCTAAAATAGCCAGTAGTTCCTGCTCCGTAACCCTTTACAATAAACACCACGCAAATAAACTTTAAATCCCGTATTATTTCATCATTTATGTTGGGCATGGAAAGGACAGTATGTCTGCATGGATGCAAGCGTACAAGCACGTATCCGTTCGACAGCTTTCATGCTCTGCGAAGAGTTCACGCTGTAGCGAATAGGAACGTTTCTTCCATCTAGTGGAGTATATTGTCAACTTAAGGGAGAATGACAAGGTAAAAAAGGCATACAATACGTTTAAACACTTATAGTTAGTTAGTTTAGTTAACGTTGTTTTTTGTTTTCGACTATATGCGATGAATGAAGAAAATCAATGCACTACAAACTACAACTATCCAGCAATAAACAAACCACAGTTTTGATAATAAATGTTTTAAATAGCGGGGCGAATGCAATTATGATTATGATTGATTATCGATTAAAATGGGAAGTGAAATATTTAAAGTCTTCTCGATGGATCTTATCCTAGCGCAGAAGTAGCCTACCCAAGAAATGTATTTTGACGACAGTTAAAAATATTTCAAATAAAATATAGATAAGGATAGACAATGCAAATGAGCTCAACGTGTTGTGCGTACATTGCAAATAATATAATAGTAAAAAGGAAAAAATAATTTGAATATGCACAGATAATGTGACATGACTAAATGAATAAATAAAAAAAAAAACTTAATCTCAAGATATATTATGCAAATTTTCATTCAATATTCGCAAATATACAAAAAGCGTTGAAACTCCTTTTAAATGCAGCTAGGTTGTTCAAGAACAAGAGAAACTGACTGACATCATATAGTGAGTTATTTTACAATTCTACTGGTTGTGGAGCAGCAATAAAGAGATCCATTAATATCTACAATGACATTACGACTTGTTCAAAGTTCATCGTTTAACTCATAAGATTTCGCTACTCTTTAAGTTACTAATAAATAACCTAACAACATTAATATACTACAAACTAAAATTCAGCCACTTCCAATCAAATTAATTATTGGAATCAGACGATCAGTTTATTGGTAAGGTTCAGCATAAGTTTTGGTTTTAAACTTGAACTGTACATGCAATAAACCTCAGCAAGAGGGTATTACGACGAAGCCGGGTTATAAGGAATTATTTATATAAATATTACAAAAAACCAGTAATAATAATTAGGGGTTTTTATCGTTTTTCGGTAGTCTCATCAGCTAGTCTTTCTCTGTTCACCAACTTGAAATCGCAAATTGAATCATCAATCAACATATCATTTTGATTTTCGCGCCAACAATAATACTACTACAAGTTATTCCAGTAAACTGATCAGATGACCAAAAATTTACCCTAACATTTCAAATTGAAACATTTAATTAAAAAATTAAACCATTTTGGTCACGGTTGGGGTTATTCTAAAACCTGTCTGAAAACCGCGCACACAACTTTTACCCCGTTCCAAACAGAGTATGTTATCAGAAATTCCAACTTGCATTTTCAGGTGATTTTAGCTTTAACATGTGGAGCATAGGGCGCTCCCGTTTCTAGTAATTCTAAGACTCCGCCTTCGGCTCCGTAATAAAACATGACCAACGAAAATTTTGGCGACGCAGTTTATTCAAGCAAACATCGATGACTCTCATCCCCACTTGATAGGTTTTTACAGATGCAGATACAATTTGACTACATGAACAAGCATTCAACTTGCATCGCATCATCGAATGCATGCATGAATGCCGAAGCTGAAGAATATATGTGCACATGGTTTCCAACGATTCTAACTAGCTAAGTAATAAAAACAAACTATACATAACTAACTAACTAAAATCCCTTTGTAATGATAATCGGACAAAAAATAATTGCTGTGGGGAGGATTGAGGGTGTAAGGCAGAAAGAAAAGAATAAGGAAAGAGAACATGCCGATCTAAAATATTCTTGGAGCATTTCCTGGACAATTTGTTGCGCTGAAGGATTTTCATTGTTTAGCCAATAATTCATATGCATAAAGTTGTGTCGCGATACTCTGCTTACTTTTTTACCACGCTAAATGTAGCCAAAGAATAGTGAGCGAAAAATCGTATCACGCGTTCAATGTGCGTAGAACGGAGCACATGAGTGCACAACTGCATTTTTCGAGGTACACTGGGGATTGTACACATTACACCGTATATGAATTTCTTACCCTTACATACATTGTGAAACGTTATCATTAATTTTGTGTCTAAAAAATACACATTAAAAATATTTTATTGTTCATTCATTCAACTGTTAGGAGAACGCGTTCTGCGCCGATTTTTTAAAAAGATTTTGTAGATTTTGAATTTTATATTCAACTAATTCAACCTCCATCCTATGTGTGCTTATGTGAACAAGTTGTCTCTGCTTTTTTTAAAGCTTCTTATTCCAGTTATACGCCACCATATGCTGCATGGAACGATGATAGTGCATGTATGCAAGGTGAAGTATAAGTGGAGGTTGTACTGTTTTCCAGGGTTCATAATTAGGAACGAGCCAGCCATTTCCGGTTGGGTGGTATACCATTTCACTCATTCAAAGAGAGTGTCAATGTTACAGTTTAAATTAAAAAAAAAAAAACATGAATGCGCATATTTTACTGCATTTAAATTTTCGATAGATGTTCGTTTTTCCGAGCAAAAGGAGGTAATATACATTCTAGTAATCTGTGGGTCAAGACTCAACAAGAGTACCTTGAAATTAATAAATTTGGCATAAGCATGCTTACACTCTTTAAAACATATACAAACTTGCTGCTCACAACAGTAATTGCATCTAAATGTGTCTTTACCATTAGTTTAGTGCAATTATTTAAAAGAACTACTGTCTGTGATCGTTGGTACACTATACGATAAACCCTCTACATTGGCTGACTCAGACGATATCGGGGAAGTGTGGATGGGAGCTATGAAAAGTTGCATTGAAAGTATATATCCTTCCATATCCTTATTCCCCATATCAATCCATGCATTAAAAAGTATACAGGGTTGGATACGTGATTTGGTCATGTAAACAGCTCTACAGTTGCCTATAGGAGTTGTCCATTAATTCAACAAGCTATAAGCCTCTAGCGCCAGAGGCCAGACTCACTCTTACGAGACCAAAATTTAAAACCTGAATTTTTAATGATCCAAAATTTTTTTTGACGCATGGCAAGTTTTTAGAATGTGATAAACGACTCTATATCGAATTTTTTTCTCTATTATACAATTTTTTAAATCACATTCTAGAAACTTGCCGTTCGTCAAAAAATTTTTCCGCAGATTTTAAATTTTTCTCGTAAGAGTGAGTCTGGCTATAGGCTAGTGGGTCCGGCTAGTCTAGATAATTTAACCAACATCTCTAAAAATAACTAGCATGTACGATGGGTTACTGAAGTCATACTACTTATACTGTTACTGAAATAAAAATATTAATTCCCCATTTCCCATACATTCGTGCTTTCTGCATAAAATAATCTAAAGAGCCACTGCAAAATTCCCTGGAAATATTCGTACCTCAAATACATGATGCTACAATTGAATGTACACATTTTAAAAGTCGAGTATAAATTTTCAGCGTTATGTAATTTAACATAGAGAGAAATCCCCTTTGACGGTGTGTGAACAATAATAATTGCAGACAGCTGCGTCATACAAGCAACTTAAGCCCATAAAAAATTGAAAAACGCCTTAAAGATAGTAAATGTACAATTTAAACTTGAGAAATCAGTCCAAATAGCAAATTTTCAGAAAATAACTCTGGCAACCAAAACCCTACATTTCGTATGTTTCAAATTAAAATTAGACATTTTTAAAATTTCTTTATCACAGTAATCGGCAAAAAGTAATCGTTGCCAAATAAATTTGGACTGAAATAAATAAATGATTAGCAGACTAATCCATAATCAGATTTTTTTCCATCATATTATATGGCAGTAAAAATGATTAAAATTGGTCTAAAGGGATTGCATAGTCTCTCTAATATAAATTTAAAAACATGCTTGGCTGACTTAAACTTATAGAAATACACTGATTTGTAAAAATTATTAAATTAAAACTTTTCTCCTAATGCATGTGGTCATTATACAAAGTGCAGATAAGAGACCAAATAACTGTATTTTTGAACATCCTTGTAGGATACTGCTCTTTACACTTAGCAGCTCTACTCAATAACAACACAAAGAACAACTACGTCTGTTGTCTGGTTTGGTTGGGTTATGTCGTCATGATTTCATCACAATTCGAAGTAAAGCGAATTTGCTGTTAAAACACTGTGGGCTGTGGAAGGAAAAGTGATTCACGATTTTAAGTATAATCTAATTTTTATAACCCCTTTTTTTGAAGTTTCTCATTAAGCCTCAGTAAATGGATTGATTTAATCCTGCTGCAACGATATTGAAAAATCAGCTAAGGTACTAGGACTTTTTCCAGCCCCATTTATTAGTGTGTTGGAAGCATAAATTTTGAAGTCTACTGAGGTCATATATGAGGTTAAAGAGAATTTACGAAGTATTATTATTTTCGAAGTGCGTATTGCCTACCAACACAATAGTAATGTGGAATGTGGAACGGAAGAGATGAATCATCCGTTTAGCTAGAGAGAGAGAGAGAGAGATACAAATCAGCTGTACATCGAAGATTTTGAAGAACATTTCAGTTTTACCAAGCAAGAACAGCCACAGAAGCAGCCCATAACCAACCAACCAGCCTTGAAAGTGAAAAAATAATTACAAAATAGTGTATTTCCCTCCTATATCACATGATAATTTGATATTTCTGGAAGTGATTTTTGAACCAGTAGTCATCATTGGTTCTTCAAATAAAAGTAGTGAATACTGCCTGGAAGTTGGAGTGTTTAGTTGACGAATCTGACTATTTTCCTTCCCAGGTACGCTGATAATTTATCAAGTTTTCTTCCTTGGAATCAAGTATCGATTAATTGATTGCATTAAATGAAGTTTCTTTCTTTTTCAGCTACAAATTGAAAGCAGAAACAGAAGTGCATCGACGATTGGCTATATTCCAAAGACCGATTGATACTCAGGGAACATCAATTGAATAGCACTTAGTCAAGTGTGTATATAGTCGCGTTGAATCTATCATCAATTTGTAACTAAAAAACCAAAAGGTAGGTTTGCATGATCGATAGCTTCTTTAACATCGAGAGTAAGAAATAGTAGCTAGCAGCATTGTTTTAAGTTTCATGAGTTGTCTCCCTCGTCCTTGACAAATCAGCCAGATTCAGATATTTAAAGGTATCAACCATTAACGCGTGACACTCCGAACTGGGTAGTAATTAGCATAGAGTATCTAGGCGATATTCGTAATATTTACAACTAGCTTGACGAAGTTGCTAATGCCGTTGCTACGGCACGTTTGCGTTTGCTTGGTTTCAGAAACAAACATGACGGTGCAAAAAAATATTTTCAGTATAGTTAGCGCACATCAGTTGGGTTTATTTGTTCAAACAACAAGCGTAAAAAAAACTTTCGATCAAACTCTCCTCAAAGTGTCATTGTTATTTAAATTTTTATCTTCATTGACAATCGATCTCATTTAGCTGTTACAATTTAAAGAGCCATCCCATTTAAACTTTGTGTGAGCAAGTGCTCTATTCGAATCCTAATTATTGGTTTGTCTTGGCTGTTTTAATATCTTCTGAGTCATTTTTTGACTAAAAACAGATCGTTCATTCATAATGATCGATGTAACTATTATTTTGCTAGCGGTTAGCTTAGAGTAATGACCTAAGACGGTTACAAAAAGCATTTCTTTACATACATGTGTTTTATCAACTATTGCAGAAACTTTATAATGGAAGGAGAGTCAAACGGAATGGAGGGGGGACAATCTCAATGCAGAGCTGGATGTGGGTATTTCGGAAGTCCAGCTAATGATGGCTTATGCTCCGTATGCTACAAGGAAGTAGTCAAAAAGAAGCAACAACCTCCAACTGGTAGTCTAAAAGTTCCATCTCCCCAAAGAGTCACATCGTCTTGCGATGCTTGTGCGTCCTCGACACCGTCAACTCCACTCTCCAAATCTGTAAGTCGTGCTTTCTAATTCACGTACATTTTACTTGAATGGAATTTTACTACCTTAGCTTTCATGTGGTCTGGCCTTCTGGTGCGACTCATTACTTACTCATGTGTCAAATGGTATGTTGTCAATCGACTCAACATTACTGATGCTTCTATTGCCGATCGATACCATAGACTGCGTATTTGCAGTGCCACTTTAAAACAAATTAAGCTTCATATTCTGTGACCTGTGGTCTATTGACTCTATTGTTTAGGTTGCTATTACTGGCGAGGCTATCACCCTCTTCTCAGCATATAAAGCTCAAAACAACTGATAATGATATGACGATATGAGGTCATCTGACGTATAAATATTTGGTGACTATACAATAATACACACACTTTTAGTAAATCCTCGTGTTCTGCTATAGATTATTGTTGTGTATTTCACTTCAGTACTCTTTTTATTGATTTTATAAATATAGTTTATTTGTTTGCATTGCATGAGCAGTTAGACAGACACGGAATTAAGTTTGACCTGAATGAATGATAGCATTTGTTTCATTGCTGCCCAAAGTTACCTTTTTTGGGTAAACAATAAACCAATGGTTTGGTTGCAAATCAGATCAAGCCCATTTGCTCACCAGTTGGTTTAACCACATATTCCGAATAGATTGATTCTTTCGGTGATAAATTGATGCCTAGATTGCTCATCGGGTGAAAGATCAATTGCATAGAGGCAAGTAGAAAACTTCAGGCCTTCTTGCTTTTGTAAATTGTTTGGAACATTTAGAATAGGAACATCGAAACATAAATGCAGACAATAATTTGCTAATAATTTCATTTTATTCATTCACTGTGTAAACTTTGTGCTTGCATGCAGTCCAGATTTTTGGAATTAATCAATATTTACAACAACCATGTTGGTTAACATTTTAAAATTAAAATGGTAGAATATATCCCTTTTTTAAGGCCATTTTCCAGGTTGCTCTATATCGTGTCTAAATATGAAAGAAAGTCACTCATGGCTCAAAGACAAAATATCCAGTCATGGTCTCTATACCTGTTGACTTGGTAACCTGCAGTTTGCAATCCCTGGAAAACAACAAGCACTAGGCAAACCACTTGTCATTTCAAAAGATGATTGTTTCAAAATTTTAGTCGATTCCAATCCTAATTATTATTTTCCCCTCAAAATTATTTGTATTAGTAGCACAGTTATCCAAATTTTTAGTGAAAATAAAATTATCCCTTATGGCCACCCGAGAGAACATCGAGAACAAAACAGAAGAATCTACATCAACCATACTTGTACTTTCATTTTAAAATTTAATCCTGCTTTCATTTAAATAATTATTTGGTCAATTTGGTGTTGTTTGCGCTGCTGACTTTATTTTAACCCTAATAACTTAAATTGATGGGCTGTTTACTGTCCTTTTATGTGGCAAGCTGGCTAATATGTTATTGTTTTCTAAACAGACAAATGAAGAAAGTCCTGCCGAGGCAGAGCAGATAGTCGATGGTGCTGAAGCTGTTATTATCCCAACTGAGGTTAGCCCGACCAATGACTCTGATCAGTCTCAATCCGGATCTGAAAAACGAAAAGGCAACCGCTGTCAGCTGTGCCGCAAGAAAGTTGGACTGACAGGTACGGTGTAAAATATCATTATGTATATGCGTCCTGCAGTGCGAGTTGAAGTTAAGATCCTGAGATGAAGATTTCAGGATCTTCGGATCTTGATCAGGAAGAGGGAATGACCGTTTGTTTGCTTTGGTTTCAGGATTTGAATGTCGTTGTGGGGGCCTATTTTGTTCAATTCATCGCTATAGTGACAAGCACAACTGCACCTTCGACTATCGTCAGATGGGAGCTGACGAAATACGCAAGAACAATCCCGTCGTTGTGGGAGAGAAAATTCATAAGATTTAAGTTGTGTTCCCTCTCAGCCCCTCTATCATCGTAGACAATGCCGGTCAAAACAGTCCCATCGATCTTTCTTCCTTTTTTAATTATATGCAAGTAGATATAAGCACTGATGTGCACACGGGGTGCATATTCATACTTGATACGTCATTAACTACAACCACTATAATATTATATATAAACATATATATAATACATGCATATTATGTAAACATTAGCACGCTATACATTATACATCAATGAATTCATTAGTTACTGTATAAGGTACGACATTCCGTCGGAAGTACTAACTCAATTGAATTGATCCCTCATCTTCTGTTAAATTTCCTGTTTGGCTTCATTGATTAATCCCTGAGTATGCAATAAATGTTTTCGGAGTTTGTTCGTAGTTCTGTGTATAGTGCGAGTGCTCGTTGGTCTACTTCCTTCCGTGTTAACAGACTTAGGCTTTACTGGCCTATATAAGTTTAATATGTATCGCATATAATAGTGTAATGCCCCCTGTGTGGAGCTCCCAAATATGTATTTAAAGCATTCAATTCATGGTACTGAGTTCTGTATGAAGGGTAGTTTGTCCTCCAATCAGTTCGATTTTTTTCTTTGTTTGTTGTATTGAATGTTTTGATTCAAATGGGCACATTAAAAGCTCAAACATGTACAGTTCTGAAATTGTGTTGTTTATATGTGGAACGTGTTTTTCGCTCATATTTGATTTCCATGTCAAGTCAAACTTTCATTTATAAATAAAACAATGCGGATTCAGTGGAGAATCCAAATCAAATGGATGGCGCGAGGGGAATGCATATGCTTTTTCAATAATCGAAGTTTAGTATCTCGAGAGCGTGCACAGTAAAGTCCTCTGCACATGAACCATCATATTTACTCACAACAACCAAACCATCTTTTTTTTTTCTTTCACTCTAGTATGTGTTTTGTGGTGTATAATAATGCTTTATCAATGGGGCAGAAATCCTTTGTTACTAATTTGAAACCTATTGCAATTCTCAACCTCAATGGCATATATTATGATATTCCTCTAACACTACCTAAATTTCCTCAATGAAATCTGATGTTCAGGATCATCATATATGTATAGTTTATTTAGCATTTTTTTGACCCTCACAACGTCACATTGTAAAAAAAAGTACACGATCAGTAATGCATATACACTAACAATATATGCACTAAATTCATATTAGTACAAGCTATGGCTTGCTTTTAAATTCGTTTACAGCAGAAAACATATGCATGAGAATGACATCAGATAAAAAAATGGACAGTAGAAGCGGTAATGCAGCCAGCAGCCTACAGATGGTTTAAGTCATACAACAAAGTGGGGAAAGTTTTATTTACTAAACGTTTACATATAGTTACAGAGGAGACAGATTAGCTGCCCATTTAGTTTTTGAAGCATGACTGACTCCAATGGACAATTTAGATTCTTCAGCACCATCAGAATTAGACCGGATCGCCCCGCTAAATAGAAATAAACCTTAGAAGGCAAAGTGGAGCCAACAACAAATTGTTAAAATATTAATGTCTCGGACCTGAACGAAATGGAAATCTTTAATTGTTGCAGTTTACCACGTCTTAAACACGATAAAATTGTTTTTTTCTCTCTGCTACCCATGATATTCACTCACAGTTGTAACAACTTGCTTGAGATGTAGATTTTACCCACATTTAAATAACACTTACATGTTATTTACATCAAATATAAATATTCGTATATAATATATATATATAAAATGAAGCATTTAAACGATGCATAGGCTATTCATGGATGAATTTTAGAAGCAATGGTTCACGGCTTTGTCTTGACGTGTGTTGCGTTTATACGAGTATCTTAATCTTTCACTCTGAACATCTTAAAGAGATAAGAAAAAAATTATCAAGTAAGGGCCAAAACGATAGCGTATTAAATTAACCTGTCCATGTCAGTTCTGCTCAATCGTTGGTATCGTTTTATTTCGTGATGACAGAACATTTCTCGGCATGCATCAATGCCACCCACACATGGCTTAATAAATCAAAATTTATCGGAAAAATCAAACCCCATTTATTAATTCAAACCCCACGTTGGTTCAAACTTTCGATTTTAGCCGAATTTATACGACTACAAAAATTGGAAGCTCCTTTCTCTTGCTGACATAAGAGTCAAGCATCGTCCCATCCCAACAAAAAACTATAATACCGCTATAACATATTATGTGATCAATAATTTTTTCACACTTACTTATACGACACAAGACATCAACTCAGGACATAAAATAGCGCAGAACTAAGTTAGACTAGATAAATTTATTTATATGTACTGTATTTAGTTGTAACGGGTATCGAGCTCATACAGATCCACATCAGTCGCAAAGTGGTATATTTCTAACTGTAACACAAACTCGAAACTATTTGGCTTTGGCAGTACGTTAAACACTTTAACAAACATCTTCTTGAAAATGACAGGCAGTCCAACAATAGACGATAGACGTCAAGACATCAACTTTACTAGGCAAACACGGGGAATAAAATCTTTCTTTAACAGCGGTCCAAGAACTCACGATAGTGGATGCAAAGCAATCAGAATAGCCAAAATTAAAATCGCCACGGGAATAAGGAAACGCATTTGAACCTGCAGGTGGAATTATAATAAACTGTTAGAATCCAATATTTCCAACATGAGCAAAACCCAATTCGCGTGTATATTCCTTACCAGGTTTAATTGATTACTCTCACGTTCAAGGCTCATTTCCTTCAGCTTTCGCGTCAAACTAACACAGTCGGAGGAGACATCATTGTAACGAGCTTTGTAAATGGCCAACTCTTCTTCGGCCTCCAGTAACTGAAACAAAAATTGGAATACACAAAGAAATAGCTTTTTTCATGCATTTGGAATGATAAAGTACATGGTGATGTGGCCATACCTTGTCAATCATACTGGAGTCCTCACTAACAGTACTACTCTCGACTGTCGAAGATTTTTCCGCATGAATTAGTTGTCTGTAAATATGAATTCAAAGCGTTTGTTAGTTGACTAGTGTAATTATATGGCTTAGTTCAAATACCCTCAAATTTGAGATGGATAATCAGTTACAAAAATGAAAAAACGTACGAATTCACTAAAGACTGTGAGGTTGACGAGGCGGTTTGACATTCGGCATGATGAGTATCTTTTGTCGGGGTGAGATCATTTATCTGAGCTTTCAAGCGTGTAATATGGCTTTCACTACTTCTCACAGCTGAAGTTAAGGCACTGATTTTATCTAAAATGAGACTCTATTCAGTTATATCCGCAATTCATCGTTTAAATATCAAATGTAAGGTAATTTACACATCGTTTACCATGAAAAGACTTCTTCTCTCGCTCAAGCAGTTGCATCATTTCTTTCTGAACTTTAATTTGAGCTTGCAGATCTAAATTTTCAGATTTAGAAGACTCTAGTTTAACTTCCATTTTATCGACACGCGCTTGCAGTGCAGTATTCATATCGTTGAAATCCTGCAATTTTGCTGTGTTTTTCTGTAAAATCATTTTGAACACAGTAATTAATACAAACTATTGTGGATGGTTATAGATTGGTAGTTTAGAAAATTTTCAACACAAAAATTAAAAATTACCTCCAATTCCATTGCACACCCTTTGTTTTTCTTCTTTAGTTCTTCTAATTGATACTCCAACATTTTTTTATCTTCCATCAAGCTATTTACAGTCTTGAGAGGTTCAGCTACAGAAAACATCATCATTGCATCTTATATTGCTGACAGATGAAAGCGATTTTTGTTAAAGGAAAATATAAAATGAATAATGTACCATCAAAGCTATCTCCAGCGTCATTTTTGTGATTACCATGATGATTATCGGGCTCGGCAAAAGTCTTAAGAACGTAAAATGAGGGCTTTAACTTAATATTATTTTCCAATACATTGCAAAGAATTAAACAGACTTACGTCGTCTTTAGCATTGTGTTTGCTTTTATACAAATTTTCCATAGGCACAAAATATTTTGCCTGCTTTACTTCAACGTAGAGATTTTCTATAGAAGTTAAGAAATCGTCCGAAACTTTCAGGCGCGCGTCCGATTTCAATTCATCAAGGACACCTTAAAAAGTTGTATAACAAATTGAAAGGATAATAACAACCACAAAATATCAAGATTATTAGTGAAAAAACAATTCTACGGCATTAACGAACTCCACAGCACTTTATAGCAACTTACTCAGCACATGGGTTAATATTGACCTGATATCCCTCTTCTCTTGCGAAGGTCTTCTGATTCTAAAATTTAAAGTAGCGACATCATCTGAATCCCGGTGGAAATTCTTATTTACATCTTCATCTACAAAAGTGTTTTCAAGCATATGAGAATTTCTGAACAAACAACAACATACCGCAGGCCGCAGACTGCAGTAGGAATTGGCAATGAGGGGAATAGGAACCACCAAATACCTTCATTTTTGTTGTCCGTATTTACTGATTCACTAGATTTTTCTTGATTAGTGGCATCTTTTTCCATAAAATCTTTATTAATATTTGTGGGAATGATCTCATCGTCTGTATTTTTCACCGTAGTATTCATATCTTCCTCAGTTCTGATCATTAAATGTTTGATCACACTCTGTTTCTCAGCAAGTAAGTTTTCACTAATCTTAAGTTTTTCGCTTAAACTTTCGGCATCTTCTTTGTATTTGGACGATGATTCATTCAGTTCTTGAAGCTGTTTAGATGATTCTGCTTCACTCTGTTGAATTTTCTCGGATAAATCACATATTTCTTTGAAGTTTCGTTCACAACGCTCCTCAAGTAAGGTCTTTTCTTCCTCAGAATTTTCCAAATTCCTACAGTTTACACAAAAAATCTCAGAATAAATTCCTGCTCATTTGACAAATGTTCTTTCCGATCTACATAATCTATATAAGCTAAACTCACTTCTCTAACATGGCTTTCTTAGCGATTAGTTCCATTTTTTCTTGAAGTGCATTTTGCAATGCCTCTTTAGCGGCATTTTGGTACTTTTCTTTGTCTTCTTGAAGATTCAAAACTTCATCTCGTAGTTTGTCTTCATTCATGGACTTTACAAGTTTAATAAAATTATAGAGGTACTTCAAATATGAAATTATTAAGTGAGGACTGGGAAAAAATTCAAATAAGTGTACCTTTTGGGAAGCCTGAATTTGTCGTTCTAAAATCTCAATATGCGTAAGAAGCCTGTCTTCTTCAATGAGTGTCTTCCAATTCATTTCTAAAGATGATTTGGTGGAGCTTAACAACCTACATATTTTTGCTAATTTGTTTTCCAGTATTTTTTCCCTTTGCATAGCATCCTGTGACAAATTGTGAATGTAATTGTGATGCTTATCATGAAGTAATAAAATGAGGTGTCTTATCTTACAATCAAATTAGCTCACCTTAATATATTGATTTAGCTGGTACATCTCCTGAATTGATGTGTTAGCACCTTTTTCCGATAAGAACGTTGGTATACTGAAACCCATGCAAACAAATACATAAATAATTTGATTACCATAATAGTAAATATCGATTTGTATGATTTTATTTCCGAGTCGAAATCAATTGTGAACCAAAAATTTAAACTTCACGCACCTAGACTTGGCTTCTTTCCCATCTGGTAGATATAGCTCTAAAGTTGCGACGATGCAGCCGTGAGTAACTGGAATGAAAAATAAAGTTAATTTAGGACTAGGACTCTGACTTGGCTTATTCGATTGTTTTGCATCACAATGCACACAACAATGACCTATTAAAACCCTGAACAACCCATTAAAAGTCTAATCAGTGGATCCGACCAACCTTCTAATTTTTACTAAATATTTATAATCTGTCTATTGTACATTCAAAACAACGAAAGTTCAAAACCGACCTTTTTTGTCCGCTTCCACGACATCTACACCGAATTGAACAATATCTCCAGAACACACCTCACGAGGAACCGATTCTTCTGAGCTCTTGCTTAGTCTTTGGTTGTTAATAAAAGTCCCATTGCTACTTTTTGTATCTTGCAGGTAGAACTGATACCAAAGGAAAAAAGGTGTAGAACTTGAGCTAGACAATAAAAACACTATATTTGCTATTGAAAAAAGTAGCATACCTTCCCATTTTCAAACCACAACAGAGCGTGGTTTCTAGAGAGCACTTTACAATCAAATATTGCATTATTTACACTAGGACGAGCTCTGGCCACAGATCTCCCAATTTTAATGGACAATTCCAGGCTAACATTGCGATCCTGCAAATATAATGGTATAACAGTATGATAAAATACTAATTAAAATACACATAAACCTTATAACATGCAACGAATACAACCGTAAGGTCCTTTACATTGAAGACGTCATAAATATGCTTGAAACTGTACCTGAAAAGGGTGAGAATTGGATCGACAGATAAAAACAGCTCGGGCACACATTTTGATCAACTGAGCGTCTAAAAATCACAACGTTTCTATATATATGGCAGAGAAAAAGAATCAGACAGAGACGTGCTTCAGAGCACTCGGTCAGAGAAGATAATTGACGAGCGGAAGAAGGCACCAAGCATCCAATGGGGACGGACGACCGATTAAAACATAATGATACTTGCAGTCGAGGATGATCCAATGATCTGTACTGTCATAGATGTCTTCAGTTTACCAGTTTACGTGACAATCTGTAAAGCTGACATAGAAATACAAGTTGTGTAACTGTTTGTTATTACCGATAGTAAACTTGAAATATTCGTTTGAACATAGTTCCATCAAACTTATTTGTGTACAAAAGAAATGTTGACTCTTCGGCTGATAGTTAGTTAGTAGTGCTTCATTCGATGCAAATCCATTCTTACCTATATAATAATTGAAAAACTGCCTCACATTTCTCTTACATCCGAAATGTTAATCGGGGCTCTCTTCTGGGTCCAGTGATTTAACAAACTATAATCCTCACTTACAACTATGTCCATATAAGTGCATGCAATAAAAGTCTTTGGCCATTTGTAAAGTAGATATTATTACAGCAAAGTCATTAACAACGGACATGATTTCAGCCCGATTCCCATAGGTCATATGTTCAACATTTAGTCATATAGTTAGTCACTTCAAAACATACACTTTACTGGAGCACATTTGAGTCACTCTAAAACTTTAAAACTTCTTTCTTTTCGTCCGATCGTACTTATTAGTCGCGCGAGGGGCAAGGGACCCAAGGCCTAACAACCAACAATTGATCCACAAATACAACACAAGTTGACGATAGTATACAAATTCACAAGTTCCAGCACATAGGCTATAGCAGTACTGCAAACAGTACACTTATCCGATCAACGTTATTATTTTATTATCCTGCCTGGAGATCTTCATCCTCTATCTTGTGTAAAATGTCTAGTCTGCACAACCAAATCAATAATGCCAATAATTAATTAAATTGAACGATGCTCAACACGAACACAAGACAAGATAGGTAAATCATTAGCTGTAGTTAGTTAGTTTGAACGAGGCAATGAGTAGGAAACTCCTTTTCAGCTATTTAGTATTAGCTTAAGAAACAAGTAACCAACTCAACATCAACTCAAATGAGACAGAAGAGCTGCTACACTTATTATATAGAACTGCACTGTGCAGTGTGCATAATACACATACGATCACAAGTTTTTCGGATGTGGCTTTTTTAGTACCTACTTATCTACATTGGTTAGTGAGTTAGTACGTCTCTTTTGAATTTATCCTCTCCAAGTCTGGCACTACCACAGCTTTTTGGCCTCTATGCATTTCCCATGGCCTCTTGCAAAAACTAGACTTCTTGGCTTGTTTGCCGTCTTGTCTGCAGAATGCAGAGACAATTATTTCCGTTTTTCGCATATGCGGGCAGACAACAAGGCCGTTATCAGCTCACAGATAAACTTTTATGATGCAGCATAACCACCAAAAATGGCTTAAATTTTCAATATTTGACAAATCCAAAAGTTTTTTTATGGGCTGAAATTATTATTCTAAAGTTAGATAGTTAGTCGGGAAAGATAATGGTACAAGCAAATAGTTACAAAGTTTGAGTGAAATATGTATTAGTGAGAAATTTAAAGACAAGTGGTCCACCAAAGGCAACAGGGTTCTTAAATCTTTTATTAACAAAGAGTGTATTTCTCATACAATTGAAGTTACAATCATAGTGAAGTAGCAGCGCTAGCTTGGATGAGACAATGGGAATATTTTCAAATGTAGGTACATGCATGTATGTAATACATGAATAGCCATGAGATTTTTTGCATCCGAGCTACATAAGCCGTTAAATAACTATTCATTTCATGCCATGAAGTTTTTGCTGCAGTGAAAGTTTGTTTGTGTCACATGAGTCTTTAAGCTTCAAGTGCTTCCTTTGTAGGTTTGATATTGCAATGCGACTAGACAAACGTAATAAAACTAGTGAATAAAAATAAATTGTAGTCAATCGGTATACCATGGGAAAAGGAGTTATTTTGTACATGTAGATAATATGTCTTAACGCCAGAAACAAAATAAGACTTCATCTGGTTGGTTTTCATATTAGGGGTATTCACGAACGCCTGAATAATCCGGTAACTCGGTTAAACGTTAAATTTTTGCAATGTATTAAGCTGGAGAAAGATTACTACCCCCTTACCCCGGTGCATTTGAGTACCCTTATTCAATATAAACAAGCATTCATCATGTCCAAAAATTGACTGACACTAGTCCATGAATATGTGTGGTGTCGGACAGAGGTCGGTTACATTTAGGTTGGCTTTTATTGGGAAGTCTACTAAAAGAGGAAACTTTTTTGGATTTGAACTATGCAACATTTAAAAAATCATTACGTAACATAGTGCGGTTGGATGGTAAATAAGCTTGATTCGCTTCATTTACCTACAATAGATGAATTATATGAAATTAATTATAATTATATAACTATAATTATATACTATATTATGAGCATGTATCATTATCTGTGACTTATATGATGTCAATAAATAATAATAATAGTTGCATTTAACATTGAATAGGGACTACGATGGCAAATAAGATATGAGATCTTTCAACAGTCCAACAGCATAAGCTTTTAATCTGATTACACTGGCTGCATATAAGACAACTTGGTCACAACAAAGAACTAAAAAAATAAGTATCACGACATGTTGCCAAATAATGAAATATGCGTTTAGTCGGCTTTTCAAGCCTTACAAAGACTCGTACTTTGTGCATGCATAAAGTATGTTGTAACAAAATAACAATCATTTTTTGTACTCCATTTTGAATTGAAGTACATAATTAGTTTCCAAAGTTTTCACTATTGAAAAAGTTGAAACCATCTAAACTAATTTACGGGCTGGAACGTGGGCGGAAATCGTTTTTTTCGTGGTAGTAAAAGTTTAATGCTCAAGTAATATACGAGGGATCATAAAAGTGGAATACAACTAGGTTAACAAGGTAAAATCTAATTAAAGACAGTAATGGGCACATATTCTTGCTCGGTGTTAACCTAGTGCGTCGACATCTAAAAAAATGAGTAGAAGATGCATCAATTTCCTTATCGTGTCATCACCATTTTCCTATGACATAGTAATACAATAAGGACCTATAAGGTGCATATAAAAAGACTAATTTTTCCTCAATAAACGCTATACTACTTTCCGTTGTAAATTCAATAGGATACACACACGCACGCAGTGCTATGGTTGTTTGCTGCCGAAGGTGGAAAACCTCTGAGCTTGTGTATAGGCGTAGAGAAAAGAGAAAGGGATCCAAGTGAAAGTCAACAACGTGCCGTTGTAAGTAGCAAATGAATTTATTGGCACTCCTATACGCAAAACTCTCCCGTTGTTGCATTTTCAAAGTACTGGACGCAAAAGTGCAAGTTGTGAAAACCACACAATTTGGACCCATTGTAATGTAGGTGGAAGTGGGGGAGACTACTGAGAGTCTATCTATGGGATTAAACGTGTGATTTATTTAAGGCATTTAAAAGGGCCACTGCGCCGACTACTTTTTACGAGAGAAAGAACGGCAGAGATTGCGTTGTAGTAGTTTAATATTATGGGTTGGATCGGAGTGTACTGCCACCTTCATGGTTTCTGCAGACAGGAATTCCCTTCCGCATCTTTCCCACCCTTATCGATTCTTCCGAAGTTGCGTAGAGGGTCTTGGAAAGTTGCATTGCAGGATATTACTCTACTACTGGTGCTGTTACTCACAGACTGACTGACAGAATATTTTGCAGCAGTGCCTATATTATAAGGAGAACAGCAGTAGCGGAGCCCTCTCATTTGTGAAACAGTCTGTTCTGCTGTTCCTCACTGCTCCGTCTTCATTCTTTTTTACGGTAACTCACACCTAGTTTACCACCTGCATTTGTGAGAGCCCAGTGGTAAAAAAAGTGGACGAAAGAAAGGAGAAATAACAATACACTGTTATTTTTTAGCGTTAATTTTATTACGGTTCGAATAAACCTGTGGCTGTGTTTAGTGTAACTCGCAAGTTATACCTTTGAATCACGCACACAAAAACACATCATCAGACTAGGAGTAGTACACGCTGACCATAACTGAACTAATGAGCTGAAGCGTGTGACATCACAGTGGAATTCATGTTTTCAGGTAAAAACCATGTTTAAAAACCGAAGATTGGAATTAGTTTGTACCAGTGGTGAAAGTAGAGCAAAAATGGTGCAAAGGGCACAAGCCAGTTTTTTGGAAATGGAAATCACCAATAGTAGGTGTCAGTGACAAAGAAATGGCATATATTTGTGTTGAATGAATATAATTTTACACCTTTGTTATTCCAAGTGCAACTAATTGTGTCAGTGCTGGGGAGGAAATGAGCTCAAATTATTCAGGAAGATTGGTAAAAGCAAATAGCGCAACACAAATTGTGTTGTATACACACGCACGCGAGAATAGGCGGGTCCACAAAAGTACTCATTTGAGCTGTAGTAGTAGCCTGTCTCATTTGATCTCTGAATTTTCCTTTCATCCTCATGTTATGTATGGAAAACTTTGTAACAATCACATTACGCTTCAAACAATTTGGAACCCCATTAGTCACTCGTTCTCCCCCATGTGTAGGGAGGAACATTATTCCATATGACGTATTAGCTCAATCTACTGCAAATATGTAGTAATGGTGATGTCTTGTGTTTAATGAGACGATAAATTTGTGTGATTTTTTGTGGCAATAAATGACAAACGAGGGCATTCCCATGCTCTTGGAAGTTTCAGTTTACTCTTCAAACAAAATAGTACGCCTTTATGTTTACTGCAGAAGAACCAAGTTTTGCACTCAATTTTTACTGTGATATGCAGCATTATCTCACCTATTTTGACACAAATATGATGAAAGTTTTTTTTCACTGTTGTACTATAAGAAGAGCTGAAGCTACCCATTTTTATTTGTTTGAGGATTCCCACGGGCTTCGGCTCTTTCCTTCAATGTACTGCATCAATAATTTTCACTTCAATTAATTTATAATAGCATTTCATTATTCCAAAACTTTTCCCTTCCTTTTTCCACAGTTGTGAATCGCTGAAAAAAACTTCGTACGAAATTGTACATAGGGTTGTAGGACGTACTATGAAATTTACATTGCAACCATTTGTGAAAGCAGTTAAATTAGATTGTCATTGATCCCGTAGATCCGTGAAGTTGGGCGAATTATATTTGGCCACCGTTGAGACTCAGTTTATCCAACCTGGAGTCAATCTTGAAGGTATTTGCGAGTTTTTTTTCCATTTAAATAGTTCTCCATGCTCAATTTCAATACATTAATTTACCCACTTTAAAAAAAAGGAATTGCAAGAAGCTTCAGACAGAAAGAAAGAACTGGAAAGGCAACATGCGGAAGCGTTGGCCGAATTACGCACACGAGGGGATAATAGCATGGTGGGAAGAACCATCAGTGGTGAAGGAAAGAAACCCCATGAAACAGTTGAAGCGCTTCAGGTAACGTGTTTTTGCATTGCGTTTAAACGCATATACAAACCCTCAGAGTGTTTTAGGCAGACCATATGAATTAACAAATCCGCATTTCATGAAAATTTGCCAGTCTAAATTCTAAAGCCAACGAATTAGGATGACAGACACACCGCTTCGAAAACAATTTCCTACTGCCGTCTAAGTATACTCTCGCATGTTTAAGACTACCGAATAATTTTAATTCTCAGAACGCAGGAGCATCTATTGTAGCCATCATGTTTGAGTCTAGATAAATAATTAGCTACTGCATTTTTAATTTGTTTGGCTGGAAATGAAAAATATTGTTGGCCAGGGACTATATCGTTTATGATATTTTCATGATAATTGATGTTTTTTCTCAGTGTAGTTTTTGCTCAGAAACACTACATGAAAAATGTTACACTAATCAGATGAAAACAAAGGGATTGTTAATTCAGCAATGAATAAATTATTTTTGTTTTCCACAGTCAAAGGTCAGAGAGTTGGAGAAGAAAGCAGAACTACAAAATGTTCGTCATGATGAGTTGATGTTAGAATTAGCCTCGATAAAACGCTCGCACCGCTCCTTACCCGTTTCATCCCACAACTCGTCCGTTGGCTACTCTCCTCCAGACTCACCAACTTGCTCAAGTCCAGGTTAGATGATTCAATTTGTTTAGAACACATTTAAAAAATTCTATAATTTTACAAGCTATCCAAATGTGGTAATTAAAAACATCACCCCACAAGTTATAAACAAGTTAACACGTGACACAAGAAGGTCATATACCATTCATAATTTTAATTTACCTACCTATGCATACATCTGCACATTGTACCTTTTGGCACAATAAAAGATGTGTTAATTAATCAAACTCCTGTTAGCTGCAAACAAAAATATGCGGACAATGCTAAAAGCTGCAAATTATACTTATTTGTTTTGGCAGCTATAACAAGCCATTTTGAATCTCTAATGTTGGCTTCCGCACAGGTTGAAATATTTTTTTAGTAATACATGACCTCTGACAAACTGCCTGCTTGAAATTATCACAAAAGTAATTACTTTCATTTATGGTCACCCATGGTAGAAATCAAATGACTAGTACATGAAGGAAATACACTATTTGCATTCACGTGAAGCAGCTACTGTGGAATTCTCAATCACACAGCTACAGGTCGTGAAAACAACAAAATTACATAAATAGTTGACATCAACAAATAACGTACACCCGTATTAATGGACTCATGTGTGTTGTGGAGCCAGAATGCAATAAGTTTTGGTTTTGTAGTCAAAACTTAATGAGATGACATATGATTGATGATACAGGCAACTCATGTTCAACCTCAAGGTGGACAAGTAAATCCGCGTACTCATCCCTGAAACGTGGCAGAAAGCGTCTACGTCGAAGCAATTCAGTGTCAGATTTAGCTCGCACCAATGAAAATATTTATAGCACCAAACCAAAGCACTGGCTACAGTCCCAAAATTCCGTTCAATCGGACAGTCTTCTCACAACTGGATATGACATAGATCGACTTCTAGCGAGAACTAGTAAAGATAGTAGGATTATGAGAGGATTAAATAGGAACATAGGTGAGTTGTTTTTAATTTCCGCTTTCCCATTTCCAAACTTTATTTCCCAGTTTCCATAAGTTCCCACGGGCTTCCGCTCTTCCCTTCTATGTCGGGAAGGAAACAATTTATATTCAATTTTGCATATATAAAGGACCTGCTCCTAACCTATATTCTAATAGTTGTTACATAAAATTAGATTGCACGACAAGCTTGCCCCAGTTGGCAATTTTTACCAACTAACTAACAAATCAACCGCTTTTTATATAATTGTCACTGCATTCCGTGATATTGCCCACACAGTTTCCTTCTTTTGTCTAGCGTCTAGCCCACATCATTAAGTTCAATTCTCGTAATTGTACGTGAAATGTAATGCTAGTATGCCGCTCGGAGGGAAAGCGTTATTAGCAGAAAAACAACAATGGGCCCCATAGCTCTTATACAGTCAGTCAGTTAGATGCATATAATGTGGCTGCTAAAGATATGCGTTGCACGTTTCAATTGTGGTAACTTTACTAATACTTAGGGAGTTCTCAAGACGTGTATGGCATCAATCATCAACACGGACTAGTGGGTAGTCGAGAAACGGTTTCAAATCTCTACGGTGAGATTCAACAGTTTCCCCAGGCAGATCCCTTGCAGTCATTTCCACAGTTTGCAACCGTGTTTCCCGCAAACTTTCTGCCAATTGTACAAACTGGAACTCTTTTTTCTACTGTGGGACCAAACCCGGTTCAACAACAATCATCATCATATCTGTCACAACCGTCAATAGCTCAACAAAATATTTTGGCTTCACCTACAAGTGCTGGCAGTGTGTTACGGCATCAGCAACAAATGAAGATTCCATCCATAATTACGTGCGATGAAACTGATAATAGGGTCGAGATCATCCATGGTGGCTCTGGCTCTAGAGGTGCGTTTAATATGCAACACCATAACCTCCATTTGTATATATACTCCGTATTTGCTGTCCACAACAGCTGGAGAATTACTAATCTCTGTTCCTCGTCTGTTTCACTACACTATTTTCATCTGTCTTTAATTAATTTTTTTTCTTCCACAAGTTTCGGGCGCACGTCATCAACACAAACAAAATTTGGACGGATCAAATGTTTTCACACGGAGGTATCCACAGGAACAATCCAGTCATGCTAGCAGTAGAGTAAATGCAGATGTTTTAGAAATACCTGGGAGAGGATGTTGTTTCGTATATATAGCACGGTAAGACTCATTTTGTTATTTTCTGCTTCTTAATAAACTTTCTAAACATAAAATCCGACCTTTCAATGCAAAATCAGATGAATTCACTAAAAAGTAAAAATTAGAAAATTCATAAGATATTTTGGGATTTAAAAACATTGCCATTGCCTTTCAATTTAGTTTGTGATTTTCAGTTTAGCCACTGCGCATGTGCAAATTCAGCCAATGTCGTTGGTTTTCCACTTCCGAAGATATTTGCTTGGGATTTATCTCAATGTTTAATATTTCATAAAAATTAATCAATGCAATAGAATAGAATCAACATTTTGTTTCATTTTCATTTTCAAAAAACTGTGATGAAAAATAAAATCTGTTTAGTTATGTAGGTTGATTGCAGTTACATAGCAGTATATAAGAAGCGGGTTTGTATTCCTTGCTCTCCAGTCCAGTCAGCATAGTCAGCAAACATAGTCAGGGAAATGACTAAGGGAATGAACGTATATAATAATCTTTTTTTAAATGCATATTTGATTTGTAGATACTCGTACGATCCATTCCAGCAGTCGCCAAATGAGAATCCTGAAGCAGAACTGTATTTAAATGCTGGAGATTATGTACTGATTTGGGGTCCAGTGGATGAGGTATGTTGAAATATAAATATGAATGAAATGGTCTCTTTTACCTAAAATTAACTATCATAAATGTGTTCTATGATTTTTGTGACCGCATGAGACTTTGATGCACTGATCAAGTCCAACCTGAACATTCTGTGTGTTTGCATGTGAACTTGATTTCCTTTCATAATTCCAGCTCATTGAAAAGCATGCCAGCAAACCTGCGAAGGCGAGCCATTATAACTGGAAGTTTACCTTTACAGTTACGTATGTCACTCACTCTGAGTAAACATTTGACACTTTTTCTCTTAAAGATAACAAAACTAGCGTAGATAGTAAACATTAGTAACGCTGCTGAATTTAGCTGTATTTATTAGCGGCCTTGCGTCCATTAGAATAGAAAGGATACCCAAGAGTATAGTTATGCTAGGAGTTTTCATTATTTTATAAAAATTAATATCGACATACATAGGCAAAGTTTGAATCCCAAACCAGTTTTCAAATACTATGCACTTTAGTCCCCCCCCTATACTATTTCATTGACAATGAGGAGTTGTAGGTGGGTGGCGGAGTTGGGAAATGATAAATTGGTTAAAACGATTTTGAGAGCGCCTACAACAATAATTCCTTAAAATATTACTTCCCCTTGCTCAAGTTTACATACTGCGGTCTACCAAACAAATTTTGGAAATCGAGAATCAATTTTTGATTTTTAATTATAGAAATTAACATGGGAAAATTCTCTAAAAGGGTTCCCTTGCCGTTTTTTCGATTTTGGCGACACGTGTATTTAGATACATTTAAAAAATTCACTTTTTGATGCTGTGAGAGCTAGCGGCCGTACGGAACCTATAACATTTTTGGAGTTCTTCTTGAACACCTTAAGCTCCATTTGAGCTTATGTATAACTCCGCCACCCAATTTCAGCACCTCATTGTGAGTGTGAGTGATATTGAGAAGAACATCTTGAGCCATGAATCAAAGCACTTAACTTCTGTTTTAACTTTCTCAATCTACCTTAGGGATTTATATGTTTTCCTCACTGTTTACAACACTTCACTCGACAATTCGATAACCTATAAATTTAACACACTCCACTCACACAAACAACTTTTAAGTTTTTACAAAACATTTTCCGTGCTTGCCAATATTTTGCCCCTTGCGTTGTTTATGTCAAAATGGTTTACCGCTTTTGCTGTTACATTCATGTTGATGCACTGTTCTGAAAGCTTTTACACTTTCTCACTATAGGACGGCTTTTTGGATGGAGAACTTTTGGATGGGAGAAGAGGACTTGTCCCATCTAATTACGTTGAGCGACTTACCGGAGAGGATCTTATAGAATTTCATCAGCAGGTTGTTTTAGGTTTGAAAGATGTTGATGACTGCCTATCTACTTCTCTCCCTGATGTAGAGTATCATGTAGATGTTGGTGGAGACGAGCGTATCATAGGTACAGTCGAATAATGTGGTGTACCTAGATGTCCATTTTATTAGCTGATTAAGAATACCCAGCATTGAAATAATATTATAAACCAACTTTAAATAACAATTAATTTTGAATTTTTGTGCACTACATACCTGACTAAAAGACTAACTAACTTGAGAATTAAAAAATAAAAAAATAGTCTAACTGAAAACTGACAAGCTGTTGGATTCATGAGATCAGTTTGTGATGTGTATTATTTTATGGAATTTTAGAAGATTTAATTTCCCGTCGTGATGACTTAAGTTCCCTGGAAATAGAGCAAATGATAGAGGCCAATACGGATCCTGATAAACAAGGTAATCAATATAATTACATTCCCTGCTCCCGGTGAGTTTGCTATTGACCATTACGTGTTTAAATTATTTCAGTGCCACCGCCAACTAATGTAACCCTAGAAAAACAACTCAATAAAAGCGTTCTCATCTCTTGGAGCTCTCCTGCCTGTCCCATTGGAGCAATAGAAAGCTACCAAGTTTATGTGAATGGACTTCTTAGGTGCACAGTCAAGTCCAATGAAAGAACCAAAGCACTTCTTGAAGGTGTTGACTGCAATAGGGTAATTTTTTAAGCTATTCATATTCTATCCTATCATTTCTCAATGTCCACTAATTGCTCAAAATGATGTCAACTTATGTTGGTTTTTTCTGAACAAATAGTCACATAGAATCAGCGTTAGATCAGTGACTCCCAGTCGAAAAACGTCTCTGCATGCAGCATGTACAATGGTGATAGGAAGAGGTGCATCTTTGGCTCCATCGTGGACACGTGCTTCTGGAATAACAAGCACATCTGCTGTCATCTTCTGGCTTCCTAGTAACAGCAACTATCAGCACGTTGTCTGTGTTAATAATGTAGAGGTTCAAACATTAAAACCTGGTATCTTCCGACATACCATCACTGGTACATAGACAGAGGCCTCATTGTTCTCAGTTTTCCAGCTAGTATGTTTCACGAATATTTACCATTATTCCTTGCAGGCCTTACCCCGAATACCATTTACCGTGTTACTGTGAGATCCAAAAATATTAGAGCCCCACATATGGATGAAAACAATGTACGACTTTTGGATAAATTATCTGTTCATACTGAGTTCAGGACTCTACCGAAAGGTATTTTAAGATAAATAAATGAGCAAATGGATAAATAAACGTTTGCTGGCTGCTTTCACGTAGAAACAAAATGATCAGTTTTTAATTGTTCAATCTCTATGAGGTTGTGTAGGGCTACCAGATCCTCCTGTAGACGTTCAGGTTGAACCTGGACCCCAAGATAATACAATACTAGTGACATGGAATCCTGTGACAGCAGGAACATCAAATGGTGCTCTGGTAACCGGTTACGCTGTGTTTGCTGACGGGAAAAAAATATTTGAAATAGACAGTCCATCTGGTAATAATTGCTAAACTTTATTTTCATAGTGATGTACTTGTTTTTCGTCTTGCATACGCACTATGAACTTGTGTCTCCTTAATCTATTGCAGGTGACCATGCCCTACTAGATTTGAATAGGTTCCAAGGCATCATTCCCAAGCAGGTTACCGTTAGGACAAAATCAAGGGACAGTCTTTCTTCTGATAGCATTCCGATAACAATATCCCCGCAGGTTTTAAAAGGAAGACGAGGCAATAAGGTTTGAGCTCACAACAGGTTGTAAGTAGTGAAAAATACGCAAAAAGATGTATTGTTAATATCATATTTCATTTGAATTTTTAGGGTAATCAATTCAATAACGATAGAACTATGAGACGAGATCAACGTGCTGGTTATGTTGAAAGTGACGACAATTTTCCAGATAGTAGTTTTCATTCTCGAGTTCCAGCAATAGGTTTGAGACTTTGTGTTGTTTGATAATGTACGTTCTTCCATATATTACATGGGAAGTTTTAACATCGGACGGGTGTTCATTTTTAGATATGACAAATGATAAAGGAAGACTTGGAAGAGAAAGGGACCCATATATTGGTAGTGCTCAAGGGCCTGGACGCTTTAGATCTATGAGGCCACCGAACCGACCCATACCTGGTAGAGGACTTCCACCGACAGCTCACGCAAGTCTTCCTCCCCCGCCACTCCCTCCTCCCGCACATGGAAGGCCAAGAAGGGCCAATGCTGGGCCTGATCCATATAATCCTAGAATGAGAATGGGACCTCCACCTGGGGGTGGTTTCTTGGACTCCAGGCCCCGGGTTTTTGTTGCTTTATTTGACTATGACCCTGAGTCCATGTCTCCGAATCCGGATGGATGCGAAGAAGAACTTCCATTTCAAGAAGGAGAATTAATTAGAGTACTGGAAGAAAACTATTAGTGACACGACTAAAAGTGTTAGAAGCAGAAAACTAAAACAATTCATGCTGTTGTATTAGATTTATGGAGACAAGGACTCAGACGGATTTTACTGGGGAGAAACAAAGACTCGAAGAGGCTATGTGCCTTGTAATATGGTATCCGAATTGCCATCAGATGATGAAAGAATTCAGGAGTTCCTTCACGTAAGAACCTTTTTTTCATGAGTAACCTGTACCATAGTTATGCGTGATAGTGAAACTAATTGTTTCTACGCATGCAGGACCGAGACTATCGGGATGGCACTGAGCGGCAAAAGAGAATGAATAGAAAAGACAGATGGGGTGATATTTATGCCAATACCCCCATGAAAAAAATGATAGCTTTATACGATTATGACCCTCAGGAATTGTCCCCAAATGTTGACTCTGAGGTGCGAGACGTAGTGTTTTACTGGACTGCATGTTAATATTTATCATGTGTTTGTATTTTCCATTTGGAAGGAATATATTTTAAACGTTTTGGAATGTAGAGACGAGATTGTTGTTTTCAGATGGAAATGTCTTTTAAAACGGGTGATATTATCTACGTATACGGAGACATGGATGAAGACGGGTTCTTTTTAGGAGAACTTAACCAAATGAGGGGTCTAGTGCCGTCAAACTTTCTCACAGAGGCCCCTCCTGAGGGAGACATAAGGGGACGCCGACCAATGCCTCCACATGGAGCACCCGTTGAAGGCTGGCGTGGACCAGGACCAGGAGCCAGAGGTCCTCCTCCTCCTCCTAGAGAGGCGGGTGCCTCTAATGCAATGTATTTACAGCGGCAAGGCGGAAAGACAGGTGAGGTCAAAAAGTTCATTTATTTCCAAGGCATCCTAAAACCAATGTATCTTTTACGTTTCATTTGGCTAATATATCTCAACGAATACAGCTATTGAACTTCTATCCATTCATTTTTATGTCTTAAAATGTCATTTAACAAGATTGAGTTTTTGGATGCCTTGTGAAACATCATTATAGACTTAATTAATTCTCTGCAGTTATAAGTATGTGGATGACAGTAATGGGAAACCTGGTCAACATCTGCTTTCCCCCTACCCTCAAAACACCTTGGGCTGTTTCACCCTTGAAAATTGCAGTCTATTTATTTTCTTGCCAACGCCTGTCCAATAATAACAGAGAGTGACACGAGAAAAGATGGAGTGACACAAGATATACAGAGAGGTTTTCAAATCTCGAGTCAATTTAGGGGTAGCTATGTAGTAGTATTGAATCCAAAAAGCGTTTAATACCGAAATGCTGATAAATTACTAGGGTAGTGATTGGGACTCTGGATTAATTAGCAATCAATACAAGAATATGAAACTGACACTTTCTGGGTAATCTCCCAAATAACTAAAACCGTATAAAATAGCGGTTGTATTTTTTATTGACTTCTTGTGGGCCCGCTATGTATTGTTATTCTTCAGTTGAGTGAAGATTTAATGTGAGCTAAATTCTATCGAGCTCTTTCTTTCGAGTTTCTGCTTCTTGTCTCCGATTTCGCAATTAATTACGTGCGTACAGTGCCATCTATTTGTCCTACTAGGAAATTTCTTTACGTCCATCGTAGTTTTGTTTAACCTAAATTGCACTGTCTGACATGCTATCAGTCAGTACATTTAAGTCAGAATGTTACGAAAAATGCAGTAAAAAAGTTAAAACTATTAATCGGTTTCCATACCTCTCTCTGTAAACAGTATTATTATTATAGACATGAAGGAAGACGATTGTCACTTTTTGTGTACAATAATCCTATCTGTGTTGAAATGAATGGGATGGGAGTCATACATCCAACAGCCGTATGCTAGTTAGGTCCCCGTGTCTAGGTGGCAAAAATGGAGTGAAAGCTTGTGTTAGATGGGTTGACAAGAATCAATATTTATAGTAAATGTTCGACATTTTTCTTTCTGTAAGCACCCTCACCCTAACTTGTCCTAATTTTCTCCCTTGTTGTGCCTTCGATATTATATATCTAATACTATGTGTCAATGTCTTTTGAACCGCCTCCCATTGAGTGACCGGAAAACACGGCAATCCCCCCTGAAGATTGTTATAGCTTTTTCGAAATGCACTGTCCCTCGATTGATGTTGTGTTTTCTGAACGAAAAAACTCTGTCTCTTTTTTATGATTCTCTCTCTCTGTCTGCCGCTGCTTAGATGCCTCTTACCCTCTCGATCACTCGGAGGTAAGTTACAAAAAGTCTCTCCACCACTGCTTTCCATCTGTAAATAACTCCTTTCTTTTTTACCATGTGTGTGTCTTGGTAGGATCAGAATTTATTATAATCGTATCATTTCTTGCTCTTGCTTCTCATTTTATCTTCACTATACGTCAAGGGCTTTACGAACTATTTGTTCGCTAACAATTTTTTAAATGGCTATGAAATACTGTACAATCGCATTATATGAATCACGAAAAACTGCACTAATGAATTGAAGAAATAATTTTTGTGTACTGGTTGCTTCAAAGCTTCACTAAACTAACCATCACGTGAAATACAAGTTAACTTTAGTACAAATAATGTTGATGATTTTTATTATCTTTTTGAATTTTTCATAATTTTCGCCTTTGTTATTTTGTCTCTTTTTTGTATTCTTTTCATAGGCTATACATTTTTTTTCATTGTTACTCTGTTTTTGAGCGCTGCTTCATTAAATACGCCACTTGTGGTCCTCGATCTCGGTCTTCTTTTCAAAAATTCAAATGATTAACAATTTTAACAAGCAAAAAAATTGAAAACGTTCAAAAATTATGCACTATGGAAACGGTAAATACTACTTGATCACTTCTTACACTTTATACTAACCAAAAAAGGTCGGATTTTGGTTTATCATAGTGGAATTGAACCAATAAACAAATGGTTGTAAATGTAGATGTATTTGCCGTACAGTAGATAAATGTATTAGAAAGTGAATTGTTGTTCAAGCACTAAAACTCTCATGACTATGAACGTCACTAACTGAGACTGTAAATGTTGAACGTATTTTTTTCCTTTGTTTTTAGTCAACAAATTTCTGTGTATGTCTATAGCATAAAGCTCACAGTGATAGCACTTTATAATTTTGTACAGGTCTTTTAGTAGCAATTTTTCAGTTGTTAACGAATGTGATTTAGTTTTGTTGAAGAGTACAAGTAGTCTCCTTACATAGCACAGTCCATAAGCTATTTATGGATATAGTCATGAGATCAGAGCCGTACGTTTCTAGTGTTGACTATTGGTCTATAGACACAAAAACTCTGAACTTCCCCTTCAGATCGCTGGAGTCAGATTGGTACGTATGAGATTATGCCTGTTTATTGCTCCATTTATCGCTTTGAAGCTTTAGATGGTAGACCCCTGTGAGTAGTAGTGTGGTACATAATTATTTAATAACTGTGCTTGTACACTAAATCCGTAGTATCTCAACTTTCCGCCATTTCTTGACCTTCTCTGTGAAATGTGTTGCTTATTTCTGGGACTACACTTGTCGAGTGATGTTGTGGCAAAAAATATTACCTAATGCGCACCAAGGTTTTTTACACAAACTGTATAACCATTGGTTTCACTGGATGATATATTTTTCGAAAAGAAGACCGTGTGATTGGTCCTTGAAGGGTTCGAACTGACAATGTATCATTATTGCTGGACACAAGTTGTATACATTTCCTTCTTTTCCCTCTAAATTGTTCAGTGAAATTGTATTTGTACTCTTAAATTTGTACTTGAGCCCTGAAGGGTTGGGGAAGTTCGACACTTGCATCCAGCAATGGACTGATCCTTGCCAGTTTTGTAGACAGAACCACACGCACGGTACGAACTGTACATTGAGTGCTATCAAAAATCAATCAGTATGTAGCACCAAGACAATTGATAGATGATAGCCACTCGTAGTTGACTATGAGCAAATGGTCATATCCTTGATTTTTCTAGCTGAGGAATCACAACGAAAGGGGCCAGAGCAATGGTAGGGACGGTCGGCTGAGCTCAGATCCGGGAATGCGTGGGAACCAACAACAACGTGGACTGCCTGTTCCAGACGACGGCCGAGGTAGGGGACGTAGTGGTGTTCCTCGAGTCTTTCCTGAATATAGTCCTTCACAAGAAGCATTCTTACCTGATTCTTTCAACACTGCAGGCGGTGCTCCCCCCAGCGCGGCGAAAACGGGTGGTGGACTGCTGAGTGGGCTGACGAGGAACTTTACCGGTGCGATGGGGAATACGACTCCGGCGCAACCGCCAACCGGTCCTGGAACGGGGACAAGTGCCAATCCTGTAACAAGTAAACTCCCTGGTGTGTTCTCAGAGACTCCAAACTTGATGCAAAAGTTCTCGGAATTGACTCATAGTGCAATAGGAGGAGGTGGTGAGGCTTCCGGTGACTCTTTATTGTCAAAAGGGAAAGACCTGATATTCAAAAGGTTCGGCCTTTGAGACTATCTAACTTCAAGAAACTACATAAGCTCTGTAATAATTACGCTAAAAAGGCTTTCTGTTGTTGAGATTGACAAACCACTCACTCTTCATGCCTACCTAGTCTGTACTTTCCTAAGTCTATAATAGATTATTATAACTGTGACTTGTGTCTACGTCAAATTAAAAAATCCATATTATTTAATGTCAAATAATAACTACTAAATACTGTATAACATATACTTCTATTAAACTCTCTCAGCTTGATGTGTTAAACGGAAAGATGATATGAAAATGAACTCTCAATTCTCTACGTGTATTCTCTTCTCCTCTCGTGTGTGCATTTGTGTATGTATAAATCAACAATCAATGTCGTGCCGCCATTGTATGGCTGTCTCGTCAATATTCATTTCCATTCTCAATTAATGTCTCTTCAAAACTGCATGTTGTTCATGTTTCGCTCTCTACAAGATTGTGTACTAAAAAATAATATGTGACTGTGACATCAGCACCCGAACCAAAAAGTGTGTGAACTAAGTCAAGATTTCATAGGAGATCAAGTCGTGATTTCGTAAAAAAAAAGATAGATTTCTTTTTTAGGGTTACAGTCAAACGCAGTTGTACGTACGTATAAACTTTTTTGTATAACTTTATTAGGGCCAACTACGAGTTCATCTCACTTATTTAAATCTCTTGTTAAGTCATCCTTCATTTGTGCTACTATCTTGAAGAAATACAAATTATGTTAGGAAATTGATGGAACAAATAGCCTTACGATGGTGTACTATTTTAAAGACATGACATTCTTTAAATACTTAATTTTCCAATAGAGATTGTTCAACAATAACGTAGTAGTCAGATCTTCTGATAGTAGTTTGCCAGGTAGACGGTTTGTTCCTCCCCTCGTTCAAATATATTCCTAATAGAGGAGCCTTTGTTTTCGAATCAATACAAATTACTGTACATCATTTTATGAAGACTTTTTAAGAACGTTACCGTCTGTATATGGTCATATATCATTGAATTTATATTAATACTTGTGTAGTGAATAAAAAAGAGACAAACCTGTGCAAAACGGGATAGAAGCATTTCCTTTCACTTTTATTGATTACTTGTGTCTATAATGTGCTCCGTGTGCTCTAAAAGAACATTGAACGTCGTACATATGTATTTTTGATGTGGCTCACTCAACTGGTTTTCTCTATATCAGCGTCTGTAGCTGTGTTTATTTCTAACTGCCTGTTGTCTTTGATGTTCGAAAAAAAATTTTCTCAAGCTTCTGGTAACAACTCCCAGTGACTATTTATAAGTTTATTAAACTGATTAGAAGTTGATAATACTTTTATTTATTATTATTAATCTTAATCCTACTACCTACAAGTTAACAAGTAAACCATTGAAGCCTCATCACTCATGTGTGTTTTTCTGAGAAAAAAAAGTTGAAGACATTTATCTAGGTAGCGTGAAATACATTATTAATGTATTCCTTGTCAATGTTACTGAATCAAACAAATGCATTTATGATGTTGAAATACATGTTATAAAGAATGAAACGAGATGTGCAGTTTGCATGATTTTCAATTTTCATATGGTAAAAGCGAATTGTAAGCCTGTCTTTGTCTTTTCATAAATGTTCATCTTGTTTATTTAATTATTTTGGCACTGTCAGGAAAATTCATTCCAAGTAATTGAGAAGCCAAGTTTTTCTAGATGTTTGCAACCGTCAACTACTATATTCTACTCACTCATCAACTACACATTTTCAAAACATCCGAAAAGTAGAGATATTGGTTAGATTATTCCAAAGATGGCCATGAAACATCTGAAACGATGGCTAAATTGTCTCCCTCGTCTGGAATGTACTCAAATTGCCAAAGAAGATTCATCACTGTCACTAAAATCAATAAAATTTTCATACTTTAACTTGAATTTTACATCCTAAATCCACTGCATCGAATACATCAGACATATTCAAAAACTACAAACGATTTTTTTCTGATTAAATCATTTTCTCACATATTTCTCCTTCAGCCACAACTTCTACCATCTCAGGGCAATAGCCTCTGCAAGTTTCTCTAGGGATGATGCGTACATGATTGTGTCCCCGTATTTGATACAGCAGTAGAAGTTTGTGCTTTGGATCCACCTTCAATATTTAATTAAATTATTATTATTATTATTATTATTATTTTATTCACGTCAAGTTCCTCATGCGAGGTTTTTAGACCGACATACATATTTTATAATTATTTTAGTGATTAGTTACAAGAAGGATTTAGTAAAATTCTAAAAATAAGTGTTAAGATTTTTTTTTCATTATTATTATTAAAATTGATATAAATGTGTATTGGGAATGCAGGTGGTCAATGATAATTTATGAAAATGAACGCTGCATGCCATGTAGTCTACCTTCTTAAAAACACGTCCTTTATAATTCGAAGACATCAGAATCCAGTTAGGTCCAGTTAAATCAACCGAATTTGACATGAAATAAGGACGACGATAAAATTGACGAGCCAATTTCGCCCCTTCTTTTTGACAATTCTCCCTTTATATACAAAAGTGATGTATAAAAACATCTGCCCGAAAAGTGCATAAAAACTTTATGCATTTAAAGATATTATTTGCTCACCAATGAAGAAACCATTCGTTAGTATGCGGACTGTACAATTTTTTTAATATGCGGCCCAAATTCCCATCAGACAATCTTAAGTTGGTGTTTATATTGCAAACTCGATTGTCTACTTTGTTAAGAAACAACTGCGTTTTATGAATAAATTCCATAAAAGAAATTAGCTGTTCAATCTGCATATATCTAATACAAGGAAAAGAGGAGTATACTACCTCAGTAATGTTGTCGAACCAAAACTTGTCAGTGTTCATAACTTGCCAATCCTCCATAGCGTCTGTAACTATAAAAGGTCTTTCTTTGCGAATGAAATCTTCCAAAATTTCAGACTGGCTCACATTCCAAACTCTTTGAATCTCATCAATCGTTTCGCACAACTTTGGTACAAACAAATCATAATGTATAAATCAAAATAGTGTTTTCTACAATGTTATCCTTCAGTATTGAACAATTACAAAACATTTACATACAGTACAATCGTCCACGTTCAGCATTGGGACTTCATAGTACGGATTTCTGACTAAACACGGCCTATAGTATAGATCGGTCCAATTCCAGAACGGTAGAATCTAGAACCAAACAAAATTTAACACCATTCCGAAACCTAAAATCCTTCCAATCTTCAAAATAAATGATTCTATAAACCCACCTTGATCAAAATGATTCTAAAAATAGCGAGTGCATGGAATTTCAGCGTATTGTTATTATTGCTGTCCCAATACTCGACAGTAGCCACACAAAACAAAGTCAGGAACAGGATAGCAAACAACCTTCCCCTCACGGTTCCATTGTTACTGCTTGACCCACGGTGATTAGCCCAAGCCCTATTCCCCGCATTCGGCTGGTTTGTTCTTTGTAAAGCAGTCTTGTCTGCCAAATACCCCTCTGGAAGTCCCAAAGTGGAGAAAACATCAATCATTTCTCGGGTGGATAATTTGTGTTCCAAGCAATCTTCCAAGACGTTATAAATCTCCGTTTCCAATGTTGCATGTTTAATCTCCATAATGGATTGTAAAGAAAATATTCGTAACACTTGATATTCAATGGTTTTTTAATGTACGAACAAATTGCACCAACAGTATTGCATTGAAATTCCAGTTTTTAGGACGGTTTTGTTTACCATATTGCAGAAAACCGATGCTAGATTGGATGCATTTTACATGGCAGCGCTTGCGTGCAGGTTTTGTTGAATGTTAGTGCCATACAGCGGTAAAGAAATCGATGCGGCAAATACTCTGGCTCTGCGTGCGTGTATTAGATAAAACTATAGAAGGTTTGGCTGGTACTGCATGCATAAGCTTTGAACAAAGATTATCTTTCACTGGTGTATTTCTAAATGGCCATTTAAAGTTTTAATTTTCTGGTTTGTTAATACTAATATGCGTCAACCAAGTTGCTGCAAAATTGTGCAGATAGTAATCGTAAAATATTGTGAACAAAATATGGGGTGAACTTTGGTTATGATTTATTTCAGAATTTAAGTACTAACAACGTTCAAAAAGCCCCATTTATCATTTCGTGGTTGCTTCATTTAATTCTGTTAATGTACTGATAGTGTATGTAATGCATCGATTGCTGTGATTTGATTTGTTAGCTATTTTGGAATCACTCTCTTTCCTTCAACTGTTGGAAGTGAGTCATTGGAGCCTCCGGATTTGATGGATCCTCCTGAACTATTACGGGAGCCTACCTTGTCCCAAGAATCATTTCTTTTGTGATTTTTGTATGAATCGGAGGATCCAGCCGAGCTGAGATACCAAGTGAAAAGATGAAATTAGGTTAGATTTTTATATTAACCTTTCTGCGTTGACTAGCTAACTAAATTGTAAGTAACTAGGTAATAAAATTAATCATATATAGTAACTAACTAAAAGTATGTAATAAAATTAATTTATATTAACTAAGTGTGAAAAAGGTAAGAAACAATACTTAAACTTACGTTCTTCCAATACGTCTCTTTTCAAGCTCTTTTGTGATATTATCAGGTATATGGTGAGTATGTGAGCTAGTCAGGTTCCTTTTCTGCTTAATCATCTCCTAAATATTACAGTTTTTTAGTAAAATATCAAAATAACGGCCCGGCCCAAAAATTCATCCCAGAGGCAAGTAGATACCGACCTTTTCATCAATCAATGAAGTATGCGCCCAATTGTCATCTCGTTTATGCAGACTAGATAGTTCGTCTTCAGAATGAGATTTGTTCAATATTTCAGCTGAATAGGTTGGTCTGGCAGGTGCGATTGGGGATCGAGAGCAAACACTATTCACATCTTCCAACTTTTTTAGCAACCTTTCATTTTCCCGGCAAACCAATTCTTGATCTCGGATCAGAAGATCTCTGACAGAAATGAGCTCCCAATTTTCTTGTCTGAGGGCAGCATTTTCAGACAAGAACTGTAATACTGTTTCCACTAGTTGGTGAGGCTCCATATTTTGAAGCCTTTCCTTATCAATAGAGACAGATGAGTCATTTGTATTTGGAAAAGAGTTGCGAGGCCAGCTCCCCAACTCTCCTGTGGGTGGACGACCCACTTGGATAAACTTTCGAAGCTGAGAATTTTCTTCCCGTAGAGCCGTCACTTCTCGCTTCAAACTTACTATCAAAGCTTCTCTAGGATCCTAAAATGATATTTTAAAAGCATTAGAAATGGATTTCAGTTGATACGAATACATTTTTCCCGAATTTGTACTCCAGTTTTCACGCTTACCATCACAATAATAGGTTTTGTTTTAATTCGCTTTGCTCTGGCAGCATACCGTAATGTATTCAGTGTTTCACACAAGTTTGATTTGACAGGAGAAATGCATGCGATCTAAAAGACAATATATAACACACATGCATATTGTCCACATAATTGATTGCTATACATGAACAGTTTTTATCTGCGAAAACTGACCATCAACGTAACTCCATTTCCAGCTAAACTGTCAGCAAGTAACTTTGTTAGTTTGCTGTCACGATATGGAATGTGTCCCGTCTTTTTTTTTGGATCACTGAGCGATGCTATACAGTATCCTAAAACCATAAGACTTTTGTTGATATTATTAGCTTCTTCCAATGTTTTCCCTTCACTGTGAGTCTTTTTGGTCATCTCGCTCCCTGCTAGGTCAACAAAATTTAGTTTCCCATGGCGGGAGATGAAGACACCTTCTTCTGAAGCCTAGAATTCCCCCACAAAAAAATGCATATCAGTTTATTTAAATAGTGTACTTTGAGCTAGAAACTAAAGTTGAAAAAACTTTTTCTACAGGGACGGATTAAATTTCAAGAAAATGAGTTGTATTATTTATTTCTACCCAGAATCAATTTATAGACTCTGGCTAGTGGAAACTGGTAACTAAAACTAATTTTATTTCTAGTGTGTCTATCATATTTGTTCGTCTGGTAAAATTTTTTTGGGATGTCGGCAAACATTATGGCACGCAGGTGCAATTTATGTTGCCAACTTTTAGATCATTAAATGTGCAAGTTTTACCTTCTGCTCGGACGTGATGTGGACAGTAAGTATGGTGTGACTTCTACTCGAGTATTCGTTCATATTATGTCTTCCGACAGCGCGATTTCTCATACCTGCAAATAACAATAAGGACAATATGTACGCGAGCTCATTTATTGTATAACACAAAACTTTTCGGCACGTGTGGTGACAGAAAAACATATTGACAAGCAGTAAAAACCAAGGTTATGGGAAAATAATACGGATTTAATTCAGCTAGCAGCTGTCGGCTCTACTGACGATCAAGGATTAAACCAGTGGCGTCAATAACGGAAACATTAAAGTGAATGAGTGCCATATCATATTCTACGTACAATCTAAAATTATGAGTACCTTCCTCTAGCACAGCTAGTAAATCGTCAAACTCTTCGCATTCAACCATAAACAAGTTCTCTACGAAAAAGCCTCTAGATTTTTTGGACCATCTGACTGCAAGTGGCTTTTTCGATGTATTTAGTAAATCAATCACCTGTAAATAAAGTTATGACTTTGTTAATTAATTAAAGTCACCATTACCAGTGCATAGGGCAGTGTAAAGGAAACATACATTAAAGGTACGAATGCAAAAAGAGAGGGAAAGTAGAAAGTCCTTCTGACATTTTGGGGTACCTTGAGACATGGAGCTTTTACCTTTTCATTGTAGATTTCCAAAAAGGAGGCTTTTAGAACGAAATGAAAGTCGTTTCTGTTTTGAATTTGATCGAAAAGTCGCAAAAAGGATCGGAATACTAATCCATGTTGGGCTGCAAATGGGTCAGGGTTTTTGTCGAACTATAAAAACGGTTGAGTGAAAGCACCAACATTAATTTAACAGCTACATACTACAGTAATGATTTTTACATAAAATGAAATTAACGAGTTGTACCATATGAGGTGGCCCAGTCAGTGTATGCGTTTTCCCTGACCCGGTTTGCCCGTAGCAAAATGCCGTACATGAGAATCCGTCCACGGCCATGTCGATGAGTCGATTCACCCCAGAGTGGGTGAAAACATCTTCTTGTGTAGCTTCTGGCTCAAACACTACATTGTAGGTGAACAATTTCCCTTTTTCTTTTGAGTCTCCTGAATTGACCCAGATTTGTCCATCACCAGGAAAATGGCAAGCGACTTCGTCTCCATTAGTTACTTCCTTGGAATTGATGGGTCTTACCCTTTTAAATTGACGAAAAATCACTCATGTCACTTTTTAGATCAGACTTTTTAGATTTTTAGATTAGAACTAGATTAGTACAAAAGTCATTCCGCTCGAACTGCTCAGTTGATCATTCAAATGAATACTAACGTTTGATCAAATTACCAAATAATTGCATAAATTCTATTTGTGCAATAAGTTTGGTAAGTTCGGGCGAAAACTTTAAAATACACGTTATGGGGTGCGGTTAAGTTCAAAACGAACAGACATACAGAAAAGTATGAAATCTTTACCTGACAACTACATTGATACTGCTGCTCTCAAGCTCCATTTCATTTTCATTCTCCCCATTTTGAGATGAGGCGCTGCCCACATTGGATGTCATATTTCTGAAAAAAAATTTTTGAAACTTATTTCAAAAGCAATATAAGAGTGACACCTCAAAAATACAGTTTATCAATTCATAATACAGATAACATGCTTTTATTCGTTTGTTGATAAAGACTGGTTGTTTTTTAATGCATTTTTAATCTGAAAATGTAGTTTTCAATCAGAGACTGAAAAAACAGCATTAAAGCATAACCTGCTTGGTTAGATTTTGAAATTGAAGATTGAGCAACTCACCTCTTCAATTTTTTAGATTGTACGTTTTTCATCTTGCGCATGCAACTTGAACCAGGCCAAATAGAATTCTAGTTTTGCATGCATGCACTTCCTCTGTTAAGAAAAATATTTGCATCTGCAGAAAGAAACTTTACTCTCAGAATGCAAAATAGACCAGCATGCTAGAAAACATTAAAACAAAAACAACATAATTTACTTCACTCTTCACTTCCTAAGGAAAGCAGCCTTTCGACAAAGTGCTATTGATAATCATACGATTTAATATACGTCTAACTAAATATAGTGCTTCAGTGCAAAAACCCAAAGATGTTTAGCAATCGGAAGCCATGCTAGTTTTTATGTATAAAAAGCTGAAAATAATAATTCGTAATTTAGTTATGGTAGGTAAACAAAGGTAAAGTATTAAGTTTGTCTACATTATTATTAGTGAGTGCCAATATGCCAGTTATGGATTTTGCACATGAAACAGGATTGTAGGTCTTGGACAGCAATAATAACCGTACGAGAAATTGTGTTTTCTCGTCAACATCCTTCAAAGTCAACCTTTTTAGCTAACTAAGAAACATGACACTGCCCATTAGTTTCGCCATTAGGAAATGAAAGTGCTCATTTGATAGCCAACTTGCATGAATACAAAATTATTCAGCAACCGGAGACTACGCATTACATATTCCCGTGCAGCCTGTACAGTTCAAAAAAAAACTACTGTATATTTCTATTAATATACACGCGACTTTATTTCACACATGAATTTTAAGGCATCTCAAACTAACCGCTATTGCGACATTCGGACAAAAAAGTCTGTGTTTAAAAATTCATCATATAGGGTTTCTTTGAACAACGTATCACCACAAATTGTGCAATCCGAAAAAAATTGAAAATCCTTTTCACTCATTCAGATTTATGTTTCCAAATCTCATTATATACACTTGTGCTCGAGCTAAATAGCATTCAGAACGCCCTGTTTTTTTTTAAACCGTGACTCGATGCGAAAAAAAAGGAAAATACAAATTAGTTATAATTCATTGCAATTTGGAAATTATTGGTATTTTAAAATATAAAATTAGACAAGGCTTTATAATCGTCTATAGTTTAGTTGCAGGCTGTCTGCAACTGCTGCTAGCTAACACCACTATACGGCTTGGTGCTTGAACAGTTAATAGTTAATGGTTTTATCGTTTGACCGTACGAAGAGACCGAATAGGCCCATATAGGCCAAACGGCTCTTGCACAGGTCACTGGAGACCTTCAGAGTAACTTGTCTGAAGAGGAACTACTAGGGTGTTTATGCAATAAGCGTTCAGTTGCCTCTGCGTGGTACTGTACCATACCCTCAACCAATAATGATATAACAACTAATATCTCTTTCTTAATTACAATTAATACAACAGCAAAAATACCCTTAAAAATTCATTTGTCAGTCAGTTAACTAATTAAAGTGCGACAACATTTACAGTGCAATGCATATAAATCAAAAGGTTCACTTCACCTCACTATTTCCAAGATCTACGACCATTATACCAATCCTTCAATTTAAAACCAAATGCCAAGTGAATCCAGCCAATAATTAGATACAATTATAATCCAAGTACACGCACAATGTTGGATATTAAAGTCTTAGTAACTTACTATAACTAACTAACAAACCACTGCGAAAACTTCCCGCACCAGCTACCAGCACTTAAACAATCCTTTAGCCAGCCAAAGGACTAGCTCTCACTTGATTGTCTCCGTTCATACTGACTATCTGACTAACTTGGACGACCAACAGGGATAATAATGACGGAGCAACTGCGCATTATGCTCTCAATCAAATAATACACATGCATAACAACATGACGGTAGTGTGAAGTGGACGGTCATGTTCCTCGTTTTCATCATATGGCAGTTTCTCCAGTGGAGAACACTCCACATAGACGGGAGCACTGACAACGGTTTGTTTACCATTTCCCGTCACAAGCTGGTTTCTTAGTGCATTCCTGTGAAAGCCAAGTGGCTCACCTACCTTCAGTAGTCAGTGTATATGTATATATTGATCCATTTAAACTTGAGTCATTCAACCCCATATATACAGCGTGTTCTCGGCTGGTGTAAAACTCTAAACTACTCTTACTAAAAGTAATTTCCAGTCAAGAGTAATAAGAGTTGCGTGCATAGTGCCTATGAATAACATACGTCCATCCCAGTTGAGAGTCCACTTAAATATCTAGGCTATAGTTACTTCTAGTTAGTTAGTAATGCTCGTTTCCTATGCCGTATACAGGAATGTCGCTTGGTTTAATAATCGAGTGCAAAATACGAACCATTTTTGATGTTTGCATATCAGCTTTGCATATGAGAGCAGTTGATATAGTTAGACAGAGTGAAAAGTGGGGCTTGATTGGTTTTTGAGCAGGCTGAAGAAAGTGGTATAAAGTGTGTCGCAGCTAGGTTATGGCACCTTGAATTATTCATACATACTATGAAGTTTCATAGACTGTATAGTAAGTTTGAAAGTTGTCACCTGTGATATAGCAGCCAGATTTGTTGGGGGAAATGCATATTTGTAAAATTACAATGACTTTTGAAAATAAGTTTATTATTTTTGCCTTGCTGTTTTGCTTAAATATAATGGGGGGATTAACTTGAGGATTTACTTATGTTTCAGTACTGTTATTTTGAATATTATTTATTTCTTTGGAATCTCTCTGATTTATTTAGTACTTAATGTACATTAATATTAAAATACAGGTAGTAAGTACGACCGTTGGCATTTGATGGGCGATTGATTGAACTCACAGCGGTTGTGAGTTGATTATATTAGAAACTGGGCATCATGCATTAATACAATGAAACATTGTCTACTTTTATTAATCAAAAACGAAAACCAAGTGTATTTCCCTGGTAGGAAAAATGAAGAATGAATTGCATTCATTTGTTGGCAACACAAAAGGCATAGTTAAAGCAATAACTGATTGCTTAATTCTTCTGTAGCAATTTTGCAGTCATGTCCTAAAAAGACAAATAAAAGTTGAACCAATTTTGAATAAACACCTACGCATATGCACTTTAACATTTTGCATACTCAAAAGTTATAACGTCACATGCTAAATTATGCATCAAAATTAGGAGGTATGACGTCCCAACGGATTAGAATTAATTCGAATAAAACCCTTATAACCTATACTTAATCCATTATCAGCTTTAAAAATTTATTACGAAATAAGTATTCTCAACTGTCAAAAAAAAATTGAGTCGCCCTACTGCGTCAAAAGCTAGTCTAAACTGGTGCTTTCAAAAATAAATCGACAAGATGACATTGACACTATCGATCAGTCAAGGTCTACGAATTGAGCAATTGATGATAAAACTAGACTCAGCCAATAAAAGTCAGCAAAAAGGATAATGTCACTTCAACTTTTATAGTATTCTAGGAATACGGTATGCAATGCACGTTCTTGGTTTGACATAGTTTATATGCAAGTTAGATCTGATTGTTGGAAATGTACAATTCATTTTGTTAGTTATATGGTATGAAAAGAAAAGAACCTTGACTTTACTTATAAGAGACGCAGTAAAGAGTTTTGCATACAGAATTTTAGAAATAGTTGTCGCCAAAACGCCGTACTCCCTTTACCTCATATACAATGTTAATTTTTGTCTTATTTTACACCCCGTGTCGCTTTAGCTATTCGACCAATTAAAAAACTTGGAGTGAATATGAAAAGCCTTCTGCTCTACGACATAAATTTAAGACTTTGGGAATCAGTTGGTCAATACAAGAGCTATTTAACGTTCAAATTAAGGTTTTTCTATAAAACGAGCAAATGGCTCGACATTGTACTGTGCCTCATTTTTGAGATCCCATGTGTTAAGTAAATAAAAAAATTCAAATACATAAGCTTAAATTACTTTTTCCAGTACTCGTGAGGAGTATCAAGTTATCGTTAGTTGGATGCAAATAATACACTACATAATCACTGACTGAATTAAAGATTCTTCGATGCATACAAGCTATTTATGATTTAGGTCAGCCTGCTATATTTACTTTAACTGTCAAAATCCATTTGCATGCTACTGTAATAGATTCTACAGAACTTAATGTTTTTAAATATAATGGGATTGTACATTTAACCAATGTAAGTCTGCGGCCTTGTTTTTGTGGCAAGAAAGTGAAATGGGGCTATAAGACACTAAAAGCTAACGCTCAAGATGATCAAAAAAATACGGCGGTATTTTTATCACCCAACTTTCTTCTAGTGTTGTGGTTTGGTTGTGTTAGCCTAAGAGAAAGACCGCAGTCAAAAAAATTTGGACCAAAGTACGTAACTCAATGCTTGCCGCGGGAGTTCATTTCTCGTGGTTGTTGTGTTGTCGTTTGTGGTTTTAACAAATTTAATTTCGGGAAAGATTAGTTTCAGTTTCTATTGTTTAATAAAATAGCTTTTTAAAATTAAATATCAAAATGTAGAAAGATAAATTAGTTGAGCGTGAAATTTTCGTCAATTATTTGTTGGCTGTTAACAAATTCCTGTATTCAGCTGGCTGACGTCGGTTTATATTATATTCCTTTTAACATAAGTGCAGTACTACTTGCTTAAGTGAAAACTCAATTCCAGAGCGTTTTTTTCTCTATTTGATTTGTAAATGCAGTATTCATTGCGGCGTTGAAATTACTGAACAGCGAACTGCAAAAGGTTAACTTATCTGGGGCAATAATAAGGAAGTGAATTTATAAGTCGTTTAGTGTTGTTAACAAATTAAAAAATCGGTTTGAAAACCATGTTATTTTATGAGTACGTAACGTATGTACGTAGCAAGCTTTATTGTAATAACAGAGTATTTGTTATTTTTTTGTTCCTTAGGAGATCTGGGATTTTGGAGATGGCTGCGAAGACTAAATCGTCCGGATCGGCGACAATTATTGTCACAGACATTCCACCGGATCTAAACAAGAGGGATATATTGAAAGAACATTTTTCCAAATTTGGAACTATACTTCGGCTGAATTGCAGCATAAAAATGAGATATGCATTGTTACATTTCGGTTCCAAGGTTTGTTTCACTGAATGATTCGTTTTTAATTTCATTGGACATCATTCATTATTATCAATAATTTAATGACTTCTTAATATTTTTTCGTCAAATTTGTAGGAAGAAGCAAAAAATGCTTTAGAAAATGGGAAAGTGCTGGATCCAAACTATAAAGAGTTGGTAATATATTACAGCAAGACCCCACGTTCCATAGCTCCCATTAGAGTGGCCAAGTCCTCGAAGAGTGCTAAATCAATGAAACCTATTAAAGATGTACCTGCGACTCCAGACGCAACTGAACCCAAATCTACCTTAACTTCACACACTCTTGTTACTACTCCGGACAATAGGTCGAAAATCCAAGCATTTATGCCAAAAATCATGGACACCCCGCAGATAAAACCACAAGAAATGAAAGTTTCCGATCCATGCACGGCTAAAATGTTTCAATTTCAGACAAAAGCAGTAGAAAGTCCTACGAATTCCCCAATGAAACTATCCCAACCTATAAGACCAAGACCAATGGCAGCTATTACTGACTCTGTAAATGAAGAGTCTCCGCCGTTGGATATTCTTGTTTTGTATCCTACGGATAGTTCTGAAGCAAAAGAACTTTTTTCAAAGCGATACGTCTCCGCAGAAGATCGATATAGAGCTCTTGAAGCCCGTGACAAACTTTTACGTGCAAGTGAGTAATTTGAGGTGCATTCAATGTAAAACCAAACTAATACCTGATACCCATTTAATGTCATTGCTTTTGGTTTACAGAAATACCAAAAGTGAAAGTGCGCGTAGAGTTTGCTGTTCGTATGATCGGTACTTGTCCTGATATTTGCTCTGAAAAGGAACGATATATGAGACAATTTCAACGCCAGCTTTCACCATATGAGATGACTCCCGGAACCGTAAGTGATATCGAAAAGAGCTCTGTCTGTGCTTCACAGTTTGCAAATTAAATATCCTAATATCTCGTTGTTGGCTTCACTATTTTCCTTGAATAATATAACATTATGAAATAGGATGTCGTTGACCATAAAAGAGCCGTGAAATGGTATTCCAGAAGCTCTGCTGATCAGGAAGAACCACTACCACACGAACTTCGTCCAGTGGAGACTTTAGAACTAGCGATGTGCCATTTGTTACACAATGTAATTCCTGAATGTGAAGATGAAGATTTCATAGGCGAGTGGTATAATTTTATGTGGGATAGAACTCGTAGTATTCGGAAAGACATCACACAACAGCAAATGTGTAACCTCAAATCTGTGAGTTTGCTTGAGAAATGTGCTCGATTTCATATTTATTGCTCTACTCGCTTGTGTGAATTGGATCGTCATACGTTTGACCCAAAATTGAATGACGAGAATTTAGTCAAATGCCTTCAGAGCTTAGAACAGCAGTATGATGATCTCAGAGCAAAAGGAACCTTGTGTCCCAGTGAACCTGAATTTCGAGCTTACAGGATTCTTCTCAATCTCAACGAAGGAGATGTTCTATGGGATGTGCAACAACATCCCTCATGGATTCGAAATTCACTTGAAATTCAAAATGCTATCAAAGCTCATCACAGTATGTTTGTAGGAAATCACGTGGCGTTTTTTAGAATTCTTAGACAATCTTCATATTTTACGTCATGCATCCTTCATCGATACTTATATCAAGTTAGAACTTCTGCGCTGCGATCGCTATTTAGAGCTCACAGTATTCCAGCTAAAAATGAAACATGGGTAAGAATCTTATGTAAAAATGGATTTATTTTCTATATTATTTTGCAAGTGTCAATTACTAAATTATTCAATTGTTCAATACGTTCAGCTCAAGCTATCAGTAGCTCAAAGAATGTTGGGATTTTGTCCTAGCGAATCTCACTCTTTCACTTATTTTTGTGAATCTCATTCTGCCAAATGCAATGTAGAAGAGGATAAAATATATTTCAATAAAAAGACGTACTACCCCCCAGAAAGTCCTATTGTGAACCGAGAGTCACGTCTTATTGAGTCGAAATTGACCGTTCCGGTATGTGATAATGGTTTAAAAAACTCTTTCTGGATTCTTGAATTGATTATCATATTATCGCAACATATTCTTGGTCTCATGTTTCAGCTATCAGAAGCCATCAATGGGGAACCTTTGGGGGATAATCCAAAAGACTATTACAAACCACACACGTGTTTTGATCCAGAAGGTCGGTTAATTAGTGGCCCAGTAATTGGTCGTCCTATTGGAGAAAATGTTTGTTCCGGTTTTTCTGTCATACCAACACTAACAGCGGAAATAAAAGAGACACCAATATCTATGCCAATTCCTTCATTTACGTTCACCCCTCCTCGTCCTCAAAAAAAAGAGCCTGAAATTAATCCGGAACTGGTGGAGGAAATTTGTGAAGATTATTGCTCTCTTCTGATGGATGAAGTAATCTATCCTGAGGTGGAAAGCACTTCTGGTCAAATTTTGGAGTATCTTCATGCTGAAAAATTAAGATTCGAAGAAGAGCAGAGACGATTTGCGGAGGATCAACGAGATAGATGTATTAATATTCTTGTACAGGAGGCTTATACAAAAGTGAGTGTTATTTTGTATAATTTCTGTCGCTATAAAAGTCCCATGTCTGACTGGAAATATTTTTTTGGCCAGATTGAAGAAGAAACTATGAAACGTTTAGTCAGCTTAACAGGTGCAAAAGAAATATATATTGGACGGTGTGTTAAAGCTTTTGCGGAAGAAGAAGCGCAAGCAATCTCAAAAAATGTTGCTGAAGAATTACTTATGGAGCTAATACAAGAAGCATATCATGAAGTCGAATTAGAGGAGTAAGATGATGATTTTTGCTGCATTTATTCGCGTTTTGAAAAAATAACTGTGAATCTAAATTGAGCTTAATCTTTTTAGGAAAGAAAAATTGAGAAAACTGAAAATTATAGTTCGTCAAATACGATTAAGAGGCTATTTTAAAAAATGGATCAATTATGCCAAAGCTGCTAATGAAAGAAAAAGGGCTAGAATAGCGCAAGTTTTGGAAGAGCGAAAGACTTTTCCTCCGACTTATGAAAGACAAGTTAAAAAAGAAGATGTGTTAAAATCATTATGGGGTGATAATCAGAATGCTTGTAGGTTGTCGAAAAAACCAGACCCCAACTTCTTTGAAAATCTTGCTCAGCAGCTGGAACACCAAATATATCTTCAAAACTTGGAGGACTATAACGCTCGTGTAGAGTACAATAGAATGTTAGATAGAAAACGAAAAGATCGTGCATCATGGGATGAGTTGCCTTTTCGGGAAGAAAATCCCTTTAAGCAAATGAAGTTTTCAGCTCCACCTAGTACTCCTTCTCCATTGACGCTGGATTACTGCAATTTAAGTAGTGAGGTTCCTCAAACATCTCCAGTAAAAGCCTTGCTGGAAGAATTAAATCTTTTTAAAAGCCAAATTAAAAGTGAGAAAAGAGTTGAACAGCCTAACCATGAGTCTGACGAAGAAAACGAAGTACCATGATAATATTTCACTTATTTCATGGCAACCTCTATTTCAAATTAAACAATACATATAGCTGCAAATAATAGTTAATGTGTTTCATGGCTTGGATTAACTGCACAAAACCAAGGATCGCGACTAAGAGAATAATTAACTATGCGTTTTTTGGATAATAATTGTCCTAATATTATTATAAGACTGATTTGTCATGTTGTTTTAGTGCCTTTTGATTGATAAAAGAATTGTGTGTTCTGAAGTTGGTTTAATATATTTATTATTTAATAAATGCGGCTGAAAACACAAAAATTAAAAAGAAGATTCGTCGGATTGATTAATATAACATCTCTGTTCACAGTACTAAAGCACAAGTTGTAAAAAAAGTTATCTGAAACGAGACGTTTGTAATGATAGACCAGCAATTTGTTTTCATTCCAATAATAATAACAATTAGTATATATCCGGAATGGAACTGTTGAGCAATGTTTTCCAAGTGGAAGGTGTTTTATACTCCGCATCTCCAACCAATTCAGGTATCACTTTGTAGGCTTGATTAAAAGATTTGAACATTGATACTGCCTCGGGTATGTTATTGCCCTCGGATGCAAACATTAGCATCACAACGAGCGGCGTTTGTGTCTCTTCGCATTTGCTATACAAAGTCTTTATTATTCCACCTCCAGGAGTATGTAGCTTCCCTACTTCTTCAGAGCTCGTGTCCATTTCAACATACTTTGGCGGTGCAGGAAATTGTCGTTTTTCTAAAGCTTTCCAGCCCATTCTGTAACATCAATGCATACAGCATAACGTTTTGATAATTATTTACGTGTACATGACGGAAATTTAAAATCGCTGGGGTTTATTGTGTTTGGCTAACTCTTATCTTACTTTTTAAGTTCTCCTATTTTTCCGAATGATTCAGTTGTACATTCGGTAGCCAAATATCTAAAAGGAATACCTTCGAGCTGATTGTCCAACCTATCAGCACTGAAAATACTACCAATGCATACCACTTGGGAAAAATTTTCCTCCTTCACCCAATTAAGAAGCGACTCGACGAATGAATCTTGCTGTTTCTGCAAAATCAAAACCAATATCCCTTTTAATATGGCATAAAGAACGATTGCAACTGACAAGTGATGGCTGAGTACTAAAAAAATACCTTTAATACAAAGGAGTGTGACTGGACAATCACAATCTTCTGAGGCTCACATTGGTACACTGTGAAAGTAAACCTAATAATTCAGTCAGATGCTCGGTGCACTTTAAATTTAATAATTTAAGTTTCTTTCGGTACCTTCACATGCAGAAATTATTTCATCCCCATTAGAGTCACATGGATCATGGCCAATAACCGGTTCAAGTCCACGATGGAAAATTCGTGCCACTCGTTTAGGAGTCGGATTTACGTTAGCAAGAATCAAATCCACGGCTAGCTGCCCAATATTCCCGACGGAAACGGCAGACTAAATCAGAGAGTTATTAGAAATAAATCATGATTCACTTAACCCAGTTAACCAAAGCAGCCAAACAGAGATTAGTTTCATTGGTATAACATTCGTCCGTTTAGTTAGTTCGACAAAAGAACTGGAGTAGTTACATATGTAATCCCTGAACACTTACGAGAACCAATGTATATCCGTCCCATTTCCTACAGGCTCCAGAATCGTCAAGTGGGTGAACAAACATTTTACTACAATTGCGTTCGAAATACACTATTTTAGATGTCGAAGACAAGACAAATCGATTTCAAGTCAACGAATAGGTATTAAAATGTAAAAGGTAGAAAATGACATTCTGAATTTTCTTTTTCATTGAGATTTTTTCCCGCAGTTTCGGCCTCTATGCTTTTGAACGCATTACGATTGCTAAAAGTACATAAGAACCCATAAGAACAGTATCCATGTTGGATGAAACGAATGGTAGCCATTAAAACGCCACTCCCAGGATGTTTTTTTGGAGTGATTAAGTAAGTTTTCACCACATCTACGGCTATGGGGTTATAAACCCTGTAAACCCTATAAACCCTATAAACCCTAATGATCTCCAATTTTGTTTCGCTAAATTAAAATACTTGTTCTGTAACCGAATACGAAATAAATATTTCCATTTGTTACGTTGTCAGTAAATTCTTTATTTTCATTCCTTACAATATAACTGTCACAAATATGAGAAAGATAAGTATTACAAGAGTGTACGCGCGTCATAACTATTATCATATCAGTTTAAGGAAAAATGACTTTGAATAAATAACCACAATTTGAATAAGCTTATGGTTTGACAACACTGGCAGTGTGAGTCGGTTCTGGACGTCTTCTTTTGAAAAATCCTGTCTTGTAAAGGCAATATACTATTAGCGCTAACACAAACAAGCCTGTGAGTATGGACAACGCATATATCCACCAAGCTATCCCCTCGAGCTCAACTTTCAGTTTTAGATCTGGATAACACGTAGTAAGCGCCATTGCAACATCATTTTTTGGGTCTTGTCGAATTTCATCGGAGACTCGAATTTGAGCCCTGGAACGTATTCTGACTTCGTCTATAGTTGGGTAATCTTCCACTAGAGTTGCATTCCACAGCCTGAGTTTAAAATTTCATGTTAGCTCGTCAAGCGCATAACGTACATAGAAGTAGAAGAAGTTTTCTAATTATGTTAAAATCGTACCTTGAATATATTTTAATTACAATTGACTCTTTGGGAAGCAAATTTCGTATAATACACTCCATCTTAAAGCATTTGGCTGACCCTCGAACACAGTTCTGTGAATTTATTAAAAGGAAAATCTTGCTGACCAAAGCAATCAACATTTTTCAACGATTTATTTTATCTTTGATTTCCAACCATTTCAGCATATAATTGATGCCTCCCATCCACAAGTTTTCCTTTCTGGGGTGCAATCACTGTCTCTGTCTCCCTTTTGCGACGCGATTGTGGTGAAAGTTTGAGTACATCAATAGAATCTTTAGGAAGGAAACATTGTCCGTCACCGTCTAAAACTGGGGCTGACTCGGGATACAACAACCATTTCCCTTGGGGTTTCTCATTTTCAACTTGGTATGGCCACCATATATCGACATTAAAGAATGAAGCTTTCCAAGGACCCGCATTCCAGACTTCATATTTGTGAATCACACGAGGTCCAATTTCGTTGAGAAATTTTATGGCGGACTCTCCTACAACTTTCCCCCCGTAAAACACTTTTTCCGGTTCTCCTTGCCTGGCAGATTGTATAACAACATTTAAAGATGAATTATAATCAGTCAGAAACGATTAACACTGCAATGAGTCGTAGAGTATCGTAATCATGCTCACCCTTGGATAGAAAGTTCGGCCATTTTTACAACGGTGGCTTCTACAGTAGCATGATTATTTTGATCTTCTGTCTCTATTGACGTAGAATTGGCCCAGACATAGAACTTGAGTCTTGTTTCTATATCTTTAAGACTGCCAGAGTCAAATCGAAGGGTAAGGGTGTTGAATGCACGTTGCTTCTTGTAAGGATTTCCCAACGGACAACTTACTACACTCGAGTTGAATGGAGTACAAGCATACCCTTTTTTGGGCTAAAATGCAATAAAAGTTTCAATACACATTAACTACATTGATTTTAGTACTACAAGTGCAGTACAATAGCTTCAACAAATACACAATCATTTTTCGCCTTACATCATGACTTTGGCCTACATATGGCATTGACTTAGGATGAGAAATGTAAATATTGGCTTCGTACGCAGGCTCCCCAAAATTGGCAACGGAAATGTTGAGAACAAACTCATTATCACGACCAAGAACTAAAAGTCGGTTTCCAAACTCATCTGTGTCCAACTGTGAAGTAGCCTCCAGAAATAAATCACTTTCACACAAATCATTCTGTCCACAGTCCTTTTCAAAGTAGGCTAGAAAGACTTTGGAAGCCTCTTGTTGATTAAGGATCGGGTAGTTGTCTATATTTGGCAAAACTGGTGAGTCTGGAATGTACACGGGCTCTCGCTGAATAAGAGTGTAGGTCAATTTGAAGGCAATTGGAGACTGGATATCCCTTGTTCCTTCCTATAAAAAACATGCAATCACATATACCCGGTTGTATATATCATATATTCTCTTTCTTTTCTGTTTTCATGGTCGTAAAGTGACGTCAAATCCTTCTCATACCTTGACAAACACATGCTCATGGTAGCAATGGCGAATGCCTTCTCGATGGCGTCTTACATTCACAGTTTTGTTCACAATTTGAGGATAATCTACCCTGCCATTTTTAAATGTGACTCGTGAAAACTTTTTCCCTTCAACAAAGGTCTCTGCTTCTATTCTGTATTCTACTCCCAAGGACGCAGTTCTCACTTGAGCTTCTCCTTGTATTTCAAAGCACGCTTTAAACCCAAAACTGTGCAAAAAATTAGGTTGAGTCACTCATAAAACTTATAGAGTTTGAGAAACACACAACAACATTTATAGTCTTCATCAACTTCCTTACCCTTAACAGTGATATTACAAACTAGATTTAAAATAAAAGTGACTCACCAAGTTTGCTCCGCATCAGGAAAATCCTTGCATCCAACAGCATTGGGATCAATATCTTTAAGCTCTCCTTCTACTTCTGTAGTGATATTGATAATAGGTCGGGCTCTTAATAATACTACTGTGTCCGACTCATATGACCCCACCAGTAAATCTGGGTAGCTATTTTTGTCCAAATCCATTCCTCCACTTAGTGAGCTGCCAAATGTTCTTATGAGTGGAAATACTTCAGCTGCTTTTATAATCTATACTCGAAAAATCAAATGATCAATGCTTGCCTATCTTATGAGCATCTTAAAAAACAGTCAAGTGTAATTAATCACCTGCGATGGCTCCTTAACAATGCCTTCTCTAGCACCCAGGAAGATGTAGACAGCTCCGTGGCCATCCTGTGCATACGGAGCTCCTACAGCCAAGTCATCATACCCATCTCGATTCAAATCCCCGACTGACGAAAGTGCAGATCCAAATCGAGACTCTTTGGGACCCACAAGTCGAATAAACTCATGATTTTGATGAAATCCTTTGTTATTTATGTAAATATATGCGGCACCACCGTTGCCCTTGTCATCAGTATAAAAGGGAGCTCCTACCACCATGTCAGGTTTTCTGAACACGGTTTAAATCATAATTACGTAAGCTTCTTGATGTTCATAATTTTATCACAGTTAGTGCTGATCCGGCGAATCACTTTGGACTCTGATTCTACTTTAACTAAAGGAATTCATAAAGCTATTTATTTTTCTTACTTGTCACCATTGAGATCAAGTGTAGTTAGCTCAGTACCATAACCAAAAGCAAAACCTTCTCCTACTAGAGCTGCTTGTTGTCGGAACATTGCTGCACTCGTTTCCTGCAAAAAAAACGTCGTTATTTCTACTACTGCATTCAAAACGAAGAGAGCAATTTATCATAACTAGTACTGACAGGTTAAAAATGAACATATACTTTAGAAAAGAAGAAAACTTGTCCAGATCCCATAGCTGCCTTGGGGGCACCAGCAACATATGACCAGTCGGAACCAAAGAATTTGCCACCAGTGACAGCCATACCTAAGTAGCTGTACTTCTCCACAGGAGTATTGTTCTGCAATGGCGTGTGGTAGTGGTTTCTATCTTTGTTCAGGTAGTCATCAGACACTGAGATCCCGTACATTGCTCCACGACAAATGTACGCTCCAGGAGCACCCAAAATGGCTGTGTCATCTTCCAGAATATCAGCCGAAGTGCCTGCCTGACAGAACCCGTTGTCCTGGAGTCCTCGTACCACCTTATTGCGACATGGCTCAAGTGTTTGATGGTACTCCAGGTACTGTGTTAAGGAATGACAAAGGCCCAGGCCCCACTGGAAGTCCTTACCACTATGTATATAGCGATGGGCACATACCTGCACATAACAATAACAATGCATTCAGTCAAGAGAACTTTTAAGAACCTCATTTATCAAGTGTGCGTACTGAAAACGTAACAAAAACTTGTCAAGTGTCCATTTACATTTCACTTGAAACTCATGAACTTTATCTTTAGTTAAGAAACAGGGCTTTTTTTACTACCATGAATATTTAAGTTTTCAGAACGCTGCAATTTTAAAATTGTTAGCGAATTATAAAATATTTTGGAAACATAGAGTTCAAGACAGTACTTATGAAACTGAAAACCTCCCAAAAAAAACATCCCACGTCAATTATTTAATTCATTGGCACTCATTATGCATAAAATAGTCTGCAGTCACTGAAAACTAATTAACTATCTAAAGAACGCAGGAAAGCTAATTCAATATTTGCTGTTTCAGTTAGTGGGAGGATCAACTTCGTGCGTAACCAGTTTTGCTAAATATATTGTAAACATTTCGAGCGAGATTACAATGTGAAACGGCGTCAGATCTGTTCATTTCAAATAAAGACCAAATAAGGTTGAAACTGTAGTAGGGTTATGGTTTAACAACCTTGCCAAGTTGTAATAATCCTTTAGGATTCCACAACATTTTAATCAACCCACATACTCATGTCATTTGATCATGACTTCGTACGCATATTAATATAGTTGAGAACAAAGTTGTATCTGTAATCTGTATGGCTCTCCTGACTGAGCAAACTTACCAACACTTTCCCACCAGCCCCTTGACTGCGAACATTGACTCCTAGCCATTGACCATCTTTGATCTCATCAGTTAAAGGCGGTGATAAAATGGAGGAATCCAACACTGAAAATATTTGTACAAACTAGCATAAGGAAAATGAACTTGGAAAAACAGAAATCGCTCGCTCTCAAAATGTAAGCATGCTAAAAACAACAAACCATCACAAGTGCAATGTGCATCATGCTTTTTTGATATCTCAGTCAGAATTCACACACCATTAGAAAAAAATGCATACAAAGATCATAAGAAGAACAGTCATGAGCGAAAAAAAACATTCATGTCATCATACACTTTCGTTGGTTGCAAACAATGTCAAAAATAATAGTACTTGATATATTCAGAATATGCATTCACTTGTACGTTTTTTCAATGCATATTAAATATATGTAAATAGTAATCATAATGCAAAATAACAAAGTCATTCCAAGTTCATTCCATCAGTCAGCCAACAAGAGTTTCCCATCAAAAACTCTTTACAACCTGTGTTGTTGCTTAAAGTGTACACACAAGTCCTCATTTGTAGCAGCAGTGGTAGCAAACCAGTACTACAATACTAATATATCATACATTGGCAATAGTAATTGTTTAAACTAAAAAGCCTAGGGCTAGGGCTCATATAAAGGGTCCACACCTTTAAACCGGGAAAAAGCAAACATGTTGGATTGTAAGTACGTACGTTATGATCATGTTTCTCACTCTGCAGTCCCTTTTTCGCTCCAATAAAAAGAGACAATTAATTGTAACAAACAAGACCCACTTGGGGAATGTATCCACTTGTAGTTGTTACTGTATAATAATGGTCTCTAACTCAATTATGCATTCAGATCACACATATCATTAGCTGAAACCAAGTGGAATGGAGAAACTCGAAGTTACAACAACGTTTAATGAGGGAAGAAAAAAATCAAAAATTGGTGAACAAATTGATACCCTGTGAATACAATATTGTTGACTTTATGTTTGGGTACACACAAGGTATGTGTTTAGTTATATTCGATCAATAATTAGCTTAATTTTACCTACAGAGATCAATGTTTCTAGTACTAACCTAACAAAATTTGATCAAAATAATATGTACCAGTTTATGGAAATAGAAAACAGTATCAAATGTTTAACTGTAAGTTTTACAAGGAAAATTATGTGTTTCAACTACAATTTCTTGGGTATGTGAAAAAAAACTATAAAATGACATGCAATATCATTTAAATCATATATTATTTCATAGAGTGTTATAAACACAATGATTTAAAAAACCGTTAGTGTCTTTCAATGTTTTTAGTTGGTGAGGGGTTACAATTATACACAAAAATTACTTGTGCAAAAAATAAAAAATAAAGAGACAGTATGAAAAATATATCTCTTGAAAAAAAAATCTCGAGTCTCGAGCTACATGAGTGACACAGGTGTGTTCAAAAAGTCAAGTCTTCGGTCACGCGTAGCAAAAATATTGGTAACCGATGAACATGCAAAAAAGTGTACACACATGCCATGTCAAAAAAGTCTATCTACTGAATAAAAAACTACTTCAAAAAAGCTGAAAAAGATTCTAAAAAGTGGCATGAAGATTTAAAAAAAATTCTTCATTAACAAGCAGTTCAATTAATACGTGTTAAACAATTGTAAAAGGCAAGCACGGCAACAGCGTCTGTGAATTACATGCATTTCACACTGTATCTTAACTAACTAACTAACTACTGTAGTTAGGAAGGGAGAAAAAGTGAGTGAGGGTGATATGGGGAATCTAAAAATCACATTTCAACCTTCTAATTTGGGGATATAAATAATGTACAACTTTTGGGAGCTTAAAAAGCACTCTCAAAACCAATCTCAAAATGCCCCGCATCCGTTGTATATACAGGAAAGTGCTTGAAGTAAAAAAAAAATTTTGTGCAAAAAAGGCATTCCATGCAGTTAGATTCTGATACTAAATACCTGGTGCGAGTACTTACGCCGATCGTAATAACCGTTGGTGGGATCTACAGAAGAAAATAAAAATCAACTGGTGAACCAATGGACATAGCAAAATCAATTGTGTTTTTGAATGGTTATGAAGTGAATGTTCATAGTATAATTCGTATATTCATTGTAGGTTCACTGGTATAGTGTGAGTAGCCAAAGTAAATTGTGTATTATGTTTTTATTTGCAAACGCCGTTTGCTCAAGTTCAAAATCTGTTACTAAGTTTTCACTTTGCGTAGGTACAGAATGTCTTTTTTTGGCACATCCTGTTGGTCTTGGTGACATCTGGGAATTTCATTGTAAAAATTCGTCCATTTGGCTTTCTAGGCTCTAATCCAAGTTCTTCATTTCTCATACAGTAGCATAGTATTCATATAAATAGTACAGCTTGCGAAACTAACTAGATTTTAATCTTAATAATGAAAATAGTTCTTGATTATCGAATTAGTTTCTCATTTGAGCTAACTAAGTAGTCACAAATCTTTGGCTTAACATTTTTTAGTTATAAAAAATTATTACTAATTACATCTCAATTTAAAATTCTTTGTGATCTCTCACTTTAATTTTTGGCCATATGGAGTTAACCATATCATAAATATTTCATAAATTATGCATAATTTTCCCAAACATAATGAATCATACCTCGTTTCCCATCAGTAATGACCTGCTCGCAGTCATACTCTGTGCCAGACAAAGGGCATTTGAACAACGCTCCAGAGCGGTTCGTATTAGGTTGTAAATTCTGACCCAAAGGTGCTCCAACCAACATCCTGAAATCACGAAAAACATCCCACGTCAATTATTTAATTCATTGGCACTCATTATACATAAAATAGTCTGCAGTCTGTTCAAACCCATCATAAACCTTAATAGGCGGTGAAAAAAATGTGAGCATTGTCCTAAAAACCGCTCAATCATCCAAAATTACACTCACTTCTCCATTTCCCTAAAGTAAAACCTTTAATCAACATTTTAAACTGCAACTAAAGTCAAATGAGTTACTAAACCGGCAATTGACTACATGATCCATCTAATTTATTCCCTGCAGACAAAATAAGTCATTCACTCCACAACATTATACACATTTAGAAGAAGGGCTCGACCGAATTGACCATCCTAATTTGCTCCACCAGGGAGAAACTAATGTAAGCTCACATAAGAAACATTTTTCTGACACAATAACCATTTACTGGATTCGCTACGTTCCAAATCATACACTAACTAAACTAAACTATTCTGTGGAAATGTAAACCCAAGCAACATAAATTTGCCACCATAGCATGTCATCAAATCCTCATGCTCCATTCTCCTTTTCTTCCTGCGTTGCCTAGCCTGTGTATTCTCCATACAACAGTAATTACAATCATAGGCGTTACCCACTCGGAACTGATATTTGAGCATTTGGGAGAGGTGGTGCATCTATATACAACCATACATAAACGCTGGATTTATTACTGACTATATGTGTGGTGCACTCGAAAATGATCTGACTGTCTTGCATAAACACGTAGAGTCATTAGACTGTACTTTACATGCAGACAAAAAGATTCCCTTTTCACTCAAAGATTATCATGTGCAATGTATCCATGTGTCCATGTACGTATACATGCATCGTAGAGTTGGCCCAATTCATTCATTGTTGTTTGTATGTTGGCTAGTGGTTGGGTATACGGTCTCCAAATTCTCCAGCAATTCTTGTTTGATGAAAAAACACACGTTCTACTACCACACTATCATTTAAAGTAATCGACTTGGGTCCATCATTATTAAACTCTCAAGTGAGATTACAAAAGTGAGTGAGTGGGTGTCTCTGCAAGTCGGAAACATTTCCACCCTTGAGTAGTGTGCAACTTCATAATTTTTTTTTCTGCAACTCTTATGGATGTAACGTATAGTTGACTGTACAACTAGTTTTTTTTGGGCCATTTATATGCCTTGCAATCCAGTCAAATATTTTGAATCTCTACTCTGCATATGTTTAATTCTAGTTAGTTACAACTAAAGTGACGTTCAGACAAGCTAACTCCGCCATGGGAATGATGGGATCCACTTTTCACCCAAATTTATAATCAACTTGACACATTAGTACCGCCTAAATAAAAAACTAAGCTTTCAAGCCGGTAAATATTCAAGTGTACGAGTTGAATGAAGCTCATACTAATGAGTGGTTTTTTCTCTCCCCTATGGCGCTTTCATAATAATCTGTTATGATACAGTAATTAGAGTCTGGAACCTCAAAAGTTTTGAATCCTTATTTTAGCTACCAACCAACCAACATAGCTGACGGACTTGAATGCAAATGGAAGAGCTCTGTGTCTAAAAATCATTACTATACTGTAAAAGGAACTTATATTACAAAAGCCAAAGCTCTAGCAATACAATTTATCCGCTCCCTAACTAAACACTATAGAATGCAAATGTTTTCTTATCAATCCGCAACGCTCCATGCTCGTGCTCCTAGTGTGTGCATATTATTACACATGCACTGGCCACAAAAAAAGCTTGAGCTCACTCACTTGTTTTCAAAAGCGGCACTTTGAAGTCTCCAAAAAAAGACTCTGGCGTAGACAAACAGATTACTCCTTGGGAATCACAACGTGCTCATACATAAACTAAACCTGAGTCAGTTATTTGCTACCGTAAAAGCTCTTCAACTTGTCCAATAAAACAAAGTGATTCACAAATCAATGGAGTTCAAACCTTTGAGTAGCGAAAGCAATTCCCTTGAAAGGATTTTTTTTCTCAATTCACTTCATAGGGTACTACACAGCACTGGAAGGAAATGACCATTGCAGTAATCATCAATTACTAACTAAATAATAGATAGGAACTCTCTCACACACTCTAATCCTCATGTAATTAATAGTTAGTAATCGTCACATGCGTGTAACAATACCCTCCTCAATAGATTATGACAGTAGAGAATCCCTCAGCAAATGAACTTATTACACAGAGCCTTTTGAGCCCCAAAAGCACAAATGCACTACACTGTTCTCAAATTGCTGGTTTTCACCGCTATAACTATGTATATATACTAACCCACCAACACTCCCCAATGAATCATGAGTAAGTTACTATAACTAACATTACCGCTCTGGTGCACATTTGTGCATCAGTAATTCCTCCGACGAGCATTTAATAATATATTCGGGAAAAGAAGTATTACATAGCCGATCAGTACTGATTGCCAATGCATCTATAAATCCTATGTAAGTAAAATGTAAAAGAGCCCACACCCTAACTAACTGACTGACTGGTGGTGTGGTGCGCCTTATTCGTTCCAAGTCCACAAAACATGCTCACATGCATGTAATAATCACAAGAATGGATTTTGCCCATTGTTTGGTCGAGGGAACCAATAGGTTTGATCATACAGACGTGATAACAACACTTGTGCATACTCGCTTGTCCACAGTGCCCATATAATAAATGGAAAGGTCCTTTTTCGGTCGCGTAGTCAGCACACTCGCCTAAATAATAAGTGACGGGGGAATGTCCACAGCCCTACCCAAGTTTACTAACTAACTGACTACAAGGAGCATAATTGATCAGGAACCAGAGTGAGATGATAATCACAGCTAGCCATCACACTGAATTCAATCAATCAATGAATTCTCATTTCATTTCCTCCAGATAGTTCCTTGTACTTCCGATCCCATTGTGTGCACGTGACCAGCACTTGAGTATATAGTTGGTTAGTTAGTTAGTTAGTTAGTGCGTTCGTTAGTGGGTTGAATTCTCCCAAAAATTGTAATCCATGTACACACTATGGATACTATGGTGAGTTAGCTAGTTACCTATAGTACAAATGCATGTTTTTAGCCCGAAATGGAGATGCACAAATCATGCGAGCCTTATTTTATTTCCAATCATAGTCATAACTAAAGGTTGATGCAAGTACCTAGATAGTTTTATAGACAGCACATGCAAAAATAATGTAACATTTTCTCAGAAAATTCCCTTATCTGGCTCCATGTAATCAATTGATGCATGTTCATTTTTCAAATGGGTACATGCATTAAATCTACAGACGTTTGGGGAAAATCCTTTCATCCATCAATTGCCGAGTTTTAGTGAGAGACCAGATGAAAAAAAGAACCTATACTCACTCACTTATACACCATTGAACTAACTAAAAGTTGTAACTTCACTAACTAACCAACTATTCCTGTGTATCCACTTGAGCTAATGTCCATCCATTTAATTTCCGACGGAAACAAACCAAATGTATCGAAAGGACCAAAGGGAAACATGTAAAAGTTAGTGCACTTGGGGTTAGTTATGAATGTGTAATGCTTATCAAAAAAATTCTCATATCTAGCTGTCAAGATAAAAGTGCATAAAGTAGTTGTGCCGTTCATCTTCCCTGTCTCAAAAAGTGACTGACGACTTGAACCAACTAAACTAGTAGTTCTATTGTGAGTCACTTTGTAAGATGATTTCAATCAGTGAGGGACTCACTTTCCCCTTTTTTCTCAACTGAAGAAGCAAGTTGAGTCTAACGATTTGCTTGTTTGCTGGAAATGCTCAGAATAATCGTACATTATTTTCCCCTATAGTCCAAAGTAGTAGCAAGAACCACTCTTCAACTCCCATATATGGATATTTGTGTGTTTATGCAACTGGCTCAAGATTACACATTTAGTGTCAGTTTATACATTCGGTGCTCAAGGTGCACACAAAACTTACCAAGAGGAATCAGAAAAAAAAATAACCATCAAATGAAATTTAATGGATATTTGTGATAAGGAAAATAATATGTATTTTGATAGCAGTATTTTTAGTAGCAGCTTTTATTTTTTATCAAATCAATCCACCCTTTTTGTTATCATTAAATACACATGTACTAAAGCTACAGTTATCCGAATTTTTTCATTAATCTGGCTCACATATGATTCTCATGATTTCAACGTTACATCTGTCATTGATTCTTCACTTTTTTTTCTCCTGCTATGAATACATATGTATCTAGAACATGTAACATGTTTTAGCTTCTTTATGTTGCCGCAAGACTAATCCCCAATTTTTTCTACGAAACGCATATGCTCTGTTATCATTAGTAGTTGCAGCTTTAACAGTTTTATCATCCTTTTGACAATACAAACTGAATTTCAATGTGGAAAAAAATCTCTTATTTATTCTTTCTTTACGTCCGTCAAAAATTGTATGAGCTCAACTACTCTAGTCCCCCACTAAATGACCTTTAAGTCTATTAGCTTAATCTAGTAACTTATCATATCTAAACGTAGACGAATCGATCTAAAGTTGCAGCAATATAAAGTTATACTGGGAAATAACATAGAGCCCAGTTTTTTTTTGTATTCCAGTGATGAATTCTAAAAAAAACCAACTGCTACCTGGCATTTATCCTTTGGACTTGTATATACTCTATAGTGAAATCCATGAGATTACTGTCTTGGGCAGCTTTTCTTGACAAGCTGTTCCAACCAGTCACAAAGTTGACTGATGCGCTAACTCTAAAGAGCTAACTAACTAACTAACTAACTAAAACTACAACTCTAGTGAGCCCAACTTAAAGTTTAATTATATAGAAGGGAGAGAAAACAAACTTGGTATGAGGTGAGAGCCAAAAAGTATCCATAGCATCCCCATTGTCAAACTGGGAAGGTATTTAACTAGCTAGTTAGACTCCAGAGCTAACGAACGGATGAGTACAAATAAAATGAGCCACATTCTTTGCTTCCATATGCAGAAGGCGAGAATTACAACTATGGCTATACAGTGTTACACAGTGCACACGATTACTGATTGCTACCAGTTAGTTAGCTAGTAGTATAACTCACTTTATGCTGGCTACAAGAACAGAGCATCACTTTCATCACGAGTTGCATTTTTTTCCTCTCCCTTTTATAATATGAATTGTATCCACTGGAATCTTAAATGTCATCGACAAATCTTGAAAAGGTAGTCCGTTAAACACGGGAACATTTTACTCCCCTTGTACACCACAAATAGTACATTCAACATTGACACTAATATGGAGTGGTATACGTATAGTATAGTTTACACTTGATGTAAAAATAGGCTCCACATAGTTAGTACCAGTGTTGAATTGTAAAACGGCAGGATTTTTACACCCATGCGTGTAATAATAAGTGGTGCGGTGTATTCGCATATTCAAATGTTCAAGTGCCATATGGACGGTTTTATGATATTTTCCAGCCAAGTAGTAAAATTAAGTAAGTTACAAAAGTATTCACCAAAGTTATGGTTTAATAATATTTGAGCTTGATGTTACTTCAAATAAACCACATGTGTGTGTGCATGAGGAATGGGTGTATATGAACTGCAAGTGTTGAAAACTCATGTTATTTATGATTATGGAATTCCAGTTTTACAATGCGCTCCAGCAAGTCATTCATATATGTTTTACACGGTTTGAGATCCACAACAAGTCATATACACATATAGGATCCTTCAAATCGTCATATAAATCATAGTGGGCGATAGAGAAACTAACTTGTATACATATAGTATAGAAATAATGATAAAGAAGATGTTTATCAATCTACTTGATCGGATTATCTGTGCATACCATGGTGAATTGAAAGGGACAAGAAGTTAGTTAGTTAGTTCTGTTTTCTCCTCTTTAATCTCACCCTGTAAATGTGGTACACACACAATAAAAATACAATAATGAATTTCAAGTCCTCTTATCAGACCGAAGGATCTAGTGATCAGTTCAGTTCATTAATTTTTTTATTCTTCTTGCGGTCTATACAACTTCATTGGAATAATCGTAGGAGATGACACAACTCCTCGAGTGATGAATCGCTCTACACGAATGAATTGTGTATTCCAATCAGAATTGATGATAAAAAGAAGAAATCAATTTTTTCACAGTCATCAGCTTACACACATAAAAAGATTGCAGTGGGGATAAATTATGGGTGAGCAGCCAATACAAAAGTTCCATTCCATATATATTTTTTAATAACAGCCAATATTGGGCATAGTATGAGAAACCCATGGGGCAGTATCTCTAACTCCTTTGTTCCCGTCATACATTTAATATTTGAAATGGCATTGTCCATTTAATAACCACTGCCAATTTGATGTCTCTCATTGTAACACCCAGTGAGTTCATTATTACGGCAAATTGAGCTACTTAACTACTACATAATGGTTGCCATCCGTATACCTATAGTCTGTGTACAAATCATACACGCAGTCAATTATGATTATAACAACAACTGTACCTATTTAAATATTCATATCACGTCAGGTTGCCAATACCTCTTGCACATTTCAGTCCAACTAACTCATACACGGGGAAAATATATTTTCTTGTTGCGTTAATGAGTTTCCAAAGAGGCAATTACATTGCCCATTTCCCTGGGCATAAATTAAATGGAATCGTGCGCCCACGCTACAGAGGCTAACCACAGGGTAAAAATCACTTGAGAACTCTCAAATGCATTTATAAACTATAGTCAAGACATTAAAACATTTTTTTTGTCTGGAAAAGGCTTGAAAAGACAATCATTACGGAGGAACATGCCAAGCTAAGAGTCACGAACGAGAAAGCATGATTATGATGACTTTCGTTGCATCTTCTCCTCACCGTAATGAGCCATTGACAGCAACAATTTATGCATTTGACTACATAGAATGCAAACAGAGCCTAGGCTGTCACAGTGCATTGGAACATAAAGCACTCAACTTCCTTTGAATGCGTCCAAGTACATCTCCCCTGTTGTATACAATTTGCATGGATTTAAGAAGAAAATGGATCCAGTCAGCTTTTATCTTACAATGGAACATACTATCCTCAATCAATAACTGTATAACATGTGATAGCTGCCCAAATCATTCTACAAAAATGCAATCAGTAAGTGCTTTTAATATAAACTATATTTTAATTGGAATAGTTGAGGCCGAAAAACCCTGACATTGTTTTTTTAATTGCTAGCTATCTGTATTGTTAACGTCAGCGTGCGAATCCAGATCAGTAAACGTGTCGCTAGCTAGCAAAGCATATGTCTTGTCTTACAGTACAGAATGTGTATTTACAACTCAAGTCAAGTGAACCATAGGTGCCATTGTGAGTTCCCAAAACCCGTTTGCTCACTCACTAATCTATTTAAATAGAGATTCAAAGCCGTTTTCAACTTGTCAACCAACTAAACTCATCAACTAGCTAGCTAACTATCTATCAATATCTTGGGGGGTGTGGAGCCAACCATTGTGTAAACAAGCAGTGAACAAAGAGACTCTCATGAAATCCTTTGTTTGATCACTGTGCCATGTTGAGTTACACAAAAATGAAGGAAATGCTAATGAAACAAGAGGAAGTGAAAGAGTGCGTAAGAAGAGTTTATGAGGCGTCATACGGTCGCTTGTCATCATCATCATCATTTCTAGCTTGTATATATGGGTGCCTGTACAAACCAAATGACACTTGCTTGGGTGGGAAACAAATCCAGTCGAGTCTTTAAAAAACTAAACACTAGCTAACTATCTAACTACTACTGCAAACTGTATTCAGTGCCAGTTAAGTTTGTTAGTTAGTGCTTACTAAAAATCTGTCTGAAACTGCTCAAAACTCAAACACCCTTATAGAGATAAATTACCTAACACTACTAACAATCTGGTCTTAAAGTTGAACGCCGTACACCAAATATTCGGAATTGTGAATCCACCAATGTAAACGGAGCCAAGTGACTAACTAATAAACAGCTTGAATCGACAAAACACCGTAAACCGTGGTTGGCGTGCTCCGTGTAGTTTACAATTTACGAATTATGGAAACTGCATAGCAGCTCTCCCCCTTGTGCTGCTAAATGGGCCGTTAACTCCATTAACATTTACATTCTCAACTAACTGATTGTGAATGCACCAAAACTCAAGTCAATGCTCTTATTACCCTAATGCCATTTCAAATAATTTGCATCTATAGTTTTTCTCCGAGCTTATCATTACTAACTAACTAACGCGTACGTGATTTATGAACCAGGTTGTCCCACGCACAAGAAAAACATGGGAATGCTGGAGTTCCAGAATGCCCGTTTGGTAACCTTAGTTTCTCAGCTTTATACTAACTAACTACCTTTTTTGTATGCACGAAAGCTTACATAATAGTTAGTTAGTTAGTTAGTAATCCTGAGAAATCCTCATTTATCAATCACTCTTTTCATATCATCGTGTCTAGAAACCGTTCCACGTGATTACGGGATTCGGTGAATATGGATTGCGTGTGTTCATTTCTTCATGGACGTAAGAAATGGTCAACCGATTGAGTACCAACGACGTTCATTTCCACTCAAATCCCAATTCTCTCCACATATGGAGTCATCAGTCACGCATTGTCCACAATACAAGTAGGCAGTTGGAATATGGTTAAGTTTTTGTTTGCACACTCACAGCAATGGACGTTTCTCACACAAGTTATATAGTGGCCGTCACGGGCGAAAAAAGTAAATAAATAAACAGAAGAAGTTTTCAAGGGTATAGGAAATATTCTTATGGCTGACTTGACTACAAACCATTGATTGATCGTCGTCATATTTAGTTATAAATGTACACATTAGAATGTAATCATACAGCTTGGTTGAAAATTTTATTCCTCTGGGACTCACTCAAGTGAATGTAGGCAAATAATGGAACGCTTTGAAAAAAATGTGTTGACTCGTCCTATCAATGTTTTTTTTATTCACAGTTGAATCCTTTTAGAAGCATTTCAAACGCAGTACTGTACTAGCTGTAGTCGCTGAATATTTTACCGCAGCTTGGTGGTTTTCTTCTTACACAAACATTCACTTTAGTTGGTTAGTTGGAAATATTGAAATCTATCGTCGATGATAACATCCCAGACGCATTCACTCGTGCACTATACATATAGAGAGTTAGTTAGCGTACATATAATGTTTGTAGATCAGATTGGGCAAAATATGACTCTGTTTTGATATATTGGGTTCCTTCCTTCTCCATGAGACGCAAGCGAGTGAGAAAAAAGTGACTTCACTTTAGATCATAATAAATGCATCCCTTGTTCCTTTTCCTGATAATCTGAACGTGAGTTATTATTGTAGCTGTATCAAAGGCACATTATTTTCCCCCTACAGCTGCTCATCACCTTAAAATCTTGTGAGGTTGCATTATTAAGCGACTAATCTGGCCATCTTAACCATTGGTGGGCTCACGTACCATTGTATTACTTTTGCAATCCTCTCTGTTACTTAGTTAGTTATACCAGCTACGTGGACTAACAGCAGTGTGTAAGTAAATAAGAACGGTAAGTATATATTCTCCAGGTTATATTTTTTTGGGCATCCCCAGTTAGCTCGTACTTGAAAAAATAATAATAATAACAACAACGATCATGATCTCTGAACGGCGAGGAGCATTCACTGGTAAAAAATAAAATGCCAAGTCAAGAATGGTAATGTGTAGTTAGATAGTTAGTTAGTGAGTGAACCCAGGTATTATGATTATATAGCATGATTCTTTTGTTGTTTTATGCACAACGCGTCCATAAATATGCCCGAATTCATTCCTGAACCCAGCCCATTGGTTTGAATGCCGAAAAATTGATCAGACCATAAATAATAAAAGGAAGGCTCTCATTGCTCATTGTGTGTGCCATTTTGTAGTCGTAAAAGACAGTTTTATGTGCCTTGTTTCCAACTTTAACCAGCTACAATTTAGACTAATGCATTTTTGGTTATTGTGCACACACGAATGAGCATTTGATCCCGCATTGAATAAATATTCGAGCAAATGGATGAAAAATTTGCATTTCCCACAATGTATACATGTGCATTGGTATAGATTTAGTAGTTAATGTTAGTTAGAATGAAGACGAGTAATTTTCTCTTTGTGTCACTCACCTTCCCTACAGCTGATATGTGAGGAATAGACTTTTATGACTTGCTCACTGCTCTTCATGCAGTCAAATAATAATAAATACTGGTCGGCTATTCATCTTGTCGACACAAACTGCCGCAGCAGTAGAAAATGTGCCTCTTTTTTTGGGAAAAACGAGTGGATCGTTTATTTCCTTACTCTATGCAAACTTCCTATGGTTTCTAATGTGCAATAGTCAGTTGACTACAAAAATATACACATGATGAGACAACTTACATAAAAATGTGGGCCTTGCTACATGTGTAGAAACACAGAAAACCACCCTTTTCTTGTAGGCGATCATTAAATAGAAATGACTGCTCTCTAGCAAACCAGTAAGATAGTTTGTAAAATATTAGCCGGTAGACTCACTCGGCAAAAGTAAAAGCTAGTCAGCTCATAAATAAAAGCGTCCCACAAAAACGGGAATAACATGTTCATCAACGGCTAAAATTTTGCACATAATCCATTGTTAAATCCAGTACATTTACAAAGACAATAATACAATGTACACATTGTTTCCAAATGACATAAAGTGACAATTTATTTTCCCATTTCATCATCATCGCACTTCATCATTAGTCAAGTTGGCTAGCACGTACTATGCACTAAGTACACGTAAAAAGTGTTTACTAACTAACTAACTAACTAACTAATATGACCACTGACGGGCTTGAACAACAGACTCTCGTATTTCACAAAACATTTCACGCTATCGGCATTTCTCATTGAGCTGTCGCTGTAACCAAACATACAACCCTTTCATATTCACAGTCACCCTCTCTGTCCATTATGTCAGATTGCATTGTGCACTGTGGTGCCATATTTCCCACTTGATTAACATGTTTCATTTTTTCATCCATTCCCTTTCAAGTGGATAATGGATTAAGCTCATATTATTATTATTCAGGGTACACATGAGTGTCGGGGTAACGGGGTGTTCCGATATTTAAGGTATTAGATATTTGCATTTTTACAGCAATGGGTAACTTCCGATAAGCAAACTCGTATTTCGTATATCACTCTGGTTTTGCGTTACCAACAGGTAACTTTTTACCGATTGAAAACGACCAATAACACGTTATCGGTCATGTGGCTATAGCAACCAACAGTAAACAGTTCCATGTTGAAAATCACTTTTGAGGAAAAATTTAAAATTCAGTGTTTACTTTGCAACACCGGCGGTAAAAAGTTACTAGGATAGCGGGCTACCCGATTACTTCGGTAGTCAAGGGACCCTTATTATATTCCTTGGGATAAAGGGACTCATGATGAAAGGCTTTACTATACCTAGCTACCAACAATCACTTTTAGATGATATTTACATTTCAATATTAGTAGCCAAAGGTTTTCTCTTTTTCACATAGCTACAACATGCAACCACTGTTGTCTATACAAAACATGAGCACAATGTGATGCTAATGAAATGAGCCATGTTATATATTTTAACAGACAGTTTGTTTCTATGCATGTGATGACGGGGCTGTATTAATAAAGTAACGTGCTCATCATCTTCCCCACCAGAAAATAATGAAATCAGTATGCACATTAGTTAGTTACTGTCCATTACATAGAGATAGAGAGTAACTTTTTTTCGGTGTTGCATGGCAAGATTTGTTTATCAACCTTAACGCTCCAAAAACCCAAATAGTCAAAACAAAACAGAATTCCTCCATTGAGTCTACAGTTAATTCTTTCCAAACTTTAGTAAAAATATGTCCAGATAGAAATTTGAATTTTTCAAGTCCCAAAACTCAACAAACTTCCAATGTCCAAAGATACCCAAATTAACATTTGGAACCATCTATTTTAATGAAACAGACAGTATACGTTAGTTAGACAGACTGGGGTTCGTATGTTAAATCATAGTAATGGATAGTATAGTAGTAAGTACTACTTGCTGATTATTATTATGTAATCTGTATGCATATTGTGCCTTAGGTTGAGAAAGTGATTACGTTTTTTTTTGTTCTTCACACAAGTGCATCATATGGAGGCAACGCGGACTGAGAAATGAAAAGAACGTGATGACAGCATCAAGAGAGGGTTAAAGACTTTTAGGCCCATATAGTTTTAATGGACATACAGATGCTCAAGTGCAAGGCATACATTCCAACAGACATTATTGTTATCATTATTGTTATTGAGGAGTTTATTTTTTTACTGCTCATGTCTAAAAATGGACAGACTATGTATGGTGGATTCATCTGTGCGTGTGCATGTGTACAATCAGTAGTAGTTAGTTAGTCAGTAAAGTATAAAATCCCATTAATGAGTAATTAATACTGATGGGTCTATTCGTTTAGTGTACTTGTGGGGAGCATTCCAAAAGTTTCCACTTGGGCATGTCAAATTCAATGCGAGAACTGAATCATATTATTATTCGAGTCATTGGTTTATACGTAAGGTCATAAAAAATATTTAAAGTCATATATGTAAACGTTGTTTGTTAGATAGTTAGTTAGTGACTGGGAAATCATGTATGGCTGAGTAAATGGTACATCGAATCATAAACTAACTCTGAAAGCATAAAAAAGATTAAATAAATAGACCGAGAGTCAAAAGCTATTTCATAGACGCTTTCAAATTGTTTTAAAGGATTTTAATGCACACTCATTTCCGTTTGCTACATTCACATTTCCCAAAAGGTTAGTTTAGTTTGTTAGTGAGTCCTTCAGTCAGTTATTTTTTTTCCCATCATTCAAACTTGATAAATGTGCTGTGTTCCTAGTGAAAAATCACACCTTTCAATTAAAATTCCCGTTTAATTAACGCTTCTTGCTTTTCTTTTTCATCTGCGCAGCCAAAAACTTTGAGCTACTTTTTGTACTTGAAAAAATCCAAGTAATGAATAGAAATGAGGAATGATAATGCCATCATCACTCCTTGATGCCACAACTTGTTTTTTTTTCTTCAACGCATAGTACCAAATATCTTCTCTAAATGGTCGTATACAGGAACACAAGTTAAATATTTAAAACTCCCACAGAGAGTAAGTAAGCAATAAATATGTAGTTTTGGCTCTCTCTCACCGAAAAAATTCATCTTCATTTATGTACGTGGAATCTTGGTTGAGCACATTAACCCATTGTATTCCATATGACAATGTTTTTTCTAGACTGCATGCATAGAGCTATGCATTTTTTTCCGTTTATATGCAACAAACTATAACGAACCATAATGTCGTTTAGCTAGAGCCAGCACACAGATTTATTTATATTCTCTCATCTTTCTGTTCTGAAGGTGCACTTTGGCACCCATGTTTCATGCTTATCACTGTGTTTGAAAGGTTTAAGTGCCTTTCTGTGGTTACCATGTGAAGCGTAAATAGATGCACTTCCCTTTGTTGTACAAGAGAAGCCAATAAATAACTGCATAACAAAGCAAGTTGCACCTTTTGGGAATGTTCAAGTACCAATAATAATGTATCGTAAGGGCGAAAAAAAAGCGTACAATATACTTTCACAGCATACCTCAAGTACAATGCCATAATTCCTTAAAAGTATACTGTAGTAACTAACTAACTACTAGTTTTTAACAAAGTCACAGAGAACACACACACACAAATTCCCTACCTGATGAGTTTTCCAAAAACACAAAAGGAGGAAACTATTCTAACAACTCACAAGAATAGTGCGTTTTTTCCCTTTTGAAAATTAGGAGCCCTTATTAGTATTTTAGAGACACTTACAGGGATCCTATTCTATTGAATTAACAATGGTCAATAAAAGTGGAGAGCAAAAAGATATTGTGTAAAATTTTTTACAATCTTCCGAACCTCTTGAGAGCAAGATCACTTTAACGGGAAACCTTTGAAACCAAGTATAATTCATGGACTCAATCCTGTGTACAATATGAAAGGAGCATTCAAAATGTGTATAATACTCACATGGATAGATTTCCCACTTTGACTTAACACTTATAGTAAATTAGATACGTACACGTAGCTCTTTTAGGAACTTTTAACCTCGGCAAACATAAAAAATTCCGATGATCTATTCCCAGTGTATATGAATACACAGCCTACCCATACTGCACCTTTCTCATATGAATGCATTCACTGCAGGCATGTATGGTGTAGTCCCAGAACGATTTCATGGATTGTTTGCACTGGTTTCAAATTTCCCTCAGAAGAGTGATAGATTTGTGGGATGGTGAAGTTAAGTGGAAAGCAACAAGCCATCAAATTTGTTCACTCTACATGTCACTAAAAAACAGAGTAGAAATCCGCTCTTGTTCCCACACTGAATTAGTTCTAGGTAATAAGACCCAGTTGAGTTAAAAAATCCAATGCACACACTCACTCGGCAATAATGATATACAGGAATTTGCGGCCCCCATTGTTTCAAGACGCACCAGTTCTCTCATACAACTGTAACTCGATACTAAACCAACCAATTCATTACAAAATGAACCAGAGTACCGACCGACAAATGGCAGATTCATGTCTGCAATTTATTTAAAATCAACTTGATCATAGGTGAGTTAGTTTGCTATAGTTAGGAGAAAAAAACGTGGACAATTGAAACAAAGTGAAACTGAAACATTGACTGACTCTGGCTGAGAGTGCATGTGAATGAAAAATTGCTCATAGCGTGAGTTAACCATCCGTCTGTGTCTGTACACATTAATATACGGACAAATTCTTGTGTATTGTATCATCATGCAAGGCTTACGAAACTTGAGACAAGTTTTGTACGTAACGAGCGGATAGTATTAACTAACTAGGCATTTAGATTTTTCTATTGTAATATCAGCTTTCAATACATACCGATTAACTCACAGTAGAATCAAAATCTTGTTCACGACTAAGCGTCAATTTCGTCAATCCTTTAAGATGCACGATATTTTTTTCAACCCAAACGTTTTACATAGTATTTTGCAATTTTCAGCATACAAAATGGCTCCAAAAGTTTTTCTACTCTGAATGAGCATTCTGTGCTCGTATTTCACAACTTACATTAAATTATACTTTATAGACCATTTCCAGGGGAAATGTAAATATGCTGTCCAAGTTTTCATAGTTAGCCTCATTCCTTATAATACCTATCATCCTCACAACTATGCATTATAGGATCTGATGAGAGTTGGAAACATTTTTTGGGAACCACACACACGCACGCATAGATAGATACTTAATACATAGACTTGAGCCTCTGGATATTATTATTATGGAATTATAGTTTGCCTCCTGGGACTCTTAACTCGTATATAAATGGAGGACAACTGTACCTTTGGGAGTTGTTCACAGTAATTTAATCTGTGGCTTTCATATCATGTGTTCCTGGATTCCATGGAGGATGAAATCTGTTGCACATTGTATAGACAAAGTCTTTCTCTACTCCTTTTGAACATGTACGATCTAGCATGGAACGAAACCACTTATCATTTCACTCCTTACATGTATACAACATACCTACTCAACTAGTAACTAGCTAACTAACTAGGCTTTGTTTCCGCTTAAGAGTGTCACGCCTTGCCTAGCACTGTGATTACTTGTGAGAATAAAGATGAGATACGGCTGGATCGAATCCTTTGGCTCTCAAACTCTGGCTTCATCCTAGAACGCGTAAGATATACAACTATCGCTAGTTAGAAACTAACTAAATATAACCAACCAACTAGGCTTACTATTACTACATATAGAATGGATAGGGAAGCTGAGAAATTTCTGTATCTGTGCACGCGTACAGATGAGTATAAACATTCCAAACAACGAGTATTGGCACAGGTTGTGACCTCAATTTCATAGCCAGTCTCACGGACCTGGAATCTATAGGTTCCCTACAGGGCTCTGATCCATATTTCAATTGAGATAAACGCTCATGTTACTATCCATTAAATGGGAATAGTCAGCATGGAGGACTTTTTGGGCCATCCTCTATGATGCCCATGTCATGTACATGCATAATAATAAATGGTGACGGAACAATGGTCCGTAGTGTCACAATTCATGCATGTTAAGGGTGACAAAGATATGTTTCACGTGCACAAAGAGCTCCGTGTCACGCTTTCAGCCTCTCCCTAATATAAACATAGGAAGCGAACAATATTGCACTCCATGCAATAGTGCGTACACCGTGTATCCAAGCTAGGGCAACTACGGTCACTTGCTGTTAGCTTTCATAATATTAGCACGTGTAATTTCTTGTCACGAATTTTTTTTTGCAGATTCACCTACAACAACATCCGAATTCATATGAATAGTAGATAGTTAGTATACAAGTGAGTTTGGTTACTAACCATATAGTACTAACTAAATGTCTGCGGTGATATGTGATACACGATTTTGTAGCCCTGACTGTAAATGAGTCTGATCTCATCAATAATACTGTGTTTTGTACGAATACATGTTCCGTGTTTTTTCCCTCCCAGGATTAGTCAATTGTATTTAAAAGCTGTTTGCGAAAAAAGGATGGAATTCCATGAACACATTTCAAGTTCTCCATATTCATGAGAGTAACTTGCTACGATGATATCATGCTCAAAACCTTTTAGCATATAATCACTCACTCCCATCTGCAAAGCCCATTGTTAGTTAGTGAGCCAACTAACTTGTTATAAACCAGACTGACTACAATACCAAGTTAAAGAGATTCCATTTGTTGGCATTAACGGTACAAGGCTACAAGAGGCTCATATTGTGCTAAGAATTATCTTGCGAGCAAAAAGACATGGATATGTGCATACATAGTTAGTTACATGAGCTTACATCATTCATTGACCGTGTATGTGCATTATTGTTATTACTGACTGTATGGTTGAGCACGATATGCGTCATTGAGTTCTTGTCACAATCTATAGTTAGTTAGTTAGTTAGTTAGTTATACTACTTATTAGATGGCTTTTTGTGGCAGCAAGGATATGTACACAAGATTAGACTATAGATCCATGTGTGCATTGTGTGTGTGTGTGTGTGTTTTTTGCACGATGATGAACTTCAATATGATGTAGTCAAGTCATTCAAGTTAACACCATGTCTTTATTGGAGATCTTGAAGACAGTTGTGGTGAATGAATAAGTATAGTGTGTGTGTGAGTTCATAGGCTTTTGTTTGCCATAAAAAAGAGCAAGACGGATACTTATCTTGTTGAGCAAATAAAATCACCAATAATGACTGTAAACATTTTGTGCCTTTTAAATTGATGTTTTCCACACAGAATTTGATCTTTGATTGTTAGTCACTTAGTTAGAACCAAGTAAAACTATCTGCTCTGTAAATTGAGATAGTGTTGAATTATGATATTAAGTAAGGGTACTCATGAGTACCAGGGTAATGGGCTATTCCCATATTCCAGTAACTTTTTGCAACAGTCTGTAACATCCAGTAAACAAGCTCCTATTTATATCATTCTCGTTAAACTTCGCGTTACCGATCGGTAGCTCTTTACCAACCAAAATTTTCAAGTTTTTTTTACAAAATCGATATGCAGGAGAAATTCCAAATTCGACGTTTACGTTGCAACACCGGTAACTTGGTAAAAAGTTACTAAAATACAGGATTACCTAGATGCTCATGAGTACCCTTATGGTGGCCATATGCATATGTATCAAACTTTTATGGACATTTTTGATGATAATTCTACTTGCTGGAGACTGATATGATTTGATGAACTTGTTCTCATAGTTAGTTAGTCAGATAGCAGACCTTAAAAGGATGTAGAATGAGACTGCTGTAAATTATACGATGTTCGTCATGATAATATGGTCAATATGGTGAGAATGGGCTGTCAATACATTCAGAAATATTGTAGATTGTCCAAAAAATTGGAGGTTAAAAAATTCTTGCCCGCAGTAGGGGAAATATTACTAAAAGGGAATGCAACCTTTAAAAATTTTCTTTGTACATTTTGCAGAGCTATTGACCCCGCTTGAATTGGAGATGAGTGTACTCACTGGAAATGGTATTATTGTGTACATAACACGTGTAAAAAGTCGTACAACTTTATATAAGCAATCATTACACAAAGTATTTCCTTTCTTTGTGGTTGGTTAGAGCGGCTGGTGAACAACAATTAGGTTGAAAACTTTGTTCCTTTCATGTGTTTGTGAACTATTACTCTCTTCCGAGATTTGTACAAAGAGCGCAAGAAAATGTGAGAAAGACAGCTGTACATTCATTAGTCTCTAAAAATGAAGAACAGCTTTCAAACACATTTGAGTTCTTTAATAGAGTGACAAGGTAAAAATGTCAATAGGTAGGTAGGTAGGTACAAAAACCATGGTTTCCCATTCCACTGCTATTTGTACAAAATATGAAACAAAAGTTTGAATGCGCGGTCTAAAAACAGAACCGCTGCTTATCCATCCACAGTACTGACCAACCAACTAGCTAACTAACTAACTAACTACCCTTAAAAACGTGATAACTAACTAGTAAAGATTAAAGCGATTTTTCAACATTAATTTGACTGTGAGCCCTATGGCATTCAAGTGCCCGGTACACGTTCGTTAGTGTGCTTACTCACTTGATAGAAACCTCCAAGATTTATACCTGCAGACAAGTTGTTTTCTCGGCAACGGAAATGTTGAGCATACAACAAACTTACAATATAAAAATCCTACCTGGTGGTTTCGTTCCGTGTATATACACGTACCATAATAAAGGTCTGTCTCAGGTACACAAAAAGGGAAACAAACAGAGTGCTACAAGAGGAAATTTTTTTCAAGACTTACCATGGAGTGCCTTCAGAAGTAGTGTGCTGGGCCACAGAGAATCCAAAATATGAGGAGACTTCACCTCTTTTAATGACAGGTAACTTTGGTTCAAGGTTGAAACTGTGAACACCACCATTGCTGGCAGACTGGAGCAGTACAAATAACGCTAGCACTTGAAGAGAACCCATTATGGCTAAGTCTTGCACTCTAGTTCCATCATCTCACTCCAGAAATTGAACTGCTATCTAGCTGTGCGGATCAATTGATTTCTCATTGACTAACTAACTAACTAGCTATAAGTTCAAATTATTCGTTTTCCTGTAAAAAGGCGTAGACGGACACACTCTGTTCATTGTATTGTCTTATGAACTACTTTAACACTACTCATTCCTTGGCTTATCACACAACCAAACAACTAATATCCCCTGTAAGGAAAATTAATAGTAAGTTGACTACAAATATAGTGTATAGTTACCACGGAGTGATACTTTTTTGTGTCTCTCTGTCTGCAGACGATAGGAAAAGAATAAAGATGAATAATGTGCAAAAATATGGTCCTCGTATCCTTTCTGCAACTCACCAACTGTAGTACTGAAGATTGCAAAACGGGAAAAACTTTAGTGAGTGAGTGAGCAAGTATGCAACTTGCTTACTTACTGCGTCTTGCTCCTGGTATAAAAACAACCATGTTCTCATGCACATACACTCACATTTTTATAGCTGGAAGAAGAAGACTACTGCATGAAGTAATCGTATTACAGCATCATATTATAATAGTTATGTAGTCAGTCAGTGTTCACTGCTCACAATAAAACTTTTTCCTATATAATGACTATAAGGAGTAGCCGCTCATGTAGTTACTAGCTTGGCTAGACCAAGCTATACTTTTTTACAGTGAGCAAGTGGCTGGCAAATTTTTTTTCGCTCATCAACCAACTGTACTCAACTATATTGCTTCAGGAGGACAACACGGGGTAGCACAAGATGTTGTGGTAAACAAAAGGCAACTGACGATTCCAAATGACATTCAGCCTCTCTCGACAAAATATGTCTGCATGTTTTTTATTTTGCACGGTCAAAAAAACCAGCAGGAAATATTCTCAACTTTTTTTTATCATGTCCTATGAACAAACAATGTGATGCACTTAAATTTTTGTGGCTTTCACACTAGATCACTTTGCGCATCAATTTCTGAACGTTTTGTTTTGATACTGTATTAAATATGTAATATGTGGTGTGTGTGTGAGGGAGAGAGACGAACTGCACGAGCATACGTACAGCTCGACCATCTGATGTGAACTAAAAGTTGAGTTGGTGGAAAAAGTAGAAAACCTTTTGCTCATGCCTCTGTCTGTACTTTGGTTTGGTATGAGTACAACACAGATTTCTGTATGGATAGATAGTTTCGTGGCTGCTACTTTGTCTCAGTAGTTTGTTAGTTAGTTGGTGGAAAAGAGCATCAAGATGATTCCTAAAGTTTGGCCTCAAAGTAGTATGTAGTAGTAGTCAGTGACTCTGGTTCTAAGAATGCAAGTTAGTTATATGTGCGCCCAATGTTAACCAAACTGGAGTATCGTATGTAATGTAGTGAAGGAAAATAATCATGCTGCTTGTGCATCATCTTATTCCTAGAGATGTGAAGTTGTGACTAAAATGTATTGCTTGACTATAGCTATCTACTGTAGTGGAGATGGCAAAGATGGATATTCCGAGTTTGTGTGGCAGCTTGGCATGCAAGGTTGTTAGCATCTATCTGTATGATGTAATTAATTAAAATATGACGTGCGTAGAAACATATAGTAGTCAATATTTAAATTAATGATGGTTAGTTAGTCAGTAGTTAGCAACAAGGTAGAAATTATAGATTCTTGGTCATATGGGTAGGTATAGTAACTTAGTTGCGATTTTTTCGCCCCTATGATTAAGTAAACAAGTTGATTTACGTGTGCGTTCTTTTGTTTGTCACATTAATTAGCCTGTATGAATGTTACCAGAAGTTAGTTAGCTTCTTATACGCAATGAAATGCATTGCCAGGGAATGTTGCTAGCAAAATAGCTGAATTTTATGCATTTGATCTATTTGTGTGTTATCAGCATCAATAATACATTTTAATGTTGTCTATAGTTGGAGCAATAATAGTTAAAACTTTACGGCAGTGCAGTCATAACCGTACAAATAAAATGTACGGGTGAATTCACACAGGAATTCCCGAACAAATCCTTGTAGTCTAACAAACCACGACGTGTACACAAGCTAGATTCGAGTCCCACAGAGGTTTGCTGGCAGAGCAAGTTTAGTTGGTTTGGTTAGTACTGCTAACTTAAGCAAAAGACGGAACTAACACGTACAATAGTGAAGCTTCCATGCATTCATGGAATAGAGGGACCGTACACAAACTAACTAACTCAGATACCAGAGCTGTGTAACTCCAAGAGCACACAGTCGGACAAAAAGTAACTAGTTTTATGGATTCTTTGAGTCAACAGACCAAAACATTGAGCGGTGACTATTTGTGATTGCTGAAAAAAGTACGGTCCTAGAACTCATCTAAATCTATTATTTTCTGTAATAATTACTTAGCTGTTTGTGAAACAGAGATACAAACAAACTGACTGGCTTACTATCCAACTGGCCCACTATCTATTGGCTCGTCGCATGCACAGATATAAAAAGCGAAACAATCCCATTTATCTCAGATATATAATGTGCGGATTAGATTGTTTTTACATTCCCACAACTTTCCACTTGTACACACAGAACGTCGTAAAAATGAACCCAGAAGCAATTTCGAAGTGGTGCCCCTCCCTTTTCCTCCCCAACAGTGGAAATACTTGACTGGAGCTGAAACACACCCTGTGTAAAAGCCGTACAGTTCATTTGACTTGACTTGCCTCTACACTTAAGTACGTGATTATCTCTCTGGAAATAGGAATTATGTAATAGTTGACCCAGCATGGATTTCAGTTCATGCGTGAAACTTTTGTCTGCGTGCATGTGTGTGTGTGTGTGTGTACAACATACACAGTGTGCGTAGAGGCTACAGGAAAGTGAGACTGCTAATGTGTAGGTATGAGCCTGAAATCCAGCACAATGGGATTGAATCGAGGTAATTGTACTGTCTGTCAGGACTTTACATCTAAAAATCACCAGTGTAAGCCACTTCTCTTTATTAATATGGGCATAATGGTTCCACCAAACGAGAGTTTTTCATGAGAAAAATCACTCTTCATCTCACTCGCAGTTCTCATCATGCGTCAATTCCTTTGCATACACATGTCATGCTTGCGTACACACAATGCCAAATACAACAACAATCCTTATATGTATCATCATGCCCATAGAGGAGACTATAAAATACACATGCCTAAACACACGGGCTGGAACTGGAACTGAATAATACTCACAGCAGACCACTTTCTCCGCCTTGTCCTGAATTTCTTGGAACAGCTTTTGGCAACCATAGGGGAAAAATTCTTTCTCTGCCATGCAATACCCTATGAATGGTGACATTAACTGTGTAGGCTGACAGATAATGCTCAGAATTGGGTCTCCGAACGCAATTTCAGCTTTTCATACACAGTTTTTAAGCTCAATCCTTTTCATTTAATTAATGGGGGAGCCTTGCAATGCACTCACTTCATTAGCATGCTCCTCAATTTTTGGCTACTGGAATCCTGCATTTTACAATGCATTCTGCAGTGCAAATCAAAGGATTTTAGCTATGCAAAGTATTATATATGCATAACACATGGAGAATAATTAAACTATATGAATATGTTAGGAACGTGACTAATGGGCGTGAAAAAAAGTTGTGCTGTACTATATTTCTATTTACAGTTTGTTCCATTCATACATTTGGTATTTGGATACAGTTTGCACACACGTTTATTTGCATGATTTTAGTTCGCGAATGAAACATTCAATAGCTTTCTATGCACGCACATGTGATCCAGATCTATTTTCCGCATACAAAGAATGCCTAAACAGGAGACAAATGAATCAAGTGGGAAAAGTGGGACTGGTACCTATTGTTTCATGTCTTTATAAATTATACGCCAGCAGTTGACGTGAATACACACAGTTACTGGTTAGTTAAGTCTCCGTTCCATTTCAGAGTATGAGCACCGCATGTGCATCTGGGCTCCATGCATTCTCGAACCAGCAACATGCTACAGTATTTAGTATTTAGGAAAGACGAAATATTCCACGAAATGAAACTATGACAGTATTCTTGAACGCATGGATTAAGCGGTGGATATTTTACGAGATTTTTCATTTGGGGAGACGAGTTGTAAGGACGTGTTCGATAATGAGGCTAAATGTTCTATACGTATTCAAAACACAGTAATAAAGGGGATTGAATGTGTTGGCAGAAAAACTAGTTCACTAAAACTCTTTTATTGGCCGCCTGAGTCTGAAATGTGTTTCTTGAGATGAAACACGGTGGGAGATTATTTTTGTAGAAATAAATTAAATGATTCCTTTAGTTGGACGTCCTGACCAAGTTACTCGGGTGAATGAATGCGTATTTTTGTGTCTAATGTGGATCATGAGGGCACAAGTTGCACAGTTTTTGTTTGCCCGTATTAATGAACATTTGGTTCATGTGCTTATTGTTTCACAGCAGGTGTGACCGAGAGGGTGCCATAAAGTGTAATTTTTACAAATGACAATATTTGGGAAAAACAGGAAGCAGCTTTAGCCACACTGTTTGCACTAAGTGTGTGCCGTGTGCAGCTGCTTTGGCTATATCTATGAATTAATGCATCATTGGTACCGGATTCCAAAAAAAGGCTTATGTGTTTGCTTATAATCTTTGCTATAGCTGCATCCCTTCATTTCATAACTTTCAGAATTACGTGCCAACGCACAATGTCATCTAGTGAGGGACCGAAGTAACTACCGGAAGAAAAAACCTTGTGCAGACCTATTCTCTTGCTTGCTGAGTTGCTGTTAATGCATTATGCAAGAGGAAGAGAGGCCTTTTTTTGTTTGAACCTCAAATTCATGATAAAATTGAATAAATTCAAGATAAAAATGTTGAATTTCATAATGTATTGGTCATCATAAAAATTCAAAAGGTTTTTATTCTCCATCTTATTTTACGCGCGATTTAAAACCCGTACATATTTGTTTTTACCACAAGATACAAAAATTATAAAACAGGGGTACATAAATTACAAAATAAATATATTAAAATATACTATCTACAAAGTAAAATTACATATAACAGATTCATCAACCGTCTTTGCAAAAATAATCCCTGATTGTCATATGCAGTCCTTTTGTTCCCATTTCTAACAAATCTAACCTTCGAGTCTTTAGAAACTAATTTTATTTGTCTTTGTGAGCAATCAATCAGCATTGAGAGGACTTTTGGTGAAAAGAGTTGTTTCCTACTCCTCCTCCATTGACAAAACTATTGCTAGATCCATGGTCACTCCCCACAGAGCACATCTGAGATTCCTCAGTCTCCAGAGACGGATAAATTCTTCCTTCAATCTCCACAATGGAAGATTTCCCTCCACACGAGTCTGTACTACTCACCTCACTACCATAAGTATTGCTACTGGTCTTACTACTAACATCATTACTGCCATTAACATCCCCCTTGGATTCACAAGAGCCTTCATCCCCTTCAGAAATAGTTGGTCTCTCTCTGCCCTTATTACTAGTTCCAGAAGAACTACTAGCTCCCCCACGTGAACAAAAGTAAACGGCAGTTGCAGTCTGAATCAAGTCATTTTGTGCCATACTGGGTGAATAGCTGCCATATTGAGAATCCGTTAATGATCGACCATCTCCTTCATCCCGGCGATCACTAATTGGAGAGCTTTTTGAACTTGAACTAGAATTACTTCCCACCACAATACTTCCTCCGCCATGATTATCCAACCCTTTCAAATTCAATTTGACCGGAGAAATAACTGATGAATCCGCTGGATCCCGCCGTTTAAAATTCAAAGTCCTTTCACGAACCGGGCCCATTTGAATTCGTCGAGATGGAGAAATCAACGATTTGAAACCGCTGGAGAAACTATCAACATTGGAGCGGCCAGGAATGGAATCTTCCACTAGTGATACTTGATCGAATGTGCTCACGGTATCGTCCATACTTAAAGCGCCTCCTTCACAGTCACTTTTATTTCCCGAGTTATTCCCATCCGTACGGGAAAGGCTAAGCGAATTTGAAAACAAAAGTTTCGATAACGGTGGCGCTAAACCTAGCCCCAAATTGCGTTCATGATAAACGTCACTAATGGGTAGCTCCCGCGCCATTTGAGACATATGTGAAGATTTTAGTGCACAATGAGTTGTTTTTGGTTTTTCAGGTATATTTGGGACACTATTTGACATTTCTTTGTGGTTTTCACTACTGCTGTTGTTGGCTGCTGGATTCTTATTGGTTGTATTTGTGACGTCTGTAGTTTGTTTAGCTGGAGTAAAGTTTCCCATTTTCAACCAAAGTTTTCCGTTTGCAATACCGTTATTTCTGTTTTCTCCAGTGATTGTTATTGGTTGGTTTTTCTTCTCATTACTCTTCCAAGTAACCCGCTTGCTTGGTGGCATTCGGGATGGTTTACCATTATAGAAAGTTTTGGTTTGAGTGAATTCTGTGTCAGACCCTTGAGATTCGAATCCAGATAGTGAGCAAGATGGTACATTTCCTCTTCCCAATCCGGGTAGTGCGTGTTCAGTGGCTAAGCTATGCATTGGAAGTGCGGATCCTTGTTCCCGACGTTTTACGGTGGACAATCCAGACTCCCAGTCGGTCATCGAACTTCCGCTGCTGGAGCTATCTGCACGTCGCACGGATAAAGCGGGAGGCTGTTTACGAGCATTACCAACCACATTTCGAATGTATGTGGGTTGTTTATTGTACAGTTTGTTTTGACCTGTTGTTTGTGTCGCGGAAGATGACAATGGGAAATTAGATTCTACTACGTCAATGGTCTTAGGTTCACTGGAACAATTGGTATGGCCATCTGGTTCGCCTCGACTGCGAACATAACTAGTAAATGCGCCTTTTCCCATCGCGATTTGTTGTCGGACGGAATGGTATGCAGCTGCTTGGAGGGATGGAGATATTGATGAGCCCAAATCGCACCAGTCATCATTGGAAAATTCTATACTTTCTAAGGAGTGGGTACGATCCAGAGATTTTTCTTTTTCATCTTGGTTTCCCACTGTAATGGAATCAATTAAGATTAGCTCGTTAGTTTACGTTAGTTTTTACGTTAGTGGGTAGGGTAAGTATTGAATATCCGTGAGAAATGAAATTTGATTGACCATTACCTAGTAAAGCTAAACAGGCTTGCAATGCCAACTGAAGCATACGGACATTCACATGTTTTCCAGCACTTAGAATTACATCGGTGTCACCAACTTCAATCAAATCGAATCCTGTAAAGTGAAAATTAAAAAAAAGTTCGTGTTAGACTTGCAATAGTGGCACAAGATACAAATGTTTGCAGTTCGATTTTCACCTAGGGAAGCTAGTAGCTCATGACATCCCACAATGCCCCAAATTTTCACATTGATCTTCACTTCTACAGCTTCAGTGTCCAAATCTTTTGTAGCCATTTCGGAAATGATTTGTCTTAGAATAGATATAATTTCTTCGCCCACATCGGGTGAACCAAGCAATTTAGAAATTGCATGAAGAGATGGTGGAGCTAAACCTGTAATAATTTATATTTTCTTATATAACAATAGAAATGGGTTTATATTTTAAGAAATGACCGGTTCTTATATGTTTACAAACCTAAAAGAGCTTGCAAATTTGCACTGCATTTTATCAGTCGTTCCCCTGGATCACTCTGAGGAAAAAATACTGCTGCCGGGAGGCCATTAGTGGACGCTTCAAATCTGAATCCAACAGACATTAGAATGTCTTTCCAACCAGCAACATTGCCAACTTTGTTTTCTATGCTTTTCTGTGTTGTGTACATAGCATTCTTTTGCCCATTGTTGATCCTTTGTAGCGATTTCTCCACCTAAGTACATAAAGATGGTATGAACATCAATTTCATAAAATACAAAATGCACGGAAGTAAAAAATATTGCAATGACACTCACCAAATGCAAAGTAACTCGAAGCGCATCCCTAGACCTATCAGGGGCTTTCAGCAGCTCACATATCGCTTGCTTCGTCAGAGAAATTTTATCCGAAATTTGAACATCAGAACCCACCAGCAAATATCCAGCCCAGTTAGCTGGATGCGCGAAATGTTTGGTCCGCTGAACCGTTAACATGGCCTCAGTGACCGCATGACTTACTCTGGACCCTTGTAATAAGGATGAATACAAAGCCCGAAAAAATATTTTAGAAGCAGTCTCCGGTACTGGCCACAACGTTGTTAGCACAGCCATAGCTCCGGCGGCGAGTAAAGCTTTCGTTAAAGTATTCACACTCTCCGCATGAAACAATCCATGCTTGTATCCTCGCACATGGCAGCAACTCAAAACTATAAACTTAGCTTTCAACTTCAATTTCAGAATATCTGCAGCAGTAACCAAATACTCAGAAAAGGAAGGTAAATCCTCCTCTTCATCACTATTGACCCCAGATTTATCTGTAGTTGACATTCGATGCTCTCCAGGCGATAACACAATTGCAGACAATTTCCACGACACATGTGTAGCTAAATGTATTACTTCGGCATTGCACAATTCTTGAATAGCTTTAGCTCTTGTGGCCTTCACATCTGTTACAGCTTCAGATTCTAAAATCTCTGCCACCATTTTAGCTTCAGTTTCTGCCCGTGGAATATCTTCCCATCCCCATTGATCCATGATCGCTTGGGGTAATGAAGGATTTCCCAGAATAAATGGTGGACTCTCTTCTAATTCATTCATTCCTTCACTATTAGAACGCAAACATTGGCTACTTTTGCGAGAAGAACAACTGCGGATGGAAGAAATGGACGGTGTGACCATCAATTTGAACTTTTCGCACAGATACTCATCATTGTTGAAACTTCGAAGTATTGGGAATGGAACTAGGAGAAGATCCGTCTCCACGACGACAGTTAATTCTTGAATGCACGTTTTGTCCAGCACACTAAGTTCCTCTTCGAATGGCGCTATGAACATGTTATACAGGGACCGGAGACAAGTTGGTCCTTGCCAATTACTTTGACGAGCTCTGGTTGACCCAGGGCGACTAGACGGAGTACTTTTCACGCTTCCAGAAGCACTTCCAACACTGAAAAGACTTGACAGACTGTAACTACTGCAATTGAATCGGTGACTTCGACTCACCATGCGGAGAAATCCCGTTTTGTCATTTTCTTGGTTCAATTTATCCCCTAACTCTTCTACATGCTGAGACCACAAGTCTGGGCCTTCCCCATCACAATCTGCTGTTGAATTTTTATTGAAGTCTAGTCCGAGCGCATCTCTTGTCCCGTCCACGTAGCGTTCAATTAGTGCGGCCATATTTTCTACTCGATCTTGATCTTCTAACGTTTCCTCATCATTATTGACACACGTTTCGTTGAATTTCACAATGCCTGGAACAAGTAAAATATCGTTGTTAGTTTTGCAATATAAATATCCAGAATTATACATAGTATTCGTATTTGCTTTTTACTTACCTCTTTCAGGAATCAGAAGCCAGGAGTACAAATAGTCGCCAGACACACTATAGTACAACACAGCTACTCGGTGCCGATCTACTTTTTGAATCAGTGTTTCCACACTGGTGATCAATAAGGGTGGCACTTTTGAAGTGGTCGTGAATGTTGTACTTCCCAGGGCAGAACGTTCTTTTCCATTTAACAAAGTCGCATTGGCCAAAGTTCGACTTTTCTCAGCAACCAAGAGCGCCACCTCTGTGCGACCCATTGCTACCAATATACGCTGGAGAGCTTGGTAAGAAGCTATTTGCTTATCAAACAACGATATAGAATATTCGCTACTTGTTTTTTGAACACTCAGTCGTATAGTTTCTAAAAGATCGGATGACTTCTCCAAATTGGCTTGTGCAGACTCTAGGTCTCCGTGTCTCCATAATGCCAAGCCAAGAAAATGTCGGATTTTTGCTTCCTCCTCCTTCAAATCCAGTTTTTCTACAAGTTGGAGTCCTTGGTGCAAATATGCTACTGCTTGAATATTGTTTCCCAAAGTATGATGTATTCTCCCTGCAAATTATAATACCATATAATATTAACTCAATCTGCTAAATCCCGAACAAGTAATCATTTCATTTTACACATGACCTACCAATACTTCCGAAAGAAATTGTCTTCCCTATGGGATCATCCAATTGAGTGGCTGCATTTAAATGATGTTCTTGATAAACTAAAGCCTGCTCAAAATTCCCCAACGATTCCTGAAGAAGTCCCACATTGTTACAAGCTCTTGCGCGACCCTCTACCGATCTCAGATCTTGTGAAATCTTCAAATCCATTTCATAATACTGGAGAGCCTGACTAGTATCTCCCATTGCTTGATAACATTTGCCCATAGAGGCGAAAGCCAATGCTTCTTGAAACTTATCTTGCATTTTCTTCCCGAAATTCAACTGCTGTTCAAAACAATGAATCGCCTCATCAAACTGCAACAGCTCTAGATGCTGTTCACCAATATCTCCGTAGATCGAGCCTTCCTTTGACTTCAGCATTTGCTGATAACCTTGTTCTTCAGTATTCTCCTCTTGCTGTAACTTATTTATCACAATATGCAGTCGTTTCTCAAACATCTCTATAGCTTGTTGATGATTCCCTAACTGTTTATACGAGGCTCCCATCAAATTATACAATTTCTCTTGCTCCCCATAGTTTTGGAACTTTATAAAAATTCGAAGAGCACGGTCTATACACTTGATTGTCTCTTCATGACTATTTAATGCACTGTAGCAACATCCCAAGTTGGAATACGCTCTACCCTTTTCAATTAACAGAGCAGAACTGATTTTTCCTTGACGTCCCACAGTACTACCGCGATTTGGATTTGCTGATCCAAGCACGGTTTCTAACACTGCTATTTGGGATTCGAAGAAACTGGCTGCTTCTTCAAAACTGCCCATGTTGATTCGCGCAATGCCCAAATTCCCATAGGCTTGTGCTTCCGTCACATCATCTTTCAAGTCTTTAGCTCGCTCAAGCATTTCTTCGTAACACTTTATAGCACTTGTGTAGTTACCCAATGACATGTGGACTGCACCAAGGCTGCCATGAGTACGACATTCTCCGCGAACATCGTTCATTTCTTGTAAAAGTGTTAATTCCTGTGATACATAGTACAAAAAATGTGTAAAAACATGTCAATAACAATGCGTGCATACACATTTAATTTTTCATATGGAACGAGTGCAAATATCTACAAACTAACCTGCGTGTGAAATCCTAACGCTCTATCATAGTGTTTGATAGACCGGTACGCCATTCCCAGTGCTCCATACGCAATGGCTTCATAACTTTTCTCCCCATTGGATTTGGCAAGCATCAACTGCTTCTGAAAATGTTTGATGGCCTCCTCAGGCTTGTTCATTTTGAGCAAAACATTTCCAATATTGCCCAGTGCTCTAAATTTGCTCCCCTCGTACTTATTGCTCATAGAATGGGCTGCAGCGAGGAAATACTGCTGACATTCTAATGCACTCTCCAAGTTGCCTAGAGCTAAATTCGTGAGTCCCAGATTGCAATACGCCCTGGCAATATTGCCCTTGATTTGCAAATCCTTAGCTAACGTTAAATCCTGCTCATAATATCGCGCAGCCTCTTTGAAATTGCCCAGAGAGTAGTGAGCAAAACCTAGGAAATGGCACGCCTTCGCCTCGCCCTCTACATCATTCAGTTCCTGGGACAACATTAAATAGTTCTCATAGAAGGGGATCGCTTGTGCGAAATCCCTCTGCGAGCTATGACAATTGCCCAAATTGAGTAGAGCACATGCTTCCCCAGCCGAGTCCTTCAGTTCTCGAGATATATTCAAATGACTATGATAGTGGACTAGAGCCTTCTCGTATATCCCCAGAGCTTGGTAGGCTACTGCCAAGTTGCCATGTGTAGACGCTTCCGAATTCCGATCGTTCACTTCCTTGGAAATAGCCAACTCTTGCTTATGATATTTCACTGCTTGTTCAAAGTAACCCATCGAGTTGTACGCATTCCCAATGTTCCCGTACGCACGGCCCATGCCGGCTCTATCGTGTAAACTATTTGCTATGCTCAGATGAGCCTGATGTAACTTGAGCGCTGCATCATGTTCTCCCAGCAGTTGGTACACAATCCCAAGGTTGCTACAAGCTCGGGCTTCAGACACTTTATCTTTCGTGTTCAAAGCCATGTCCAATTGCTTCTCGTGCCACATTTTGGCCAACATGGTGTCACCCATACAACGAGCCGCATGGCCGAGTCCAGCATATGCTCTCGTCTCAATATTCTTGTCCCGTAGTTCTTGAGCTATCTGGAGAACATACTTGTGAAATGTGATGGCTTGATCATAATTTCGACGGTAGTGGTACGAAGATCCTAGATTACTATACGCTCGAGCCTCCTCTACTTTATCAGTCAATTGTTTTGCTATCCTCAAGTGCTCCATATGACAATCTATGGCATTATCGAAATCCCCCATCACTAGATACACTGCACCCACGTTCCCGATCTCCCGGGCTTCTTGGAGTCGGTCCCCCATTTGTTTCACTAGTTGGACACATTGCTTATGAGAAGCTAGGGCGTTCGAATAGTCTCCTATGGCTGTGTATACATGACCTAGGAGGCAAAGAATGCATCAGTTAGTTATTTGGTCCATCCCTGAACCATTTTAACAAAATGCAAGGTTTCCAATGCAAGCCGAAAACAAATATTTGACCAACCTAAACTAGTTAAAGCAGTGGAGGCTGCATGTGTGTCTTTGCATTTCATTGCGAGCACAAGTTGATACCGATGGGAAGTGAGACCCTCCTTATAGTTGCCTTTGGAAAAATAAGCGGACCCAAGGTTACCATGCGCTCGGCACTCTCCAGTTACGTCTCCAAGTTGCTTAGCAACGGCTAAATCTTGCTGCATATAGTTGATAGCCTGAATGTAAAAGATATAAATATTTTCCATTAGGGATTATTAAGGGATAGTTAGTTAGCCTCACAACTTGGCCATAGATAGATACAATACAGAGTAAATGTAATTAGCATTGACGTTGAGAACATGCCCACATATGGACCTTGTTGCTCCCTCACCATAACAATGTAGCGTAAACTTTATTACAATATACGCATTTGAGTATTCAGCAGCCTTCATATTACCCTTTTGTTATTTCTCAATTTGTTCGCCTTTGTCAGCACCCTGGCATGAGACTAACATAATGCCTACGTAATTCATGATTCATAATCATCAAAATCATAATAACATGTAAAAAGCGAACAATCCTGTGGTAATGACAGGAGCCCTAGTCACGCAGTTGCGTGACAAACATTTCTCGTGCATGGGGACATGCTGTCACATTCTAGCTTAAGTACAAAAAAGAAGACTTTAGGTGTTTGTACATATGAAAAGTACAGGACGAATGGAACCAAAATCAAACCACGAATAATTTATTATGTAGCATGGTTAGTATCCCGTGTAGTTACACTCTAAAGTGAATCTTTTCCTATATATTTTATTTTGAGGCATGTTTTTTGGGCTTCCAACAACTTGAAAAGCTGATTAATTGAATCCCTGTTTATTTTTCATTATCTTGCTATCAGCACTAACCGACTAACTAACTATCTAACCATATAACTATACAACTCGGTAAGTTTATAATCATGCAAACCAAGAAATGTTTTTGCGGGGATGCAGAGCAGCATAAATCATCGGGCAATTCCCGATCATAACTGAAACGTGGTTTGACTATTCACACCGACACCACTGAAAGACTTAATTTTCGTGAAACCTGTGCACGTATGTACGTAACTAACTAACCAACTAAAGTAGCTAGGTCGTGTTCAAAACAAATACTAACTTGTAAATCTAGCTCTGAATGCAGACTACAGCAATCATGGCAAACACGAAAAATAATTGCAACAAAAAATGCAATGGGATGAATTTTTCTGTTGATTATGATTAGATTTTTTTTACCGCTCTTCTCAACTCTCCCTCATGACTCTTATTCTTTCTGTACATTGTAGATGAACTGACAAGAATTCAGCAGATATGATGGAATGAACATGAAAACTAGATAACTAACTATAAGCTACAAATGTTGAAGCATGTTTGTGTGCATAATTTTTTCTCGTGGTTGGATGAACCGATTTGAACTTACCTTTTCTAGAGAATTCAGAGCCCAGTAAGCAGACGATAGTGCAGACAAAACAGAGCCTTTGAGCTTCAAATTAGTGGTGCCGATTTTCAAAGAGCTCTCGAGAACGATTGTGGCTGCAGAATAATAACAGCCTGCGAGTAATTCTTGACCCACGACAGAGATGACTACAAATGTTGATTTCTCCAACCCCATGGACTTCAGCTGCTTGAAGGTTGGCTCCAGTTTGCCTGCAAAATTTTGCAATTGTATATAACCTATTAGATCATGGTAATGATGCAAATACTAATCAAGCTAGTCTAACTAACTACTGCACCCCTTTAGCATACAAGAATCAAAATTTCAAAACAATGCACACTCTTCTCTTTACTCTTTCTAAAACGGAATTTAGTATTCATTAGTCAAAAGCTCCCTCTCACCAAAAGAATGCAATGGTGAAAACTATTTCACAACCCTAGGTCACATTTTTCTTATCCTCATAGCTAGTAAAGTGACTACAAAGTACGGTGAAGCATTATTCCACTCTCAGTCAGCTATTCAAAAAATACTTTCATTTACATAATTGCTTCATGTAATGCACCTGAGAGAATATACAACGTGAACGAAAAAAGATGCACACACATGATGCAACAAACAAAAGGCTCATCCAAACACAGAATTTCGATTCTAATGTCTAGTATTAAGGAATGCGTTAAGAAGGTGTTTTACATGAGTTTTAACATGCAGATACATTTATGCATTCCCCATATACTCGCTCCTCGTACAGCATGAGACATGGTGGAGGCATGAGAGAAAAAATGGACACAGGAATCTTTACCAAGACACATGCATTCTGAATACTGACTGACTGAGAGTGGGGAACAACGTGAACCAGGTTTAAACCACACAATGAAATCAATGGTAGTATAAAATGAACTAGTCTGTATTCACTTTTACACTTACATGGACTCTGTTATTGATAACATGTACAACACATTTGGCTACACATTACAACTACTATAAGATGTGTGTAGACTATCATCATCTATCATTACTTCTTGTGTGAATGAGATGCTATGGATGGTGTATGCATAAAAAGTACACGTTAGTTAGTTAACTTTTTTAGAACGTCAATATATAATGCATCTCATGCAGATGTTTCAATTCTCCTGTCCCGTCTGCACAGACCAGACCACATACCACATATAATGAGCAAATAAGAATTCCGCATTGCATTCAAAACAACTAACTCTACGTTAGTTCTTACACAGGTAGTTGTACAGAGCATAAGTAACTGCAATGTGAAGTTCAATTACGAAGGAAGCAAACTCATGGAGTTACAGGGTGCTCAGTTTTCTACAAGTCGTCCGTTATGCCATGGTGCAAGAATTTTAGATACGTGAACATTAACGGGTAATCATATGGAGTGCACTTGTTTTTTGTATAAATTGACGAAATTTGTCTTTTAACATTAAAACCTTGTTAGCTAGATAAATACTAATTTGAAGATTCTTACCTTTCAAAGGAGACTTTATGGCGGCTTCCATTAGACCACTTAAAAGTTGTCCAGATTTTGGTTCTTGAGCAAGGCCGGCACTGAATGCCGCCAAAGCATCTGCATGCCTTCCCAGGCATTGGAGAGCAACTCCTTGTCGATAATAGGCCTGATCGGTAAATGTAAACACAGAGTGAATGATAATGGGCAATGAGGGTGAAATACAAACATGTACCCGAGAAAAGTGGTCTCATTGTCATTGGTTGTAATTATGGAGGTACAAATGGAAATGGGATAAAAACAGCAAGTTTTAACTTTTAACACATTCTTGGGTGTCCGTGGAGTCCAAGTTGTGTGGAAGATTAAACACATTAGAGTGTATAAAATGCCTCTTCATGAAGATATTGCTCTATCCAACAGTTATCATTCGTGCGTGAAAAAGGATACATTAAATTCCTCAAGAATGTGTTTAAAAACATTCAGCTCGTATTGTCAAATTGTTCATCCAGTCAGAACGTAATCATATACGCTGTGTAAGAAACTAAATCGTTCATTCGTCAATAAAATGAAAAATGGAACGGAATGATACACAAAAAAGGTGTTTTTACCTTGGACCATTTTGAATTCAACTCTCGGGCTTTTAAGGCGTCCTGAAGGGCTCGAGAAAATTGTCCAAGTTTAATGAACGCGGCGGAACGATTTGAGTAGAGAATATGATTGTTTGGATCCATTTTGAGGGCCTCGCTGTACAATGTGACTGCGGTTGTGTAGTCTCCATTTTGACAGGATGTATTTGATTGTGTAACTATGTCTAGGAAAATCTGTCTTCGAGACGCAACTGTTGAGCGTGACATAGGTGCACTGGATCCCCCTTCCGAATCAATCTAAGTGAGCGAACCACAGAGAGATATAATTATGGTGTCATTATCTAGATGCCTTCATGGAGCCACTTGTCTGCTCTTTTATAGATGTGGCATTTAGAGAAAATTATTCTCGTGTGATTCAGGTTTCATCGGCAACCATTTTTTACAGCTTTTGATTCATACTGTAAACTAAAACACAGCGCAAGAATGTAATTGTAGATAAACGGCATGCAGTCATACGGGACCGCACAATTTTGCAGTCTACTCAACAAGCCAACTGACTAACTAATGCAATAACTTTTTGCTGCATTTATTCCAATTTTCAATCATGCAAATGCATGCAGATAGCATTACCCTGACAAATCCACTCATTGTTTGGATTTCAACAAAACTAACAGTAGTAGCAAATGGGATAATTAATAAGAGGAGGACAATAGAAGTTGTCAAATAATTCTCATTTCCTCCATTATTGTTTGTTACCAGTGAGAAATTCTTCATGGTTTGAAAAGTTTTGTTGATGAAAGAGTGATATAAATTAGCAGTGCAGTAAACAACATTTTTCACGCCACATGGAGTGTAAAAACGAGGTGCGAATTATTAATGTGCATGGCTAACTTTGCGTGAACATGTGTGTAAAGCTATTAATTAATTTGTTTCTCTCGGTTTCCAAAAGAACTTAACTTTGTTAAACACTCAAATTAGGCGAGTTTGTGCAATGTTAGTTAATTCATCCCGTCAAAACTGAAGACGGGAAATATCTTAATTAAATGGAGTGTTAGCCAGGTGAATTATATACAGGATGAATAATCAACTCAAAAGTACATCGAACTTCAAACTAACTAACTAACTGTTTTACTAGTTGTATATTATTGTTGCCGTCAATGGAGTTGACATTTTTTCAATAGTTTGAACATCACTTTGCATATATAGTAGCTTCATAGTATAGTATTCAAAGCAACTATAGTGTATTGCTTAATGTCACATTAGGGAAAAAAAGACTATGAACTGTGAACAAGTTCTTACCTTTGTTGACATCTCAACAAAGAAGTTACTGGTGTGTCATGTCAGGTCCATCTTAAAAGAATGCAAAAAGATGGCATTAACTCAAAAAGTCCCAGTAAGCAGGTTTCAGTTACACGATGAATTAGATAACATATTTCAACTAGAAGCCAATGTTTTCCGAGGCTTAACGTGTAGTTTTTTTCGGTGTACTTGATATGTTGTGTACAAGTATGGTTGGATGATATTGCTGAATTGTATGCAAATTTTAATTAGTTGATTGGTCAACAGGTATAACTGATGCGGTAGTTTGTTACAATTACGTTCACATTTCTTTGGATTAAAATGTTATTACTGGCAGATTTAAATATGGAAAAGTTACAGCAACCTGTTGAAAATGTGTGTAAAAGTAAATGAAATTTTTCAGACAAAAAAACCAGTCAAATACAATTATATAGCAACATGCTACTAAAAATAAATCAACTTGAGTGTTGAATATAATTTCCTTCTAAATTTTGTAAAACTCTAAATATTTCCTAGGACTTGTTTGCATTAAAATCCTAAAATGCTGATCTGCTCGAAAATCACGTTTCCTTGAATTTACAACAATAAAAACGAAACCATCATCTCAACCCTGCGAGCACACACGCACAATTTTCCAAAACCACCACTTTTCCATCCACTCTATATTATACCTTTTAAAATTCCAAATCTTGATAATTCAACCGCACAAACAAACAAATTCACAACACCACTCTCTCACCAAATCATTACCACAATCTTGACTGCACAGAAAAAATACACAACACACATCTGTGAGAGGTTCTTTTCATCCGTTGATTCAATCATGACTGACTGAAATATATTTTACTACTAGTAGCCACACTACTACAGGGCAGTTTGTACGGCCAGCAATCAGGCCTCAGGTAAGAAAACTTTAAAAGTTGGAATAAAGTGGGGGCTTCAATCCACCAAGTGTTGCATGTGTTACTGTGTCTCACAAAAACAGGTATGCACTACACACATACATACAGTTTTGAATCCATCTTCAGAAAATTCTCAACCCTGCATTCTCTCTTTTTCCTTATTAGCTAGCTAGCTGGCCTGTTAGATATAACTATACGTACTCCGTGCAACCAAACTATCTATACACGTCTTCTTTCATTGTTGTATACAGAAATCTACCTGGCTGTACGAGTTTTGCTACTGCAGTTCGTTTATAGTTAGTTTAGTTAGTTAGCTAGGTCTTATTGCCCTATCTTGTGTCTGTTATTGTAGTCATTGTACCCCTGAGAAGGCGTATTTCATGGGTGTATATATGTAGTCTGAGACGAAGAGCACTTGTTTTCTTCGTTGTTCAATGACTCCTCTGTCTATAAGACCCCAGTATTCCAATAAATGGTAAGAAGACAAAACCACAACTGTATGAAATAAGACTCTTACAGCTATCTGCTTTTACTGACTGACTGACTAGGTAGTGCATGTACATATGTGTGCCTCGTAATATTGTCTTATGGTTCTCCGGTTTCTTTCATCTATTATCTTCACGCTATGCTTTTTTTATCCTTTGGTTTTTAAGGGCTAATTGTGAAGGGACTTTAGTCCTTATTGTTTCTAAAGGTAGGTGTTGAGTACAAGACACATGCATTGATTTTGGATTTCTAAGGGGATTGCTATACTTGTTGTATCAACATGCCCCTATTGCCCCTTAATGTTGTGAAATAATATGACTATGTAACTTATGTGCATCGTGTCGATAAAATACAACTTATAACGCGTTTTTGATCTAGTTTTTTAAAATCAGAGTGAAGTTAGACTATGTTTTTACTAAAAATTTTGAATACATGTTTTTAATGAGCAATAGATTGATAAGAAGGGAAGGAAAAAACTTTTGAGTTGTTGCTATATGATGAACTAATATGATGCAGACAAAATTTGCACTATTTTCAGTATACTACTGTCTGAATGTTTATTACATTGTATTTTGTGTTAGAGGCATATTCACAAGTAATGACAAGTCAGTAGAAAACATCAATTTGTCACACCAAGTTGCTCTACCTGAGACACTTTAAATATGATCTGTTCTACGAACATGTCAGAGGAAACAGGTACAGTTTTTATGTAGTCCATGCGTGCATACAAACGTTCCGAAATACCATCGTATTATAATGACGGAGTCAGTGAAAAGGGGTACATCATGCAAACCAGAATGAGAGAGGAGCACTTAAAGGGTACGTGATGTGGTTTCAATATATGATATAAAATCTAAGGCGCCAACATCATTCCGCCATGTAAACCAAAGGAGTCTTTCAGTCGTTGTGCTCATTGGCTACTAATGACAATTTACCAAAAAGTATAATGATTTCAACACGTTTGTGAACCTTTTTTGTTCACGCTTCAGTCAACTAATGGCACTTATCAAAACTTATCTTGCACTTTGTACAAAAATGTCAACTCCACAAAATCTGTGTCATGTTCCAACCATAGGATCCTTTTATAATTGAATGGTGCGTACTCGATTTCCACTAGTTTTGTTCATTTTATACTGGTCTGTAGAATTTGTATGAAATATCAAATTCTTTTAATGCATTAGTTTTTATTACGCTGGTAACTAACTGAGCCCATATCTTGTAGAGATGAAAACACTCATTTTCAAACTCGTCAAAGTTTAAAAAAATGTTCGCGGAATTTATCTTGTATGAAGATGCCAAGTTTGCAGACAAAAGTAGGAAACTACCAATTTGAATAATAGTAGGATAGTAAACCTATTTTATATTCCCAAACATGAAAAAGTATACATACCTGTTATGCAATTTGAACAGTAACGAACAATCAAAGGGCTATCATCAGTTTTTACAAGTTCATCATTTGCAGAGGTTAACAACCATTATAATAGCATTGTAACAGCGGTATGTACAAGGAAATAATTACAATAATAATCATAGTAATGTATAAAAAGAGTAGATAAGTTAGCCACTTATTTACTGGCGGTAGAAGCTAATGCATAAAAATAATGTAAAAATCATTGCAAAAAAATCTCTTGCTCAGTCAGTGCGAAAATTCTGGGCTCAAACGGACAAAATTATTAGTTATTTTACTCAATCCATGTGAATGCACACACACACATCTTGTTATTCCATACTTTCCTTGGTACATGTGTAGAACCTTTTTTCATTACCCTGTTGCTCATCTTTTTCAGTTCAACTTACAATGCAGGGTGTAATTACACGTCTGCAGTTGTCGAAGCAAGCTAGGCTTCCAAACTAACCACTCCACCTGAGAGAAGTCCACATTCCTCACACGAAAATTGACTCAAGTCTTCCTTAATCGCATTCTGTGTCCGTCCGTTCCAGCACTGTAGTTAGTTAGTCAGTTTATACATTGCGTATGTATGTTGCTGTGCTATGCGTGCACATGATGTGTACGTTGGAAAAATAAAGGAGACTTTTTCTAACTCCAACCCTATTATTTTCTTTTACCTAAACAGTTCCTCCTCGAGCAGCTTTTCCCTTTTTAATGGTTCCTCTCATCTCACCAGATTACAATGCATGGCTCACAGAAAATCCATTTTATTCTTGTTTGGTAGTTGCAGAGGACCTGTATCTTGTTCACTTACTGTAGTCCAGTGTTTTAATAGCAAGAGGGTTTTTTATTCATTGCAGTCCACAAGAATTGACGAGATGAGTGGACGCTTATCTTGACTATATAAAAGTTTAACTTGGTTCCATGTGTACGTACTAACTTTTTCAAAGCATGGACTATCGTTGCAATTTCCACTATGGGGAAATTTCGTCATTACATTCTAGCCAAGTTTTACTAGTTTGCAATAAAATATAGCAATGGTTCCATGGAGATGGTTTTATAATTATTATGCTATTGACATTTTCGTTGTTATCATAAAAATGCAGTCCTTTTTGCTTACAAATTATACAATGGTACTACAATACAACCAGATTGAAACCATGGATTTATTTACATACCGATCCACTCCAAAAAATAACAAAGCCTAAAAGTTCAAGTACTTTATTTGGCAACGTGTGAAATCAGCAGAACCTTCATCTGTGGTTGTCGTTACAAATAAGTACACAGACCTTGAGCAGTCAAGGTGCACTTACTTAATCGTTGTGGCTTTAAGTATATATGCACCTGTCCAGCCTGTTGTTCAGATTATACATATGCTTTTAGTGTTGTATTGAGCACACAAAGAAATGTATGCATATTTTAGCCTATCATGAAAAAAACCTTTTTCCTTACCTCTTGCTTGTGCATGTGTTTGAGAGGGTCATTAGTCATTAAGATTCTCAGGTATGATGAGCACACCCACCAAAATGCAGAAGGGATGGCGGTGCTATTACCTTGAATCACCAAGATTGTAGCATCACTGCCATGACTTGGCCATTTGTTTCACCATAAAGTCTAATTCTTTTAAAACGTGCATTCAGATGGAGCTACTTTTTCAAGTAAAAACACATGCCCTGTAAAACTTAAACTCTAACTATGCGTACACGATAATAACCTTACAACAAGAAAAGGTGAGCAAAAAAAGATTTTATTCATTTACAAAACGAAGATTCTTCAAATGAGTCACCTAAGTATTTCCGAATCTACGCATGACAAAGGCATATGATGCAACAATAAAATGACTGATATAAAAAATAGGAGCAAAATAACAACACAGTATTCGGTCTACGGACTCATTCACTTTCCAAGCAACAACCCGTGCACTTACTTTATTTCAACGACTAAAATGCATGTAATTCCATGGCTTCAAGTCAGCATTAGCCAGTTGACAATTGAGCCACAAGTCAGGACCTCAACTAACTATAAATTATTAGAGCACTTCCAGTCCTTTTCAAATCTATACAGGTGGTGTAAAAAACAAACCATGTGTTATAATTGCTCCCACTCATCCATAAGAGCCTCATTTTGTGTACCCATTTGCAATGCTGTAGTACTTACTGCACATTACATGGTGCCAAGCACACGCACCTGTTTTATTGCCCTTTTAATGAAAAGACAGAGTGGTTTAAGGACTCTCCCTTGGACTCCATAGATGTAGTTTCCGTAATTATGGAAATGTTGTCGCCTCCATGTACTTGAGCCGCCGTAGTTACCATCAGGATCTCGCCAGGTTGCTGAAAATAAAAGCCGTTACAGACTGAATTCAAAGCGTAATACGGAGTCAATAAATCCCTGTCTATGAAATCTATCACACACGCATTGACACGGTTGAAAATAGTTTCCGTGTCCCTACTCCCTACCTTCATGTAATGTTACATACGTTGGCATACAAGTACATTGCTTAAGTTTAACGACGCCACCCAACATTACTATACACAAATTAAATGATTACTAATAGAAACCCAAATTGTTGAATATATAGTTGGATTGTTTACCTCCACGTCAGATGATATGGCTGACGGCAAATGATTTATGAGTTTAAGCGAAGGCGGGCTATATTGGCTGTTCAATCGATTTTGAGATTTCGAAGACTCGACTCTTTCTTGCCTCAAAATGGCATCATCAGAATCCGCCCCTTCTGGGGACAGTCTTCTCCCTTTGGCTTGCACTTGTTCTTTGGTAGTTGGTTTACCACTGGAAGACCGATTTAGGCGACTGGACCCGGACTGAGCACTGGTCCGGCACATGTAATTGTTGCTTTCAACTGTTTCAGAGTAAGCACTGCTACAATTTTTTGATCTGTTTTCTTTTTTAAGGGCTGATTGATTTTCTGTGATTGGGGCAACTTTGTTTGTCAACTTTTTAGGGCGCCCTGGTGATGCTGAATGGGCCTGTCGTTCGTTTCGTGCATAAAATAATGATTTTTTGTCCGCGGGTTCTACATTGATTGCAAGATCTTGGCTCTTCTTTCTTGGTTTTCGGATTGGACGGAGTTTACTTCTTTCGTTTAGAGTGTCTTCAAGAACTCGTTCATTGATTCGTGCGAAATTTAAGTCTACGTAGGATGTGAGCCATCTAAAAATTAAATAATCTTAGTTTTCAACTTGGCTAATAATTTAAACGATTGCTGCCCAGAAAAAGGAATGTAAATGATGCATTTCAGTAAATTTTACTTGAAGCCTTCGAAAATCCCATCATCCATTGATAAATCTATTGCAGAACACACATCTAATCTCGTAAGACATCTAACGGAATTGACTAGGTGTTGGAGATTCATTTGCTCTTCAATTACTAGTTCAGAAAGGGAATTTAAGTCTTGCTTATTGGCTAATCTGTGTTAAAAAACGTTAAATAATGTTTAGATGTAAATTGAATGATTTTTCTGGAGTCATGTACATGCATGTTCTCCCTTACAATAGCACTGGCTTCCCTCTAACGCGATTGTCAGACAGAACTTCTGAAAGAACAGTTCCAGCTTCTTTTAAATCTTCTGGATTACTTGAGTCCACTATGAAAATGATCCCATGTGCCTAGACATTTTAAAATTATTGATTGTTTGCTGCTCATTGTCAGTGAAAAATGTGAAGTTAACTACTAAATGTTTTATTCATACATCAGCATAGTAGTGTTGCCACAATTCTCTGATAGAGGGATGACCACCCAGCTCATATAAATGTACTGTGGTTTTTTTCCCTGCTGGTATGTCATAGTTGCTGAACCCTTTTGTTTGTACGTACGTTAGGTCTGGTATTGTAGTCCGGTCTGTAGTTAACAAATAAATGGACCATATAACGCATTTGTTTATTGTTTAGAGGAAGCATGAATTGAATTAGCTTGAATTAGAATAAAGTTCTTTCTTACATTTCCATAGTCGTAAGGCAATAGTAGTTTTTCCTGCTTGTTGTAGTCCAAGCAAAAGGATAGAAATAGATTTTCCTATGGCCTCTGTGCAATTGAGTTGAAAGGAAAATGCTTTCATCAATAATTTTCCGACTTTAATTGTAAACTAGTACTGTTGAGATGCACTTACTATTTGAAATGTTCCATCTATTCCATGCTAGACCCAACTTTGCTATTCCCAGACGCAGGCAGTTCCCCATCGTGTTTAAAGAACTGTTTAAGCCCGTTGACAGGTCTCTAACATTATTTCAATTTTTTGAATTAGCACTGAGTGAACAATTGAATTCTTGAATGACATTGCTTCTTGCTAAACTAATTTGCCATTGCACTGGCAATGGAAATTTGATTCGAATGAGATGTTGTGATGCCCGTCGCTAGGAGCAACCTATGGCTTTGTGCCCATTCTACTTCCTAGTCTGAGATTTTAGTAGTACACGCCAGTAAGTAGTACATGATCATTTAAGGTTATGTATTGGTATTGTCAATTATGATATTTGTTCAAAGGGCACAAAGTGCATGCGTGATGCAGTAATGATTATATGATTACTTCAAATTACTTGGAAGAATACAACTGTTAAAGCTTTGCAGCATTTTATTTAGACAATTATAAGCATTCAGTAATCAGGTTATTGAGAATTGAGCCAATGAATGACATACAGTAAACATAATCTATATTGAACATTTCACAATATTTAGCTAATAATATCTGGAACTTGAAAACAATAAAGCCACAAGTTTGCACATATCAATGTAAGGCAGTATATGAGGAAATATCTATGACAAAATGCTATTCACAGCTTTGATCACGGCTTTGGAATCAATTTCAAACATCTCCAAGAGTACGCCTGATGGGCCTGAACGGGGAATGTTCTTAACAGCCAATTTTTTCACTTTGATTCCAGTTTCTTCTGCTACAGCAGCCAAAACAGCGTCTCCCAAACCACCTTAACACAAATAGATTTGATATTTCATCAATTAAATATATTTTAATACAAAGAAGTGTAATTTGAATTCTCCATGTTTGCCACAAACCTTCCATGTAATGGTCCTCAACAGTGATGATACGGCCGCCTACAGCCTTGGCATTCTCAATGATTGCTTCCTTGTCAATGGGTTTGATTGTGAATGGATCCATGACACGAATGTTGACACCAGCTTTCTTCAACTCATCTGCGGCGGATAAAGCTTCAAACAAAGTGACACCAGCTCCAATGACCAGCACTTTGTCTGTATTGCTCTTGCGTAAGACATTGGCCTTCCCAATCTTGAAAGCGTGATCATTTGAGTACACGACTTCAGTTGCAGGTCGAGATGTACGGATAAAGCAAATTCCCTTAGTATTAGCGGCCATTTCGACGGCCCTTTCTGCACTTACTGCGTCACTTGGGTAAAACACGGTGGAACCTTTCGTTTAAGTTTGTTTGCATTAGCATGAGTTAGTTTATAGTCAGGATAAAAAGTATAATGTTAATTCAACCAAGAGATAAATATTACCTGGAATGCTCCTGAACATAGAAAGATCCTCCAGAGCCATTTGAGAAGGACCATCTTCTCCAATGCTCACTCCTGCGTGAGATCCAGCACAGTTGATATTACTCTGAGATATGGCAGCCATTCGGAGCTGAAAGGTAACATAATTGTTTGTTACATATAGAGAGTCTCATTAATTGTTAATAATTGAATACATCAAGGAATGGGATAATGCACCTGATCAAAAGCTCGGGTGAAAAAACAAGCAAATGTGGAGCAGAAGGCAACTGTCCTGTCACGGCAGGCAACTCCAACTGCGACACCCACCAAATTTTGCTCAGCAATGAAACATTCAATGTATTGCTTAGGAGTGGTCTATATACATGGAAGACAAATTATTTTTAGGAAACTATTATGCATATGAATTTATAAAATAGAAATCCCCGCATAGCTTACTTGTAAAACTTTATCAGAAAAGGTAGAATTCTTTGTATCCCCATCAAGTGCGATCACTCTACTGTTAGCTTGCGCCATCTTTTGGAGAGCAGTTCCATAAGCTAACCGAGTTGCAACTTTTTCTCCCATCTGGAGGGTAAAAATTGTGAATATTGAATACAAACAAACTGTCTTACACTAGCAACCACTAATTCGTGCACACATCATTTTCAATAACTTACGGTGTATGCTGGAGGTTTAGCAAGTTTCAGATTGCTAATGTTTACTACGGGAGCTTCTGCAAGTGGTTTTACGGGAGTGAGCATTCGTGGACCAGTGTTTTTCAGCATGCCCTTCAAATGCTGCAAAAAACATAAAGTAAAAATGCATTCACTTATACAATAATGACTAATAACCTCTAAAAAATCAAAAATGTACCTCAATGACTGCAGCAGATTTGTCTCCCAATGGTTTTCCATGCCAATTCATTTGGTCTTCAATTCCTGGAAAGTTCTTTCCTTTGTAAGTTTTCGTGATGATGGCAGTGGGTCGTCCTTTAGTCTCGCTGGCTTCATGGAAAGCCTGAACAAATTAATTTTCCACATTTTAAATTACACATACATAATAATGTGTTTTATAACAACAAAGTATTTTGCCCTGCCTTGCATAGCTCTTCTACATCATGACCGTCAACCACCAATGCATTGAATCCGAAAGCGTCCAATCGTTTGCGGTACACATCCATTTTATGTTGAAGAGAGGTCGGGTCCGACTGTCCCAACCTATTCACATCAAAAATGGCCACCAAATTGTCCAAGCCGTAGTGGCTAGCAAAATGAAGGGCTTCCCAAACAGAACCCTCAGCACTCTCTCCATCTCCCATGAGACAGTACACTCTATGAACAACAAAACATGTTATGTAGTCTCTACCGTAACAGCAGTTATAAAAACAACCATTGCAGATGCACTTACCGATATTTGTCGTTATCATAATACTTTCCAACGTAAGCCATGCCAGCAGCAATGCTAAGCCCTTGTCCCAAAGAGCCGGTAGCGACATCTACAAAGTTGAGACGAGGAGTAGGATGGCCCTCCAAATCGCTGCTGATTTTCCTAAGGTTATTTAAGTCGCTAACAGGGAAGAGTCCAGCTTCAGCCCAAGCTGCAGGAAAAAACCAAGGCAATTGAAATCAATTTTTTCAACATCATAGTGTTTGTGGGCAGAAAAACTCTACTTACCGGCATACAAGATGGGAGCAGCATGTCCCTTGGAGAGCACAAATCGATCATTACTGGCATCCCTAGGAGATGTCAATTTGTATCTCATGGTATGGAAGAAAAGAACGGACATGACCTCTGCCATCGACGCACATGATGTAGGATGTCTAAAAAGTATCAAACAAAAAAAATCATTAAATTTGTAGTCCAGATAATGTGAATCTAACTAACTAACCGCCTTCAGTGGAATGTAAAGCACGAAGTAAAACTGCTAACCCTGATTTTCCAGCATCCGTAGATGTAATAGCATGGATGCGAAGAATATTGGCAATATCTTTGAGCTCTTGTACATTAATATCTCCTTCTGTACCGTTACCGTTCGAATTCATTTTTCAAAGTTTGGGAATCCCGAGTTAAATGAAACAAAATGCAATAATGATTTGACAATCGAAAACGAAATCGTGTGACAGCAAAGTGAACAAGTGCCGAAGAATACCGATCGTTTCCGAATGCGGAATATACAAGCCGATATCACTGTTTTCATTCATCGATGCAATTTATTCAAACAGGTAAAGCGGGAGCTATGGCTACACGTTATTTTTACCGAATGACCCTCACCAGATTACATATTCCATGCATATTATCCTATCCAGAAATCCAGAAAGTCATGTATAATACAACTAGTAAGGTAGATAGTTAGGGATGCAGTAAAGCTTCACCTATTATAGCTCCTGTTGATTTAGTCTAAGACTTTAAATATTTTCTACTTTCATAACCTTGAGGGATATAGAAGGAAGATTCTGGTGAATTGAGTTATAACTGGCTATAAATAACTGAAATTCAATATAAAAGCAAACAAATTATCAATCCAGTGCGAGCAAAAAAATTACGCTTGAATGATATTTGCTTAATTCTTTTCATGCATTTGCATATCAAACAATACTAATTCTAAATAAATGTATGACAAAGTATGCACTAAAATACTCTGTATGACAAAAACAAGAAGTCATTTATCATAAGTGGCGAACTGTCTACAAATTCGTAGAAATAAATCCTCGCCACTGTGTACCCAGTTCCAGAAATAGTGTTCCTTATTTCAACCACTATATCCTTGCCATGCGCATTTAAATGTTTCAAAAAGTGTTCAATTTTCACAAACCATAGACACTTTACACAATGACACGAATAAGCAACGTGTAGCTAATCATGTTGTTAATTAGCACCACATGTTAGCAAGCTAACCGTAAAACTGATGAATAAATTCTGCATGATTTCCTCTTACATAGATTCAATCGTGATTTTCGAATATTGCTTTCAAATCTTTTGGATTTCAGAACTAAACTTTCCATTTTCCATTTGTCAGTCCAATAGTGCAATGCAATCGAGATGGTTTCTAATATGCTACTTTACGGTCCTTCCATTATGATAGTGACGATGTCACCAGATAGATTAATAGATATCAAGTTTCCATCACCTCATACGATATAAAATGCTCCCGGCTCAATTTACAGCACAGGTTGATATTGATATGGTGATGGTACTAACTTGGTAACTATAACTAAATAACCTAAAACCTAGCCACTGGACTGAACCTATGCAATTCCAAAATGTCAAGTCCTTTACATCCGCAGTACATGTACTGGCATAATATAGCTACCATTCAATGACACCGAGCTACTGCCACTCTATATACACGGTTCTAGAAAGAAAAATCGATACCTCTCCAGCCGAACTGTCGCGCGGAATGGAGAACTAAACTAAACTAACTAACTAATAGTTTTGACTGCTTGCATATGAGAGCCCCGTGAAAATGCTAACGACTGTAATCCTCTACTTGTATTTATATTCACTTACCCTGATTTTGAAGCGTTGGTTGAAGTAATGGACTCAATTCTTAGAGTGTTGGCAATGTCACGAAGCTCCTGGAGAGTTTTGGATTCCGGTTTATGGTAGGTAGCCATTGTAGTGATAAATCTGACTCTTAAACAAGTAAAAGACGGTCTAGTATAAAGAGGAAGAAAATGTCGAACGGCTTTGAACACACTCAAAATTATAGGAAACTATGAGTCAAGTGCAGCAGATGAGAATTAGTCCGTCTGAATTCGTCTGGAGAGAAGGAGCAATGAGAATGTAGCTCTTTCAATTCCTCACATAAGCTTAGCCTGGAGCATTCCAGCAGAGTAGTATCGCATTAAATGAAAATATGCAGAGATGATAAGGTACTATGGGAAAGATATAGGATGGTTAGTTGGGTGGTTAGTAGTAGTAATCTCTTTTAGTTTCCAGCACATGTGGAACGATGAGACACGTGGACGAGAAATGTAAGTAATATACATGTAATGATGGTTGGATAGCTACGCTTTTTTATTGCTCTTGAACTTGAAGTCATCTATATTACATAATTATGTTTTCGCATTGTAAAGAGCAGAAAAATTGGAGAGCAGTTCATGCCTGAAAGGTTAGCTATGGAGCCGGCCGGTATGAGGGAATCTACAATTTGTGGAGGCCATGTAATGACAGCAGTGCGGAAATTTTTCGCGAATTCTTAACGAGAGGATCTACTCTAAAAGAATGTGTTTGGTACACTTTAAAATAGCGTGCTGTTTCAGCTATCTGATTTGCAGATTTGCCACACATATTAAACACAAAGAAAAAGTGCACATGCTTTTATCAAAATGTTCATGAAAGGAACTTCGTACACGAGCTAAGAGGATGCAGCATAAACATATTCGTAGTAGACTCATGACATGAATAATATGATTGATTATGCATGACATTGAATGCATTATATTCAAGTCACCTCAAATTGCAAATCAAATTAGGTGATCAGATGAGGTCAATGCTACACATTTTCATGATGTGTAATGCATTGAGTTTTATGATTTTCCTTGTTGAGGGTTGGTATGGCACACAAAATGAAACAAAAGCCGGCAATGTCACCAAAACTGACATTTAGGAATACAATTTTTGGAAAGTGCGTGCATAAAAACGAAAGTAGTATGAAAGAAATGTAATTCTACTCCTGTATACGTATTTCATGGATAGGTGAATACGTAAATACGTAATAGGTAAGCTCGAAAAAAACTAGTTTTTTGTTGTCTTTATGTTGCTAACGAAAATCCTGGATAAATGCTAGGAGCCGAAAGATGTAGTCCTCGTTATAGCACCAAATATCAGTTTCCATACTCCCCTGTATAATTCGGTTTCGTGAAACCTGTCTTATTACCATTGGCCTTGATATTTTTCTTTAGGTTAATGTACAGCAGTCAATTCCAGAAACTTTTGAGCATCGTGCCTATAGCATGGTACCGTATAACTTTTGGTCTTCGCGTTTTTTTTTGCATATGAAATATAAATGGGTACAAAATGTTGTAAGACGTCAATATTTATGTGTCAAGTAGGCTAATAATTCATACATTTTAAAGAATCATATTTTAAATAATTATTGATCGGAATGAAAATCCTAGGCAATTAAAATACAAAGCAATTTTAGTTAACATAAAAAACTCAGTGCATTTTCTGGCGAAGCCTCTACAGTTATGATACAATCTAGGTATGAAATTATCCAATAGTTTGGAAATTTCTAATTTTGCAAAGAAACTTAAATATTAAAGTACTATCTAGTTTTCATGTGAGAGACTATAAAAATCGCAGAACTGTAAACATTTATGTTGCTATAAACGAACGTACTAACAAGAGGGACCTATCAATTGTACTCAATTGTACCATTGTTAGCTACAGACTTCATAGCAAGCAGCCAATTGATTCAAAATCCATTCCAAGAACAATAATAAAAGGTTTAAATTACAATTCTCTTTAAACCGAACACATGCAAAGCAATAAAATTAATAAAGAGCATGAGAAATGTCACTTTGGCTTGTTCACACACTAGCTCCAACTCCATTCCTCGAAAATTGAATTCAACACAATACAGAGAATTGACAGAAGACCATAGATATTGTGTAAATAAATTAATAATAAATTATTTTTCGGCATCACCTGACTGCTGGCTATCTAGCCTAGTAACAGAAATAAGACACCAATGACAAAAAAGCTATCTTGCTAATGTTTTAATGCTTAACATACAAAGCTCATATTATAACATATTGGTGTTGAAAAAATCGTCGCAGATAGACACAAATATAATGGACATAGTCACGCAACATTTATCTTTCAATATAGCTTAAGCATTTGAAACTCCACAGCCTAAAAATTTAAAATCTGACCCAATCCTAGACACAACATATTCATTTCCAAACTTCTCATGATTGCCTATGCCATTGTGTGCTGAGCTGATTCTAAAAATACGATAACTAGCTGTAGCGCTGCATAGCAAAAAAAAAACGCTGCTATACAATATGACATGATATCATGGATGTGTCAAACTCTGTATGTTAGGGAATTCTACGAAACATATCGAGCAATCGAGCAATCCTGGAGGCGGTCGTACTGAAAATCCCTATCTTCAGATGGGTTAAATCTCTATAACATAACCAATGTACTAAAACATAAAAGTTGAGAGAGAAATCCATAGGAAGCATTAGCATCATAGTGTGGCAAAGTGGAATAAAAGGATTGCTAAAGCCGTCAGCAGACAGACAGCGGATTGCAATTTGAATTGAATACACATAGAGAGGAGAAATGAAATGTTCACAATATGTCATGGAATGAGTAAGTTTTGTTCTCGTACGTAATAAAAACAGCAGTGGAATATGTGTAAAAAAAATATCTGAGAGCCGCTAAAATCAGTACAAGACGAACTAAAGGCAATTCAGGGTTTGTGTTTTCTTTTGTGAATTTGATTCGCATATTAAATTAAGTATTATACTAACTAAAAAAACGAAACTACTAATACTTCCTACCAGTGATGTAAGTTTGGTCTCAGCTCCGCTCCTTTCCGCTCCAGAGCTTACATAAATTTTGGAGCTCCGCTCCGCTCCGCTCCAGTTCGCACAAAAATTTTGGAGCTCCGCTCCGCTCCGCTCCAGTTCGCACAAAAAATTTGGAGCTCCGCTCCAGTTCTCACAAAAAATTTGGAGCTC
>Ga0210040_10000188_pt1 | contig 112511 bp, 67 predicted proteins | sample CryGeyCG12114_NA_FD_185462 | JGI IMG/M metagenome (GOLD analysis project Ga0210040, IMG submission 185462) | Groundwater microbial communities from aquifer - Crystal Geyser CG19_WC_8/21/14_NA (SPAdes) (version 2) | ecosystem: Environmental > Aquatic > Deep subsurface > Groundwater | place...
ACTCAAGACGGACGATGATTAGGGGGAAATCCTAGGCACCCCGTGCCTTACCTGTGTACATAGAGCTATAAGCGGATTACTTGTAAAAACGGTCATTCAAGCGACCCACTTTTCCACAACTTATTGTTGTTTAATCGAGCCCTGTGAGTGCACGTGCTAAACCTAGAAGTACCTGCGCCTGGCGAATCTTAGGCTGTCTCGCCTAAGAATTCGTCCACCTTTTTCAGTGCCGATAAGGAGAAACCGGGGCAGTTTGACAATTACGATCTACGTTATAATGTTACAAATTTAAGCGGTATCGTATACGAGCGCGAGCGTTAGTGTTGTACGCGGAGCAGTACAGCGGCGATTCAATTGGGTTTGATTAGGACGAAAATATTGCTTAAAGAGCAGGGCGGCCCTTTGCTATATGCTATAGAACGAGATGGCTGGTTCGGGTGTTTGGCATCCCTGGTGAGATCCGGGCTGTCTTGGCCACACTCTGATTCGATGCTGGTAATGCCGCTTGGGAGAGAGTGGGATGTGGAGTGTGCGGTGCGATGCTATCTGGACTGAGATGGGGATTGCAGGTGGCTGCTGTTGAAGCCGGCGGGTGGTGGGATGGGAGGAGGAGCTGGTGATGGTGGTGGAGGCATAGGAAGCAGACGACTGGGCGAATGTCGGAGCACGAAATCATGTTTCGCCTTGCGAACGGATGGCTTGCAACATCAGCTCGGAGATCTCCTGTTTGCTCCGAGTACCGTCTGCTCAGCTCAATGCCTTCGAGACCTGTGGGAGGGGTGTATGGACGGCCACTAGCGTAGGGTGCTAGGGTAGACTGTTGAATCTGAGATATGCTTTTTGAGGCATTGTTGGAAGTGTGATGGCTCTGGGTGAGGAATCTGGCGATGGTAAGTATACTTGAAACCTCTAATCGGCTGTGGTAAGTAGGTACCTCTGTGCATTGGGTAGAACGGCTCGATGTCGGGTTCGAGACCTCTCCATGTTGTAGCCATCGACCTCGTTTGACGCCCCCCTCGCTGCCTGTTGAGACGAAGCTTGATGACTATGGTGAGTACAGGACCTAGAGTAACGAAGAGCGAGATGATCGCGATAATAGCTTCTGCGGATAGTGCCATCTCAAGAAGGTTGCTGCTTAGTGTCGCTGCTGATAGAAGGGTGAGAAGCAGAGTATACTCTTGCCTACCTTATAAGCCCAACACCTGTTGGCCTAAATCATGGCATGGCGATACTCTTGTTGTTGCGTCCGAGAACGATACGATCATGTCGACTATGATAGGTCTTTGCCCATTCCTCGACCACTTCAAGAACAGGGTCAGTCAGGTCAATTGCGTATGGCAGTGTCATCGTTGTTCTGGGAAAGGTGTGATCACAACGTGTTGGATAGGTCTGTGTCATTTCCTCGGGCCACTCTTCGGGCTAGATGGAGATGCGGCGTGAGAAGCTGAGAGGCTGCCGTCAGTTCCTCGAACCCGTTAGGACAAGAACGGGGTCGAAGTACGATGCGGAAGGCTTTGCTGCGGAAGCAAAGCGGGATGGGGATTCTCATCTGCGATGATTGGTCAATTACGAACCCTCGACCAGTAAACTTTTTTCGCCCATTCGGGATGTGGAACTGAAAATAAGTTGGTACTAGGAAGCGGGTCCTAGTCTCTTCAAGCTACAGAGCTCTTGCCTGTTTACTGGATATGGTGATCCCCAAGGATGGATTTGAGCATAGTTGCACTACTTTCCAGTCCGAGCCACTCTTAGGTGAAGGCTATCTCAAGATGCTATTACCTTCTCCTCTACTTATCACGCAATACTTAGCAAGCATGCTAAACTAAAGGTGGTGTAAGAGAGGTTGAAAAGTATTCAAAGGTAAAATCGCACGTAATGCGAACAATACTCGAACGAATAAACACTGATATCCAGCCAGGCCACTCGTGCGCTGGTTACTGTGCGGGTCGGCCTCTTACAGCGCTACTGTCCCCTGTCAAGTATAAAAGCCATGCGCTGACCAGATACGTGATCGTGCTCAGCCTCAGATGCCCGAGGCGCATCCCAGACCAGGGAAGATCTTTGGAGACGAGGAAAGGGTCGTTCCCAATCAGAATCGTCAGCTTCCACAACCTATTCGACCCACTTCAGCCGTCCAGAGCACATATAATGAATGTCAAACGCGCACTCTTTCGATCTAGGACGACACCTCTTCGGTCTACCGCCCAATTAGATTACAGAGCTGGGGCTCGTCAGCGGTTGTAATCAAGCTTTTCAAGGTGACCGCCTTTGCTGAATTGCCATGGCCGTACCAAGAGCACACAATACTGCTGAAGTGCTGGCACCCACTCCACTTATTCACCATCACGATGACGTTGTATGGGATGCGCACAGGGACACTATCAAGCAGCAGTACATTGACGAGAAAAAGACGACCTTAACCGTGCAGCGCTTCATGGAAGAAAGCCACGGATTCAAAGCAAGGTACGCGAATGCTGCAACCCTTCACTTGCGAAACTCACAGGACTAGTGTCAAACAGTACGAGCGCAAGTTCAAGAAATGGGGTCTACGAAAGAACCATAAACAGCAAGAATATACCTCAATCGATCAAGAGCTAAAGCGCAAGTGGTTGGCCGTCAATGATGCAGAAGTCACACTTGACAATGAGCCCTTGTCTCCGAAAAGGCTGAAGAGAGGAGTCTCGCGCCACGTCCGTCCGACAATGCTGTCGAAATGGCAAGACCACCCAAATCTGAAGCGAACGACAACGGGCATCCGCGAACCACAAGAGACTACTATCTGCAAGCCTAGTACATCTGTCAAGGTTGACGGTCGGCCCTCGTTGCGTCAGGGAAAGCTGCTAGCAAAGGTCGATAGCGTACCATGGTTCGACTTATCTGACTCGATCGCACAGCAGCTCTTGAGCTCAAGCATAGATCTTAGAGCATCACGCCAGGGCGTGCTCCGTGTCTCATCCAGCCTCGATCTGTCGCAGCTGTCGTATGAGATAGCATGCGCTCCTCACACCAAACGTACCAACGAGGTTCTAGCTGCCTTCAATCGCACTACGCAGAGTCGAACACAGGAGCAGAACCTGATGGCGCAGGAAGCACTTTTCGTTGAACGCCGCAAAGGGGATCTCAAGGACACGGTGGATGCCCTCAGAAGGAGTACGGACGATTCATTAGTCGCTGTCCTATCCTACACACTCTATCTGTTATCGAACAATCTTGCCGATAGAAGCGCAAAAGAAGCCCTTGTTAACATGTTCCAGGCGACGGGGGCCGAGCCTTTCGCCAGGGCACTTTCATCGTCCAGCTTGCTCTCGGCTCGAGCTCTTGTCAGTGAACTCCTTGTCACCGCTTGCGCCGATCATAATTTCACGCTCCTCGAGCAGCTCCACGAATACGGCACTGATCTCAATATGGTTCTCTCATACGACAACCGAGCTATGACAGCTCTTCAGATAGCAATGCGAGGGCCAAGCACCGATGCTGCCTTTTTGGAGCGACTCCTTGAATGTGGTGCGGACCCAGCGTTGTGCGGGCTTCATTCATTCGTGGATGTTGCTGCTTCATACACGTCAAGCCAATCAAAGACCAGCAAGGCCACCGAATGCTGCTGCTGTCCTGGACTCCCTATGCTCGAATCAGCTTGGCGCACAGATCTGGTAACGGTCATGCTCAAACATAAGGCTCGGGTGTGCATCCATTTTGACATGACGTCGAGTATTGAAAACGGAGCCGATGCAAGCCTTGTACAAGCACTTCTGGACGCTTGTCCGGAACTTGCACAGGAAGCGGGGCCGGGAGAGACCTACTTCAGCCCTCTGCAGGCGGCGATCGCTTTCGAGGCATACAAGGTGGCCGAAGTACTCCTGAATAATGGGGTTTCGGTGGCTCTTTCGTACAGCGATGATTTGCATGAATGGTGGGAGAGTTACTGCGATGAATCAGAATGGTTCACAGCAGAAGAGGCACTAAATTGCTTTTGCAGCAAAGAAATGCGCTCGCCGTTAGCTTTAGCATTGCAGCACGGTCACTATGACATGGCTGTACGACTTCTAACAAGTGGCGCAGATCCAAACTTGTGCTATTTGGACCTTCTGGACAATGCGAGGAAACTCGAGCAAGATTTCGGTAACGGCTCCTGGCAATTTGAGATCGAAGAGGTTACACTTGAGGATGGGGAGAATCCAGATTGTTGGGTATTTTCACCGCTCCAAGCTACTATTGTTTCCCGCTCTATCACGAACGTGCAGGTCATACTCGATGCTGGAGCGGAGCTGACTTGTAATTTTGGCTTGCAACCTTTGGTCCTAGCCGCGATGACTGGCGAGAAAGCAATTGTGCAGATGCTGCTCGCCAGGGGGGCACCAGTGGACGGCACCAGTTCGTTCGTACCACAGCGACACAGCGCCATGAGCCCTCTGGCGTACGCTTCGGCGAATGGGTTCGTATCGATAATGGAGGTGCTCATACATGCCGGTGCATGTATCAACCACTGCCATCCTACTGTTGGACTTACGCCTCTACAAGCCGCTATCGTGTTCGAGGCACCTCACTCAGCGGTTGAGCTATTGCTTAGTTGTCCTGAGGTCGACGTATGGCACCCGGGATCGCTACGGGCTGGCACGAATGCTTTTGTGGCAGCCTTGTGCAATAACAACCACGTCGCCACGGGTTACCTTGTTTCCCATAGCAGGCAGATGTTGGCGCGTGTGAGGGACGAAGCCGGTCTGGCCGCTTGCTTGGTTACACATGGTGAACGCCGCTGGCAGGAGTCCTGCTATCTAGGCTCTCGTACTGATTCCGATGGTTTGTGTTTGGTGGGTCCAACAACCTCAGGTGAGGTGCTCAGTGAGCTAGTACAAACCCAGAAGCAACTTCAGGCCTGGCAAGTCATCCGGAGTGATTGGTCTATCGCCGAGAGAGTTTTCGATCAAGCCGTGCGCTCGGGCCGGACGAAGATTGCGTCGATGATATTGCAGCAGGGTATCAAGGTCCCTCTACAGCTGTCAGTGACGTTGTTAGGCTTCTTGCTACGGTCTGTGAAGGTCCCGCAGAACGCTCAATCCTTGGAAAGCAAGTATGACCTCGTCAACTTGGTTGTTGCTTCTCAAGCTTCGTCCTGGGCCAATGCTCAAGGAGAAGGGCTGGTAGCAAGCGCGCTATCTGCCTATTACTACTACAAGCATAGATCTCATATCGGACTGACAGAGTCGAACCAATCCTCTGTCCTCCTAGGCGTGGTCAAAAGGCTTGTTGGCTACGGCGTTGAGGTCCACTCTAGCAAAAGCAAGTCTGGGCTTGGCACCGCGATAATGATGGCTGTACATGAAGGAGACCTCGACACGGTCACTTTGATGATTGAGCATGGCGCAGCTGTCAATGAATATGGGTCTGTGTCCGACCAGAGCACGACAATGATGACCCCTTTGCAAAAGGCTGCGCATGAAGGATTTGTCAATACTGTAGACGTTCTGTTACATCATGGAGCCGATGTGAACAAGCCTCCAGGCAAGTTAGGCTACAGCGCCCTGGGGGCAGCTTGCATGAAATCCGACTTACGTATGGTGAGGAAGCTTATCGCAGCTCATGCTGATGTCAACACTCGAGCAGATTTTTCGGGTTCGGCTCTAGCCCTTTCTGCACGTAAGGGCAACCGGGATATTGTCCTTGAGCTCCTCCACAGTGGCGCCGACGTGAACATTGCTGCTCCCCGGAGTCCCTATGCAGGACCAGCACTAAAAGCCGCTTGCGAAAAGGGGCATCTCGACATAGTGACAATCCTGATCAAACATAATGCGGACGTAAACACAGCTGCTTCCGAGGATTATTATGCACGAACAGCACTACAAGCCGCTTGCGAAAGTGGACATCTCGACATAGCGACAATCCTGATTAACCACAATGCCGACGTCAACGGAGCCGCCGGCCCGTATCGCGGTGTGACCGCACTTCAGGCGGCTGCAATCAAAGGCTACTTCAAGATCTGTCAGATGTTGATCGGATGTGGAGCCAGGGTTTCGGCACCAGCAAGTCTCTACGAAGGCAGAAGCGCGATCGACGGTGCTTCTGAATGGGGTAGATTGGATATCGTCAAGTTTCTACTTGATCATTATGATGGCGATGAGGACATCGTGCAGATTTGTGGGAGGGCAAGATGGTTCGCGAGAAGGCAGGGTCATATGGCCGTCGATGAGCTGCTGGCCGAGTACAAACAGCCTGCGTTTGGGAAGAACATTGTATTGCGTCCTGAAAATTGGCGCGAAGTCATCGGTGAGGTGGTTGAGGAGGAGGAAACCGAGGACGAGGACGGGGACGAGGGCGTCTCAGATGACCACGAGATCTCGGATGAGGAAGAGATCTCGGATGGGGAAGAGATCTCGGATGGGGAAGAGATCTCGGATGAGGAAGAGATCTCGGATGGGGAAGAGATCTCGGACGGGGAAGAGATCTCGGATGGAGAAGAGGACATCTTGGATGAGGACTAGGGAATCTCGATAATAGATGGCCTGGGCGGCCATTTTACGTTAACCCTGCACCTAGAATTTCAACTGGCTGAACCAAGACCGCTTTCATCGAATCAAGGTCGAACCAAGAGAAGACTGAAAGTCGTTAAAAAGACGTTAAACTGTCCGGTAAGAATAGTAAAAGAGACATTAGAGTATCGATAAGACTTGTTAGACAGACCGATAAGAATAGACAAAGAAGTGTTAGAGAGTTCAATGAGCAAAGCTGACAACCATGTATGACAAGTGGTTGAACAGAAGGGGACCGTGAAATAGACGGCTTCGACTGCATACGAAGCGGGACACCAAAAGCAAAACCCAGCAATAGCGACTGTGCCGTTGCCATCTTCCCTGATCAAGACGGTAAGCAGCGCGACTAGGCATGGCAGAGAAGCTAGCTAGGTTGCCCTTTCTCGCCGCTCAGATATCGTTGTCAAGCGCAAAAAATTTCAACGAATGCTGTCCGGTTAGCTGCATCAAGAGATTGCTTGGAATGCTCGAGTGACAACTGGCGCAGAGGTGGACGACCTTTCCAATATCCTAGCGCGAGTATGAGGGGCTGTCATTACAGACACGACGGTGGAATGGCTGGAGTGGACTTACCGTCCCCGGCAAAGAGACGTGGTGGGGGAGGGGGGTGCGCTACCAACGCCTGGTGAGGCCCGCCGAGTTAGGCCACCATTAATGAACGGTCGCCTTGATCGTAGCAGCCTTGCCGTTGTCAGAAGAAGATCTTGCAGGGACAGAATGTATGCAGCAGCTGAGAGAAGGGCGGAAAGATCCGTCAAGCACGTCGCTTCACGAAAGGTTCGTGTCTATACGACTACCTCGTGTCGAAGAGAGCTCATGCATTGCCATGCTGGAGCCATTGTATACGCGGGGATTGAAGGGTATGGACGACGATGGAACGTCAACTGATGATGGTCGCGCTTCGGTCGACTGGTTCGATAGCCTCCAGTACGCTGAATCTGCCCACAACAAGCGTACAGGAGTGACGACATTGCTTATCTCGAAGTGATGTTCCCTCAATCGACTACTCATCCGTCCCAGACGGAGACACACGACATACCCCTCCTCCACCACCCTCACCCTAACCGCCCCTTCCTAAGGCGCGTCCTTCGTAATCTTCTCAAACACACCAACACCATACCTCCCCAAACTAGTCGCACAGGCAACAGCCTCAGCACCCACCTTCCTCATCCGCGCGAAGCCCGCCTGGTCCTCAACACCACCAACCCCAATAATCATGATGTTCTCCGTGTCCCCGTGTTGGTCGAGGATCTTTCGAAACGTCGCGACGTTGCCCAGCGCTAGCGGGTGGAGTGCTGCGCCGGCCAGACCGCCTACGCCTGTTCCTGCTTCGGAGGCTAGTGCTGGGTCTAGGGCGTCGTTGAGGACGAGAGACGAGCCAAGGGTGTTCGTGCATGTGATGAAGTCGATTACGCTTCCTTCTCCGGGTTCGGGGGATTTCGCGGCTTGGAGGCATTTGGCTACCATTTCGAATTGCCCTTTCCTGTGAGTTGCATGTCAGTATAGCTCTAGAGACCCAAGGGACTGACTTGACTTGGCACGTAATGTGATGTGCATAGCCACATCGGATTCACTCGTCAGCCAGACTCACCAAGTATAAGGCGGCAACTTAATGCCCACCCTCGGCACACTCTCCCCATCCATCCTCCCCCGATACGTACTCTTCGAATCGCTAATCGCCTCCAAATACTCGCCCAGCATCGTCTCGTCGTATGCCGGCGGCGGCTTCCCATCGATATTCGGACAACTCAAATTAACCTCCATCGCCAACCTCAAATCCTCGTCCATCTCCGCCGCATTTGCAAGCAACGCGTAACTCATCGCGATCTCGTCCGACGTCCCCGTGACGGAGATGATGAAGGGTTTCTTCCGGATTGTGGACGTGCCGAGGTGGCGCTGGCCCACTATCTCGTTGATGAAGCCTAGGTACTCGGACAACGTGTGTGGTGAGTAGCCGTATGTATTGAGACTGCTCGTGCTCGCGTCGTCGGGGATGAACTTGGGGAGTGCACTTGCGTCTGATCTCGGTGCTGCGGGTGAGACGGAGGATTGCCCGGCCGGGAAGAAGATGTGCTGGTGGATTTTGTCGTCGTGGTTGAACCCTTCCAGTAGACTTGTGCGGGTCGTGACCGCACCGGTGTACTCGCAGGCGTAGAGGTCTCGTAGGTCCTCGACGGTCGTTGCCCAGGGAGATGACGAGTTGAGTAGGGGTGGGTAAATCTCAAGCCTATACTGCCGTTGGCGTCCGTCGGGTAGTGTGTTGCTAGGGTTAGCAATCTGGGTGAGTGGTGGTTTGTCCTTGGGGGTGTATGAGGCGAATTTATCTGCGTATTGAAGTTTTAGTGATTCGATATCGACTGTGCGGGTTTCATCGAGGTCTATCATCTTTGGATGTTGGCCGGTTTCCGACATGTTGCGGGTGGGACTTGATGGAGGCGGAGTTATTGCTCAGTGCTTGTTGTTCGGCAGAGTTGGCGTCTCTAGTTGTCACCGACTCCGAGATAAAGAGTTAAGACCACATGTATAATAGAAATTACAAGCGATAAGTAGTCGTCCAGCGCTGCTTTCGAACTAGCACTTGTGGGATCGCGAAGGCTGTGGTTTTTTTGCTGTGATGTACGAACAACCAACATCAGTGAAGCGTCGCGGGCTGGAACAACGGTGGAACACTACGAAATGCTGGCTGCCTGATCTGAGACGATAGAAAACCTACCTGATCTCGTGGCTTCGAGTATGCATCATATCATAGGATGTTGTGGTCGTCAGCGTCCCACAGGTCTCAAAAGTCCGACAAGAATAGAAGCCACCTTTTGGCGTCCGGGTCTAGCGTCGTTGCTGGCATGCTGCGTACAGCGATGTTGTTTTATCGTATCTTCAACGCTTACATACCAACGAAGCATGTTTTCGAGCAGCAAGGAACAGGATACACATGGATAAAGCATAATCAGTTGCAAGTTTACAGAAGGGGATATTCCAAGGCTTTTGAACCTATACCATGCAAGCCTAGCTATGTCACCACCTTACGATCAGCAGAAGCTGCCTATGGAGCCTATCTCATGCAAACACATCTCTCGCAACTGGGACTGATTGATATAACCCAGTATCAAACACTGTTGGTAAGGTTCTATATTCACTCCTCTTTTGCAGACCATTCGCGCCAACGCTGCGCTATGGGGTACGGGAAGGATAATATGTCGTGGGTGGCGGCACGATGGGGTAAGTTCACAAGGCATACGGGTTGACGGATCGGATGGTGAGGCATCTGTGACTTATTAGCAACCATAGACAAGGATAGGAAGAGTGTACTTACGGTGGAGATTTGGTGAGATCGGTCTTGAGGATGACCGGGATTCTTGTCATCTCTGTGATGTCCTGAATGTATTCACCACCTTCCTCGCGGAGCTTGAATTGACTGAGGTATTTCTCCTTGCCACTCATTTTGCTTTCGGGAACATTGGAGTTGATGACAGAATCAGACTGGGTACGGTTGGCGTCGCCTAGCCCATTTCGTTTCGGCGAAGACGGCATGCTAGACGATCGGTCCGTCAGAGAGACGCCGGCCATGTTCTCCGCGACTTCAGAGGCACTATCATCATCATCGAAGAGAGCATCCACCTCGTCGGATTTCATGGTGCTGGTGTCCATCTGCTTGCGTTGAGCTTCGTACCGCTCCTTGGCTCGCTGTTTGGCAGCCTCTGCTCCTTGAGGGTTACTAGCGCGTGTGCTCATGCCGCCTCTTGGTCGTTCATCCTCTGGCACGAATGCAGAAGAGGGGACGCCCTTCTCCCAATAGAGTTCGAGGACACGCTTCTCCTTGCGGTACTCAGCCTTCTTGAGAGGAAGCTGGTCGCAGTGGACTCGCTTCTCGAAGCCGTACTCTGGAATGAGCACGTCGAACGCTGACTCGTAGACACAGATGACAATACCATCACTGATGAGGTCACCACCGAGGTCTTTGCTCTTCTTGTCCATCATGCGGCAAGCCTCGATATGCACACTTTGCTCCTGGGCGTTCTGAGCAGAGTCCTTCTTGTTGTTGCACTGCTCGGCCGTTTTGGCAAGGCTTTCAAGATCTTCAGTGAACTCGATGGCACCCTCGGACAAGACTGACTCGAGCTGGCGGTGCACGACAATGTCGGCGTAGCGTCTCGATGGGTTAGTGAAATGTGTGTAGACAGGCAGGTTGAGGATGAAGTGCTGTCGATGTTCCTCCGGGACCTGCTCAGCAATGTAGTACTTGGATCGCTGGAATGTCTTGACAAGCAGTGTCTCCATACCCTTCCGCAAGTCAGCATCCTTGATCTTGAAGACACTGTCTTGGAGAGAGCCACTGCTGGAGGTGTCGACCTCGTAACCCGCATTGGTCATCCTCTCTGCAAACGTCTGCAGTCGTCGCGGGTTGGGTGGAGCTTGTCGTCGAAGCATGGCCTTGTCAGGCATAGCATCTTGGATCCTCTGAGCAACAAAGAAATTGGCCTTGTGGCTAATCTCCTCGATGATCTCATGCGATGGAGTATTGTTGAAAATGTTCTGCTCAACTGGTACATTCTCATCATCGAGCTGGCACAAAAGTCTTAGTGGCGGAATGTCAGTTGATCTGTTGCCAAAGCGAGCTTCTCGGAACTTCTTAGCCAATTGAGACAAGGTCTCAATGTCGTCCGCCGAGACGCCCTGCAGTTCGACATTCTTTTGTCCGCTAATAACATCGTCAACCTCCTCATAAGCAAGTTTGCCGTTACTCTTGATGATAGAGCGACCAATCCAAGGTTGCTCTTCGATCTTACCGGTAGCAAGGTCGACGCTGAAGATGACGCTGACGGTCAGACGATCCTGACCAGGGAGGAGTGAGCAGACATCAGCAGCCAGCCGAGCTGGAAGCATGCTGACAGCGCGGTTGATCAAATAGACACCCGTGCCACGCTTCTTAGCCTCTCGATCGACCAAGGAGTTGGCTTTGACGAAGTGAGCAACGTCTGTGACGTGCACACCGAGTTCGACCTTGCCATTGCCAAGAGATTTGACGTGGAACGCATCGTCAAGCTCCTTTGTGCCAGTAGGATCGATGGTGAAGGTGCGTTCGCTTCGAAGATCGCGACGCGACTCCAGAGATGACGCATCTTCTGTGTCAATACTCCAGTCTTCCCATCCGACACTCTTCATTACTGCATCTGAGAACTCGTCACCGCCAAAGTTGTTGTCTCGGAGCAGAGCATCTGTCTCAACTCGCAGATCGCCCATCTCACCAAGCTGCTCCACTAGCGTACCGAATGGGTGCAAAGACGTAATAGGCCATCGTTTGATGCATGCGACAAAGATTCTGTTGGCATAGTCCATATGCTTCTCGACGAAATCTCGGGGAGCTTGCTCGGTCGGTATGGCGATCAGTGGCACTCGCTTGTCCGTAGGCTTGAACCACACGATCTTGGGCTTGTCTTGCATGCGTGACTCGCTACGACCGTGGCCACCGTCGCGAGATTGTCGTTCAGCCTCTTGCTTCTCCTTAGTGGCTTGGCTGCTCGGCCGGAGCAGGCCCAGAGTACCGGAGAACATTTGGCCAGCAACACGCTCGATGACGGCGACAACATGGCCAGCGTAGAGAGGCTTTGCCTCATCGCTGATTTCCTCCTCTTCCATCAACAGAAGGCTCTGACCTTCCACTTCCACGTCATCGTTCTTCTTTTGCGTTGGTCGCTGTCGTAGACTGCCACGTCGACGGATGCTGCCGTCAGGTGCAATCGATGATGTGTCGGCAGAGCTGTTATCGTTCTTGTTACCACCACCGGACCTTGTATCAGTGATGTCCTTGCGCTTCTTCTTCTCTTCCTTTTCACGCTTTTGACCCCAAACCTCGTCAACGTCGAGGAGTTCAATGGCAACCAAGTCGCCTTCGAGAGCTCGATTCCTGTCCTTGCTGCCACAAATGAAGATATCAGCGTCGAGGTCGCTGGTGGTAACATACGCATCGGATCGATTCTTCTTGTTGACCCGCAGCGTGCCTGCGACTAGCTGGCCATCGTTGAGCAGGGCAGGCAAGGTAGCTTGTGGGAGGTAGGGGGTAAAAAGAGTCTTCCTTTGTTGCTGTTGTTGCTGGCCGCCCATTTGTGGGACAGCGTGTTGACTAGCCTGCAGTCCGTTCATACCAGCGCCTTGCATGGCTTGGAGTTGAGCCATTTGAAGAGGGTTGAGCTGTTGGCCTGCGAAGAGCTGGGGGTTCAGCATCATCTGGCCCTGCGGCATCTGCATCATTTGTGCCTGACCTGGGTACTGGAAGCCACTAACGGAGCCGATGGATTGATTGACCGAGCCTCTGGCTCTGTGGCCAGGTTGAAAACCGCCAGCATTCATTTGTTGTGGGGCATTGAATTGACCCATCGGTTGTTGTTGCTGTTGTTGAGGGGGAGTCTGATCCTGTACGGGCTGGTTGTTCTGTTGTCTCCAATTGCCGTCGAAATTACGAGATTGTGATCGACCATGGCCTTGACTGCCTCTTCGCTGTAGGTCTGATTGTGCACCAGTGTCTTGACCAGCCATTGGACCGGGAAATTGGAAACTATTCCCTCCACGACCAGCTGCGCCGCCTCCACGAGCACCTCCCACGGCCATGCTTTGGCTGCGGCCATGACCTGGAACGCGAATGTTACCAGCACGCTGTAGGCCAAGGCCTTGACCAGAGCTGGGTGTAGATTTGTTCTCTTGAGGGCTTGTTTCAACATTCTCAGAGATACCTTCGGCTCCAGGCATAGGAAACTGGAAGCCGGCGGTAGTTCGCTTCTTCTCGGCTGCCTCAGCAGCTTTCTTGGCTTCTCCAACACCTAGGGAGTGTCTCCGAGCGTGTCCACCTCCTGGCGGACCACCTCTTCCTCGTCCTGCAGTGTTCTCACGATTCTGGTTTAGCCCCTGCTGGTTCGTCTCTGAGAAGCCGGAGGCACCGGACGATGGCGCGGGCGGAGGACCCATGCCCATGTTGGGCAGAGCGGACTGATTGCGTCGATGCGAGGCAGCTTGTTGAGGGGGGTTCATCTGCATGCCCATCTGCTGCTGCATCTGAGGGAATTGAAAGTTGTTTGCCGAGTTTGGAGAGAGGGTTTGCTGGTTCTGAACAGGGGAATAGCCCGGCATGTTGCCCATGCCCTGCATGCCCTGTGGAATCATGCCCATATTCACATACTGCTGGTGTGTGGCAGCAATCTGCTGTTGTTGCTGTTGGAGCATTTCAATTTGTTGCTGAAGAGCAAGTTGTTCCATCATGAGAGGGGTGAGTTCGGAAGGACTGCGACGATGCGCAATATGCAGCTTGCGGCCTGCAGGGCCCGGAACACCCGTCGTGTTCTGTTGAGCCATGGTGGTTTCGGCTAGAGTTATACCAGCTCTTGACGGGAGACGACCAAATATCGGGGAATGAGGGTAAGAAGCAGCACTGTGATGTCCGTTAGCATCCGAGCGTCCGAGTGGTGCTTAGTTGTTTGCTAGAGAGAATGACATTGTTGATATGCAGCGCAATGGCAGGATGATCGCAGTCAGCACAGGGGGTGCTCGGTGTTGAACATGAAATCAAGAAGACCGTGTACTTACCAGTATCGTCGATGACGCAGCCCAAGAAGCCGATGAGGACTGTGCACGGGAGGGTATAGAAGAAGTTTCCTCCTATATCCGTTTGGCCCACGTAATTTTCAGGAGAAACTGACGACACTTATCGTCGAGTCTTCGACAGACTTTGGTGGGCTATAAGAACCAAATGCAACCCCAGATGAACACAATACTGTATGCAGCTCTGTTGTTATTTGTCTGGCTTGGCTGATTTTGTATTCTCGATAGTCTCGACTGGCACTGTGCTCAGAAAGCGGAATTTGATGACGGTGTTGGGGGTGAATGTGGAAGGTGGACAGTGCGACTGCACCTGAAGAGACTGGCAAGTACGAGGCTGAGTTGACAGATGTACGATACAATTAGGGAACGACTCTCGAAGCTCGCAAGGATCGTATGGGTATATACCAGTACACCACGAGAAAGAGAGGGGGAGTGAGTAGGGAGTGAGGACGAGGCAGGAGGGACGAAAACGAAAGTTATTGAGGAGAAGCAAGATAATCCAAGCCTGTGACGGTGCACTGCAACTCGCTGCAGGTGCGATGAGTCGTGTGGATCGTGCTGCTGCGCTGTTGCCAAAACGCAGGTGCACAAGCCTTGTGCTGCTCTGCGTTTCGGCTTGCGCTAATAGGGCTAACAGGGCTAACTTGCGGGTGCAGAGGCTGCTAATTCGGGGCGGAGCGGGCTTGTCTCGCCCTCTGACCAAACACAACCCCTGCCAGCTCCTCCAGCTCGCCTCCAGACCGTGACTGCCGCAACACTATCATTTTATGAACACAGAATGCTAGAGATGAGAGAGTTACCACTGCGATTTTTAGAGGTTCAACGCTTCGTGATTGTCAATAATGGGCCTTCGCTTGATATGTCTTCCGAGACCTGCGGCACGAAGGTGGAGGACACGAAACAGTCAGACTCCAATAAATGCTTCCATTGAGTGACTGGCCGCGTAAGAGTGAAGGAAGCAGTTGATGGACCACTTTTGTGGCACCCTTGACTCCCGAGCTTCCTTGTAAAGCATTTAGAGACCTTGTATGATTCGGTGGCTTCCTACCTTCGCCACAAACACTCCCTCGAACATGGACGTTGCTCCCCGTATCAAGCGATATCGAAGCTAACCTGAATGGTTGGCTAACTAGTGGCTCGCTTAAGCGTCCAAAGTCCGCTGCGCCAAGTCTCACCTGAAACCAACACTCGTGAGATCGTACCAAGTAGCTCCATTCAGCTCCGGCGATCTTCGCACGTCTTGATACCGTCGCGAGCAGAGATATCTCATCACTATTGTGCAGAATTCAACGACGATCAAGACGACCTCAACTTGACGAGCTTTAGGGCTTGCACTTTCAGGTCCTACCGTCTGTGCTCGTTCACTAGGAGTATAAAACATTTCACTCAAAATGGTCAGGTGACCAGCAAATCCATCCCTTCAGAAGGGACTACCCCCATGAGCAATCCACGCTTCTTGCTGCTATACAACGTTCGCTTGCGACCACCTTCCAGCTTTGACCGACCTCGTCAGACAAAAGCGTTCTTGCCAAAGGCCACGCATTACACTGCTCTCGCTCGACTCCAGCATCTTTCGTCCTCAAATCCGACATAGACCAGTTTGAGCAAGTTTGGGGCGTACATTTCCTCGAGCTGCTAGGTTTGTGCCTACATAGCGAGCTGCGAGACAACTGTTCGCCAAATTTTCTGCCTACATAAAGCAGTGTTCCTGCATCCTGGATCGTCTTCGTCCGTCGTGAAACTTCTGCAGGGAACAGAATCTCGAAACGCGTAAGTCACGTGATCGGGCTTCAGACCATGGCCAAAGCAGAATCACCACGACCAAGTGGTCACTCTCCCAGGAATGGCATCTCGCCCAGAAATGGTCTAACCCGTAGGACCTACTCACCAAGACGACAACACATTGATGCTCAGAAAATCCAGCTGGACCTAGAGAAGAGCTTTGAAGCCTTGCGCGTACACGATGCCCAGGCGCAGAGATTGTATGAATACAACCGGAGAGTGCACAACGAGAAGGCCGAGGAGAAGGAGATGGAACTTGCCATCTACCATGAAAATGCTCTCAGACTGGAACGCGAGAAGCGCAATGCACTCGCTGCAGAAGCTGAAGCTACGCTTCAACGCTGGAAAGAGCAACAGCACGAAGAACAGCGGCGCAAGTTAGAGGAGGAGCAACTAAGGCAGCAGCGAGAGGCTCAAGCGAGGGCTGAACGAGATCGACAGATTAGAGAGGAACAGGAGCGGCTTAGACGAGAAGAGGAGGCGAGATCTCGTGCAGAGGCAGAGCGACACCGCCAGGAAAAGGAAAGGGCTAACGCTGCCGAGGCAGAGCGACAGCGTCAAACAGCGGAAGCCAAACAAAAAGAAGACCAGCGTAAACAACGAGAAGCAACGCAACGAGCTGAAGCGGCAGAAGCAGCCGAATCACAACGGCAAGCTGAGGCTCAAGCTCAAAAGACAGCCACCGCCTCCGCCACAGCAGCAGCCGCCGCAGAAGCCGACACCCCAGAGCGTGCTCACGCAGAGTACATAGCCCTCTACCGCAAAATCAAAGCCTGGAAAAATGGGTACTGGGAGCACATCCGTGCAGAAGCCAAAGCACGCAAAAACCCCCAGATCAAAGAAGCTGTAGGCGAAGCTCGACGACTCATCAAAACAGAAGTCGGCAAACAGTCCTACGGTGACAAAGACGTCAACAGAATGGCCATCAATAAAATTAAGGGGTGTCTGCTAGAATTCCTCAAAGGTCCCACCCCAATCATCGGCACGCAAGTTCCAGTAAACGATTTCCTACCACCCTCCTTGCAGTTAGAGGACAACAACGCCTCCACAATAACGGACCAAGCAGCCTACGTCCTCTGCATACTCACCCAACAAGTCATCAAGATCTTCACATCCTACGTCCACGGCGCACCTGAGCGTGCAGAACCTGTGGGTACAATGTTAGCCTCCATCTTCGCGCAGCCAGAGCTACAGTTCCAGCGTGGCGATGGCACGACACAATCTCTCTTCCCAATCTTACTGGCGAAATACCACCGTGTCTGCCCTGCGTTGTTCGGCATAACAGCGGACCAGTCGACTTCCGCCGGCAAACTGAAGATGGGATGGGCCCTGCTGCCTGCTGCGGATGATGGTCAGCCCAAGACGACGTTCGTTTCGGAGCAGACACACTATGATCGCATGACAGGTCTAGCGATCGGATACTCCTCCTTCGGACTGCGCAACTTCTCAGCGGCGTCCAACAAGAATCCCTACCCGCCGACACACTTCTGGAAGAGTCTAGCACAAATCGTCAATCTCCCGCCCAATCAGGTGCAGCCGACACACGTCTGTGTGCTCCGGCACATGTTCGGCCACGGGGGAATCTACCGCTTCCTCCTCTTCTTTGGCTCCGTCGGTGTTGCGGTGTTGCGAGAAGCATTTGTCGAGTTTCCCAAACGGTTGCCTGAGGCCATGCAAAAGGACAGCTATGTCAAGGAGCTGAATATCTATGTGGACAATCTGGGGGAGAAAGAGCATTTACATCTGGTCTAGGAGGACAGAAAGAGCAATACCAGCGAACGCAGAGGTCAAAGTCTGGGCACCGTATTGAATGCACATCCGGCGTGTGCGACATCCAACCAAACCATTACACAAGCCCTTGCTTCGCGCTGGAAAGGACCTGTGATCAGAAGCGGCAACAACACCGGCATCAGCAGAAACTCTGACTGCAGCGCATCAAACATCAAGCACGCCGCGCGAAGAGAGGCCAAGATACAAGAGAACAGCCGTCCCCTCAACGGTAGCTACCACACCCCAGACTCAAATCCAAAGAAAACAGAACCCACCGCCTCTGACCTCGAAGAAGGCGAAATCATAGAACGAGCTCAAAGACTAGACATCGACCACAGCAACGACGAGACCAACCAGATTGGTCCAGCACGACACCACAAGAAGCGCCATTTCGCGAATCCATTCGGAGATACGAAATCGCGGAAACCGCTACAGACGGTTTCGCCGAACAAGCAGGAAGAGGCCTCTCGGGAAGTCCATAGGTACAAGACCTGGGCAGGTCCGGCGGCGATCAGCTCGCGCCCACACAGATCAGACAGATTGCACGCGAACGCATTCACTAGTGATCTGGGGAAGTCGAAGTGGGTGTCTGAGCAACATATTGGGGATTTGTATTAAGGAGCAGATGCCGACTTCCGAGACACGATGGAAATACATAGAGAAATGCTGGAAAGCGGGCAGAAAACGATGGTTCAGCGTAGGCTACATTGCATTGCGGGAGAGAGCGCCGGCATAAACATACGGGAACGAGTTCAATTGCAAGGTCAAACGCGGAGTATTATACAAGGCGAGACGGAAAGAAGCGAGCCAAGCTCGAAATGTGGACTGCCATACAAAACATCATGAATAAAAAAGCATCGCCAATGCTCAAGTTGCCCGGCCGTTGATCTCGTTGCCGCCTGTTTCCGCTTCCCAAATCGGAGCCTGGCATGCTCGTGACTTCTTCTGCCTCCTCCTATCTATAAGTTGCTTGGTTCCAGATGTCGTCAAGCATAAGTCTTTCCCTCACATGTCTGACGCCTGGGCAATCGCCGTCCAACGCGCGTCGACTTCTCAAACTTATCGGCGGTATAAAGTGCAGCCTTGTAGATCAGCTCGTTGGCTCCGACTCCTTGCTCGCGTCGTGAATACCCGCTCTCGCACACGATAGACATTTGTCTGTGTCCGTGACTGTCTATCGTGACGTCTGACTCGAGGTAGATGAAAGCGGAGGTCCAGTCTTCGCAGTGTGGCGATGACGGACTGTTTGATCATGCTGCCTTGCTGAATTGGTCCTGTATGAAGTCGTCTGTGTACCTTCATACGCGCGTTGATGGAATGGGCCCAAGTCGCATTTGGGATCGGCCAGGACATCACCAAAGGCTGAAACGTCGCGTGCACGACACCTGATCTGTTACTCCTATAATACAACCATGAAAACACTTCCATTGAGCACCGTCAATCGCTAAAACGCATCGCAGGTAGGTCGTCAACCAGAAGGCACCGGTTCGTAATTCGTTCCTTTCGTACGGCATAATGGCGACGTCGCTCAACCATAGCTCGTCGCACCCAGACTAGTAGTCCTCCCTCCCATTATCTGGCTCCTCGGCCCCTCATAGCCTTCGAATGCAGGCGCGAAGCCCCAGTTCTGCAATTGGCCCTTCATCCTCACTTCGCGCATATAATTGCTCTGGTCGTTACTAAAGCTCGTTACCATCGCGTCTCGGTCCTCGACATCGCTGGCGCGTCCGCGACCCCCATAAACGCGATGCATCGCTGCTGCGACGGCAACGACGGCAGAGGCGGCTATGATTGCGATGAGGACTACGACGCCGGGGGCTAGACCGGAGTCATTACCCTCTGCCATTGTTGTGGTTGGAACGGAGGAAAATCGGAATGCTAGTAGCGATCGAGGGCCGTTTTGTGGTGAACACGATACGATGAGTTAATTGTCAGTGTCAGATCTAATGGTGGTGTTGATGTTTGAGCAGAGTGGGCTGAGCGAGGTAGGACAAATTGTCCAATAGTGCGGTGGTTGCCTGATGTCAAGTCTGAGTTCAAGATGGTCGTGGGCACCCTCGAGGGTTATTGTGCTTTCTCGCAAGTCTGATCGCTAAGTGGGACGCGTGGTACAGAAACTAACGGTGAATCTTCGTGTTCGAGAAACTTTGCTTGCACTGCCGTGGTGGTTGATAGTATGGCAGTGATAAGTGGGGTCGAGGCTTGTGATGCCGAGTATTGGAGTCGATGTGAAGATACTGCACAGACACCTTCGTTATACTCAGAACACCGCCGCAACAATACCGAAGCTGAAAATAGAAAGACTGGTAATACAATAGAAGAAAAGTGTTGCATAAAGAAGCTCGAGCAAAGAGAAGCGTAAGAAAGCCTGGGAGTCGTGTCTGGCCACGCAGCACAGGAACGCACCTACCTCGTTTGCGTCTCAGCCCTTCGTCACCCGCCTTTTCGGAGTATGAACCAAGCATTTTTGTCAGCGAGACACATCCGCGCAACAGACACAACCCCCAGTGCACAAAAGTGCGCAGTAATATTTCAGCACAAGTATTGACACGTATCCAATGGGAAAGAAGTCGTGTTCCGAGGCAAGATTTTGGACGAGCCATGGCGAAGCAGTCCCTGCAAAAGAGGAAACATTGTTTGCGACGACTGGCTATTTTGGAGGCAGGCTGCAGCTGAGCGAGGATTATCGACCAGTACGAAGGTCAGTCTGAACATGCAGAAGTCTTTGGGATGCAGGTGGGAAGGGATGGACGCGTAAAGCGCCTTACTCGAGAGGGGTAAGATCGGCTCAAGGAGATACCCCACCTTTAAAGTTCAATTCACATCCCTTCGGGTCTGTCCTTTGCTTGATGGCTTTCGAGCAGAGAACGCGTTGGACGCGTCGTCAAGACAGGTGAATTAGACTTGATTAAGTTATACCATTCACTGGAGAGACTGAAGGGCTGTGTCAGTCGAAGCTGTTCTGGCGTATGACTAAGTGATCAGGACTGCGGCATTATGGGTAGACCGGACCAACCTCCATAGGGTCGGAGGCTTGTCTTAGCACAGCCTGTCTGCCTGCCACGTAACTTAGCGTTGCATGCGTGGGTAGCCTCTTGAACTTTGGTCATCAGACTCATTGCATCGAGTCGGACAACTAAAGTAGCCTTGATGTCCTCATTACCACTAAGAATATGTAGCCACCCGCTGACTTCGACTTCTTCAAGCAGACCTGACATATTCCTCGTAATGTATGCGTCCCTTGCATGATTTGGAACGGGATCTTCGACAGCGCTTTCAGCGAAATGCACAACACTCAAGCCAGTCTCAACATGAGAGATCCTTCGCGCGGCTTGCAGCCCCGTCTCTGACATTGAGGCCTAATGCTGCACAGCGACGACAGGTACACGAAGGCGCACGAAGGTCATCATCCATAACAGCCATGAATCGGACGACCCGTGGCCTTATTGTAGCCTCCTCTCGAGACTTTATATGACGGGAATCCGTGAGCTGATGCCGGAACTTCATCGTACACTGTCAATTGTGGTGTAAGAAGGCAGCCTAGGTACAAACCAACTAGTTCAGAGGCCGTCCAGCGAAGCCACATGGGTCCCTTCATGCGATCAACCACTGGTGTGCATGGGACAGTTTAGTGACCTCCCTCTGACTCCGTGTCGAAAGCTTGCCAAAAGGCCAAAATCCGTGCTCGAACACGAGCGCATCGTTCTGAGAGCCGATGAGCTTGGGAGCGTCTGCACGACTCTACTCACCACCGACAGCGCCGTAGAAGATGCCCGCCGCTGTACGCTCGAAACGTATGTGCCCCTTGGTTTAACAGTGCATGGAATGTGAGTTTGCTCTAGGCTTCGTGCGATCGAAGGTCTTCCGAACGCAAAAGACTTATCTTTAGCCCCTTACAAAGCATCACAAGTTCAACACCAATGACAGCATTGGATATATAGTGCTGACATACTCAGAACAAATAACAGTCGCAGCTCGATGTGCTCTCGGCAACCAGATGGTTAGACGCTGACTTGTTGTAGAGCATACACGTTTATCAGCTAAACAACGATGTTGGCGTATGCCTACCCCTGCCTACCTCGACCTCCGACGGTCGATGGTGATGGAGAACTGTGAAGTCATGGTGTTAAAAGCTGTCAGAGATCCGTCTATCTCGAACCTCAATCTTTGATACAGAGCAAGCTCCTGCACCTTTGGTCAACGACTAGTTATGCCCTGGTTTACTCGACGAGCGCTCCCAAGGGCACCCAACTTGACCGTATCAGACCGTCGACCATGCGCAAACAAGTAGCTTTCTGGACGTTCGGCAGTACAGTAGCTGGGTAGCTGCCCATGCTGGTTTTCCATGAATCTGAGTGCAAGTACTCCACAGGATCAACGAGTCCAATGCGGCGTCGCCTGGCCAACTGCGTGAACGGCTGACATGTGACACTGCAGGTGTCGTGTGGGCTTGGACTCTCGCAGACAGAACCACTGCTTAGGTGGTAGTCTTGAAGCGTGAAGCTCGCTGGCGTCTCTCCTCGACCATGAGCCCCAGCGACTGCTCACTGCCTTTTGCCATGCAGGCAGCAGCCATCCACACTCGGGAAGGTCCTTACTAGCATGCGTGTTGTATTTGAGGACCGAGCGCATGTCGGGGAAGTTAAGTCGAAGGTATAGCGGCAGTCGCTTGTTGTGGTACAAGATCAAGTGATACCCGGGCGAGCTATCGCTGTCGCACAAGCCTAGCATTGAAGTCGCACCGCAGACGCTTGCGTGCGCCATCTTTGCCTTCCCAAGAGAGCATCGGAGACTTCAAAATCATTGTTTATATCGCAAACGATGTTGTTGAACAGTTGGTCGGCTTGGTGCACTGGTATCTGCCTGCCATTCTGTAGCGCCAGATTTGCGGCAGTGCGTTCACCGACATCAATAACACGGGGATTACGCATAATTAACCACACGATGGTAATAGCAGCAAAGGGTATGTCAGGTACTATGTAAGCGATCCATTCAGCGTCACGGAAGGCGCTCATGGACACATTGAGCAATACGAGTTTGCCGAAGGACGAGTGTCTGGGTGAAAAACGCATCTCAACCGCCTCACCGCGATGGCAAGCGAATCCTTTCCCGTGGCTTCATGACATGGGTGATGCAACGAGCCCAGATTATCCATGCCCTCGCCATGATGTGTATTAGTGCTGACTTTCAAATTTGCATGTTGTTTCTAGAATGGTTTGTATATCGCGATGGCTTGCCAAACACCCGTCCCAAAAGCGAGCAACCAAATGGTGCAATCACGTCATTAGTTGTTGGAGCTCCTGCAACGCTGGTCGGAATTGCAATTTCGCCTGAAACGATCCTTCCATTCCGTGACCTATGCCTACTAGCTCATCCGAAGCTTGTCGCACGAAGCTGCCTGATCAATGAAATTTTACATCGACACAGGAGAACACACAACGACGTCTTGCACGGCTCGATCTGGTGACTACCGGATGGCAAGCCATTCTTTGTGACAGCAGCTGGACTCTTTTGAGTACGATTGCTTCTGCTTCATGGTCTGCCAGTCAAGCGAGTTACAGCAAACCGACCGGTGTGTCTTGGCTAGGGACTGACAAACACAGCGAAATTACACTGTACACAGCGAGGCAACGAGGCACAAGGGCAGTGGCTTCAAAACACAAACACGGAATTAGCTTCGTGTGTTGTTTTGAGAAACTTTTGGGATGGCGCAGAGCTCAAGATTCTACCGTAGTCGCTCTGTCAGCCTCGTCAGATGTTGAAAAGTTTGGAGGGCAATCTAAGCTACCCTGCCAGTGTAGGCTTCTGGGCTTCGTGCACGAACCATCGAGCGAGTACCAAGGAGCACCAAGTTATTGCAAAAAGCAAGCATCGCCACCCAGCTTCATCTTTTTAGCGCTGTTGATACACACAGCTTTCATACACAAGCACAAACGTTTGATATACTTCCGCTGTCAGCGGCTGCTTACTCGGTAGGGTGAGACTGTGGAGTTTCTGGAGCGCCCCACTGAGCTCCGGGAACCTGCAAGGTTAAGCTCCTGAGACGTTGGCCTTTGAGACTTGGCTAGGACTTCGCTACCACTGGCCAGCTGCAAGACGGGTCCAAACCCAAAAAGCATTCTAGCCGCTTACGTCTCCTCGCATTTCTGGCCAGCTTCCCTGCTTCGCACACATCTGCAAAGTTACCCCCTTCTCCTGCAATAATCTGTGTCCACCGGTTTCATGAACTTGCCTCATACGGTGCAGGTCTGCGCTAACTTGACGGCAGCCTTCTCTACGAAACAGGTGGACATCTGTCTGGTGGCCAATCACTTGAGTCAGACCACAAAACTTTTGCGCCTACGTTGTATCACACGTCTCCTTCTCTTATCCGCCAGCAACATGACAGAACTGACAGCCCAACCCGACGACAGCAGGTAATGTTGCAACTACGGAAATGTCCATTACTTGCATGTCATAAGTGATCATCAGGGCGACCTCGACACAAATTGAGCGCATGCTTGAACCTGTCTGCTCACGACCAGATCTATCCTTCACCACACGTGCTTCGGTAGGTGGAGCCAACAAAGCAAGGCATCATGGCACAGGTACCTTTCCCTAAATGCAGGAACGAGGACGGGATCCACCAGCTAGCGGAACGGTTTGGGGCCAATTCAGGCGCAATCTTGGAGCCGTGAGGCTTCCGCCAAGCTAGCCTAGGATTCGAAATTGAACGGCACTCGCCTCTGGCCAGGCACTCCCCCAGCAGGAGTGGCTGAGACGGCGCCGCCCACATCCACCATTTGAACCTCCTGCAAAGCCGTTGCCGCAGACCCGATGTCAGAGACTTCAAATACTTGCCAACAGCCTGCTAACCATCTGCTCACGTCTCTTTTTCCTCATCTCACCACTTGGCTATTCAGCCGTCCACTCGTTCTAACTAGAAAATACTTAGTATTTGTTACATTCATTAAACACATTCAAAATGGCAGGATCACGATTCACCAGTGCGATTACCTTTCTTTCCCTGGCTTCCGCTGCCCTCGCAGCTCCGTTGACCAGCGCCAACAACGCTAATGTCCTCGAACGACGAGGAGATGACATCTGCTCAGCTACATCGGACTGTATCCCGTTCACCATCGAGCTGACATGGGGTGGTGTTGACGCCACGGGTGCTGGCTCCCGTGGTGCTATCCTCACCAATGGCTCCATGCCGGGCCCAGCTCTTCGAATGAAGGTTGGCGAGTGTGTTGACTTCAAAGTCATCAACAATCTCGAAGTCGATACTGGCGTTCACTTCCACGGTATCCAGCAAACAGGCACACCATGGGCCGACGGTGTGCCAGGTCTTTCTCAGTACGCTATTCAGGCTGGTGACACGTACATGTATAGATGGACCGCCGATGAGCAGGGTGGCTACTTCTACCACTCGCACTACAAGGGACAGATGATGGACGGTCTTTACGGTGCGATCTTCATCAGCCCATCTGATGATGAAGAGACTCCATTCAGCGCTGTTGACTCGTCTGCCGTTGACAAGCTCAAACTTGCTGACGCCAAGACCGAGCCCATCTTCATCTCCGATTGGTCCAAGTATACATTTGACCAGTTCTTCGCCATCGAAGAGGCTGGTAACGTCGACATTGCTTGCGCGGATGCCCTTATCCTTAACGGTATGGGCTCGCAGACCTGCTTGTCCCGGGATCAGATAACTGCTTTGAGCCCGCCCCCGATCGCCAAACTTACCAATGGCGCGGGCTATACCCTCAAGGGTTGTCTTCCCGCCAATACCCCGGCTACCCAAGGCAACTTCACTCGAAACTACGCTGCCATTCCTGCTGATGTCTACGACACCTGCACACCGTCTACCGGCAAGACCTTCACCTTGAATGTTGACCAGGCTGATGGCTATGCCGCCATGACGTTCATCAGCCCTAGTGGCTTCGCTCTCCTTAAGGCCTCCATTGCTGGCCACAAGATGTGGGTCTACAACTACAACGGCCACTACGTCACGCCACAAAAGGTTGATCAGATCAACGTCTCCAACGGTGACCGTGTCTCGGTATTCGTCAAGCTCGATCAGGCAGTCGGTGACTACCAGATTCAAATCTCCAACTTGGGTCTTAACCAGGTCATCAGCGGTTTCGGTACACTCTCATACAAGGGTTCTGCTGCCACGAAAGCTACTAGCTCTTCTCTGCTCAACTATGCTGGCAATGCTCTTTCCAACACTACAACTGTTGTTCCATTCAACGCGGCTAAAGCTGCCCCCGTTCCCGCTCAGGCATGCAACAGTGATGCCGCCGACCGAACCTTCTTCTTCAACATCCAGAAGTTGCCAAACCAGCCAGACGCCTACAGATGGACTCTGCAGGGTAAAACTGCTTATGACATGTCCAGAGACGATGGCACTCCACTTCTCTACCAGGACCCCTCCACGATCGAGGAGAGCGACATAGTCAAGAAGACCAACCACGGCGAGTGGGTCGATATCATCATGCAGACTACTGGCCCTCTTGCTCAGCCTCATCCAATGCACAAGCACGCCAACAAGTTCTTCATGATTGGCCAGGGTTCCGGTAACTTCAGCTGGTCAAGTGTTGCCGAGGCAGTTGCATACAACGCCTCGATGTTCAACTTCAATAACCCGCCCTATGTTGATGGTTACACCACTCTTGCGGCCGAGAGCAGCAGCACCTGGACTGTCTTCCGATACCAGGTGGAGATCCCAGGTGCTTGGTTCCTCCATTGCCACATGCAGACTCACTTCTCCGGCGGTATGGCTATTGCTATCCTCGATGGTGTGGACAAGTGGCCCTCTGTTCCATCCGATGCTGGCAAGGTCTGCCAGGGTAACGGCTCATCCAACTCTACCTGGAACCCGTCATGCTCCTGCCCAGCTGCCTGCCCAGCCAACTCTGGCAAGGGACCAGATGGCACTGGTGAGGGCAATGGACCAAGCACTGGCTCATCCAGCTCTGGATCGAGCACCGACTCTGGCAAAGCCTCGGGCAACGCCTCAGGCAGCGGCAACGGCTCTGACAGCAGCTCAAACAATGGAGAGAGCAGCGGCAATGGCTCTGGCAGTAGCTCAAACAGTGGAGAGAGCAGCAGCAAAACTGACAGCTCGAGCTCGAGCTCGAGCTCGTCGAGCACTAGTACCTGGGACAGCTCGAGCACTGGTAGCTGGGAGAACGGTGTCTGGGTTGGTAACAGCAACAACCCGAGCACTGGCGACCTCACGTCTTCTAACGGGGAGGGTAGCACCAACTACACCCCTAACCCCAGTACAGGCAGCTACGGCGGCAACAGTACCAGCCCGATCAAGACATTTACTGGTGCTGCCAGCTCTAGCAATGTCTCTCTCTTCACCCTGTTGGCTCTTGCCATCGCTGCCTTGAGCCTGTAAGTCAGTCTTGAGTAGTGAAACAACGTCGCTGGATCTAATGAGGAGGTTTGGTTGATCTTGAGAGCGACAGTGTGGCTCATGCAATACGTCGATATTGCTGCTTGCGTCACTTGTGTTTTGGTCTGTTGGAATTTCGGCCATGTCTACGTGAGCGTACATATTTATACCCATGGCATGATGTACAAGTGTTCGAAGAGGAGGCTTCATACTGAGCAGGTCTGGTTTCTGGGAAAGAATAATGGACAACCTCATGGCGGGTAGTCTCTAAACAGATTCATTGGCTAGTGTACAAATATCATACACTGTTTTGCTGAATCAGCACCATCTTCTTCTCTTCGGCTGAACTTGAACATCTTCGGTGACAGACTATCCGCGCAATCTCTGCTGAATGTGTATCTGTACCCTTGTTTGCTTGTATTAGGTCTATTCGAATGGCTGCTCAATTTGGGATTCGCCTGAGGGAAGTAAGTGAACAGAAGAGGATGGTTCGGACTATTGTTTCGCCGGCGAGCTTCCGGCCCACTTGACTACTACTGTAGTAGAACCTATCTTTCCTACCTTCTCTGTCACCATCACGTTTCTTTTTCACTACCTTATGTACTGTCACACGTCTGTGCATCAATAGGCAGGACTTTTGGCTAAGCGTAGCTTGTGCTATGCCTGGTTCGACCACGAATTTATCTAACCGTGCTGGCGTGATTCTGGGTTTTAGTACTCAGTCCGTCGACCCTGGGATGTGGACAGCCATAGCCTGATTTTCACGTAGCAGTAAGAAGCTACCTTGAAGTGCTGATGATGACCTCTCGTAGGGCAACTCACAGATCTAGAAACGGTCTTACGACACTGCATCTATGAGGCAAGTCGATCGTTGTTGCCTAAGGACGTTTGTTACTCATGAACTGAGCGCAGATGAACTCTTGGTTTAAAGTGCGGACTCACAAGCCGATCCAGAAGCTTCAGTTCCATGACAAGGGCGACACGTCACGTACGTATAAACACCTACGGCGACTACTTCACATTACTGCCAGCCAGATGAGCAGATTACTGGACCTCTCTGCTATACCGCAGTATTACAGTACGCAGCTTGGTGACGCAGCCAACCTCTCGCGCGGACAAGTGTGAAGATTTCTTCCAGACATTGTACTTACAAAGAATGGTTCAGCGTATCTTGCAGTCTTGACCAGAGATGTTCGCGTACCTGTGAAATACTACTGACCGCAAAGTGCTCTAATGATCGTGATATAGTGATCACGGTGTTCAATACAAGTGCAGGAATATTCCAGCATATAACGCGAGCCATGCTGCAGAGTTCTCCGTACAATCTTTCGGCAGCATCGACCTCCTTTTGCACCTCTAGATACGACCTGTGAACGAATTTGGGGTCCAGCCTCTTCCCAGCCGACGCGTGTGCCCAGAGGACAATGACAGACGCCCAAGATCTCACCACACTTTACGAAGACTTCACCGATACTTACGATTGGATCGTCGGCAACCAGTGTGTTTCAGTGTCGCGGATCATAGCACACGGCGTGTTCCGCAACCTCGACCAGGCCAGCCCTTTGTTCCTACAGTTCGTCAACCACTACCCTCGATTTTTCAATCGACTATCAGTGCCTGACCCCCCACAATTCAATGTACAACTCCATGGCAAAGTCATCAATAATTTGCTTACAGATGGCGGTCCCGAGGCACAACCAGTCCTGCTCGCACTCATTGCAGAAGTTGGTCTGAAGCTCGGGCTTCAAATCGACACTCTTAGCTGGGTCTCTGGTCCGGGCCAGCGACTGTACCGGCAACCACGACTGCTTGACATTGTCCGCAACATCCCGCAGATAGGTAATCCTCAGGTCGGCAACCAAGCAACTCCAGGTACCTGGTTCGTTTGTTGGCTCCCAAACTGCCAGAAGTCCTATCTACGACAATCCTCGCTCGAAAAACACCTCAAAGACGACCATAAGTTCAGCCATACCGAGGTCTTTGAAGTATTTCACGACCCTGCCAACGCTGGAGAACAATTACAGAAGCGATCTGGACCTTTTCAGCCCTGGGAACTGCAAGGTACAGGATTCGATAGTACTACACTGCAAGCTTCGCGCGTGCCAAAGAGGAAGCGATCGCAGTGGCGGGTCGATAGTAACAGGGACAACATACAATCACAAGCTCAAGACGGAGCAGAGTAACGGCACAGACATCTCCACATGTCTCGAAGGATTTGCATATTGACATGACCGAGAAAACAAGGTGGAAGACCTGAGGAATGCGTTGCTTTAGCTTATAAGATTGAACGCAGAAAGAGTTTGTGTCAGCCATATTCTCGTGACACTTCGAAAAAACTAATTGCATCACCAGTTGCTGGAATCGATTCCAGAACGTGCATTTCTACCTCATTCTGCTTCATCGTGCTGGTAATTGCTAATTGCTGCAAGCTAGATGGCGTTCTCAGCACCTACTATTGCTCGATTTCAGTGCATCACTTTTAGACCCAGCAGGTTCGAATGCAGCCATCATCATCAAGGTAAACTAAGGATAATGCATTCAAGGCGCAGATCAGCAGCACGATGCCGTCCGTGTTCTTCGGTGTTCACCAACTGCCACGGACGAAATTTCACTCAATCCGGAAGCCTCACGAGCCATTGAGGTTCTGCGTTTTCACAGTCGACAGTTCTATAGTGGCGGTTCATGCCTGCGGTCAACGAAGGCGCGTGTTTGGCAGAGGCTACGCATTCGTCAGTGACAGTGAAACTGCATCTGAAGCTGGCACTTTCTCTCCCATGGTCACGTTTGGAACATCGCTCAGGTTCTAAACCGCATGCGCAACTACATGACAGATCTTCTCGGCAAGCAAGATGTCTTCTCATCTTTCAAACAGCACGGGGGTAACTATCATTCATCGCGCAACAAGAAACCATCAACCATGAATCCAATCCACAACCAGAAAGGGCATGCCAATGAAGCCGACAAACTCATTCTCCGCCTCAAATGCCGCCATATCACAATGGAATCCTTAGCACAATGCCAATTACCGAATGAGATGGCTCAACAAGCATTCGCCATCCTCGCAAGTCGAGCAGACCAAGAGCTTGCCGACTGTTTCATGGCTCTACTGCTGCTTGAGGAAGATCCGACCCAGCGTCTTCAGCATCTGCAGTCCTCCCAACCACCTGGTCAGCCCCCCAAAACAGATCAGGACTTCCGGGGATTCGTGAGAAATATAGTGGGCGACTTATACGACAGCGGCCACCATGGGCTGGCAAACACACTGGTGCATTATCTCATCGGACAACCCGACAGCCTCGATGAGCATTTGGAGCTACAGGAGTCCCCCTCTGACCACAGAGTACCTGCACCATTGATAACGGCCAACAGCGATACAACTCCGTACCCACAAAACGCAGTGTCCCCAACCAAAGAGTTGACCTGGGTGGACCGCTACGGCCTACCGGTAGACTCTTCATTCAAGGGCAAGAAATACAAAAGTGACAAGGAAGAGGCAGAAGCAAAGAAGACCATACTCGAACACTTATTCGGCAACCCAATCGTGAGATGGAACGCAGAAGACCACGCAGCAGGTCTATACGGCGAACCCACCGACCTGGGCGTAAGCGGCAGCAACACAGGCTGGGTAGTGCAGAGACACTCATCTCCTCGTGCATACCAGCAACAGTCAGAGACACTTGGCAAAGCCTCCCAACAACGTATCAACCAGTACTTCCCACAGGCGCGCCCATCAAGTCATGCTCACGCTTCGCGCCAGCATTCTCTCACAAACCCCGGCGGTGCACTCTCATCCTACACCACCGGACAGCAACCCCCATCTACCCTTGACTACGGCGTATACCCGAACGCATTCGACCTAGAGTTTGCGCGCATCGATGAAATGGACGCCGCGGATGCACGCATGGATGCTGTGGATGCACAGTCACATGTACAATCACAAGCACAAGCACAAGCACAATCAGACATCAACATCGACACACCAGCACCAGCCCTGCCCGTCCTAGAAGGCGACGACTCCTGGTCCACCGGCATCGACGACTTCATCGCACAGCTAAATCGCGGTCTGCCGCAAGACTCAGACCAACGACAAATACACCGATCTCCCCCTGAATCTGATTAGCACCCAGACGACGAGGAAGGTGCGGTCCAACGCAGCGGCAGCGGCAGTGGCAGTGGCAGTGCCAAAATCCATCCCGCGGTCGTGTCCACTCACGCTAAACCCAATCCACTTCCTGCCCAGAAATCTCCGAGAGGCGTCGTCTTCACACCCAGTCCCAGTCCCAGTCCCAGCGTCCTAAGCGCACAGGACACCGCCTTGCTAGCTGCATATTCCACCCACACGGCCCAAAGCCAGGACCGATTCCGCACTGAGCGGCGAGCAGACAGCGAAGCGAGAGCGCGGCGGAGGCGGGCGAAGGAACTCAGGACGAGGAGTGAGGAGGATTTGGAGACCCATTAGGTTGAGGACTAGGAGCTGTGTGATACAGTATGTGGTGGAACGGGGATATGATGACTACTTATCTATTATGTTTGTACCGTTTGCAGGACATCGAGGAATTACAATTGCTGTACGGAAGTTGAGGCTGATAGTTATGTTACAATGTGCTTCCGTTATCTTGGTCACATGCTATGTTGCAGTGGTTCGTGTGTGTCCTGCTTTTCGATTGTTGGATTGTTGGGCGGTCTCAATGAAGCGCATCTGGTGGTAGGCCAGTTGCGCAGTCTACACGTACCTACTACGTAAGATTCAGAATGTCCAGTAGTGTTGTATCATAGCGGCAGGTACCGTCGTGGCACGATCCGGAACCCCACAGAAGCAAGCTTAATCGTTGATTGTGCCGTGTAGCATGATGCAGATAGATACTAACTAAATGGCGGAAGAACTTTTTGGACTAGATTAGAGGGAGGTATCATCATCAATATTACTCAAGTAAGTATGGTACACAGAGTAGAGGACCCGAGTGTTGTACAGTCTAGCTTAGTTCACATTACCCCATAACAGTCATAAATCATAAACGCGACAGTCCGCTCCAACGCTGTTCAATGCTTTGACCAGACACATTTCCATATCCTGCCATGATAAGTATATAATGTTCACATACACGTTCGCCAACATCACATCACTCACTTGGGACAAGGACGAGACTCCCACCGTCTGCGTCAACCTTGGCCTCAAGCACACTGCCCGACCTCGCCTCGCCCCTGATAATCAGATCAGCCAGGCGCCGCCCGATCGCCGTCTGAATAAGCCGGTTGAGCGGTCGAGCACCGTACCGCGGGTCATAGCCCTTCTCGCACAGCCAGTCCTTGACATCATCGGGCACATTCAGCCGGACGCGGCGCTCATCAAGGCGTTTCTGCAGCTCGATGAGGCGGATATCGACGATATCCCGCAGCGCGGCTTTCGATAGCTTGTTGAAGACGATGAACTCGTCGATTCTGTTGAGGAATTCGGGTGCGTAGGATGATTGCACGATGTTCATGACGGCTTCCTTTTGGGATTCAGAGACGTTTTCTGTCTTGGGGGCGTCGGGGCCCACGAGGATCTCGGCGCCGAGGTTGGATGTTAGGACGATCATGGTGTTTCTGAAGTCGACTTTGTGGCCTTGGGCGTCGGTCAGGAAACCCTCGTCGAGGATTTGCAGGAGGAGATTCGAGATGTCCCGGTGGGCTTTTTCGAATTCGTCGAAGAGCACGACTGAGTAGGGCTTGCGGCGGACGGCTTCGGTGAGTTGGCCAGCGTCTTCGTAGCCTATGTAGCCTGCTGTTGCGCCGATGAGGCGGGAGATGGTATGTTTCTCTTGGAACTCGGACATATCGAATCGGATGACTGCGCTTTCGGTCGAGAAGAGGAAGTTGGCGATCTGCTTGACGGTTTCGGTCTTGCCGACACCGGTGGGGCCGAGGAACATGAAGGAGGCGATGGGGCGGTTTTCGGGGGTGAGGCCGGCTCTCTGCATGCGGACGGCGTTGGCGACGGCTGTGAGGGCTTCGTCTTGGCCGCGCACGTGTTGGCGGAGCTTGTCTTCCATGCTCACTAGCTTTTCGACTTCGCCGGACATGAGCTTTGTGACGGGGATGCCGGTTGTTCTTGAGACGACGGCGGCGATGTCGTCGCTTGTTACGGAGTCATGGATGAGGGTGTCGCCATTGGCATTCTTGATGGGCTCGCCTTCCTGTGGGAGTTGTGCCTCGAGCTTTGGTATGGTCGCATATTGTAGTTCGCCTGCTCTCCCGAAATCGCCTGCTCGCCTGGCCACTTCGAGTTCATGGCGGGCCTGTTCTAGCTCCTCTTTCGCCTTCTTGATGTTTTCAATCTCTGCACGCTCTTTCTCCCAGATTTCGTTCAGGCGATACACTTCTTTCCTCTTCTCTACTAGGGTCTCGTCCAGTTTTTCCTTGCGCTCTCTCGAAGCCACATCAGACTCTTTCCGCAGAGATTCGAGTTCGATCTGAATGGTCATGATCTCGCGGTCAAGGGCTTGGATGGCATCAGGCTTGGATTCTTGTTGGAGTCTGAGAGCGCTAGCGGCCTCATCGACAAGATCAATGGCCTTGTCGGGTAGGAAGCGATCGGTTACGTAGCGGTTGGAGTAGGTTGCTGCCGCAACAAGCGCACCATCTGTTATGCGTACGCCATGGTGGACTTCGTAGCGGTCTTTGATACCTCGCAGGATGGAGATAGTGTCTGTCACACTTGGCTCGCCTACTTGGATGGGCTGGAAGCGACGAGCCAGTGCTACGTCTTTCTCGATCTGGCGGTATTCGTTCAGGGTTGTGGCACCGCAGCATTGCAGTTCACCTCTAGACAGGGCGGGTTTGAGGAGGTTGCTGGCATCGATGCTGCCTTCTGCTTTGCCCAGACCGAGCAAGGTATGGAGCTCGTCGACGAACAGAATCACGCCACCCTGGGCATCCTCGACCTCTTTCAGGACCTTCTTCAGGCGTTCCTCAAAGTCGCCTCGGAATTTGGCACCTGCTATGAGTTGACCAAGGTCAAGAGATATCACTCGCTTGTTCTTGATGCTTTCTGGCACGTCACCTTTCACGATACGTTGTGCCAGACCCTCGAGGATAGCAGTCTTGCCTGTTCCTGCGGCGCCGATGAGGACAGGGTTGTTCTTCGTTCGACGGGAGAGTATCTGGATTGTCCTCTTAATTTCGGCATCTCGTCCTATTACCGGATCGAGTTTGCCTTTCTTCGCACGTTCCGTCAGATCGACACCGTACTCCTCCAAGGCCGATTTCTCTGGTTCGCCTCCCAAGTTCATGCGGTGTGTGCCACCTGGTGGGTGAGGGCCTCGAGGACCGGTCGCATAGCCTCGTGATGAGAATGCATTAGTCACGGAGGCAGCAGAGGCCCGAGTAGACGATTGCAATGTAACTAGAGGTCTCGCATAAGACTTCAAAAGCTGTTGTCGCAATGGTAGCCGGACGCTGGCGATGCGCCGGGCAGGCAGCGCTCGTACAGCAATCATGGTTGTTTCTCAACTTCTCTACAAGCACCACTACAGCTTCCACCGATGTTATTGATATCCTTTGCGACAGGAGTGGTGTGAGCGATCCATGGTTGCCGCGTTGAAAGCATGGCGACGGTCATCGAATCTTCTCGAGAGCACGGCGATGATCATATGCTTTCAGCCTTGTTATCAGTGGTACAGGCCGAACAAGGCTGAGGTCAAACGTGGCAGCCGCCCCACAACCTCCTTCTCCATGTGCACTTCTGGCCTGGCAACAATTTTTCTGGCAAGCCATTCTTGACTCTGGACGATAATCTACCATATATTGGACACCTTTGAGTACCGACAAGACACAAGACACGAGCACTAAGACCATATCACCGTCACCATGGGTTTCAAAGAATTTGTCAATGACACCGCCTTTGCTGGTGAGTCGCAATAGGAAGCACGGCACCGGCAACCTCGAACCCCGCCAACTGACTCTTCATAGCGCTTGACAGCTGGGTGCGAACAAGATCCTACATTTCTGGGTATGTACTGACCCTCTACGCCCCTCCTTAACCCTCCTACACCTGATGAGAAACAATTGGTCCGTGTTTAAGAGGTGGCTTAAGACACCGCCGAATGACTACTCCAATTGCAGTTACATGCACCTCTGATCCAACAACCGCACAACCGTCCTTGCCATGGAAATGCCCTACTAGCTTAGGAGACGCCATGCTGACTGTCTACCAGATACAACGTTTCCCAAGCCGACGTGCAGACCTTCAAGGCTATCAACACACCGCCCAGCGTCGAGAAATTCCCCCACGCCTTCAGATGGTACAACCACATTAAGTCGTATGAGTCAGAATTCTCCAGCCTGCCAGGCGACCCTTCCAAATCTTTCACCACATACGGCCCAGATGTCAGTGAGGTGACCATTAACCCTAAGGACGCTCCAGCCGATGATGATGAGGTCGACCTGTTTGGCTCAGATGAGGATGAAGAGGAAGACCCAGAGGTTGTCGCCGAACGTGAGAGGAGATTGGCTGATTACAAGAAGAAGAAGGAGGGCAAGGCTAAGCCCGCTGCCAAGTCTATCGTTACCATGGACGTCAAGCCATGGGACGACGAGACTGATCTGGAGGAGTTGAAGAAGAGTGTGCTATCCGTCGAGATGGATGGCCTCGTCTGGGGTGGCAGCAAGTGGGTCCCAGTTGGTTTCGGCATCAAGAAGCTACAGATCAACTTGGTCATCGAAGATGAGAAGGTCTCCCTCGACGAGCTTCAGCAGACCCTTGAAGAGTTCGAGGACTACATTCAGTCTACTGATATTGCTGCTATGCAGAAGTTGTAGACCATTTTCCACAATTGGTCAGACCATGCATCTTCACTTGGCGCTGCTTGATGTTGAGTTGTCAGCCTTGCATCTAGACCTCTAAAAAGCATGTTTTACGAATGATAGATGAGGACCATAAGCGATGAAGCGAAACGATGGAATGAGGAAATGATAATATACCACAGACGAGATCTTCATAGCTCCTAGAACGAATTCTATTGCTGATCTTCTCGCGTAACGCGCCTGACGCCCTAGTAGTTGAAAGCTCAATTTGGTTGGTCTGACTTCAGCTACAGGGCCACTCAGAATCAGCCTTCATGGTACTTTTCGAATGCATGTCCTCCGGCAATCTGGTCGTACAGTCGAGGCATTGACCAGACACTGACTCCAACCTTTTCCGCTGGTTCTTATGTCTAACCCATACCGTGCCTCCCCATCCAACCCCATGCTCTTGCACTCACTTTCCCCGACTCGCATCTCCCTGACTTAGATAGAGGCTTCTTTACTCGACATTGCGAACCATCCGAGCCACGGACTTCAAGCAGCCATGTGTCTTGCGGTCCCTCATTTGTGCATTGCTCAATACCGCATTTTGCTAGACACTGGCCTGTACGAGACGTCGCACAAACGCAATCAGTTGCAGTCACGCCGCAATTTTGTATCCTGCAGATATACTCGCATGGCTCCACCTGTTATTGCTACAGCCCAGGATGAACAGCCAAGCGCGCCGTATCTATCTTAAGCATGCCAAGCTCACCATTTCCGCTAAGCATCGGTGAGTTTGGCAGTTTTGACTGGCGGGAGTGGGGCTCGATTGCTTATTGACCCGTCCATGCGACCCCAAGCCACCACTTAGCTGTAGATCTCCTGGGGGCCTCACGAAACAGCTCGATAACTTGACACAGTCATCCGTTCATGAAGGTGAAGATGTGAAACCTCGCAGAAGGACATTTTCATCATTCACTACGAGAGTTGTAGGCAACAACAACACAACCCATAACGGAGCCAGTCATTCTTGTAGATGAGAAGTCAGCCAGGTCCCCATCCCTTCTAGGTCAATTTTTCCAATTCTCTGACTACCTTGGGCGCGCTTTGGTATTGGATGAGACGACCAAGCTGAGCGTACTCTTTCACAAGCAGCCAAGAAGATGGCACCAATACAGCAACTGCCTTCTCATCTAACTCTTTTCGGAAAGAGAGACCACCGTATGACAATGACATGGTGGGTTCTAGGTGGTGTCGCCGGCGTGTTTGCCATCGTCTGTGTTCTCGGAATGTGGGTTACATGCTCCAGGCATAGAAGGTATAAGCAAGTCCAGAAGCTAAGAACTCAACGCGCCTCCATGGGCAGATACGTCAAACTCGAGGACAAGGATCTGTCATTCGAGGAGGAGTTGCACCCAAGTCCCGAAACGGACCTCGGCAATACGACAAGGGGACGTGGTAGTAGCCATGCGAGGCAACCGCCCTCTCGCGGTCGCGACAGACATCAAAGCAATGGGGACCTAGAAGCACAAAGATCACGAAACCCGAGGATCGTTCCGGATCCAGATGCGCTTATGCTGGAAGCGCGATCTTCTAACTGTCGAGGCATAAGCCCAGCTTCAAAACTGCTGAGCCTCCACAACGAGCAACAAGAGATCTTCCTTCCCCCACCTTCTCATTCAAGGGATCAATCGAGAAACAGATCTCTTTCACGCGAGATTGAATACACTGCCGAGCATCAACTTTTACAATGCGACCGGACGCGCAGTGCAAGCCCGGCATCATTTGTGCTGAGCAGGAATGCATCGATGCTGCAATCGAGGTCGTCGTCGCCATCACCATACCCACAACGGTGAATGCGTAACATTTGCTTTGCGCATGCGCGATCGACACCACAATTGCTGAGATGCGGGCCGTCAAGCTGTACGGGGAACGCCTCATAATAGAAGGCTCTGTGTTGTAACAACGACTCCAGTGTCATACATGTATGCACGATGCTACGGTGAAAGACACAAGGCAACTTCCGTGGACAAAATCTTTCAAAGAAGTTTGAAGACTTCAATGAACGCTGAATGTCTTTCATTTTGGACATTGCAATGCACAGCAAATATACATATACAGGATGGCCCATGGTTCAGATCTTTCCACCATCCATACTGTCTCTGCCACCGATCGACCCTTCCCAAGCAGTCAATACCTCTACATCAAGCCACGATTCACGATGACCCGAACTTCTCAAACTGAAGAGTACGCCCACATCGAGCAGCAGCTCAAAGAACAGAGTCTCCTCTCTGGTTTACCATAAGACTGGATAGGCCATCCAGAAACAACGTCGATCGGAGAGATCGAGGCACTGTTCGACGGTAAGGAGCAGAAGAGGAATCAGAGCAGCTTGATAAAGGATCGTGATACCTATAAACCTCCCATGGCAGAGCACACAGGTGCCAAAAAGCAGAAAGTTGCATCTGCATCGCCAGCCACAAAGAAGCGAGATTCAGTAAATACCTCCGCCATCAAGCGAGCCGAGACTAGTCTACTCAGGTCAACGATATTGTCGCGATTCAGCCTAGCGTTTAAATCTCATCGCGGTTTGCATTAAGATCTTGTCAGTGACTACTGCCATTGTATAACACGCGAAAGAGGACGCTAGGCCCTATAGGCAAGGCTGAGAACACTGTCACTGTCACTCTCAGCCAAAGACAATCGAAGGGAAGGGATGGCAAGACAACGGACGAAACTGCCTAAGGGGCTCGGCTGTAAGATACTCATCGATAAGACATGTCTGCTCTAGAAACGACACGACTGTCGCATATGTGATGTTTGGTGTTGCGTTGGCCTCAGGAAGGGAAATCACGATATCGAGATACTGGCATGGCATAGAGCATGGTCAATGGATGTGGATGACGAGAAGACTGTTCGTTGATCAGTAATCTAGACACCTCAATCTTCAGCGGCTCTATTTACCGCAGTTGAATTGCAATTGATTGCAGTACGCTAGCCTTCTTATTCCACTTGGATACGTATCACTGATACTCGAAGTATGACCATGAGCATGACCAAACGATCACAGACCCTAACCGTACAGCGCAGTCTCCCCAGAGATCAAGACACAATCAAAAGCGTTGTTCGAGGCACTCATACACGGAAACAGCATCGGCACATATCCTTATTGTATCGTATGGACCTTTACGAACTCAGGGGCTTCCCCAGAAAATGTACAAAGCGGTTCAAGTCGTCAAAAGGGGAATTGGCTCTAAATACGTTGTTGTCTTTTCATACTATGCTGACTGAGTAGCTCTGCCGAATGGCTCGAGCCAGTACCTGACTGCGTCACGAAGCCTGCGGCGGAACAGCTCTACAGTAATGACCCCCTACGCTGGCCTCAGTTTTCGGTAACAAGGTTGTACTGCTGTGGTTGTGTGGTTGTGTGGTTGTGTGGTTCCTGACACGGCCGCTAGACATCAGAGATTGTGGTACAAGTGATATGTGAACTGTAGGTAGTATTGGCAATGTTCAGTGCAAAACAAGGACTGTTAGGTGATGCTGAGCTCTGCTATTTCATCCTCTACCATTTCCTCCTCTGCCATTTCCTCCTCTGCCATTTCCTCCTCTGCCATTCCCTCCTCTGCTATTTCACGCTGGAAATAAGCCAGCCATCCCTCAGATGCTTGTCGCTCGGGATGATCTTCGGCTAGCGACTGCTCTTGGATCTTTACCACCTGTGTTATCATACTAAGAGCTGTCTCATGCTCCCCAGTCTCCCATAGGTAGAGGGCTAGATTGTGCTGCGATCTTAGTCGATTTGGATGATCTTCGGCTAACGACTGCTCTTGAATCTTCACTACCTCTTCTAGCATCGTTATCGCCTCTTTTGCCTGTCCGTTAGCTTGGTATACTATTGCTAAGTCATGCTGCGACACGAGTCGCTCGAAATGATCATCTACTAGCGAGTGTTTCTGGATCTTTACCACCTCTTCTAAAAGTGCCGCGGCCTCTCTTACTTGTCCATTGTCAGCGTATGCCATTGCCAGCGCACGCTGCGAACTTAGTCGGTATGGATGGTCCTCGGCGTGTATCGCGTCTCGGATCTTTACTATCGCCTGCAGTAGTTCTACCAGCTCCCTAGTTTTGCCGCGATTGGTAAGATTACGCGCTGCAAGATCGTACAGACCGATCCATGACCGCTCAACCCTGCGCCAATTCAATCCTAAGTGAATAAAAACTCTCTGCATAATCGCGAACAATTTCGTGTCAGCACGCCTCGCCCGTAGATACCATCCACATCGTACCAGATTCCGAGCGACCAAGATCGACGGTTCAGCCGCAAACATTGTAGTGACTTCCCAGTCTGTCAACGCCTCGACATGAGGTTGCAGCCATTGATCGTTCTCTCGCGACAAGGCTCTAGATCTCATAGCCAGAGCCATAGTACAGCTCATCTGCAGCCAGGTCTGATGTAGTTCGCTATCATCCTGTCGATCTCGAGCCCAAGCATTAATCAGCGCATGTGTAGACACAAATAGAGAGTTATTATAGACGTCAGTCGATATTAAAGAAAATGCTTTGAGCAGGGCCACAGCTTCCATCAGCCGAAAAGAGTCCCAGTCATCGCTGGTAATGTCGAGAAACGAGGGAAGACGGGCAACGTGCCATGGCGTAAGCAAGCGTACCTCCATGTCCTCAGCGCTGTCGTCCAAACCGGGCGGCACATCTTTAGCACCCTGGTATGCGGTCTCAAACATAGACAAGGGGAATCGGCTAGACCCACAGACTGCCAGAAGAGGTAGCAATTGGAGCGCGTCTTGAGCTGCCTGGGTTGTTGTGGCACTGAGTATCTCTGCTGAAACTTCAAAGGTGGCGTATACATCTCCATAGCGCGATCGAGCTTGCACAGGTCGGTATGTTAGCAGTCGCCGACGCTGTCGTTCATACTTACGAGGATACTCCGCTAGGCTGCATTGACCACGCGACACATATGCGCCTGCCTGGATCAGCGCCAGAGGATGGGAATGAAGAAGTCTCGCCACAACCATGGCGTCCTCGTCGTGCACGTTGTGCTGAAAGGAACCTACACGGGCTGCTTTCAGAAGCAGGTCTCGTGCGTCGCAGTCATTTAGTCCTGGTAGAACGATCGATTTGTCGGTGCCATATCGCTCGCAGTCGTCGTTACGTGTCGTCATCATCACCACACCCAGCCTCCCATCCGGAAAGTAGTTCTGGTAGTCGACGTCAGGGTCATCGGCATTGTCGAGCACAAGCAACCACGGATCTTTGAGGTTGGCGATCCCGTGGTGGGCATCCTCCCAGGTCTGCGCCGAGATGGACAGCTTGTGTGCAGCTTCAAGAAAAGACCTCTGGGCCACGTCCGGATTGCTGAGATCGACCCACAGGACGGCCCAAAAGCTGCTCAGGGGTCAGTGCAAGAGTTCGAGTGGCGACCAGAACGGGACTCACAGCTGACGCAAGCGACGAGCGAGCTGCAAGCAGATCTCACTCTTTCCTTGTCCACCTATGCCCGATATCACGATCCGGCACTGCGGTCGGTCCCAGGGACAATGTACCGCATCACGAACGATGTTCTCCAGCTCTTGGAGGAGATCTTGCCGTCCCGTGAACAACGGGTTGGCCGCACGAGGCATAATCCAATGGACGTGGGCAGATTTTGCTGAAGGACCTAGCAGTATTAACTGGATCGCTGGCCTAGCTAGAGGATGGGGACATCCCTACCAGATTGTTCCTCAATTTCTTTCTGAAGCCGACGAAATACTCTCTCTCCCTCCCCATACATGACAGGCATGAAAACGTCAAAGATACCTAATAGACAATATGCCTTGTCTTCTTTCTTCTTCGTGTTGCGTCCTTCAGCCCATCGCATTCGTTCCTTGATCAAGAACTCAGACAGAGGCGTACCGCACAAAGCAGTGACGGGGATCGAGGTAATGTTGTGAATTAGCTGCGCAAGTACCTTCCTGTCGCCCAGAAGCTCTTTCTCACGCGAGAAAAATTCTACAACCTTGGGAGCAAGCAGTTCCTGCAGTGTCCAGCCTCGCGTGAACCACCTGCTGGTCCGAAAGCTCGGCTCCCACATATGCCGAGTGCCACCCTCGTGGTCAAGCGTACGAGTCGACACGTCGGACAAGTATACATAGCATTTGGCCGCGTCGTGGTACCAGCGGAACATCGACACGATGGCTTCGGACAGCTCGCTATGGTTAGCTTTGTTGATGCAACACGTATCCACCCAGAAGTATTCGATCCCGTCACTTCTCACCCGCTCTGCACAGAAGCGTAGTTTGGCATAGCCAGCCTTGCTGTGACCCCGTCTCTCTTGTAAGTCGGCGAACGTCACTTCATCATCGTCTGAGCCCCAGGTGTGGGAGAGGATGGCATAGGGAGGGACATTGTCAGAGAGGTCGTCGGTCAGGCTGAATTTGTTTCGACTGCTCAACTTGAGAAGGCGCATCGCTGAACCCACGTGCACAGTCGATCAAAGCGTACATGACATGCTCAGTACTATAGGCTATCTCAGGCCAAACTGCGTGCACAAAGGAGAGTGATTTCGTCTTCAGCTCTTTCACATGGAAACTGCGATTTGTGCCGGTCGAAAGGCTGGCATCGTCTTCACAGGCTGAGAGGCGCAGGCAACCGAGTCGTAGCTGCACCTTGCCCCACACGGTCGTGCATTGCCAACTCAAAGCGAACAAAAGTGCCGTACAGTAGCTGTGCGGGAGAACGCTGGAGTGGCGGAAGCCGCGTCCTGCAGCAGCACGCGCATGGTCGAATCCACTCGCGCGAACCTACGACGATTCGCTTGCACCCCGCGCTCGATCGGGTCGGCGCGCCATACTCGCAACTCTAGGGACGGATGCACTACGCGATCATTTCTTCGAGAAGCCAAATTTATACCTAGAAGCGATTGCAGTATTTGTTTGGGTCGAATCTGTCATTTTGGTAACGCCGTCCACCATCAGTCGCGCCCTGGCGTCGAAGGGGTGGTCTCGCAAAGGTCTGTACCCTGGTTTCCAGTTCCATTACATACCCGTCTAGATGTCTATCACGTCGACCAGTCCAAGCCAGGCCGCCCAGGCAGCCCGTCAAAATTCTAACACCTATCTTATCTCATAACCCATCACATCCCTCCTCCACCACCCTTCCCCATGGCCTTCCTCAAATTCCCAAGCACCCTCGCCATCCCCCTCAACCTCTCTCTCTCCCTCACAACCATCGCCCCCGCGAACCGCCTCACCTCATTCCTTCCCCATTCTTCCCGCCAGCTCGTCCACCCAGCCAGTTCCCCCAGCACAACCTCCTGTGTATACCGCAGCTCCCTCCCCTTCCCCTCGATCTCGTCCTCCGCCTCCACGACCGACTTCTCCGTGTCGCGCAGCGATCTCAACCGCGACTCCTCCATACCCGGCAGCGCGATGTTGAAGGGGCCCTTCCGTGGCGCGGCGTTCGAGGCTAAATGTGAGTGGGCCCGGTCCAGCGACTTCTGCGCTGTGCGGATTTGGTTGGCCAGGGAAGAGGGGCGGGTGAGGACCGTTTGCATGGCGGCGATTGTGGTCTGAAAGGAGGCCATTGCGGAGACGTAGGTGACTAGTGGGGAGGAGGGAGGTTCGGTGTGCATGAGCCCGGCTAGTTTGCTGAGGGCTTCGGTGTGGGGTCTCGGTAGGGTTGTGGAAGGTGGTCCGAGCGTTGAGACCACGTTTGAGAGCAGAATTAGGGATTCGGCCATGTCGCTGGTTGCTTGGTGGTAGACCCGGCCTTTACGGACGATTGCTCTGGTGTTGACGTTTAGACGGCGGACCATGTCGCGGGAGTGGGAGACAACGGAGTCGACGTCGGTGAGCTCTTGCCTGGATGTGAGTGGTTCGTAGTCGTCGGCTATTCTCTCTTGTAGGACGTCGGCTTTGAGTCTGGAGCGTGCTTCGATCTGGTCTGGCTGCATGTCTGGGACTAAGAAGAATTCCCAGAGCACTTCGTGGGTTGAGAAGGTCGGATGGGTCATCAGGATCTTCAGGAAGCGATCTAGTTGTATCTGTGCATCCAACAAGACTGCCTTCGAAGGCTTCGAGTGTATCTGAAATGGAGATCGCAGGCTGCTCGGCTTCAGTGCGGGCATGTATGAAGCTGGATGGTCTGCTGAGAGCCATTTGATGAGGTTACTGAAGTCTTGTAGTGATCTTCGACTCGTAGTGATGGTGTATGTATTGTTGGAGACCTCGTTGTGGGGAGCTCCTGACTTGATAATGTACCGTGTTGTGCCATCCTCCACGAAGAAGGACCTCACTATGGAAGTAATGCGCCCAGTAGCGTCAGGTGCCTGAGCTGTAGCGGAGTCGGAAAACAACGTCAAATCATCGATGCGGTTGCGTACCTCATCATCCTTTGCGAGTTCAACTGCAGTCAAACCTCGAGCTTCTCGGAGATACAAATCAATTCTTGGGTCGCCAAAGAAGATCCTGACAATGTCAACTCTTCCGTATTTGCTGGCCAGCATCAATGGTGTGAACTTCTTATCATTCATGCTGTTGGGATTGGCATCGCATTGATGCAGGACTCTGTGTAAAATCATGGGGTCATTCAGTATATGTAGCAGTGTGTTGCCTCTGTTGTCGGTATGGTCCTCCAAGCTCAGCGCCTTGCCGTCCCCTTGCGCATTTTTGGCAGCCATAAGCGCCTCAGATACCATTGTGGTGTAATTGTTATGGTCATAACTTCGACATATTGCGAACAGTGGAGTGTGGCCAATCCTGTCTTTCAACCTCCATGGAAGGCGATCAGCAAGTCGATTGATCAAGGTCGGTATATTGAACAGGTAGTGGGCACTGCATCTGCCTCGGGAGTCTTGTTTAGCCACATACTCTCTAAGGCTTATCAGGTCTGTATGATGCTCTACGTAATCGAGGATGATTTCAACAAGCTCCGTGTCCGATAGCTGAATAGCGGCGCTCAACAAAGTGGTGCGCTCAGAAGTCACATCGTCCAGCACAACTTCTGGCGGGTAATGCTCTTCCAGGTCCAGAAGGTAGCGCAAAGACTTAGGCTTCCGTGCCTCTATCGCCATCATCAAGATGGAGTTTCCAGCCCTGTCCTGTGTTTGCGCCAGGCTGCGCACGGAAGTGTCCCCTTCTATGCCGCTCAACGTGCTTTCAAGTGTGGCGGTCCGAGAAATTATGGACATGGAGGAGGATATTGACATGCTTCTTGCATCCATCTTGACTCTTTTCTTCCGTTTAGGCGCTGGAGCGTCCGAAGCCTGGAAAGGGAACACATGCGCCAGATTACCGTTGGCTGAGTTCGAAACGCCATCAGCAGCATCGGGCAGGAACTCGACAGATAAGCTTGACTTGGTGGAACTTCTGGACAGAGGCGGCCGAGATTTCCCCGCATCCATGTCCCCTGGTTCCTCCACCAAAACAGCTGTGCTTGAGCCTTCGAAGATGCTTTTGATCTCTGGCACATGGCCAGATTTGACCGCATTCCACAAGGCTAGATTTTGTTTCGATGCTCTTCGAAGCCCTCCTGCATCCGTTGCCAAGTATGCCAAAACTGCTTCGAGGGTGCTCAAAGCGTAGCCCATCTCCCCACTTTCAACATCGTCGATGTAGATGAAGCGCTGCATGTAGGACAGTCTTGCTTGCAGATGCCGGACCCCAGAGCGAATAACAACGATGAGCAGCAGAGAAACCAGTACGTCCGCATTGATAGTCATCGCCGTTGCGCGTTTTTCTTCGTCTGTAATACCCTGAGGCTGTGATACGACCTTCTGGGTCTCGAGTAGCACGTCGAGCATTTGTTGTGGAGAGCCTGCTACACCCATTTTCCTGAAGACTTCGACTCCATTGTCAATCCGGCTTAGCAAATCTCTCTTTGCTTTCTTGGTCTCTTCAATTGCTATACCGACCTGTGATGCATCTAGACAATCCATTTGACGTATCCGACGGTCAAGATCGTGGTCAGCAGCCCTGTGAAAGGAGCACAAGCGCGGGAAAAGCAGGTTGTCGTGAACGGACTCTGCCACATATCGCTCGATCAGACGCTCAACCGTGGGACCAGTCAGGTCAGTGGTTGCACCCAGTAGAGACAGCTGCTGTTTGTCAACGCCTTGGAACAGGTCTATGGCAGTTGTGACGGCGGTTTCAAGGGCTCTCCTCATCAGATCCTCTTCGTCTTCAAAGAAAGCCGTGCTGTTGAAGGGCAACTTGAGAGAACCGTTAGACTTGATGGATCCGGTCTCTGACGAGTCTGAAGCTTGAGTTGTGCCAGCAAGCGAGGCGATTGTGGGCGAGCGCGACGGAGGTAGAGGTAGCGGTTTCCCAAGCTCTTTCCCGAACTCATTGAACAGACGCTCCAGGCCTGGCTGCATCTGCCTGGCAATCATTGGGAAATGATTCAACAGCTCGCTGAACGTCTGGATATCCTTCTTCTTCGGCTGCAAGGGTCTATCAGCCTTGCTTGCGGTAGATGACTCAGCTAAGGATGTCGGCGATAAGACGGGCAAGGTTATACTGAGCTTCTCGTAGGTGCCAGAGAGAGGTTTCGATATGAAGACGATAAGCCATTGCTGCTGGTCGCTTGCTGGAGAGTGATAGAGTTGGTCAGACAAGATTTGAGCTTGTGTCAAGGACTTGAAGCCTTTGTTGCTGTAGACCATACTCTCCTTGATGATCAGCGATCGGTTGTTGACGGTGGAATATGTTTTTGCCTTGCCACGGCTTTCACGTATGCTATTCTCTTTGACATTCTGGTCCTGGGCGACGCGCAAGATATGGCTACCGAGAAAGTCCTCATCGTCGACAAGTTCTGCATACCTCTTCCCAGACTCTCTGTCTTGGGCATTGATCAGGGAGTCTGTGGTCGGCACCAACACCACATAGTTCTGCGCGGATAGAGCTTGGCTTAGCACGCTACTCTGGAAGAGCGCGCGGATGAACGGATTCAACACTGGCATCCAGGCGCATCAAGCCGGGAGCTGATCGCAAGGAATCCTCATTTATTGCCCATGTCACGGCTGCCTCGAAAGATATGGTGCTCGTGGAAGAGAGTTCGTTGTCGGATCAACCGGCGCAAGTGCTACACAAATGGAAGACCGGTGGTGATTTGGCGCAACGTGGGGAGTAAACGACACGGTATTATGCTGTGCGAGTAGGAACGACATGCATGCGTAGGGAACATCTGAGGAATGCCTGAAGCAGTCTGCGCGCCAGCCGGGATTCACGTGTCGAGATAGCAGATCCCTTGACGTCACGTGCAGACAGACCTCCGCTGTTTGCTCGAGTCTACTGACATGTGATCGTTTCACAAGGCCTCCTTGATGACACTCAATATTGGCAATGTCGATTGGCATGGACACAGATGTTCTTCTCAAGTCGCCCGCAAGCATAGCAAAGTCTATTGTGAGCCTCCCGACTCGATAAAATCTTCTCAGGGGTCTTCAAGGTTGAATACATCAGAGTACACACCACAATCTGGTCTCAAAAGCAACAGTCATTGGAAATGCTAAATTGAAAATAGTTTGGTGGCTGAAGCACAATCCACAAATCGACGCCCGCTGATGCACAATCGCTTCGTTTCTCATCTGTCTTCCATGGCCCTTCAAGTATCGTATCAGGTTTTTGTCATTTTCTCATTTAGAAGTTGGTCCCTTCTGGTGGCTGTGGTAGCTTCTTGTGCTGCGGCAATGCCATATACCTCCTCAGCTCGATCAGAACAGTCTCCATCGTGTACTCTCGTTTCCAGTTCGCCAGACACGGCAGCTTACTAGGATCCACCTTGCCAGTCCTTCCATCAACACATGGCAGGTTCACCTTGGAGAGGAACTGCAGTACCGGAGGTTTGTCTGGGTAGTTGTCGTCACAATGTATTTTGACGCTGTAGATTCTGTTCTCGTGCACGCTCTGTTGCAGCGTTAATACAGCCACATCCTGAGCGTAGTACGAACCTTACATGAGGTGGTCCTAGGATCGTGCCATTCCAGTTAGACATCATCAGGTCGTCGCCATCAGCTAAGCCATACGAGCAAGCCTCTGCGCGAGTGTCAGTCGACTTAGCCCACTCCCACGCGGTTACGGACTCACCTGCGCCGAGCCCTTTCTCTCCTTTCTCCAGCTCCTCCAGGAGTCTGAAGTTTCGAGGAACCTTAGCAGACATCTTGGGCCCTTTTCGGTGACGATGCTGCGAGTAAAATGATATAGGCTAGGTTGCTGATACTCAGCGCATGCGACCATCTCTTAGACAAACAAGGCAAACGTAGGGTGGGCTGTCGGCATCGCGTGCCTGGCTGCCTGGCTGGATCTGCCCGGCTTCGGCCTTGCTTGAGGCAGCCATGCTAACCTCATCAGGGTGAGAAACCCACAAGATGCCACCTTAGTCCTCTCACTCCGAGCAAGGGCAACCTGCATACGCCTCTTTAGCTGTTAACGTGGAGGTGACAGAGTTACTCACTCCGCGCCATCGCTGAAGGCTACTGACTCCTTCTGACCACGAAAGACACGATGATACTCCGGGACGAACATGACCGCAGCATTTCTGCAGTCAGAATTGACAAGTCTGATCTCAGATTCGAAACGCAAGTACGCTGATGTAAAGGCAGCTGCCGAGAAGGCCTTGTCTGAACTCAAGTCCATCTCTGTGACTTCCGAAACGCAACTTGCCGGAGATCTAGTCAGAAAGCCACATTTTGTCGATCCCTTCGTCCTCGCCTGCAAGTCTCAAAATGTCAAGCTTGCCACCATCGGAGCCGCGAGTCTGCAAAGAGTTGTTGCCTCCTCCGCAATACCAAGGTCGCGCTTGCCAGATGTACTCCAAGCATTTGAGGAAGCAGTGCCCCTGGGCCTTGATGTGCAGTTGAAGGTTCTGCAAACATTGCCCTCCCTGTTACAGCTGTACGCAGGAGATCTTCATGGAGAAACTCTATCGAGAACACTCAGCGTAAGTGCTGACCTATCAAGTAGCAAGCTGCCCATGGTCAGTAGCACTGCGGGTGCCACGTTTCAGCAGCTAGTGTCTGCTGTTTTTACGAGAGCAATCGCCAGAGAGGATTCGAACAATCGTAACGGGAGCCAAGACCAAGACTCTACTCGCGACAGCGAGGACGCATTGGCTGTCTTCATTGATCTATGTTCGTTGCTTACCGAGGACAAACCACAATTTGTGAGGCTGGAGAATCTGCCACCCCCATCTGTCTTGGAGACATTAGAAGGCCTCCTCTCAGCACATGGCTCCTTCGTCCTCAACGACGACGATGCGCTCAAGGCATGCTCCAACTGCCTCATACCAGGCCTCTCTGCTCTCATCGAGAGTAGTGCTAACTTCGGCGTCGTTGTCAGAGCATTACGCATCACCTTCGTACTTGGAAGCCATCATCTGGTCCAGATCAAAAGTGCGTTTGGCGATCTTTTCAAGATGGTCCTGCGCATCTCTGACCGTGCAGGTAGCCACAAGTGGAAGAGACTGCTGGGCCTCGAGTTCTTCCGTGGCTTCTGCTCAGATTTCGATGCTCTACGGTTAGCGTTCGCGACGTTTGATGTAGAACAGAACGAAGCCAACATAGTGTCAGATTTCATGGCGTCCCTCGTACGAACTGCATCCGAGGATCCGTCGCTCATCGGTCTGGGAAGACAATCGACCATACCAACCACCAAGCCCGCAGAGGGAGACGCCGATGTCACCGGCGCTACGGATGTGCCCATAGGGAACGTTGCACAAGCAGGAAACACGTCCACCGGTGTCAGCAAAGAGCTGAGCACCGTACCTACACCATGTCTTGATCTTTACGACCGGACGAGTCCGCCAGAAGTCCCTGAAACATACGTCTACACGCTTGTGCTGGGGTGCATATCATCGTTCTCAGATGGTCTCTCCAAATTCATCATGCCACTCAGCGTGCCCAACAGAAAGTCGAGCAGAATCGAGGAGCTGGGCACTGAAGCAGCCGACGATCAAGAAGGACTCCAGCGCCGGCCTTCCTTGCGGGACTCATCAGCTACCCAAAAGTACCAGCATCTGCTGAATCCGCTTAGAAGAAAGGATATCGGAAGACACAAGGCCGTGCAAGATTGTGCAAAGCTGATTGAGTCATGCTGGCCAGCGGTATTGGCTACATGCTCGACTTTTCTGAACTCTGCTTTAGACTCCTATTTCTACCACATGCTGATCCGGACGGTCCAAAAGCTGACACAAGTCTCTGGTGTTCTGGAGCTCAACACACCAAGGGACGCCCTGCTTACGACCTTGGCCAAAGTGGCTGTTCCTGCGAACGTCTCAAATCTGATGAATATGTACTACGGAGGGAAGCCAGCACTGCAGTCTGACGTCGGCATGTTACGAGAATCTGAAGAAGTCTCAAACAAGTCGCCTATCGCGAGCACACCTCGCCAGTCGGTAGACTTAAGTTCCCAAACTCTCAACGTCCGAAACTTATTGTGCCTTCGAGCGTTGCTAAATCTTGGTATTGCTCTAGGACCTACACTAAGCCATGCTGCGTGGACAATCATCATGCAGTCTCTTGAGCAAGTCGACGCGCTCATGAATGTGGGGCCGAACGCCAGGATTGCTCGAGCCGCATCCAGCGGCCCAGATTCGGGCGAGGGCGGATCCTTATCGACGCTGGCAAGCGAGATCGCAGCAGTCGACACAGCTAGACGACGCATGGTTGAGAGCACGAGGACATATCCTGAACGAGCTTTCAAGCTCGTCTGTGAAGCTCTCTTTCAGATGATTGAAGGTGCTATACCTGTGCAAGCCTCCGATGAGGTGCAGATAAAGCCCGAGGGGAACTTGCGCCCGAGCGTACAAACACACAAATCGACGAGAAGTGTATCAGGTACCTGGGCGAAAGCCGCCGTCCTGGATATTGAAGTGCAGTTCGTGTTAAAGACTGTTGGGCGACTAGCACATGTAAACCTGTACCGCTTCAGGGAGCAAGATGCCAGTTCAGTTTCATGGGATCTAATCATCGCCAAATTGCTGCTTCTCCAAGGCAACGGAAAGCTGCAGCCGCATCTTCGTGTGCAGTCTGCCAACATCATTGACGCAGTCGTGATTGAAGCGTGTGCAACGTCTACAGATGACGATGATGAGGAGATTGTGGAAGCGAATAGATCAGCTATCGTGCTCAAATATGGAATACCAGCTCTGGGAAAGCAGCTCGAAAGTGCGCGGGACATTCTGGCAAACGGACACAAGATCTCCGATGTTGATGTGAAGATCGTTCAAATCATGCTCGAAGCCCTTCACAACCTTCTCGGCAGTCGAGGCGAGGATCTAGGCGAGGGTTGGATTGGTGTCTTCATGATCCTCGACATGGCAGTGTCAGAGCTCTTCTCGAACAGCATCAGCAGTGCTCACGAAACACTTCGTTCGCCTGCATTCAAAGTCACGCAGCTGGTTGTATCAGACTTCCTGACAGTCTTGGACAACCGCTCCGTAGCAGCACTGCTTAGGCTCTTCGATACTTTTGGCGGTCAGCAACATGATCTCAATATGTCGTTGACGACGATAGCTCTCTACTGGAACCTCGCTGCATTGATCACCGGAATGGCGGACTCATTAGCTCCTGTCGTCCCTCGAAGACCAAGTGATGTCGAAGTATCCGCAAGTCGAGCTTATTCTGCATCAGATTTGTGGCAGATGATGATGCACAGCTTGGTCGAGCTTTCCAGGGATGCTCGTCCTGATTCACGCAATGCAGCTGCGAGAATGCTGACCAAAGCCATGGAGGCTTCAATCCCTCTTATGACTTCGCAGACCTTCAATTCATGCTTCACACAGGTGTTACTGCCACTACTTGACCTCTACGCAGCACGATGCGCGGAGGACGACGATGCGTGGCAACTTTCTGCCTTTAATCTTTTACAAGACCTTGTCAAGATGATACAGAATCAGGGTTCGTTACTGCTTGGACACAGTGTCTTCGACGATACATGGTTGCGTCTGATACGCTCGGTGAGCGGCTTGGTCAACATTGGTGACATCAGCATGACTGCTGCTGCTTTTAACGCTCTATCCGACATCATCAATAACTTACGCCAGCTAGACGATGCAGACAAGTTTCGTTCCAGTGCAGATATGCTTGTAGCTCTGTGGAGTTTCTGGAAAGACTTTCGCCCTGAAGGCCATGGCTTTGACGGGCCGAATCAGAAGGCCCTTGCATCTCATGCACGACTTTGGCTAGAAATGGTGACATGGAACGCTAATAGTCTCGCAAGCATCGAACAAGCCACGGAGATTACTGCTCAAGTCATAAAGGCATCATGCTTTGCAGCTCGACACGAACAGTATACGATGGATGTCAACAGGGTTTCTCTGCATCAAGAACAGCTGTTGGAGGTTATGCAAAATCTGAGGAAACTTCCAGGCACCGGGAAAAGGTTCTACGCTCAACTGCTGCTAGATGTTGCTGGTGGTATGCTGGCAAGAACATTGGGCTCATCGCAGCAATCGAAACAATCAAGTTCCGACGCAAGGAGCGTGCGACAGCCGACAGGGATCGCTTTCGCCACAGCATGCATCGAAGAGCTGCGAGAAGTCATACAAGAAGCTCATGATGAAAACATCTGGCGGGACATTCCAATCCCTGAGACTCTCAAGCTCAGTGCAGACCTTGCCACCACAAAGTATAGTAGATTACCGACGAACGACAAAGACCCTCTCTGGCAGAAAGCTTGCCTTCTCGGCGTCGATGCTGCGACTGTTATTGGCGAACACAATCAAAGCAGAGGAGCTGAGCACGTGGCAGTGGGTCAGCCCATCTATGACTTACTAGCGGCCATCCTTGAGGCGCGTGATCTCGAGGATATGGCACCAGAAAATCGGCCATCGAACGACAAAATCGCCGCAGATGAAGCATTCGACATGGTGCAACTGCAACGCCTCCATACTGCCACAAAGCCAATGCTCCATTCGGTCGCTATCCCCCAGCCAATCAAAAAGCAATGTATCTTGATGCTCTTCAACCATTCTCTCGTCGCTCGACCTTGGTACAATGACCTAACGCCTGACCTCGAGCATGAGCCGCTGAAAGACCTGACGTCGATTCGGAGAGGCTCCATTCGCTCACCCGATCTGCCTGCTCGCCGCCGCATTTACGAAGAGGCTCTTCGATGTCTCTTCGACCATGTGAGCCAAACGCCCGAAAGCCGCGGTCACACTTCACATTCAATGACATCGCTAGCAGCACCCTACATACTCCTCCGCTTATCTCATACGCTCAAAACATTCATCGCCGACCAACCACTACGCTATCTCGAACACCCGCACATGGCACTTCAAGAAGAGCTCCACTTCGTCCTACGCACATTCCTAGACCTTCGAGTCATAGACGATGCTTTCGCCCCGGCGGCACGATACCTCGAGCGTGGTGAACAGCTGAAGGAGACCGGTGACCAGAGAACTCCGAGCGCTGTCATACAAGGTGGTGGTAAGAGCCATCTAAGGATCATGTGGGGCCTTGTCATGCGATTCGAGGAGCTCTGGAACCAGTTACCACGCCTGAAGAAGGGACATGCCTGGCAGGACCACGAGCATGGTCGCGGCATTGAGAAGTGCTTGAACGAGTGGAAGGAAGCTGTGAGTGAAAACTGGGGTCCGAGATTTAGATAACTGAAGAGCACGACGATGGACTCACGAAGTCAGAATGCGGCCGGACCCTTTACGACGAACTGTGTGCCGAGGACATTGACGCTGACACTGATAGAAGCAGATACGCCCGGCATATGTGACGAAGCGAGGCGGCATATCATATATCGCGATAACCCCCATCATGAAACCCTCACTTAAGCCACCCAGAGTCACGGGCTGGAAGCCCGAGCAAACAAGGCCGGCACAAGAATTTCTTTGTAATCCTTCTCTCCTTTTCTTAACGTTGTCTTGCCACGTTGAGCATTTCACTTCTTTCAGATGGAACGAGATCTATCGAAGACTCCGCGAGCAGCTCTTAGTAGCCGCGGAGATCATATGCCATCCCTAAATCAACCAACACAACACAATGGAGCACACATAGGAGTCGACTGCTAAGGTTTCCGATGCGGCTTTTGACATTTGGTAATGCTTACATACGTAGTATCCTCTGCTTGCTTTAGTCTATCTAGGTAACTCCACAACGTTCAACGCAGTCCTCCCGCTGGGCATTCTCGGTATGTATCTGTGGGAGTTTGCTGTCATATCATATGCATACTTCTATTTGGCCGCGAACCGGACGCGCATGAGCCTGTGTCTTCAAGCTGGGTCAGGGGGCACCTTTGTCGAGGTTGGGGCCATCTACTGGATTATGCTGCCTATGATGTTCAAGTGAGTACTCTGTCCTTCCTTGCTTGTTGGACGGGTCGGCTGACTATTGCAGCGCCTGGCCAATTCATGACTCATGGCTCCAGTCAACATGGACCATAACAGTGCTAGCGGGTCGGGTAACTTTTGGCACCATCTCCATGTGTTCAGAGACAGACACAAATATGCAGGGCCGCTGATAGCATTGGATGGAATCACGAGAGTGATAACCAAGGCCTAGCTGGTGATGTAGAATTGCAGTATTGAGAGGTCCTGCCCATTTCTCTGCTTTCACGGGTTGTTCTTGACTTTACTGACTTCGCCTAGATGCCAGCAAAGCATAGTGCTCTAGAAACCACCATGCTGAGTAATTTAGATTTGTGTCGAAATAGGATCGGATCTCGCTCAGGCTCGTGGCAGGCACGAAGCTTCTTTCCGTTTTCGTGGGGTGCAGCCCCACAAGTCTCAATTAGGCAGATACCGGCGGACTCTGGAGAGGAGCTTTACCGCCAACCGACGGCATATCTATCTGCAGATGTTGTGCATTTTCGGGAGCTTGTCGAAATAGAACGATCTCTGACTGTTTGAAGTAGCGTCTCGCATCTGTGGAGTCACGCATGGCCCGTCAGTACTAGGGCTCTTGAAATTTGAGGTTAAGTGAGCAGGCGGACCATTGCCCGAGGGACGTTTCTGACGTGGGGTAAAGCATGTTCGAAGACCCATCCGACGGGAGAGCTGGACAATGAGCTGTAGTGAAAAGTAAAAGAAGTACATACCTTCATCGATGAGCACTAAGCTTAGGTAATATCTTGTGGAATATTTCTTGTTCACTTCTCGGAAAGTTGGCGTGAGGTCGAAGCCTCCCAGAAAAAGTCGTATAGGTATTGTCTCGCCTAGATCGGCTGTTAGCGCCATCAGAAGACAGAAGTATGGAGAGACTACCTCTGGACGGAGAGCCATCCATGATCTCGAATCTGACTAAGGTCTCGCTCTCATTATACTGGTTGGGAGCGACCCCAGTGGTCTCTCGCCGGATGATGGAAAGCTCCATGTGCTTGATTTTCAGTCTCACCAGGAGGAAGTATATGCGACCAACAATCACATCCTTGAGGTGATATTTGCTCTTGGAGTACTCAAACTCGATATGTAAGCAGTCTTCGATGCCCACGTCCATTTTGATAGAGCTGTTGGTCTCGGGAGGTATGCGGTATGAATAGACCCAAATGTCCTTCTCTCTGATCACATCTTGCATACGCCTTGAACAGGTCACGCGAACAAAGTACCTTAGTCGTACATTGATGCCGTTGTATGACTCGTACTGTTTCTCGACATTCTTGAAGTTGAAGGGAAAGGTCTGAGGATGCTGTAATTCGCCCGGTGCTGCTAGCTCCTGTCCGAGGGAGAGGAATTCATAGTGGTTGCCTCGATCGAAGAACATTTCTGCAGCCGCAGGTCAGACATTAGGAGCACTGTTTCCGCTGTCCGCTTCAACCCACCTATGAGCCCGATGAACTGCACTTTGATGCCCGTGTGCTCTAACCTTCTGCCATCTTTTGGTCGCACTGTGACGGCACCTTTAACAGATTCGCCGTCGAGGTACAGTGGTGCCTTCTCTTTGCGATTCTTGTCGAGCTTGACGTCCACGGTCGACCTGTCGTCACCATCTTCAAGCACGATATCGATATCTACCGGTGTCGAGAAGAAGAACGAGGTCATGGTGAGGGGACTGAAGCAGACTCGATGGAAAGGACAGGTTCTATACGCAGCGAAAGCAAAGACGACCACAAAGGAGCCGGTAGAACAATTGAGGAAGTTACAAATGATCCTAGGCAGGAGCAACAGCAACCTAGTATCATAAGCTGCGACGGTCCGGTACGGGCGCAGATGTCACTGCGAGAGCGTGACGAGGCTGCAGCCTCGTGTACCTGTATGCCGTTCGTTATAGCTAGTCCTTGAAGATACAAACGGACACACTGGAGACACAGGGACATGGATCGAATACCAGATGCGCAACTCGCTTGTGCTCCCTGCATAGTTGATGTTGTTCTACCCGGGGCAACACCAGGTCACGAACGCGATCTCTGGGAGGGGGACTATATTTTCTTAGTAGCGATGCCAGGCTATTGACCCACTAACGACCTCTACCAAACAGAACGCATCAGCTTTAGTTACTTAAGCACTACGACGATACCTGACAGTTGCATACAAGACAAGCTGGCAGCACCCGGCTTGACGGAACACTGGTCGAATTTGACCTATTACACAACCACTAGTTACCTGCACCTTCACGATCCCGGACCTTCTAAAACTAGTCGACGATCTCGCTATTTTCACCGAAGACATCGCTCTCAATCGTTGACGCTCGACAATTACTACCATTGTGAGACTCTTCACCTAGCCCCGTCGGCAATTGATGTCTTTCCGGAGTAATTACCGGCGAGAAATATACTGTTTCGCTTGAATGCCGGAAGCCTCGAACAACCCCGCAGTGGATACTACCATAATTCAATAGCAGAGCCTCGAGCATCAACGTCTACCACGAGAGCTTCTAAACCCGTGCGTCATGACTGTGGTTCGTGAATACAGAGGACGAGAAAGCGCTTGAGTTACCTGAGTACGCTGATGATCTCTTTCGTCGGTGTTCCGGCGCATACACTTCTTTACCCCTCTAAAGGAAGACTCCTAAAAATCCGGCGGACCGCACACTTCGCTCGGGACGTTTTGCTTTCGCGCTAGAAGCCGCGGCACGTTCGATGGAGAGACTGGGATCAACATCCGAAACACAACGTCCCGCTGTTTGGCTTCTGCCCTGAGCCCTCGGGTCGCATTACTCCCGCGCAATTTTCCTCACCTACCTTGGACAGGAAAACCTGGAAAGAACCACGTTGCCACCAGTTTTCGCCGGTTCTAGCGCCGAAGAGCACATTCTACCATCGCTGACACCGTGGGATTGATATAACGTTCGCCGGAATCTGTGGTAGGTCGTCCTGTCACCGCTCCGAGTTTGTGCTGCCTTTCCATCGTTTATATCCCTCTCATACCCAGGCCGTTTTATGAATACACTGCTCGTCGCTTCATTTCCTCTTCTCCGTTCACTGTTTACCAACCTCATCTGCTCGTCCCACAACGAAGAACTGACCCCTGTACTCGTTTGTCCTGCAATTAATACGTCATCCCTCATATATATTCACCATGTTGTCCACAGAACACCCACCACGGTCACACCTTTTTAAACCTATTCCTCCTCTCCGAAAAACGAAACCTCTCAAGATGGACGCAAACAAGCCAAGTAAAGACGTTATCAACCATGCGACAGCACCTGACCACTTCGAACACATCTTCCTGGTTACTGGCCCGGCAGGATGTGGAAAGACTACAGTGGCTCAGCACCTCGCTGAGCAGATCAAAGCACCGTACGTCGAAGGCGACGATGTAAGTAAATACTGCTATATACAATGAATACTGCTAATTACATTCTCAGTTCCACCCACCAGCGAACAAGGAGAAGATGGGATCAGGCATCCCACTGACTGATGCGGACAGATGGGACTGGCTGATAGCTTTGAAGGATGAAGGCATAAAACAGCTGCGGACATCGAACGCATGCATTATCACATGCAGCGCTCTCAAGAAGAAGTACAGAGACGTCATCCGCATTGCGAATTACGAACACCCGACTGTACAGATCCATTTCGTTTTCCTCAAGCTCGACGAAGAAACGCTTCAGAAAAGAGTGGCATCACGGGTCGGCCACTATATGAAGGAGGAAATGGTTCACAGCCAGATGGTAGCCCTGGAGCAGCCAAATGAGGACGATGAGACTGATGTCATGATGATCGACGCCGGAAAAGATAAGGAGCACGTGCAACAAGAGGCCAATAAAAGAGTTCAGGCTAAGCTGAAGGAATACGATGCCCTAAAGGACCAGCAGCAGAGCAATGGCACTCGACCCTGAAAAATGATCATCGTGGACAAAAAAAATCAGAAACCATGTTCGAACGACCGCTCAATCAGTACACAAGCCATATAGGAATGAGCTGCTATGGGAGGACAGTATGCCAATTCAGCGCGCGGAGCTGTAGGCAATTATGGCTGTAAGCCCCGATGGGAAGGTCTCGCAGTGCTTCTGATGCAACTTCGGGGCTCAATGCTTATGAAAGACGGCAACGTTCGATTCTAGCGTATATCACTGCAGCAGCCTGCTAGTGATTTGACCACCCGGACGGGGTTACGCAAGCCTAGCTTGGGGGGAGCAGTCCCAGACTAGTCTCCTATCTGCTAGGATCTTAACAGTCGGGTGGAACGCGTCGCATGGACAAGGCGAGCAGCACGTCAGACCCCTACTGATGGACTAGTACTGGCTACTACGGCTTTTCGGAATTAAGCTTCGTGGTGGACATCTGTCATGATCGCCGCGCGGAGAGATGACGAGTCAAATCAAGTGAATGCCACGATCGTAGCATCGAGAGCATGTGGCGTTCTGGCTCTGAGAGGGACTACACCGACATCTAAGGTCTTAGTTGTTGAGATCCCGTGTCACGTGTGGAAGCTGCAACAGGGTTTCTCGGACCAGATCTTGAATCTGGCAATCAATCAGCTTCGTCCATTGCGGGCGCTTTCCCTTTATTTAACTTGTTGCTGGGGTTTTCGTCTTCTGCTGTCTTCGTTGATCCAGAATTCTGCACGAATATGGCTTTCCTCAACCTGATATTTGGCGCCTTTACTGGGGAAGGACCAGACCACATTATCGCCATCAGAAGATCATCTGACCGTCAGCTAGCCATGACTCTCGACCAAACATCACATTAGAGGCAGGTAATAAATATGGTTCACCAGTCCTCCGTGAACTATACGAGCTAGCTTCGTTATGGGACAAAACCAGTCCTAGGGTGGTCAAATTCTCACAAAGTCCGCTGGGGTATCGACAAAATGCCTGTTGCAGTCATCCTATTTGCTATCCATTTGTCGTACTAGTTGACATTTCGCTGAAGAGCATGAACAGAGAAAACACGGACAGTGTCTGTGTGCTCTTCTAGTGCACCCTTCCCTGGGCCGGTAAAATGGGCAAGGTGATACATGAGTTATGCCAACTAGAATAAAGTCAGCCCGGACGACGTACGCTAGGGAATGCGCGAAAACGTGGTCCTGGATGTGTATCACCGCCGCCTCTACCTGGCCCCTGATACACGCGAACGAGGCGTACAAAGGCACTGGTTACGGAGCCTGCAACATGGTGAGACGGCATCATCGAAGCTGATTGTCATACGATCACTGTAGCAACAATCCGTGTTTGATGCTAGCCGGATCGAGCCCGTCGGCATTTCCCATTGAGTGGAGTGATAAGCGTATCCGGCTTCACTTTTGCGGCCTGCCGAGCAAGCAGGTTTTGTGCTACTGGAACCAACACCATGCAACCTGCTCACATAGCCGTGCTTTGCTTGATCTCGCAGTAGTGGTAGTCGCTGTGTAGCAATTCGAGCTGATACTGACAGGTCGCTCAATTCCACACTGACAGCAGCACAGATCCTCAATCAAGGACTACCAACCATCGACTTGGAGTAGCGAGCGACGATATGCTACAGCTGCATCGACTTCTCGCGTTGCCTCCTGCGCTGCTAGGGGTCGTCCTCAATCACCCCAATACAATCGCTGCGCAGGAAGTAGAATGGCCGTACAACCTGCCACCGCACGTGAAGTACTACCCCGAGGACGAAGGCTTGGTCAAGAGAAACTTGCAAATACAGCAAAAGCTACAACAGCAGACACCAGCAGGAATTAGGAAGATGAGTGGTGATCCTGGTGAAAAGTTCTTCCTCGACTATTGGCAATTTGAACAAGATGGGGATGACCTGTGGATGTCTGCGAATGCGTCGATGGCGAACGACCTTGCTGCTCCATTACAGCTACACGCAGGATCACAACGCAGCAGACCGATATTACCAAGGTTACTGGGAGGAAGACTCTTCGGAAAGAGAGACTTTGAGTGTCCAGCAGGATCACAAGCGTGTAGCTCCATCGATCGACCGAACAGCTGCTGCGCTGAGGGTTCTACATGTCAGCTCATCCAGGACGTTGGCCTTGGAGATGTGGGATGCTGCGCCGCAGACCAGATCTGTGGCGGCTCAGTTTCGACCTGTCCAGACGGAGGTTACACGACATGTCCAGAAAGTTTGAACGGAGGATGCTGTCTGCCTGGCTATGGCTGCTATGAGGAGGGCTGCATTGCCACCTCGACTGCAGTGGTTGTCGTCACGCCGACGCCGACGCCTACACCTACGCTCACACCCTCACCGAGCTCGAGTTTTTCGAGTCCGTCGCCCTCTTCACTGTCGAGTACTACGGGAGCCACAGCTGTAGCGCCCCTACCAACATTATCAAGCTCGAATGCGAGCCCTTCCATTATATCCTCCCCATCGCCAACGCTCACAAGCACACTCACCAGCACACTGTCGAGCACACTGTCGAGCACCTCAACAACAGTAGCGACACTGATGTGCTCCTCCGGCTTCCGATCCTGTCCAGTCTCCCTAGGCGGCGGTTGCTGTCCGACAGATCGCGCATGCGGCCCAGACATCTGCCCAGAGACGAGTAGCACTGGCAGCTTCGCCGCACCTGCCCGGCCAACGTCGGCCACAGCAACAGAAAGTACAACGGTAACATCAACGTCGACATCGTCTCTTAGCAGTATATCTGGTGCCCTTTGTCCCACGGGCTTCTATGCCTGCAGTGCATTCTACCAGGGAGGATGCTGCCAGACAGGAAGAGACTGTGATACAACGTCATGTCCAACAATCGCTAGTACCACGGTGGTTGACGGCAATGGCATCACAGCAGTCGCGGCAACAGGTAGCGGGGTGTCGAGTGTGCAGACCTTGCTTACAGGATCGTGTGCGCAGGGTTGGTCAACTTGTCCTGCGAGCATCGGAGGAGGGTGTTGTCCCACGGGGTATGCCTGTGGGACTGAATGCACTGCTACAGCGACGGGTGGGCAGGGCAATACTGTTGGAAGAATTGCACCTAGTGAGGGCAGCAAAAGTGTCGATAGTCAATTTGCGTTGGTGGTTCTGGTTGTACTGCTGTTTGGCGTTACGGTAGAATTTGATGTACTGGGTTAGCTCAACGGTCTGTAGACACGACTGAATGTACTCATATGTGCAACGACGCGCGATCTGTCGACGCTAATTCTCACGTCAAGACTTCGGCCTTGACGGCGTGAGAGCAGTAAAACCTGCTTCGTACTTTCCCTCCCATCGCCTTACCGCTGTTCGTCGGTTTACTACGGCAGGTTCGCGCAGTTTAAGACATTGACACTCGTGCGTTATCGAATGCTAGACACGGCTAAGGCTCGATTCTCCATCTTTCTCGTCTTTTGACAGAGTCTGCCCGCAGGGTAACACAACTGGGACAATGGAGGCAAGACTCTCTACCGATAGCAACTCTACATAGTCGGCTGTCACAGCAGCGCACGTTGTGGTCTCTCCGACGTGCTCTTCTCGTGAACTGTTCCTTTGCGGCGAGTGAGAGCTTCAGACATGCGATCCATGCCAACCTGGACAGGATGTAGCGATGTAGCATCCTGCACCGCTAACTGAGGCTCGGTGACCATAATAGATAATTAGGTGCTCCTGCAAATGCAGGGGTCACAGCAAGCTTTGGACAAGCTTCGAGGGCCAATGTACTAAGATCAGCGCGCTGTTGTGTACTCCACCAAGCTAGAAGGAACAGCCTTTACGAACTTGAATGGGGTGTATCCCCCAGTCGAGTGGAGTACTTGATCGTATGTTCTTAACTAGTAGTAGTGCTTGAACTGCAGTGGGCCTTACCTTACGGCCGTTGTGGTGTCTGGAGTGCCTACACTATGGAGTCAGTCTTTACTTTGGGTCGCGAATGTACTCTCCTTTGGGGAGGCTCGTTCGACTACCAGGACAGTCGAGCGGTATGGGTCTGGGTGGGAGGCGGCCGGCGGATGTTGGCCTGAAACCGCTCTAACACTGTAGCCGACGGTCAGTTCCTGACGACGCGTGTCGTCTCCTCTCGACAGCAGGTGTGACTGTCAACGTTAGCTAGAGCCGAGACTAGCAAATTCAGCCTCCGAACCAGCAATTATGAAAGCACGGTCCAGCATCAATATCAGCTATTTATAAGGTGAGCAGCCGCCAACGATAATATATCTCTGTCTTCCATCTACAAGAGACTCTTCTATAAACTCGCTAACGATGCTTTTGTTGACGACGCTCGCCCTTACAACCCTCCTTGGACCGGCCACTGCCTCCGTGCCGTTCAACTTCACCCATATCTTCAACGCGACCCTTTCCCAGGGTAAACCCTCCCCATACATCCCCGTACCTGGCGGTGTCCTCATCAATGAACCCATAACAAATGGTACGGTGGTCGGTTCGGCCATCAACGGAACCATACTTGGTGGCTTTGCGCACCCACCTATCTACAACAATGGGACGCTCCAGGCGCCGATCATTGAGGTATATGGTGTCACAAAGGATAATTAGAGTTTCTATATCCATGAGACCGGGACAGGAAGTAACGAGGCACAGGTCACGAGGATTGTGGGTGTTATAGATTACCGGATAGGACCACTGACTGACGAACTTGACAGGAGATCAACGTTGGCGGGACGAAGTACCAGTCGTTGGTTGATGGGTTCATCCTAGCAAGTGTGAACGCGAATACAGATCGGACTAAGGTTAATGTTCAAGGTTTTCTGGTGCAGAATACGTTGGCCTGAAGGATGACGGCTCGAAGAATTGTGTTGACCTGAGAAGCCGCATCTGAGTTCGAGCTCTAAGCGATATTAGTGGTTGCACCACCGACTTCGATGCGCGTACCTGATGCCATTTTTGACCTTATACTGCCCATCCTTCACCCTCAAGATACTTGAGCGTGAGTTGTGCTTCCCTTTTCTTTGTCTCTGCTTTAGCGCGTGCCGTTTGGACGACGGGACCTCCACATCATGAACACCGAGGGTTCATGCGTGAAGCATGACTGCCAAGCCAAGCAGCCAGCGTGAGGCTCTGCGGCGCCATAGTCCAGCTAAAGAGTCTTCGCGGTCACGGTGCAGCAAAGGACCTACCTTAATCCATACCTGACCAACGAGGCTTCGTAGTCGAGGACTAGATGATGGTCGAAGCGAGTATGTTGGTGCTTTCCCAAAAGCATCCGGCACCGCAGAATAGCTGAAGTCTTTACATGACACTGTGTTCGAGTGAACCCCATAGAGCTTCCGAAGCTAGTTCTTAGGTGTTCTCTGCCCGGAAAGTCAAGGTGACCGATACTGACCGCTTCACCTGTTAAACTTGTACTTGAAAGCGATCATCTTGACTTTCTGGTCGGGAGGTGTTGTGACAACGAGAACACCTGAACCCATACCACTGGATTTAGGAAAGGTGGAAATAGACTTCAACCATCGTGCCTCAGGCACGAGAGACCCTAGATTTAATTACAGTAACCTGTCCGAGACCTGGCAAACTTCTCTGTATTAGCGGTGTCGCCCTGCCGTAAGCCTAAAAGAGGGGAGCTCGATGCAGGTGTGGTCTGTGCTTTTAATGTGCTGATTTGGTGCTATACAGTACTAGTACAGTACCGTAAAGCTAGATGGAACATGTTCGGCTGCGGCTGCATGGCATCCCCCGAACCCCCATTTTGCCTATCCCGAGCATTTGACTTCAACAACAGATGACATAAACACGCGCGGATCGAGGAAAGGAGCGAAGGAGTTGAGGCCAATCAAAGTCTAGATTATGTCTTGGTCCTACTGACACTGACATGCAATCACAACGCCGACAAGGCACTACGCCTGAGCCCTACTCTCAGCCAGCATCATCGACCTCACCATCGCCGTCAGCAGCATCGATCGTCATGGACCAAGCTGCGAATCAAGGCGGCGCGCAGGGCAGAAGCGCATCGGGCACCAGTGCTCGCACTCATGTTTCAAGAAGCTCCAACGTATTACACTCCCATACCTATCAACTTCGAGGAAGCTAACACCACAGCAGCCGGACAAGCAAATATCACAGATCGAGAAGAGCGTGACCCACCTCCTCGTCGCTACGAAGCAGTTGCTAGAAACACTCACCCAATGGTCGCGAGGGAACGCCCAAGAGGAGGAAGTGTCGGATGTCTATGTACGCTTGGGATACGAGTTCAACCTGGCATGTCGTGCATTCAGCTCGATCGGTGTCGATACAGGAGATCTTGGTCCCGTGCCCGACCTACTAAGGAGCATTCTTGAAGACACCCTCAGCCAGCCTGCCTCACCTCAAGCACTCGACAACTACCTCCCCAGGATACGCGACATAATCATCAACCTCCTGCAGGGGCTGAAGAGAAAGCAGAGCAAGCTAAGATCAAGGCCGCCGAAGGAGCCTCCTGGCACGGGCAGCAGCAAGCCTGGCCAACCACCCTCACGCCAGACGAGCGCAGCAAGTGATGCTACGAGCACTACTTTGCTAGATCAGCCTGGCGCATCTCGCACCGACGGTCGAAGGGACAGCCCGTCTATGCTCGATCCTCAAAATGGTCCCAGCGAAGGCAACATGCCACAACCGAGCACCGAAAGAAGTTCTCTGCGCCGCAGCATACGACGAGATCCTCAACAAAAGATTCCCCCCTCTGATTCTTCCTCTACCATGTCGAGCACTACTGCTCAAAACTTACCAGTCTTGTCACCATCGTCCCAAGCGGACACGAACAGTATTGTGGCAAATTTCCCACACGCACCTCCTCCACCACCCAAGCAAGATGCCCTAACAGCCCTGCAAAGAGGCGGTGACCTAGAGAGAAGAGCCTCAAGACGATTTTCCGCTTACCAGATCTCGAAACACCTCGGCGCATCTCCCAATAGCGTGCCATCTATTCCGGCCGCCCAAAACTCGCCCATACCAAACCGAGGCCGCGAAGTAAGGGAGTCCATGCGTGCTGTGACTTCAAGAACATCCTCTTACCAAGGAGCAAGACAGAAGTCAAGTGCCGGAAAGCCCAATGACGCGTCTCCGAGCAGAGCTGGGACATTGAAACACCCACAAAGAATATCAGAAGAGAGGGACGATCCACCAAGTTTGAACACGCAAGAGGTGCCCAGAATTGAGGCACCGGTCGATCAAGGACCAGATGATAGTCCCACAGCCAAAACGCCGGACGAGTACCACGGCCTCCCTAGAATTGATTCCGTCATCACTCCTGGTCCGCAACTGGGAGCCACAGTGAACGGCCCATTCAGTCCATCCAAGGACAGTTACTTCGGCGACGTAGATGGGCAACGGCAGCAGGGAAACGCGGCTACCTCGCCCGAGAGACAACAAGAAGTAGAAGCGGCAAAGGAGACCGAAGCACAACCTGCAACCGAGATGAGATCGAGTGCCACACCGCCACCTACCACAAGCGTCGAGCTTGAATCTTCGCCTGCCTCCCAGAAAGAGCTGACATTGTTTTTGCAGTACAAAACTCGGATCAAAAAGTTTGTGCTACCTGGCGGCTACGAAGGCCTCACCCTAGCCAGACTACAGCTTGCCTTCATCGAGAAGTTCGCCTGGCATTCGCACAATGATGGCGCCGATTTGCCTGAGATATACATACAAGATCCTGTCTCTGGTGTACGTCACGAACTGGAGGACCTCTCCGATGTGAAAGACAGGTCCGTCCTGGTCCTTAACTTCGAAGTTCTGGACGAGGTCAAGAAGCACTTCGACGACGGTATTGGTGGGCTAAGAAGCACGTTGGAAGGGGTCAGGTCATTGCTGGACGGTCAAACCACAATGATGCAACGTTTTGGCGACAGACAGCTTGAAGCGTCGAAAGACATGGCGCGATTATCAACCACGCCTACACCACGAGCCGCTCGAGCATCAACCATAGATTCCAGCAAGACTCCTTCTGGCGCAGTAGCAGCCCCTGCATCAGAAGGACAACTACTGGAGGTGGCAAACCTGCGCAGGGACATCGCAGTGCTCCGACAGACATATTCTTCCATGTCCTCTGACTTCGCTGCCGCCATGAAAGACATCAAAGCTAAGGCCGCGAATGTCAAGGCAGCAGCAGAGACTGCCGCCACGCCGACATATGAAGGCAATGCAGGGCGCACGCATGTCAACGAAGGCAAGAAGACACTCATGAATGATTCAGAGGCACTGGTCAATCGTGTGGACAACCTCTCCGATACCGTCGAAGACCTTAGAAAGGACGTCGTTAGTCGTGGTGTGCGCCCTCGACCAGGAAATCTTGAAATACTGTCCAAAGAGATCAGCGCAGTGTCCAAGGATCTAACACGGGTGAAAGAATTCATGAAGCGCGAGAAGCCGATATGGACCAAGATTTGGGAGCAGGAACTGAATCTCGTCTGCACTGAACGAGATGACCTGACACAACAGGAGGAGTTGATGGGCGATCTTTTTGGTGACCTGGAAGACGTCCAGAATGTATTCAACCTTGTCGAAGAAGCCATGAAACAGCAGAACCTACAAGGTGGAACTGGGGCTTTGAGAAGCACGAGCAAGAACATCGATATTGATCCGACCCTCGATCCCTCACAAGCCAAAGAAGGCGTCCTCGATGAAGTAAGAGCGCTACGACCCAACCATGAAGACCGTCTGGAAGCCATTGAGCGGGCTGAGCGGCAACGGCGGAAAGACCTTGAGAGCCGCAGCGGCAACGAATTTCAGAAGGAGGTGGAACAGTTCGTAGAGGAAGGTAAGCTCAAGAAGACGGGTGGTATGGACGAAGTGGAGAGATTAAGAGCGTTGAAAGACCAAAGGGCTTTCAAGGAGAATTGGGCGACGCAGCAGGCGATTGAGGAGGAGAAAGCGAGAAAGAGAGCTGAACGCGAAGCGAAGAAGGCGGCGGCTACTCATGCCGCGAGGCAAAATGAGGGACGGGGCCAGACGAACGGTGATGTGGCCCATGAGGCTGCAATGGTACCTCTGCCACCGGTTGTACCCTCCGGCGGTGACGGCGCCAACGACACGAACGATACGTCACAGGAGGGCGAATCTGTATTCCAGGACGCGCCTACTGGTATGACGCCGCAGCCTACGCCCATGGCCGAGAAACCCATGGTGATGTCTATATATGCACAAGCGACTTTGCAGGATGAACAGAATCAGCAGCCCAGACAGGATGAGGCACCTCAGTTGCCGCAAGTTGACATTGGCGGCGACTCTGGGAGGGAAGGTATGTGATTGGTTCGTCAAGTAGGTTGACTTTATGCTTACCTTTATCAGGCTCGAGGGATCAGAAGCCGAACGACAACTCCTCTAATTCCTGGTGGAAGCCAGCTGTATTCTAATGGAGAAGTACTGATGAGAATATAGTGTTATACTAATATTAATCTTAACTGCTGCTCAGATCGTCCGCCCCGCATGCCCTGAGTGTTGACCACGAACTCGTTGCAGTCACCACGAATCAGCGACTCGTTGCCTATCTGGATTCAGCAACGAATCACTGGCCATGCCAGCTCTCAGCTATTACTATTAGGCAAGCTGGATCGAGGAAGGTCACTAGACTGTTTAATGTGCGGCCGCATCAGCTCACCACTCCTAATCGAACCCCCGAGCGCCAATCCGAACTCTGGCAGGCGCTAGCCTGCATCCAAGACCGCCACGGAAGCTGCCGTAACGCTGCTCAAACCTTATCCTATGCATCTGCTTCGAGCGACGGATTGCAATTACATGATAACTTGATCGTTGCCTTTATTGCCATCGTTCTTTCATCTCTTCCAAAGTCCTCAATCCGTTGTCATGCAGATTGACAAGCATCGTGCATGCGATACGAGACGTAGAGAGGGGCAAACCTTGGCAATCATATGCAACTACCACCTGTCAAGCACGTTTCACCCATCGAAGATGCTCTTGCTTTCCTTCATCCGGCAAAATGCCATCACCAAAGGCCTCGATGGTCATTGACCAGACAAGCACGAATGGTTCTCGATCTCAGAACCACGACGGTGACGCCCAGAGAGCGCCAAACAAAAGGTTGAGCCGAAAGAGGTACGTATGCCGCCTGCCTCTGTGGACTAAGGGCTAACTCTATCAGGTTCTCAGGTGCAATCCTTATCAATTTCATCTCCTTCCTCCTGCCAGCACTCTATAATACACTATCCAAATATTGGGTCTCGCAGATTGATGGCTCTATGATCGCCACGGTCGACACCTACACTTATATCGGAGTTGTGGCTGAAGTAATCAACGAAGGTCTACCTAGAGCAGCATGGCTCATTATTGGCGACAACGCGTCAAGATCACTATCTTCACGGATCGGACTCAGTCAAACCTTGATAGCCTTTCAGTCGTCACTTGGCCTTCTGGTTAGCCTAATCATTGTTGGCGCTGCCAGAAACTTCGCTGGTACATTTGTTCCAGTCGAGATACGCGCAGCCAGCTTGACCTACGTTAGGTTGAGCGCATTCTCTACCCTCAGTGGCGCTCTCGAATATGCGACGGCAAATGCCACAAGAGCACTGGACCGACCCGATGTGCCACTCGTGATTAGCATATCTCGATTTCTGATCAACATCATTCTTGACCTGTTCTTGATTTCACCTTTCCATGTTAGCAGCTTCACGCCTTCTGTGAATACGCAGGGAGCTGTCAGGCTAGCTTGCGATATGACTGCAGCGTTCGCGGGCCTGCTGTACTTTGTCTGGATTGTCTTCAAGCTCAAAAAGAAGAACGCGATCGATACTCCTTCTCGACCGAGCCTGCCAGCGTTTCTGGTACTACTCAGACCGGGCTTGATGACTTTGGCAGAATCCGCAGTCAGAAACACGCTTTACCTGTGGCTGATTGCAAACATAGTCTCGATGGGTACGAACTACGCAGCTGCATGGGGAGTGTTCAATACGATTAGGTACGTAACTTGAGGAAGGTGGGCGAAACACCCGAGTACTGATGGTTCTCTTCAGATGGGGCCTCGTAATGGTGCCAGTCCAGACTCTCGAAGCGTCCGCCCTGGCTTTTGTGGGTCACAGATGGGGTCAATTCCGCCTGGCGTCCGGCCAGGCTGTCCGAGCAAAAGCAGGTGGGTACCAGATCAAGCCCATCATCACGCCAGCTCTTGTCTCTTGCTTAATAGCACTTGCTGTCGAGGTGCCACTGTGTGTCCTTCTGTCACTCTTGGGCGCAAAACCGTATGCAAAATGGATATCCGGCTCGGAAGTTGTTGCATCAGTGACGGCACATATGTGGCAGACCTTCGACTGGTGCTACATCTTCTACGCTCTTAGCACACAACTAGCGACAATATTGCTTGCGACCATGCCAAGGTGGTATCTGTATCAATCACTGGTTTCCAACTTTTTGTATGTACTACCGTGGGCCATTGTCTGCCAGGTACCGAACCTTGACGCGGACAATGCTTGGACATATCACTCTGTTGTCTTCGGAGGCAGCTTGGTGTTCTCGTTCTTTGACGTTCTGCTGTTTGTGGGGTTGTGGGTGTGGAAGCTGAAGCGGGGAACGCTGAAGATTGGCAGGGTGAGGCAGGTCTCGTGAGGACCGGGAGGCCAGTTGCGGTATCTGAGCCTGAGACCGCCTGGTGGATGCTCTGGTAGACTCACAAGTCGTCCAAGCAAGCATCTAGCAGGGCTTTACTTCAAGGCTTTAACCGCTGGCGCATCTACTACCCGGCTCAGCGCATAATACCAGGTGCCAAGTCAGCGGATGCTTCGCGCTACGGCTTTTACGAGCGGAACCACCACTTTCAATAATTCCATGCTCCACCCCCAGCCCCGGAGCCATTGACTGAATTCGAAAATGTGGCATAGACTTCGGTGCTGATATCAATCGGTCAGGCCGCATTGATGTCAATATTCTCTATCCATCCTTGCTGCGGCCAGTTGTTCATGTCCATTACCCAAAAACCGAAGATGACAGCATCGTCGCTTCTCCGGCTACCAGAAGAGATCCTCGCCCGCATCGTCTGCAACATTACCGACCCATGGCAGGTAGAGATTAGGACTCGCCTCAGCCCCTTGATTAAAGACTACGATGAACCACGGTCCTGCGCAACCCCAGCTCCCGTACCACTTGCACCACTCCTTATCTGCAAGGAGCTTTCTCGAATAGCCCGTTACAGCCTTCTCGACTTGTTCGGCGGCACAATCAGGGTCCTGGACACTACAAACATCGAGATACTTCCGCCAAAGTGGCAGCCGATTCAGTCCCGTATTAGGGAGCTGGTCGTGCCAAGTCATTGCCTTCACTTCCTTAACAGAAGCATTCCATTAATCAGTTCACTCCCCAAGCTTTGGAACATTGAGTTCGTGGAGTGTCTGAAGATGTATTTTCCAGTCGACCTCAACCAGCTCGATTCTGAAGGGATATTAGTTCCCGCCGAGCCAGACGAGGTCGCAGATGATTACCTAATTGGTTTGGCTCGGCTGCATACGCCTGCGTGGCCTGCAAATGCGGATGGTTGTGAAGTGCTTGAAGGGGTTGAGTTAGTATTCCACGCTGACTTCTGCTTCCGGTACCAGAACAGCAGTCGGCATTATGACGTTGTGTTTCAGATTGGCGACGATGGAACGATCGGGAGGGTCAAGGATAGAAGGTTGATTCGGGGCGGGTAATCACTAGAGCTTGGTAGGTGAATCTGGTCCTGATCAATATGGGTTAGCCACTCCTTGTTGATGCAAAACGCAAATCGATTCTTAGAAGGAGGAAACGAGACTGAAGCAATTCCATTTTCTTGGCGCCTGCCCCTTATCAGTAGGCACAACAGAAGTAACGGGGAAGGCACCGACTATGTCGGTGCGCGGAGGCCACGTTGGCGATGGTAAATCGACCGAGTAGGTGACAGGACGTCCGCCTAGTCAGACATTAACAATAATCACTGTTTCAGAATTCTTCTTTTATGTCCATGGTGTCCGGATCAGGTACCGTCGTACCCCACCGTGGAGTAGTTTAAACCTCGTTAACGATACCTAATTTGGCGAAGCAGTGGTAGCTGCTAGGAGATGCTGCCTGTTCACCGCAGACTCGAATGGGGTTGATGGCTAAAAGTCTCGTCTGTTACATGTAAGTGTGCGTGGTATAACCTTGAGCAGCCGTAATGCTTCTGTGGCTTCTTGGAGGCGGTTTCCTGCTGCTGGCATACCTTTGGCACGCAAATCGTGCTATCAGCACAGCGCCGGCTGAGGCGACGGAACTCGCACAAAAGCCGTGGACGAAAGACGAAATTAGAGAGGCATATCGAAAGACTCAAACGTCGCCAACGGATGTCAAGCCGTACCTCTTCTCAAAGAAGAACCGCCGTTACATCGTGACTGGAGGATCCGGTACGTGTCCAAGATAATTTGAAGCGCTTAGTAACTCACATACAAGGGCTTGTCGGCGGTTGGATTGTAGCACACCTTCTCATGCGAGGAGAAGACCCAGCCGCGATCAGGATTCTCGACCTTAGTCCTCCCAAGCGCAAAGAAATCGCCGAGAACAACATCAACTACATTCAAACTGACATTAGCGACCCTGAAGCAGTCCACGCCGCTTTCACCTCAGCTTGGCCCGACCACGTCAAATCCCTCCCACTGACAGTCTTTCACTGCGTAGCCTACATCAACGCCTGCGACCGCGCACCCGACTTCCTCCCCATCTACGAAAAAGTCAACATCCACGGCACAGAGAACGTCCTTCACGCCGCCCAAACAGCCAACGCCTCCATGCTGATCGCCACAAGCTCCGCCAGCATAAGCATCAAACCCCCAACCTACTTCCCCTGGCCCTGGCAGCGGTGGCCAAAGAACATCTACCAATTCATCCCCAACGCTGACCCAGCCACCCTCGACGCGCCCCTCTCCTCCTACGGCTCCTGCTACGCCTACTCCAAAGCCCGCGCCGAACGCCTCGTCCGCACCGCCAACAACCCCCAATCCAACTTCCGCACCGGCACCATCCGCCCGGGCCACGCAATCTACGGCCACGGCGTGCCCAACCCCAGCAGCATAACCTACGACTACCTGCGCCGCGGCGACTCACCCTCCTGGCTACACCACGTCATCTCCAACTTCGTCAACGCGCAGAACGTGTCCATCGGCCATCTCGCATACGAAGACGAACTGACCAAGAGCGCAAGCGCAAACGCGCACATCGATACTAGTATCGATCTCGGGGGCCGCGGCTACTGCGTCACAGACCCGACCCCACCCATCACGTACGGCGCCCTCTACGATGTCCTCAGCACGCTCGCGCACCCCTCCACGCCCGTCTCGTTCCCGTACGTCCCGCACATCCTCATGCTGCTCCCGTCGTATCTGCTCGAGATGTACGTGCTCCTCCGCCTTCGCCAGCGGTATTTGGCCTGGTTACCGCGCGTCACGGGCGATATAGCCTACGTCCAGCCCGCGATGTTCAATATGTGTACTTTGCACGTCGTCTATACGGACGACAAGGCGCGCGCGGAGATTGGGTATCGGGCGCCGATCGGGACGTTGGAGGGGTTTGTGGCGGCGGTGGGGGAGTGGAATAGGGGGGTTGAGGGGGGACAGTGACAGTGAGAGGGGTGCAAGCGGGAGTGGGAGTGCGATGTCGGCGCCTAGGTTGTCGAGCTGAATACGAATGAATATTTATTGAGGCTGTTCCTTGCTGTGCCGTGGGTTGGGTTAGGTTGTGCTGTCGTGCTTCCGAGTACCTCACAGCCTCACAGCCAGTCCTTTAGAGCGAATCGAGTCGACTCGTTACCTGACCCAACAACCTCAATACAAAGTGCTCTTCTGTTCTGTTCCGTTCTGTGTACCCGATATCACCGCCTTCCCCTTCCCCTCCCTAAAGCGAGTGATTCAATACCGTTCAGACACGTCATCTCACCTTGCACGTATCTGTACCTGTACCTGTACTTATACCTGTATCTCAGCTTTCCCACACTCCATTCCATCCCATACGAGCCGGCTCGTCTCGTGAATTCGAGTGCCGTACCAACTAATCAGGTCTGATAGTTGGCGGAGAGACTAGTGTGGTTTTCTCTGGCTTAGCCGCATATACTGCGACCTACCTACGTACCTGCCTGCCGAAGAGAGTACAGTATCCTTTGTACGTCTGAGTGGTCGAACTCGTGTCACTTGAAACTGAAACGCAAGGTAATGGGCGCCCAGTGAGTGGTGATTGGAAGCACGAACTACTAAGACAGTGAGTAAGCGCAGCGGAGCGGACAACGGTGATATATTGACTAGTTAGCTAACTAGATAGCTTAATATCTAATATCTACCTCGTTTGACTTACACAGTCAGTGCTTATGCTCATATCTACACCACCATTGACGTACGGCGCGGTAGTAATCTAGCTTTCATTCGATCAATCAACCATATCCAGACTCTCTACACTCTGCTCCAGCCCAGTAGCGGTGGTAGTGGCATTACTCCCACCACTGACATTACTGACTTGACTCGCAGCGCTCATGTCGCTAGCTTGTTTCCTCAACGCTCTGACTTGAGGATTTTGATTCCTCTTCGCGCCTGGCTTGCGTCGTGATGTGCCGCTGCTGCTGCCGTCGCCGCCTGGAGGTGGGGCTTCGTGGATCCAGCGCGTGATCATCTCTGCGCGCTCGGTTGAGATGGAGTAGTCTTTCTCTTTGAGGGGTGTGTCTAGGTTTGGCTTTGAGTTTGCGACGTTGGTCTTGATTGCGGTTGGATCCTTCGCGGTAGACACGCCGCTAGCGCTTTTGGTGTTTGCATTTGTGTCTGTGCTTCGAGTGGGACTGATGTTGTTGTACTCCTTCCTCATCTCTTCGTCTTCGGCGGCGATGGCTCTGGCTTCTCTCGCACGCACGCTCTGGCGAAAGGTGTCTTCGTCGACTACGCGTTCGTCGGCTAGTGCGTCTCTGATCGCATTGCGTTTGATCTCATCTAGCTTTTCGCGATTGTCATTCTTCTTTGTGACTGAATGACCACTGGCCTTCTTGCCATTGGTGCCGTCTTTGTGTAACATGCTGCCACGCCTCCGCCGGTCCTTGTGAGGAGACGGAGTGCAGAGATGTTCCCATGTCTGATCTAGCCCAACCCAGTTCTTGGTCTTTCGGAGAACTTCGACCCAGTCTGCTCTGGAGGGACTTCTGGCGGCCAAGAAGATCGGATAGCCATCGCAAACACGCGAAATGCGAGCGGCCATGTAAGCATGTCGTTGATGCTCCTTGACAGAAGTCTGGACGAGGCAGTGACACAGCAAGAGCGAGTGGAGCACATCAGTGAGTAGCGGGTGGTATGTCACTGCTTCCGAGAAATCAGGCAAGGAGAAGACAGGATGCTGTCTTGCCTCTGCCGTCTGTGCATCAGGTGGATAAGGCGGCAGACCCTGGGGCGGGACTGCGTTGAAGAGGTCACTGAGTTTGTGCACGGCTGGTTTGGGGATTTGCGGAAATTGGTCATTGGGATTGTTGTTGCGACGCCGCTCATACTTGACCAGCGCTTCAGATAGACCATGTTGCGAATGTGCATCAACGTCAAGCAGGCGCTGACTTCGAGAACCAGTAGACTGAGGGTTTGTCATCGAGGCAACTTTGTCTAGAAATGCTTCGGTGAATTCTGCTGATAAGCCTGGGGTGTAGTCAAAGCGTGAAAGGAAAGCGGTGTAGTCCCGGAGAGCACGCTTTGCGTAGGTACGTACGAGCTTGCGAGCTTCCATGCGAGCCCTTGCTTCCTCTTTCTGGTGTAGACTCTCTAGGGGTGGAAGTTCTTGCTCGCCTGGTATATGCTCGTTGGAAGGAGCAAGGTCAAAGCGCTTGAGAGCAGGGGCGATGTTCTGACATGCCATGGTAAGGTAGACATTAGCTCTATGGAAAAGCAGCTGGGGCTCCATGCTGCTTGGGTAATCTCTTTCATCTAGCTTAGCCTGCGACAACTTAGCAGCATCCTTGGCAAGGATAAGGTCCAGCTGATCACTCCGATGGCCGTGGTAGAGTCGGTGGGTAGCCAAACCCTCCGTCAGATCTCGAGCGGCAGCATGGAATTCTTCCTTGAAGATCCTGGTCACGGCTCTTGTCCGGTAGGCAGCAGCTTCAGTGGGCCGTTGGTTGATGATGTCGGTTAAGGGCTTCAAGCTTGTACACTCGGCCATGGCCCTCGAGGGGATCTTCTCGTGAAAGAAGTGAACGTACATGGCTTCGGGATCGCTAACATTTCGTTGCAGGACATGCTTAGCCACATCTTCCAAAGCCGAGGCCGACTGCATGGTAGCGACACTTGCAGCTATCTCATCCAGGCGATATGCATGAGACAGTTTTGTTGTAGCATGCTCGCGCATGCGGAACTTGCGCTCACTGCTGAGCTTCGCATTGGCGCCTCCACCTCTTGAATGAGATATGCCCAGAATGTCGGCATCAGCGCCATTCAGATAGCCATGTGCAGAATTGAGGGAAGTATTGAGGGAGAAAGCCGTGGTGCCATTAGCAGCTCTGACAGCAAGGCTCGTGGCATCGTCAATCAGTCGTCTGATTCTCACCAGATCAAAGAAGACTGCCGGGTCGATTGGCTGTGGCTTGGGCGAGTAGTAGTTGCTATGCGCCAGCGTCTCGAGCACTTCGGGAGGAAGGTTCAACCATGGTCCATGGTAGGACGATATGTAGCGCCAGTGTCTGCTTCAGAGTCAACAAGAGGCCTCGATGCCATCTGCATGGCGCCAGCAGTGAGACACGCTGTTCTCCACGTACTTGTTGCGACATATCACCAAGGTCGGAGGTGCAAGTGCAAGTGCAGGTGCAGGTGCAGGGTTCGCTTGTGCAGGCTTGACACTCGATACATTACTGCCATTGGGCTGAGAGCCAGGTTCAGCGTCAGCAGAAGCCGTTTTTGACTTTTTTTTCTTCGCCATTGTCGAGTGCTACGAGCTCGCGCCTTACGATCTTCCCTCGAGCTGAGACTGTTGGAACTCACTTCGAAAAGTTGCACGCCGTCTGTAAGGCTTCACGAGGCTATGGCTGCTTCCGGGAGGTAGTCGAGTACACGATGGACTCTAGATTGATCGACATAGTACTCTTTGTTTGAAGCCATGTCAACATCCTGCTTGGTGAGCAACATCGTAATGATCTCGAGTTCTTGTGAGGCGTGAACGGGGAGTGTTGGGGGAAATTGCAGACGGCCGTTCTTGCTGCGGCCACAATGCATGATGCAGGCACAGGCAACCCAGCGACCGGAGACTAATCAGACTAATTTAGGCTTCGAAATGATCTTCAGGCACCAAGCACGCCGCAAAAGTCCCCCGCCTATTGGAGGGCACCCCACTCATCGTCAATTTGTGTTGACTCACACGACCACGTATACACTGTCAGAGCAAATATAGTCATTGCAATCTGATCTACCTCCAAAATGTCTGCCCCGGAGTCCGGCCTACCGGTCCACGCAAAGGACAACCCGAACACCCCTTCCGACGGTGCACCCTCCAAAAATGCCTTGAAGAAAGCCGCCAAAGATGCAGAAAAGGCAGCAAAGAAAGCAGCAGCAAAGAAAGCCGACGAGGAGAAGAGAGCCGAGCAGCAAGCCTCAGCCGAAGAGGACAACGCCAAAGACAACTATGGCGCCCTCCCCACCGACAGTGACGGCCAAGTCACCCACCTCAAGAAGATAGGCGAGGAACACGCCGACAAGACCATCAATGTAATAGTCAGAGTCCATAACAGCCGCGGTCAGTCAGCCAAACTGGCTTTCTTGATGCTGCGCCAGCAGGGCAAGACCATCCAGTCCGTGGTGGCAGCAGGCGACGAGGTCTCCAAACAGATGGTCAAATGGGCTACCTCAGTCAGCGTCAACTCCTTCGTCCGAGTCACCGCCCTAGTCAAGAAGACCCCAGCTCCGGTTGAGTCAGCTAGCATCAAAGACTACGAACTCCACATCAGGAAAATCTACCTGATCTCCCCTGCAATGCAAATGCTCCCTGTCCAGCCTAAGGACATCGAACGCCCCCCACCAGAAGGCAACGTCGAAGAAGGCGCAACCGACGCAACCGGCATGCCCGTCGTCACTCTAAAGACCCGTCTAGACAACAGAGTAATCGACCTGCAGTCCGAATGCAACCAAGCAATTTTCACAATCAGCTCCGCCGTCGAATCCCTCTTCGAAGAATACATGCGCAAATCCGGCAGCCGTAAATTCAACACCGCCAAGCTGGTCGGCGCCGCCACAGAAGGTGGCTCCGACGTCTTCGTAGTCAGCAACTACTTCGGCAAGAAGGCCTACCTCACACAATCCCCTCAATTCTACAAACAGATGCTCATCGCCGGCGACTGCGAATCCGTCTTCGAGATTGGCCCCGTCTTCCGCGCCGAAAACAGCAACACCCACCGCCACCTTACTGAATTCACTGGTCTCGACTTCGAGATGGTCTTCGACAACCACTACCACGAAGTCCTCTCCTTCGCCGAGAAACTAATCGTCTTCGTCGTCACCGAGCTGCTATCCCGCTACAAGGACGAAATCACCATAATCCAAAAATACTTCCCCAAAGCCGGCGACTTCAAGATCAAAGACGGCAAGGCCCTTCGCCTAAAATACCTTGACGGCGTGCAACTCCTCAAAGACGCAGGACACGACACATCCGAGCAAGACGCCTTCAAAACCGACCTAACAACCGCAATGGAAAAAGCCCTCGGCAAGATCATCCGCGAGAAATACGAGACAGACTTCTACGTGCTCGACGAGTTCCCAATGGCAGTGCGACCCTTCTACACGAAACAGCACCCCACCAACCCGGACCTCTCCTACTCATACGACTTCTTCATGCGTGGCGAAGAAATTATGTCTGGCGCACAACGTATCAACGACGCAGAAGAGCTGGAGACGGCCATGCGAGCGAAGGGCGTCGATCCGTCGTCCGAAGGCTTCGTGGACTACGTTAGTGCCTTTCGACAGGGTTGTAGACCGCATGCTGGTGGTGGGCTGGGGTTGAATCGGATTGTGCAGTTCTTCCTGGGGCTGGACAATGTTAGGCAGGCTACGCCGTTTCCGAGGGACCCGCAGAGGTTGCGGCCCTGATTCAAGCTTGGAGGAGGATTTTCGGAAGCTGGCAGAATGGGTCTTGCGGCCAGTCGTAGGATCATTTGCAGATGTCTACAAGCGGGCCCGAATCTCGTGCTAGGGTCTGACCACCTATGAGAGCAACGATCGCGTGACGGACGATATGGACAAAGCTCGCTGACCAGCAGTGGCCTCCCATCCAGATGACACCACATCGTCTGCTCCGAATCCAGAAGGTTGCGCTTATACGGCACTTCGTGCTCAAACGGCTAACACGGCGATCCAGCACGGATGAAGACTAAACACACTCTGTAGATGATCACCGCCAAACAGATCACCGTTAGACTAAAATCTCGAAACATAAAAGTCGAGCGCGGCCACAAGTCAGTCGACAAACTGTCTGAAGCGAGCGAGCGGCTCAAGACCCAACATAGCCCTTTGAGCAAATAACAGGCAAGTCTCTGCTATATATAGTATCGAGCTGTAGCTGTAGCTGCAGCAGTAGCAGTAGCAGTAGCAAAACCAACTAGCATCTTCGTTCGCAGCTTGCCATTAACTTAGTGCACACGACTTGGCATTTTGAAGAGTACAGCCCAGCCCCTACCTGCCAGCCAGTACAGATCTTTACTTCAACGCCGATCGCTAACTACAGTACAGTATGAGCCCACGCCATCCCCGCCCGCTTGTTCGTCTCTGCATACATGTATGTTCTGTGGTTTGTGGCCCTGAAGAAGAGCCCGCGCTCATAATCGTAGCATCTGTCCCAGCGAGGTAAATAAGGAGCTGCGCGTGCGGCAATGGAGCGGTAGCCTCGTCCGCGTACAGTAGGACTTTGAAACACGAGGGATGCGAGACACGTCCTCTGACGCACGTTGAGCTGGTCCGCACGATCACCGCGGCGCCGTCTATCCTACTATAAATCACGCAGCCTCACCTTGGAAGTAGGGGTATTCACTCGCCTCGGACGCACCAGCCTGACAGTGGCTCCGCATCTTCTGCAGCCAAAGCTGCGTGATAGCACTCGACATGGCGTTTATGTCGCCCGGCGTCAGATAGCGGTCTTCAGTCCCCAGCAGCCAGCCCTGGAGATACGTCAGCAACCGCAAGCGCATCGAGTCGAGAAGCAAGCCGAAGATCTTGATGGCTGCGATGCCGTTGACGGCCACGGGGATGCCTTTCTTGTCGTATTCGCCGAGCCCGAGCTCGACTTGCACCTGCCGGCTGACGTACCCGGCCATGTGGATGTGTGCGCCGGCCATGATCTGCGGCCGACCGGTGAGCGGATCGACGCTGGCGGTGACTTGCGCTGCTTGCTCGAGACGGCGGAGGAAGATGGATTTCTCCGCGATGGTGTCGTACTCGATGAGCATGGCGTTGATCTGGAATACTGCGGCGAAGAGACGTGATTTGCGCATTAGTTCGTCGGAGAGGTTGTATTTCTGGCGGATGAGTTGACCGGTCGCCGTCTTCTCGGAGAACACTCGTTGTCGTTGTTCGGTGTATGACCATTTCTGCAAGCTGCCGCTTGTGCCTGTGCAGTCGAGCAGGTCGACGCTGGACGCCCACACGTTCATCTGCGCTACCATGGCTGTGTATTCGTGGGCGTGCTGTTGCATCGACAATAGCGATGAGAAGAATCGAGATTTGAGAGACTCCAGCTCGTCGAGCTGTGTGATGTCGTATTCCGCAAATGTGTAATGGTTGAATATGTGATCAGAGGTTGTAATCTGTGAGTCCCTGGCTACGCTTTCGAGTCCTCCTCGAGCTTCGATCATGGCATCTAGACCTCGCAGATGGACTTTTCTAAACTCTGGGTTGTTGACAATGCTCTGGAGGATACTGCCGACTGCTTCATCGGTGGGTGTGTTAGTATCCTTGACTACGTCTTGCAGTGTGTTTAGCGCCGTTTCACGACTTTTGTAGACGGTCGTCAGGGATAGTGCTCCGGTCTTCGCATGGAGCCGGTCTGCCGCCTTAGCAATGATCCACCTCAGAGGCACTACAAAGGCGAGTGGGTACCGGGTGAGTTCCCCTTGGAATGTTTCTTCGAGCTTTAGATTCATCCCAAAGTCATCTCTTAGTACTTCTGTGAACCCTAATGTTCGTCAATACTTAACTGCTGCGACTTGACGCAGCGCTTACAGTAGTGTGCTAGACGCCTCTCTTCCAGGTCCAGGAAAAAAGGAAATGCCTGGTAAGCAGGGTATTTTGTGATTCGACATAGGTTCTGGAACAAGTCGGCGAGATCCTCTGCCGGCGTCTCATCTTCTTCATTCGTCTGCTTTGACTTCTCGCCTAGCCTTTGAGCTTCCTTGGCAAGCTTCGTCTGTGGTATTGACCTGCTCCGCTCCCTCGGTGGAGAGCCCACCTGGCGGACGAGTGAAGTTTGCGGATCTGACAAGCTTCGTCTGGTGCTCGTCAGTACAGGTGCTGAGGATCTTCTGGTTGTCTTGTAGATCAGGTCGTCCTGTGTTTCGAGGGGCTCAGATGTCTTTGCTGTTTCTGCGACAGGGCCGAGTGGGGATGAAGCTGCTGATGAAGGTACTGATATGGACTTAGGCTTTGCCTTGCTCCTACGTTGTGCATGTGCGTGCTTAGCAACCTGTGCGTTGATTGCTGACAAGGTACTCTTCGAATACTTGTTTCGCTGGTCCTCACCTATGAAGACGAAGGTGTTCTGCTCTTGGGGTGGCATATCGAGCTATACGGATGCCGAATGCGTGAAGCTGCGATTTACGGATACCAGAAAGAGGTCAAGGTTTTCAACGGCCATCGAGGCAGGAATTAAGGGAAGACGGTTGGCAAGAGGTAAATGGTGATTCGACACCTTCGACAGAAGAGGGGTTGTCTTACCACCGTTTTGAGGATGTGAATGGCTTGTGGCTGTCTGGCTGATTGGGCAAGTAAGAAATATGCATCCTTTGTCAGCCTGCTTTCCTGTTTCGTGATGGCTTATCTTAGACTGATTGGTCAGAGTGTCAAGATACAGGCTAAGCTTTTCTCGCTTAGCAGGTTCGACAAGTCATATTGCTTGCGGCATTCCAGTCTTCGCTTCGTACATCCGGACAGTCTTGAACAGGATTGACCCGTAGTGGTGGCTGTCTAGTCCGCTTGTATTCAATACCATATTGTCCAATGCCAGCTGATATCGAACGTGCGTAGACACCTATGATGCGGCGAGCTTGTACCCTCAGACATAGGTCGGCTCTGAACAAGCGCAGCAAGTCTTGTGATGGAAGGCAACAGGGCATGAAGTGGTCTGCGAGCGTACATTTGTATGCGTTTCGAACGCTGATCCTGCCGAGCTGTTGCTATATGGTTGCACGAGTCACAATTACTTGTCTGACTCAGCCTGCTTGAAGTGATTAACTGCATCATCTGCTATCTCATATCTGCCGCAGAAGGTAAGCAGAATACGGTAATGGTCTAACATATCTGCGCAAGCCTGACCGTCCAATCTGGCAGAGCGCAAAGTATCGAGAGCGGCTAAGGTAAGACGGTGGACTGCTAAGGGTCAGTCGTTAGCTTGAATTTGACGCAGGAACGACGTCCTCCTCGCGGCCGTCTAACAGGTAAGCGGTAAGACGTTTCACAATTTATCGCACCGAACTGTTTTCTATGGAGTGGTCTGGCTCCGCAACTGTTGCCACAAAGGACCCAGCGTCGAAGAACAGGTGGCGGCGGAGGGCTCACTTGTTGCTCGAAACGTCGTACCTTTGCAAGATGCTCTTGATATGCAATCTCGGAGGTGAAGCTGGCACGTAGCTTTTCCGAGAACGACGGCCTCGGTCACCATCCATACTGTGTCCGAGAGCGATGAATTGGCCATACTCACGCGTAGGGCCTAATGAGAGTTCACCTCAGCGTGTGCTTGTCGGCGATGGCCAGGTACCGGGATGCGCAGGACAGGGAAGGTTCAAGACTGCAGGAGGAGAAAGAGCTTTGTGCTGGGGCTGATCGAGCTTGACTATCCCTATTCGAGCTAGCCTCCTGCAGTACTGATGGGCACCCCACTTGGTTTCGTTCAAGTTCTGATTCGCCGCTTTTTCCCTGTACAGATCCAAAAAATTCATGTTGACCGGTACTGCTAGTACTGATAGCAAGAGAAACCGCAACCAAGAATTCACGTCGCACTTAGGTCGCTTGTAACAACTACACCGGCTCGTCATGGCAGTGCCAGTACATGAGCAACAGAGAGCTAGCAAGCGAAGGAAGCTCTCACCACCACTGGAGGATCGCGAAGGCGGTCATAAAGTGTCCAAGAAAAGAGTGAAACCAGCATCTAAGGCGGTGACAGACAATGGCAACACGACTAACAGGGTGAAATCCAATGAGAACGGAGACGACCCTGTTATCGAGAACCTGCCGTCATTGAAAGACCTCGCATCATCAGAACCTCCGCTCCGGCGAGCCGCCATTAAGAACATCACCAAGCACCTTGAATCGCGTTCACCATCGAATCCGCTATCTGCGACAGAATGCCTCCAGCTATGGCGCGGATTCTGGGTCGCAATATACATGCATGACTCCAAAAACGCCATATCAGTTCAGAACCTCCTCAGAGGCATCGCGCAAACCTTCGCCATCGTCTCTACCAAGGACGACGAGGCGCAGAAAGCCGAGAGCGGCGTTTCTGACGGCTCAGAGCCCGAGCCCGGACCGCGGAACTGGCTGACCACATATCACACAGCCTTCCACGAAACAATGGTCCGTGAGTGGGCCGGCATAGATTCTCACCGGCTGAACAAGGCTCTTCTGACGTACCGCTTCGTAATGCGAGAGCTGTTCCAGATATGCTTCCGACCAATCTTCACAGCTTCGTCTGAACCTGGCCCAGACAAGCCAACAAGTTCGACCCCTCCGAAAAGAACGAAGAAGAAGCACTCACAGGTAGCAGCGAAAGCGCCAGACTCAGTTGCAGCGAACACACCAACAGACAAAGCTCTCTCGCATACAACATCGATCGTCCACGTCCTCGAAAGGACTGGCCCGCTGAATCCATCCGACCGCAAAATACCAGATGGTCTCCGTCTGCACGTCCTCGACATATGGAATGACGAGCTATACGGCGCTTTAGACAGCCTTTCAGAGAGGAGTGGCTCAGCAAATGAGAATGGCAAATCGGCAGCGACGTCGGAATCGAATGGGACACAGGCAGTGCTGGAAGCACTAAAACAACCGCTAGAAAGAATGGCGAAAAGCGACAGCGGTGCTCAAAGGCACGTTAGGATGAGAGCGAAGGAGACGCTGCAAGCGTTTAATGAAAGGCAAGAAGGGGGGCTGGACGCGTAGGGTGCCGAATGCTTTCGATATAGTGCCATCGTTCTCGCTTGAACTACGCAATGAAGCTTAGGTCTGACGTATGGTGATTAAAGATGATATGAAGCATTTAGACTTGGGGTGAGATGAGTGGTAGTGAGCTGGAGATTAGTGATTATCATTGCGGGTGATCATCATGCTAAACTACTTCCTCTTGTGCAAGCAAATTGTCGTCTTGATCCTCGGTGCTATCTCAAGCCACCTCCCAATCCATATCACTAGCGAACATGAAAATTGAACAGAAGCCAACGCATTCACACTGCCTCCAATCCATTCCTAGCTACCAGTACGGCCGTCTAGTCCTCCTTTCATATCTTCTTGCGCTGTGGTTGAGCCGAAGCCTCCATCTCTCCGTACGATAAATCAATATGACAGAGCAATGTTGCAGAATCAAGGTCCAGTAGCATTCAATAAAGAAGACTGGCATTCTGCAGATAGGAAGACTTCGTAACTCATGCGTGAATTGTCTGTGCTCGAATTTCTTTCGAGCTTCTTGCCTCATTGTCGAGGCGCGGCACCAGGTAAATGTCATATCTGGTTGATGTTGAATTAAATAATATTTGTCAAAGAGTATTGCCAAGAGGATTGTTGAGAATCAAAGGTGTATCGGTCCTGCCGAAATGTGTGACCGGTAAGGACTGTCGCCAGGCTCGAGGCCGGCTTGTTAAGGAGGGATATCCAATAAAAAAAATCAGGAAAAGAGGTGGCCCCAACTGTCGAACCGAGCCAGCCAAGTCATGCCGGCTCCAAGGTCGTGGTCGTGAATCGTGAAATCGGAGTCGTGAGGAGGGAAGGTCCCAAAGTATTGAACGCCTGCAAATGCATTTCCGTCATTTGGTGAGGGTCCCAATCCGTTTCAATCCACCTTTTGCCCAGCTAGGCTGCTAGCTGTCTTATTCTCCAAACGCCGATCATGTTGGTATTACATCGAACCCAAGCTAAGGAGCGCTTCAACAGCTGCCCGCTCTTGGATATCATTAATAGTGTTGAAATTAGGTTTGTTGATTGGCATGGCCTTGGTAGGGAAGGACTGTGCCACGTGAGGAGTCGGTCTCTGCAGTCGAGTAGGGTAGATCGGTTGGTAGATTCGACCACCACCAGACGGTATACGAGAGTTCGGAAGGGAGCCAGGAGGCAGTGATCTTGCTCTCAGAGCTTCTGCTCCAATGCTCCTCCAGTCTTCCTCGTCAGTCGCGTCTCCGTCGTCAAGGTCGTCTAGCATTGGGTCTGGCGGGGGCGCCTCGGAAGACGCATAGCCTGCCTCTTTCTCGTCCAAGGACATGTTGTCCGCTTCGTGATCGAACATATCTTGGTCCTCGTCAGAGCCGGAGAATCGACCGGATGCGCTTGCGCCAGACATATCGTCGCGGTGAGCCAGGCTCTGCAAGCAAGAGGATGAGTAGCTGGCAGGAGGAGTGCCGTCGCGGCCGGGTTGGCCTCTGCGACGAGCATCCCATCTCCCCCACCCTACCTTCTCGAAGATAACTTCCCCTTCATCCACGCCCAGGTCTAGGCCAGCACCACGTCCCTCCAAGGCAGCGACGACCAAGCGTCTGGCTTTGGCTGAAGTTATACGAGCGAAGCCAGGCACAGTGCTGTTTAGATAGCTCATAATGTGCCTGATGGCCAGAGGACCATGGCTGAGGAGGATCTCTGGGAGATGATGCTTGGCCAGCATAGCAGGGGTGATAGCACCTGCGCTGTCCAGGTCACCAAGACAGTCCAGAGCCTCAGCAGTCAGGGCATTCCCTGGCGCCCCATGTAGATCGATATCCGACTCTTGTTTGACGCTGGCACGCTGAGGCGCAAGGTTAGGAGAGATGGAGGTGGGAGGAGTAGGCAACATCGCCGAACGACTGGAGGGATTGGTTGATACACCAGCAAAGGTGTCCCGACCAAGGTTGAGCCCTCCTTGCTTGGGAATCTCGACAAATGCGGTCTGTCTGTTCAGAGCCATGCCGATGGCTGATGCACGCTGGTTGGCAGCCATTGTTCGTAGGGATGTTCAAGGATGAACAACTGCAAGTAGTGATGTCAGCTTGAGGAAGTCTTCTATTGGTCACCAGACCAGCACGCAAGGCACACGAACAACAACGCGCACAGACGATGATATCGCTCGTGACCGGAATGCGATGAGTCAGTAACACCCCTGAACGTGTTTAGCGATATCGGCTTGGGTGAATGTGGTGATCGCAAGTGGTGAAGATGCCGAAGCAATCGATCGTAGATGAGTCAGGTGGTACTTGGAATTGAAGAGACGACCTTGTGAGGCGGTCTCTGACAGTGTATATCTTCCGTTTAATGGGAAGATGAAGGAAGAGGGAAGACAGTTGCGGCTGTCACGGCGTGAGATGGATGCCTCCCAAGCCGTGACCTGCCGTTGGGGGTGATTGCCTGAGATAGGCTCCTGATTGGTCAGTCCACCCACTTTCGCGAGCCAGGGAAAGGGCACCTCCTTCGCTTGGTGTTCATGCATGCAGGCTCCCTCTGCCGCCTTCTTTGCATGATTGAGCCAAGTCGCCATTGTCCTCGTGCCCATGGACGTCAATCGTTTGTGCTCTGCCAACTTTCGGGGTCGAAGGAATTACAGCTGAGTACGCGTCACCCTTCCGGCATCACCTCGTGCCTCCGACACTCCTTCTCATTCGTACCGGACTCCTCAGAGCACCATATTTGGCTATCAACTCTATCTTGACTCCGATACTTGTCGGGATTCGATCGCGCACACTACCGAAGCTACTTTGCACAGAAGAACTGGATCCAGCTCTAATCTACGACTCCCAAGCTTATGGATCCACCCCTGGACCGCCCACTAACCCTCATTCATCCCCACCTTCTCCTTTGAAGATGGAATTCCTTCTCCTCTCTTCCACGTGCACACAACGAGTCGTTCGTGAGTTCGCTGCGAGATGTGCTCCATCATCCCACTTCAGTCCGAGCATCCATCGCACATTCTCTGGAGCTTGAACCAAAATATCCCAAAGTTTCACGCACGTAATTGCAAATGCTCCTATCAAATCGATTTTGTGCGTGTGCTTTGGTGCGTTGAGGCTTCCTTGCAGATCTCTGCCGAACGTGTCATGTTTGTGCCCATGTAAGCACGAGCTGTGTGCTGCGCACATCATTCGTACAGCTCCAACTAGGACTGTGAGCTTCTCCCACATGTCGCAGACAAGAAGAGCCCCTCCAGCCGTATCTAAAGGAGCGGTAATCTTGCCGATATCAGGAAGTTGAGCGAAGATAGCAGGATTTAGTATGCAGGGTGATGATATCCAAGTGCGTCGTTTCCACCCGACCATGCCGCCTGTTGAGCGTAACGAACTGGTAGCTCGGGAGAATCACGGCACCCGTAGGTGCATAGCAGCGCGACAAGCAGCCGGGGCTTACTCTTTATCGTATCTCACGGGTACCAGTAGTCCTGCATTCGGCTAAGACGTCTTGTTCTGCCCTAGATTCGATCGCCTTATCTGTTCTACATCTATGCTTATGTCAGATATCCTAAGTCTGCCTTGATCATGTCCGCGCCTTTCTCTGCGCACGCATAGACACTGGTCTGGATAGGCCCTCTTGGAATAATAGGCATGATACTAGCATCACACACCCTCAAGCCTCGAACACCGTACACGTTCAGCCTAGGGTCAACCACGCCGCCCTGTTCTCTTGGCAGCATAGCGCAAGTGCCACAAGGATGTTGCTGACTCATACATGAATATCGCATCAACTTCTTCGTCTCCTCCAAACTGTCAAAGCTAGCCCATTCAGGAATTCGACGACCCCCTGGCTTGACAAGCGACTTGAATGGTTCAGTTTCAACGACGGTTTGGACAAGACGGATCTGGCGAGCCATAAGTTCTTCATCGAGAGGGTGTGAGTAGTACTTGGGATCGATGTTAGGTGAATTGTTTGGGTCAGCGGACATGCAATGCACACCACCTCGGGATAGGGGGTGGGCAAGGACAGCGAGCAGACTGAGATACTTGCCAGAGTCTGTCGGAGCAAACATGTCCTTGGCGATGTTGTGTTGCATGTGGACCTGACCCTTGATCAGCCAGAAGCTGGCACAAGCTTCGTGTTGGTCTATGAGGACTTTGCGCGTGAACGCTTCGTAGTATTTACCGACACTACCGTTGTGCTGCTTTAGGTGCTGATTTACTAGCTGCTGGAACGTGGTGTTACTAGACTCTTTGTCCTCATTTAGTAGAGGCATGTAAGCCGAGCTGGCGACAGCGCCCGCTAATGGTCCGGTGCGATCTCTCTGATATTGAGCCATTGCTGCTCCAACATAGTCAGGGTCTCTGAAGTTATCAGTAGTCTCGAGGTCATCATTGGCTTCGAACGACGCCGCACACATCAAGTGATCTTGTAAGTTCTCGCCAACGCGGTCATTGTCAACGATGACATCAACCCCCAGAGCCTGCAGGTGAGCCCGCTTACCCACGCCCGAACGCTCGAGGATACATGGGGACGCAATTGACCCAGCGCACAAGATAACTTCCTTTCTAGCGTACGCGACATGCTTTTGACCGTCACGCAGAAACTCGACCCCAGAAACCTGCAGTTCCGCACCTTCAGTGAAGGCCAGCTTGTCAACAAGTACGTTTATGAGCACTTCGAGGTTTGACCGGCACATAGCATCGTCTAGGTAGGCGTTGGCCGCGTGGCTCCGTTCTCGTGTTTGAGGGTCAATGGCTGAGGTAATCTGGTAGCCTCCAAGCGATCTTCCGGACATAGTGTCCTCTTTCATGGCATATCCCATGTTTTTGAATGTCTGGATCCAAGCTTTGTCGATAGCGAGTTGGTCCTCGTTCTGATAAGACGCTTGTATCGGGCCATCCCTGCCTTGTGCACCAACGTCAATATTGTCCAGCCCAAGACCCTGAACCACTTTCTCGCTTGGCATGTGAAATGTCTGGAACTTTCTCAGGTACGGCAGGATCGAATCCCAGTCCCAACCAGGGTTTCCAATATCAGCCCATGCATCGAAACCGGACTTCGAGGGGTACACCAAGGCGAGCAGATTAATCAAACTTGAACCACCCAAACCCTTGCCTCGAGCTAGAAGTGATGTTTTGCCGTCGAGACCAGTCTGAGGGACGGTGTGATAATCCCAATCGAGGTTGGGGTCACCCAGGGCTTGTCCGAACAATGCAGGGGTCTTGACGCGCGGATCATCGTTGTTGTTGCCTCCGGCTTCGAGCAGAAGGATGCTGAGTCCGGAGACTTCAGAGAGACGAGCTGCTAAGACGCATCCCGCTGTTCCTCCTCCGACGATGATGATATCATAACTGGCTGGAGCATTAGATGAAGACATTGTCGTGCTTCATATAGCTTTTGCAATCATAAAGTATACCTTTAGAAGTAGTCTGCACCTGAGAGTCACTTTCCGAGTACTGCACTGGCGTTTCACAGCTAACAAGAGACGATGTCCGGAGGAGGTCGCCGTCGTGGGCCTTAGGCGTCCCAGGGCGGGACATTCAGAGCGGCGTTGACTACGCCAGGCGTCATTATTAGATGGTTCAACCCCGTTGGATCTCAGCAGAGCCCGCCGGTCCCGATCTGGAGCTGCAAATATGATGAGGTCCGAAGTTAGTGAGTGCATTATTAGAGAAGTCGGTTCGGTCTGCTTGGTCTGCTTGTTCCTGCCCTGTACTTATGACTTCGCGGAAGAAGGGCGAGCACCCGTTGACGATGGCACAACAAGTTCCATGCTTGACACGTCAGCCGCCTACGCTGCATCAAGTGCGAGATACCAAACGGAAACCGCTTTGACAGCATTGTATCGAAGTACTGTAAAGCATGCCGATAACTTTACCGTACTACAGCAGCGCAAGGTATAGATGGCGTGGGATGCACCCGTCGCTCAGCGGTCGGTCAGTGCTACGGTGAAAATTACAGCTAAAAGGTGCTAAGTACGGGCGGGGGCTACCGTACCTTCCTTATTTATTATTTTCGGACTTTCGTAAATCGTATATTTCGTGAATTCGTAAATCGTATATATTACTATTACTATCGCTATTTATCGCTACTATACTACTAACGGCTAATTATACTATTATCTAGAGTAGGTCGCTCGAGTATTAGTAGTTAGGTACTAATATATATATACTCGTAGTATATTTATATTCCGGAACGAGTAAAGGTATAAGTAGGTACTATTTTTAGTTATATTTCTATTTCTAGTATTCTTTCTACTTCTACGTAATCGTAATAATACTAGCTAGCCGTTTAAAGATTAATTTTAGCCCTTTAGCTATTAAGATCTATAATTTCGTCGTCTAATATAGTTAGACTTAAAAAGATATTCTTAGATAGATTAATAAAGTCTATAGTATTAAGTACGTAATTTAAGTACTTAAGAAGTTCGTTAAGGTAGAGGGTATTATCTTAAATTAGTTCGTAAAGAAAGGTCTTTATAGGAACTAGAGGTTTATAGAGCTAGTATAACGAGCTTATAAATAAACCTTATAGACCGACGAGTAGATTATATAAAACCTATAATAAGAGCTTAACTACGAAGTAGTTACTATTTAACTAATTAAATCTATATAACGAAAGTATAAATAGGCTTAAAGAGATCGTACTCTTAATAATTAAGTTAATCGTCTATAGCGTACTAATACTATTATTCTTAAAACTATTACGTTAGGTATTAAACGTAATTAAGGCCGAAACTATTTCTATATTTATCTTTAAATACGCTATCTAGTACTTTAAGTATAAGAGAACTACGTTTAAAAGGCCCTTTACGATATTAATAAAGTATATAAACGCGATTAAAAGCTAGAGTATAAGGTAATATACCGCTACGAAGCTATTTATAAAGAGCTAGACTACGTATAGTCTATTAATAGCTATAAAAAGTTTATAAACTTTAGTATCGAAGTTTATACTACTATTAACGCTTATTTAAGACGGATTATTTAGGCTTATATTAGAGTCGCTAGCCGTAAGTAAGTCTCTATCGCGAAGTAGTATATTTAGATAGTTTAAGAGTATAATATTATCCCTCTTCGTATTCGCTTTAATTATAAATTAGAAATACCTTTCGTTATTAATTTATAGTTTTAGTTCTACGTTTAGTACCTCCGAGATACTAGCGTTCTAGAGAACGAGTCTCTTATCGATAAAGATATACGAAAGCGCCTTCGCGAGTACTTTATTTATAAAATAAGTATATAAAATATTCGTATTAAGAGTTTCTAATCTTAAATTAAGAAGTATTAGTTAGTATTTTAACTTATAAGTTTTATCGTTATTTAATATTAAATAAAAGTATATAAGTATTATCGTATATATTATAGGCTATTAGTAGTATATATAGGCGTTACTAGCGTATTTAAAGGCCTATATATATTTTATAAATAAAAGATTTCTTACCTAGTAAATCTAAACTCGTAAAGAAGGTTTATCGAATACTTATTTTTCTAATTACTTTTCTATCTTTTAAGGCTAACTATATATTATATATTAAATTCTATTTAAGAACTTATAGCTATAATAATTCTATTAAAGCGAGAATAAGTTAGATCGTATTATATAAGTATATATCTTCCTATCGCTTCTTTAAGAGGAGATTAATACCTTTATAAAAGTTTAAAACGTATATCGAATTCGTAAATAGCGTAATCGACTATATTATATTACTAGTATTCCTAACTAACTTTACTTCGAGCGTAACTATCTTCGATATAATTAGCTTAATACTAATCGTTCGACTAAAAGCTATAAACCTAACGCTAATCTATTAAGTAAATAAGAGTAACTACTTAAAGACTATAGTACGTAATAACTTAATCGCCTTTTACGTTACGTATACTAATATAGTTAAAGACGAGGATTAAGTCTTTATTTTAAGAACTAAGGTATAGCTCGATAAGACGCTATATAAGATTTTTACTAGCGTTAATAAGTAAGACGATATCGCTACTAACGAGTTTATTTAATAAATTCCTAAGCGAAGAATTCTTATTCTAAAATAGTTTCGTATACTCGTTTAGTAAGTATAAGACTATACCTTAATTCGCGATAATACGCTAGACTTTACTACTCTTCTAGATACTACTAGAGAGTAAAGAGATATATATACTAATTTAGTATTTAATCTAATATTAACTAAATAAAGAGAATACGAGGATTAACTCTAAACTACTATTAAAAACGAGCTACTTAATAAGTTTAATACTTATAGCCTTAATTAAGCTTATACTTAGAGTAAGTACGATATACTAGTAAAGATAAAGGATTAAGACTTCGATAACGATAACTTTACTTATATATACTAAGACGGTTATAGATTAATATATACTAGCGAGTAGAGCTTATTAAAGCTTATATAAGCGTTATCGCTCTTTTACTTTATACTCTTCGTTATTTTATCTTTACTCTTTTTTTATATCCTTCTTCGCTCTTACTATATTTAAATATCGTCTCTTTTATATCCTATTTACGAGTATATAAAGGCTTTAGACTTCGTTTTTTTTTCTTTCTTATTCTTAGCTTCTTATTATTACGTATTTAAGCTATTACGTAACTATTAGAAATAGTAACTACTTACTACGATTATAATAGCTAATATCTATTAGATACTAGCCTTAAATATAGTTTTCTCCTTAAGAAAACGCTTAAATACTTAAGATATTAAAAGAAGAATATTATAATATATTTAATACGTAGTTAAGATCGACTAAAAAGCCTTTCTTAATAGAGTAATACTATACTTAAAATCGATTTACCTACTAAGCCTTAATAAGAGTCGGTTCTTAAGTCTTTTAAGAAGTTAGTATTATTATTTATATCGCTAATTACGAAGTTTAAAGAGTTATTTAGTTCGATTATTTAACGAGGTACTAAGCCCTTTAACTAGCTTCGTAACGCTACTAAACCTATAGTATACCCTTATACTTAAAGAGTAAGCGCTATAGCCTTAAGAGAGTTTATCGTTAAAGAGCTACGAGTAAAGAAGTTCGAGTAAGATAAAAAAACGTATTACTTAATCTACTTAAAGCTTTCTTTCTTAAGGTATAACTTAGATAAAGACGATAATTTCGAGTACTATAAGTTTAAGCTTAATCTTCTTATTAACGATTTACTAATAGATATTAAGGTACTATTAACGCTAATAATAAACCTTATATTAAAGAACTATAAGAGATAAGATATACTCGAGTACGCTCTAACGGCTAATACTTAAGATAACTACCTCTTCGCTATTAATAAGCCTACTATAGAAAATATTAATATTACCGCTAATATTCTACTCTTAAACTAAGTTTAAGTAAGTAAATTAATAGGTTTAATAGGATTTTATAAGATAAAAAAGGGTATTCGAGATAATAAAACGAATAAAGCTTATACTAAAATACTTAATTAGCTTATTTATCTCGTTAATAAGCCGGTAAAAGCTAAGAAGCGAAGAGCTATAAGTATAATATTAGCGCTAACTAAGTAGATAAAGATTATATAGAATAGTAAAGTAGCTAGGTTAAATAAAAGTAGAACTCGTACGCTAAACGATAATAAGAATAAGTAATATATAAATACTCTTCTCCTTAATATTACTACTCTAAATTAGTAGACGACTACTATTAAGATAAAAGTAGAGTTAGTAGTAAAAGAAGAGAAGCTAAAGGTATATACTAAGTCTCGTAGCTCTTCTAAACTACGTAGTCCTTCTAAGCTACGTAGTTTATCTAAACTACGTAATCCTTCTAAGCTACGTAGTTTATCTAAACTACGTAGTCTATTTAAACTACGCGGTTCTATTAAGCTACGTAGTTCTAGTAAGCTACGTAGTTCTAGTAAGATATAAGCTAGTCTCTTTAAGTAAGGTAGTTCTATTAAAATAGAGACTAACTCTAAAAAGATACTACTTAAGAATAAGCTTTAATATATCTTTATTAGAACTAGAGAGCGTCGAACTCGTATATAAGAATATTTCGAATAGTTATAAGTATAAGTAGAACTATAAGCTAATTATATATCCTTTATTAAATAGAATACGCTCGTCTTAGTACTTTTAAAGAGCGAGATAAATACTATATTAGTAAAAGAGTAGAACGATAATAAAGAGAATAGTACCGTTAAAAATAAAGAGTTAAAAGAGAAAGATATATCTTCGTTAACTTCTTTATTTAATAGTTAGCTCTCTTTCGATAATAGGCGTATTTAGAGGTATATATAAGGAAGAGGATCTATAATAAAGAGAAGAATAGTTCTTATTAAGAATAAATTACTATCTTAAAAGCGAGTTTATAGACGATAAGTTTCTATACGCCTAAATCCTACTACGCTTAACGGCGTTTAAGACTAATATATATTACTTTATAAGAAAATAGAATTTAGATAAACGATTTTAATTATAATTTTAGCTATCGCTAGTTACTATACTTATATAATTTAAATAGATTATCTTTAAGATTAAATACGCTAGATTTATTTAAATATTTATAGTATATTTAGGTAAATATAGCCTCTTATAAAAAATTAGCGTATTTATCGAAATTTATTTAGGTAAACTCTATATCTCTTTATCGCCTTTTTAGTACGTTTATAGAGTTTTTTTACTATAGTCTCTAGCTACGTATTTCGAATAGACTATAATTAGGCTTTATCTTAAGCTATAATATACTAGCGATTAAGTAATATAAGTAAACGAATATAAAATCGTCTTTCTATAAGAGTTACTTAATTATTCGAGCTTACTATTATTATAGTAGTATTTAAAACGTCTTAAGCTACGTTAATAAACGTATCTCGTACTTATATACGAATTAATAGCCTTAGATAAAACTTTTTAGTAAGTTTACTAAGTACTAAAAGGCTATCGATTTCTAGATATTAAATTATTTTCTTTTCTTCTTATATCTTATTATATTACTACGAAAATACCTTTTAAATCTAGCTTATTTAGCTAAGGTCTAAACTAGTAAGGTTAATTATAAGGTTAAGAACTTCGACGATTAAGTAGATAAAGTATAGCTCCTTTACGATATTAAGTAACTCTCTTTCTTATTATATAGACTAGCTAGATTATATATAATTCTATTCTACTACTACCTTCTAATATTATAGAGTCTTAATCTATTATAGTTAAAGTCTTAGATATTAATAGTTAGCGGTTTATATTTTAAGGACGATAATAGATCGTTAAAGAGTTAGCTAACTAGTTATTTAATCTAAATATTATATAAATAAACTTAGTTATTATATTATAAGACTTCGTTTAGAACGTTAATATCGCTATTAATATATATAGAATTCTAGTATTTACCTTTAGCGAAGTACTAATAACCTACTTAGAGTAGGATATTATAAGCGTACGCTATCGCCTACTTAACGAATAACTAAGAGTTATAAGATCTAATATTATAGCGAGACGTATAGCTTATAATCGTATATATATTACGAAGAATCGCTTATAAGTCTTCTTTAGTACCTAGTAGTACGAGTAATACTTTAAGCTTTATATAACTACTATAATAGCCGACTATTTTAATAAAGAGAGCGCTATTTTATATACTCCCGAAATATATCTTTAAAAAGTAGTTAGCGTACCGAGTATACTATTAATACGCGACTTTCTCGTAAGTCTATTATTAATATTATTAAATTTTTTATTATTATCTATATTATTATTAAACTACGTTCGTTTTCTTTATACGTTATATTTCTAGATTTAACTCGTTAAGACGCGTTAATTAGTACTAGTTTTATTATACCTCGACTACTAGAATATTTTTTAAAACGCGATAAGGTCGCTACTAAAATACGATATCTAGCCTTTAACTAAACGGTAATACTAGTAACCTAAACCTTTACTAATAAGAATACGACGTTATTAGCGCTAGATTTAGCGCCTAAAGTTACTCTAAAGACGACCTTACTAGCTTCGCGATAAAGGTAGCCTTTATATAAGTTACTAGTTAATATAGTATAATATACTACGGCGTAGTTTATAACTCTAATAATCGCGTATACCCCCTCTCTTTAACTTCTTAATTTCTCTAACTCTACTCTCTCTTCTTTAATCTTAACCGGATAAACTACGTTAGAACTAGCGGATTTTTCTCTTACGAACGATAAAGAGTAAGAAAAGATTTAACTAGTAGTTATCTCTTACTAGAATAAAGTATATAAAAGAGATTAAATCTTTATATATATCTTTAACCCTCGCTAATAGTATTTAAAACGTCTTATAGAGAGTAATATTAATATACTCTTTACTAAAAAGCGAATAAGCTAGCTTTACCGCTAAAAATATAAAGATAATAATATTAATATTAAGATTTCTTTAATTTAGTAAAAAAATTAACCTAATAACTATATAACTCCTTCTATTAAGAATAACGCTACTACCGACTCTTATCTTAATACTAGACTTATCCTCTTTACCGAAAGGCTATAGAACTTTAAGAGAAAGAAGATTAGAGAGTATCTAAAGCCTTTATCGAATTATTTACCTATTCCGATTACTCTACGCCTTAACTAGCTATAGCTTCCTTCTCTACTCTTTACTAAGGCTAAATAGACGCCTATTAACCTCTTTCTACTCTTATTTAGTTAGAATATCCTTCTAATAATTTATTATAATACTAACTCCTACGTAAATTAAGAATATAGAGGTAAATAGCGCTCTATAGACCCCCTTAAGCTTTTATAATTCTTTAGCTACCTTTTACACTTAGTACTATCTAATTATCCCGTTTATAACGGGGCTTATAACCTAAAGAAGGCTCTATTTAAAGTACTAATCTTAAAGTATTATTTTAACGATATTATTACTAATATTTACTTTATTAATAGAGGGGTTAGTATATAACTAGCTAAGGACTTTTAGTAGGAGAAAATCGAGCTTATTTTATTTAAAATATAGGCTAATAGCCGGAAATACTAGAAACTAGGCTTAGAAATTACTATAAACGAATTAATACTTAGTTTTTAAGGTTAAAGTAAGTATATATTTAATATACCTTTAAAACTAGACCCTATCGGCTTTAAAATCTTTACCTTAGTAAATAGAGGCTATCTCTAGGTCTAGAAGTACTATAGGTACGATATAAACTCGAAGAATACTTAGAAAAGGCTAATAGAGGTTAATTTACCTTTAGAAATAGAGGGGGGGATTACTAATCTTAATTCGACTTAATACGTAGTAGTAAGGCTTATAGGTCTTATTCCTAAGAGAAAAGGCTTATATTCTCTTTATTTAGATAGCCTCTTCGTCTACTAGAAGCTCTACTACTATATAAAGAGCTTAGGGGTTACTATTACCGATATAGTAAGAAAAGAAGTAAGTAGGTACTCCTCTTAACTATTAGTATTAAAAAAAGAGAATAAGGCCTTATACCTTAATATTCTTTAAGCTACTATTATTTATAGAGTAGCCTACTAGCTTTAGTAAGATATAAACGTAGTTATAAGGATAACTACTACGTTTTCCTTATTGGATTTTATAAAAAGATAGAGAAATCGACCTAAGAAGTTCTCTACTAACGGTACTATCGCTCTAAAGAAGTTTAGAACCTCTTATACGAAGCTATTATAAATACCGACCTTTATTAAGCGATATAATATAGTAATAAAGGGAGTAGACTAAGTAAATTAACTTTAAAAGTACTATTCGACGTAATTTAGTTAAGTAAAAAAGGAATTCTTCTCTAGTCTTTTCTAGGCCTTCGATCTCGTAGTAGTAAATATTTAGATTATATATATATATAAATACGAGATTCCTATAATAAGAAACGGAAAATAAGACTTTAGAGAGTATAGAAGGTTTATTATAACGTTAATAAACTAGCTATTATAATATACCTCTCCGAAAGGCTATAACTTAGAGAAAACCGCGGAAATAGCTTATATTTAGATAGCTAATAGGCTAGGAAAGACCTCGAGCTTATAAATACTCGAATAAATAGTTAAGGAGGCTACGAGGCCCTTACCCCTATTCGAAAAGATAGAGCGACCTCTAAAGGCCCCTCTAGCCTCTCTACGGCCTTATTACCTTTACGAGTATATTTAAACTACTATACGAGGAGAGTATATCGTCTATCGTCGAAATATATAAGAAAACGATAAAAGAGAGCGATATTTAAAGGATTAAGAGCGTAGGGTATAAAGGACGATATAGAATATACTCGGAATACTTATATTTAAGGATTCCGAGCTCGAGGAAGAGATAGAAGTAAGAAAAGAGTAAGAAGAGGAGTAGAAACGAGGAGTATATACTTTTTATAAGTATAATTAGTGCTATTAGCCTATTTATAAGGCGAAGGGGTATTAGGAGAAAGCGTACGAGGTAATAATCTCGAATAAGAGGCGAAGAGAGGTTTAGATAAGCGTTAATAGGCGTTAATAGGCGTTAATATATATTTATATATAATAGTTTCTTTAATAATAAGTAAAAAGGACTTTTAAATAAGAAGAAGATAAGTATTTAAATAAAAGTAAGATAATATTTAATTTACTTATTAAATCTTAAGTTTTTATTTAAATATCTTAAATTAACTTAATATAATTTAAAATTTAGTAAGTAAACTACTAGTAAAAAGTAAAAGATATTTAAAATCCTTTAACTTAAGAAAAAAAGTAAAAAAGAAATTTAAATACGTATAGTATATCTTAACCTAACGCTATTAAGGAAATAAATAACTTAGTAAAAGAAAATACGATTCTAAATACCTACTAGAAAAGCCTTAAACTAGAATTAAGACGAGCTTAAATTAAGTTATAACTAGTAAGATAAACGAGCTAATAAACTAGGATACGTACTTTTAAAAAAGTAGTTTAGTTTTTATAGTTTATTAAACCCCGTAGACGAGATTTAAATACGTAACTTAATTCTATTAATAGCTATTATAACGTCGATTAGCGAATAAATCTAGCGAGTTTATAGCCCCTCTAATCTAACTTAGCTAAGTTCGTATATCGAGTATTATATTTAGTTATTATACGAAATTTAAGTTTCGAAAAATATATTATTACTTTTAGTAAAGAAAATAGATTTATAAGGGGAAATTATTAAGATTAGCGATAACTCTTAGTAGAGATATCGAATAATAATAAGGATTTTACTACTAAGTATATATTTAACGGTTATATATATATATTAAAAACGCCGCTTAACGAATAAGTACTTATCTTAAAATTAACGAAAGTATCGTAGAAATAAAAAGAACTTAAGAGATTTAAAGAAATTAAGTAATATTATAACTTTAGAACTAAAATATATAGATAAGTCTAACTATTTTAAGTTATATAATAGCTAGATAGTATATATATAAAGTAAGTAACGTTAACTAGCTAAGATTACTAAAAAGAAAGTATTTAAAACTTATCTTAATAAGTAACTTTCTTAATATTATACCTATACTTACGTAAGTAGTACCGTTAAAACGAGCTAATTAAGGCGGTTATAACGGTACTACTTACGTAAGTATAGGTAAAAGATTAAGAGAGTTCCTCTACTAAAGAAAGGTTTTTAGATCTTCTTCTCCCTTTAAGACTTACTTACGCTAGTTCTAATATAGCGAGATATAATATATATATATAACTCGACGCGCTCTTTTTAACGGTACTACTTATATAATCGTAGCTAAAAGACTACGGAAGTTTCTCTAATAAAGAAAGGTTTTTAAATCTTTATCTTCCTTCGGTACCTACTTACGCTAGGTCGAATAAGGATATACTATATATATTATATATAACTCGACGAGCTCTTTCTAACGATATAACGTATAAAAGAAATAAACGAATAATTAGAGTTATATCTACGGATTACCTTATTTTATAGTTTATTTACGATTAGAGTTATCGGATTAGTCGAAAACGCTTTCCGACGCTAAACCTAAAAGCGTATATATTAAAACCTCGGTTTCGAGAGTATATAGGATAAATTAACTAGATTAGCTTACTATTTAAATAGGTACTTTAAAGGCTATGCTACGAGTTACTATACGGATATAGGCTACTTAGGCTTATTAATTTAAATATATATTATAAAGCGGTCGAGGTATATATTATAATAGTAGCCTTATACTCGTAGATATTATAAATAGCTTACTTACTCTTACTAACTAATAGAAAGCTAATTAAGCTATACTATAAATAGTCGATAACGCTTTAGCTAGTATAGACCTCGTTATTAAGTAGAATAATCTTATTATAGAGCGTAACTCGAACGCGGTAAGTCGTCGTTAGCTAACTCTATTAAGAGATAGTTATAGTTTTCTTTACTATAAAAACCCACTTTAATAACTTCTTAGTAGATATAATTAAGCTTACTCGACCTCTACGATTATAAAAGAGGTTATTAGCCTACTAGCTCCTTTAAAAGAGCCTATAAAGAGAGGAAATATACTATTATCCTCTTTAAAAGGTCCTACTACTTCGAGATTTAATAGTAAACCGCCTTTAGTACTAGGTTCGCTCTTAGTATTAAGTATAAAGCGGCTAGGTTCTACTCTCTTAATTCTACGAATAGGTTTAGTAAATCTCTAAGCTATACCTTAAGCTAATATATCTAGACTAGGTCTACGCTTTAAAGATCTATAAAAGCCTTTAACTTCAATTTAGAAGCGAGTACTAGAGGTTATAGTCGTTCTTAGTAAGAAATCTACTAGACGTATAAGCGATTTAGTATAGCGAACGAAAGGTTCTTTAGCTTTAGTATAAGCTTTAACGACCTTATCTACTAGCTTATAAAGTTATATCCTAAGACTATAAGAAGACTTTAAGTTTATCCTTTTAGAGCGTACTAGCGAGCTTAAGAAGAAGATAGCTACCTAGGTTATTTAATTTTATAAGTAGCGTAATAATCGTTCTTTAATCGTTTAAACCTTTATAGATAACTTTAAGCGTTATAAAGACGAAGATATTCGAGCTACTATTTTTAATCTTATAAAGATAGCTTACGAGATTTAAGAAGAGAGCGATCTACTATAAGAGGTAATAGCCGACTAAAGAGGATTCTTAAAATACGCTTTATCCTCGTTTTAGAGTATATAATAGTATTATAGTACTAAAAGAGCTCTATATAAGAATAAGATTAAGCTACTATTCGCTTAAATCCTTATTTAAACTCGCTAAATAAATCGAGGAATAAACGAGCTTCTACTAGAGCGAGATAGCGACTATAATTATTAGAACTAGGCTAACGAGGTAGTCTAATAAGAGGCTTAATAAGTATTAAGAGATATATTACTAGCTAGATCGCTATTAATAACGATTTAACGCTTAAAAGAGAAGAAAGAAGACTAGCGAGTTTTCGATACGATTCGTACTAGGAAGTTACTAAGCCTTCTATTACTATTTATAGTATAGAATCTTATAAAAGGTCTTAGTAATTCGTAATAATTACTCTTCTCTTAAAGGCGTCTTATCTTAAGACGCGCGTATTAATTCTAAGTTAGCGGCGACGATAATAATAATATTAATACTCCTACTATATCGTTTTAATTCGTTAAGTTTTTTCTAACGTCGTTATCGCTAGTTTATAGTATTTTATATTTTAATAAATCTCTTATACGAATCGTATTAAACTTTTACCTTTATCTAAGAACGCGTTAATATTAATATTTACTTACTTTTCCTATTTTAAATTTTACTTTACTACTTTATTATAGTTACGTAGTAATATAAATTATATATAGCTAATATTAAGTAGCGTTATTATTATTATCGTTTTTATCTCTCTTCTTTTCTTACTATATATAACTATAAGTATATTTAGTATCGTAGGTAGTAGTAAGATACTAATAAGGCGTCTAGATTAAGTATAACTAGGTATATTTACCGCTATACGATCGGTAAACGATTTATAGTACTAGCGTTACTTTTATACTTTATATATATCCTTTATAAGCTCGGTAGATCTTTACTAATACGTATAGATTAACTAAAGTACGATATATACTAACGAACTACCGCGTATACGATTACGCTAGCTCTACTTACTCTCGCTATTATAGTATATATCGGCCTTATTTTTCTATTTATTACTCGCTTTATAGCGTATATATACTAATAAATAAAAAGGTCCTTAAGAAGTTATAAAATACTATACTAACTCTATAAGAGTACTACGCTCGCGTAGTAAATAAGTACGAGCTTATTAAAACTCGCTTTAGTAGAGTTATCTTTAATAATAAGATATATATACCTACTACTATATAAAAGTACTATACTAATATATATATAGCTAATAGATCTAGCGAAATACTCTTTAACTCGAGTATTAGCTCGATAATTTTACGCGTATAGCTAGTTAAGCGAATAGAAGGTATATATTATTACTATTTATTAATACGATTACTAAACGAAGTAAGATAAAGTTATACCTTAAGCTAGCGAGCCTAGTTTCGTTTCTTAGCCTTTAGGCTATAATCCTATTAAGGTCCTTTTCGACTAGAGTATATATTATATATATTTTATACGAATCGTACTAACGATTTATAGACGAATATTCTTCTTTAAAGAAGAAAGTAGAGGAGAAGAACGAGGATAAGAATAAAAAGAAAGTATCGATAAAGCTAATATATACGTTTTCTTATATATTATTTATTATACGCTAATCGTATTAGTAATTAACGACGATACTATTTCTTTTATAACTCCTACGACTACCTTAAAGGCGACCTTCGTACTTACTCTAATAACTATCTCTACTTTAATAATTATTATTATATCTACCTTAATAGTCGTAGAGGCTATAAAGGAGGATAAAAATAAAGATAAATTTACCTTACGGCTAGGTAAATACCTAGATAACGCTAGGAATATATACGTAAAGATCGTTTTTAACGATATACCGATAGTATAAGAGCTACGTACTAAGAATATAATACGTCTCTTTACTAAAGCCTATTAGGGCGATCGTTAATACTATAAAAATTAACGTACTTAGATATTACGTTATTAGTTTTATTTTACTAATAATATTCTTAAGCCTTAGGCTAAGTCTATATAATATAACGTATATTAAGTATTACTTACTATTTCTTACTCTTTATTTTCTTAAATAAATACTTTACTCTTCTTTTTACTACCTTTAATATATTCTCTCTCTTTCTTTATACGAAATATATAAGAAAGTTAGCTTTACGCGCTACTTCGCTAAACGCGATTATTAAACTTTCTTATTATATTTATTATATTTTTTAAGTTAGTAATCGGCTTTTAGGTATTATAATTATAGCTTTAGCCTTTTTACTTAACGAGCTACTTTCTTTTTTTACTCTTATTTTAGGTATTAAGGATTTCTTTAATATTAAATTCCTCTTCTCTCTTAATCTTTATAAGCTTAAGGGCTTTAGTACTAGGTCGTTAATAATACGCTTAAAGTAGTAAGATATAAAAGATAGTATATAATCGCTTATACTTTTAAAGAAGTTATAAGCGATATATAATCGATTTTATCTTTTTTAGAATTTAAAATAGTTTAATATATTTATTAAATAGCTTCTTTATTACTTTTCTTAATTTAATATTCTTAGTAGATAGTATTACTTATATCTTCTTCTTAAAGGTAACGTCTAAGTAATACTTATTATAGTACTTTTTTATACTTACTTATACCTTCTATTAAGATTCTTATAAGTAATCACGAGCTTATTAGATTTCGTTCGCTTATAGGCGAGTATATTCGTTTAGGAATTTCGGCTTATTCTTAGTACGAATCGTACGAGATAGATCTAGATCTACGTTCTAATACGTACGCGGTATAAAATTATACGCGATATAAAAGAGAACTATATTAATTATTAAGTTAATACTATTATTAATTAACTACTTTACGCTATTAAGTAACTTTACTTAGTTACTCTACTTATTATTAAGGTAGTAGTAAAGATAATATTCGAGTTCCTAGTTTAATTATTCGATTTACTCGTTTATCTACGAGTAAAATACGATAAATAACTTTCTTTTAATTATTAAAAAGTAATAAAGAGTTTTTTAATAATTTAATATAAATAGAGACCCTCTATTACTAATAATAAACTAGAGTACTTTAAACTTAAGGAATACCTCGTTTAAAAGAAGTATACCTAGCTACTTTACGATAATAGTCTAAAAGTAGAGGACTAAACGTATTATCTTAAAGTAATAGTTTACTACGATTAAAATAAAGTTATATACTCGTTCTTAATAGAGAGATAAAGGTAGTTCTATAATAAAGTTTATAGCTAGTTCTTCTTACGGCTTATTTAGTAAAAGAAGAGGTATTAGTTACTTAAAGGGTTTATACCTTAGGACTTTTATACGCTAGTAGACGTTATACGTTTTAATATACTCTTTAACGTTAGCTTTTATCTTTAACTACTAGTAATAGCGTTATATTATCTTAACTATTCTAGCGCGTTTAAAGTATTCTTTATTCTACGAGTTATTATAGTTTACTCGTAGGATTTTAACTTAAATAATAGAATCGTTTATAATAAATACCTTATTATCTTTTCTTACTAGACCCCTTAAGTTTATTATTTAAATACTATTCTATAGTATAGTATCGTCGACTATATCGCTTAAGTATAAGGTCTACTTTTATTAAGTAACGAAAGGTTCTTACGATTATAATCCGCGAATTTAGAATTCTAACTTCTATCTTTTATATAAATCGTATAAAACTTAGAAGCTACCTTATTAAGAGAGAGAGTTTAACTCTACTACGTTATTAAGAGGCGAGGATAGCCTTATATACTTAAGCTCGTTCTCTTTTAGAGCTAAGGGCTTTAGAAGTACCTCGGTATTTCTTTCTTTAGTATAATCGTTATTTTAAGAACGAGGCGAGTTACTATTATCGCTTATAATAAGCGCTATTAGTTTAATTATAATATTCTATCGACTCTCTTTTAATACTAGCTTATCTATTATTTAAGATCGAGTTAGAACGATAATACTAATAAATCGAATTTATAAACCTTTAAGTTTATTTATTATATTTTCTCTATATTAATCTTTATACGAATCGTATAAGATATTATATTAAAGTACGATAAGCTTATAAAGAAGATTATCTTTCTTTTAATCGCTTATTAAAAAGAGCTATTTATAGTTAAAGCGTCTCGATAGCTTATTAATAGAGTTCTTTTTACCTACTCGCTATTTAATCTTAAAGTTAAATACTATAAGAAACTTCGCCTACTTAGTTTACCTTTTTCTAGCTAGTACCTTAGTATTTATAAACTTTAGTAATACCTCGTAGTTCGTAATAACTCGAATAGTCTTAGTAGACGATTCTAGATAGTAACGCTACTTTTAGAACGCGTATACGATAGTTAATATCTTTTAGTTACTTATAGAATACCTTATTTCCTTTAGCTTAAATTTCTAAAAGTAAAAGGTAATAGGCTTCTACTTTATAGTATTATTCGAGCTAGAAAAAAGCTATAAGAGTACTCTTCTTAGATTATACTTAAAGGTATTAGTTTTTATATAAATCTCGAGCTCTAAGTTATAGTAGTTAAGTAAAGAAGCTTATATAAAGTACTTCTTAAGTTATTTAAACGTATAAATCGCGTTAAGCTAGTCTTACTAGTTTAATAATCTTATCTTCTTCTTATTTTATATCCCTTTAAGTAGGTTAATTATAAGCGCTACTACTTTAAAGTAGTCTTTAATAAATCCTTAATAGAAGTTAATAAACTTAAAGAAGATCTAAATATTATAATAAACTATTAAGGTCGATTACTCTTAAATAGTAATAACCTTTTATAAGTTTATAATAATACTACTAGTCCTTACTTAAAACTTAAGAAAGTCGACTTTATTTATATAAAATTCGTACTTAAATAGCTTAATATATAGGTTATATTAGTATAATTTATTGAGTACGATCTTTATATAGCTTTTATACTCTTTCTTTATTCTACTATAGATAAGAATATTATCTATATAAGTAATATAGTACTAGTTTATTAAGTCTCTTAATACTTTATTAATATAGAATTAAAACGTTACTAAGGCGTTAGTAAGCTTAAATAGTATAATAAGATACTTAAACTATTCGTATTACGTATAAAAAGCCGTCTTCTACCGATTCTTACTCTTAATTTAAATTCTATAATAGGTATTATATAGGTTTAACTTCGTAAAGAACGCTACTTCGCTAAGTTAATCTAGGATCTTAAAGATAAGTAGAAGAGAATAGTAATTCTTAATCGTAATCTTATTAAGGCCTTTATAGTCTATATATAAGCGAAGAAATCCGTTCTTCTTTAGTATAAATAGTATAGGAGCTCTAGTGAATAATTTACTCTTCTAAATCTATTTACGTATTTAAGCGTTATTAAGGTATTAATAAAGGGTCTTTAACTTCTTATCGCTAAGCGAATAAATAAGCTTATATAGTACTATACTACTAGGTATAAGATTAATTATATATTCTACTCGCGTCTTTAGCGGTAAACTAGTACTATTTAGTTCCTTTATAACGTCGTTAAAATCTTAATACTAAAGAAGAAGTCGTTTCTTAACTAATTCTAACTTACGTAAAGAGGTAAATATTTACTTTATATAAATTATACTAGAGGATTACGTAGTATCCTTTACTTCTTAAGTAGAAACGTACTATATTATATATAATTACTCTTTATCCTTAATGTTAAGCTTTTAAATTATTATTATTCGTTTAATTATTATAAATCGAGATTAGACTATTTTACTTAAATATAATAGTTATTCTTTTTAATAAGCTTACTTTCGATTATATTTAACTAAGGTAGTACGTAATATCTAGTTCCTCTTATAAAAACTAATAGCTAGGTTAATCTTTTATAGCTAATTTATCTTAAGGATAATATTAAATCCTTTAAGGTCTATTATAATTAGATTATAAGGAGTATTTATCTCTTATCTCTTAGAATTAATAGCGTATACTTAATACTAGTAGCGTTCGTATAACGTAATATAATAACCGTTAATCGCCTTATTAAAGGTATTAAGCGATACGCTCTTTATTCCTAACTTAATAACGATCGATTACGATATAAAATTATCTTCTACTCTAGAGTTTACTAAGGCGCGAAGTTACTATCTTTTACTATTTATAGTAATCTCGATATTAATTATAAAGTATTTCTTCTTAGTACTTATAGTTATTATCTCTTTTAGTACTACTATTATATTTATAATACTAGGGTTTAGTTTCTTAATTACCTCTTTTATAAGTAATAATTAAACGCTTTATAGCTTAATTAGCTATAAATATAGTATACTAATAGCCTTAAACGTTCTACTTTAATACTCTTCTTAACTACTTTTTCTTAGGGTTCTCTTTTCGCGATAAAGGTACCGCTTTATAGTTTATTTCTAGTACGATTCGTACTAAAATTTTAATAGCGAGCGGTATTAGGTTTATACGACTTAGAGTCGCCTTTCTTATTATTCTTATCTTCTTATTTCTTTTCTCTTCTATTAGTATCTATTCGTACCTTATAGCGAAGAGCGATAAAGAGAATTAAGTCTTAGCTTAACCTTACTTTAATTATCTTTACTATAATAGTAGTACGAAGATCTCCTCTTAACCTATAGAGAAAACGAAATATAGCTATAATAGCCTCGTTTAAACTAACTACTCTAACCTTTATCTTAGCTTACTTAAGATTATAAAGGTATTACCTTATATTTTATAGCCTTCTACTAAATAAACTAGCTCGATTAAGTAGTATTAAAGATACGCGTTTAGAGGTCCTTAACGACGCTATAAAGAAATAAGAAAAAGAAGTCCTAAGTAGTAAGGGAGTTCTTTACTTAAGCGAACGCTCTCTTAGTATTACTCTTTAGCTAGGTTATTACTACGCTTATATATCTACTAGTAATTTCTAGATTAAAAAGATTATAGTTAAATATATTAAAGTATATATTAGTATTAAGAATAAAATCCTTAAGGTCCTTATAATTTAAACTATTAAAATACTTTAATAAGTTAAGCTTAACGTACTTAAATTAGTTCTTAATCTTACTAAAGGTAGATCTCTTATATCTCTTATACGAATCGTATAAGGTTAAGATAGAGGTAGCTTATTACTATTTAAACGCTTATTCTACTTCGATACTTACGCTACTCTTAGTAAAGTATATTAATCTCTTAAGCTTTCTTTATTAAGTCGCTTAGACTTCTTATTATTTAAGCTCTTAATTAAGCTTCTTTAGTATTAGGTTCTTCTACTACTATAATAAAGTAGTAGCTAACGGTTTTTTAATACCTAAATAAAGTATTAAGTCTTATTCTTATTATATATCGAATAGGCTAAAGAACTTATTATTAATATCGTCGTATTCTTTTACTTAAAGTAGCGGTATTACTAAGCTATAAGAGCTTACTTTAAGGTTAGTTTCTTTTAATATAAGTATAGCGCCTCGTCTATTATTAAGTCTTACTATACTTATATAAATCGTATAAGTTTAAGTAGCGACTTCGATAGCGTATTAATAAGCAGCTTCTTTAGCTTCTAGTCGATTAAAATTAGCGATTCGTCGCTTAAGTATCGCTCGCCTTATAAGAGTATATACGAACGCTCTCTTCTTCGTACTTATACGTTACCTCTTAACGAGGATAACTACGTAGTTAATAAGCGTTAAAAATTATTAAAACTAAGCTAATAAGGTAGTTTAATAAGAGGCTTAATAAGTACTAAGAGATATATTACTAGCTAGATCGCTATTAATAACGATTTAACGCTTAAAAGAAAGAAAGAAAGACTAGTAAGTTTCCGATATAATTCGTACTAAGAAGTCGCTAAGCCTCTTATTACTATTTATAGTATAGAATCTTATAAAAGATCTTAGTAATTCGTAATAATAATATATCTATAAGGCTAAATTAACTTAAAGAATATACCTATATTTATAACTCTACTCGCGGTTTTTATAACTAGCTAAATACTATCGTTATCCTTAAGAATACGCGTTTAAGAATATAAGCTAGTAGTAATCGAAATTATTATAACGCCTAAGTAATTAATAGCTAGGTACTTTAGGTCTAGTATAAGAGTTAAAACCGAGCTAACGCTATATATTAATCGTAAGCGCTACTAGTTACCTTTTAGGATACTAATCGATTCTTTATTCTAATACTAATTAAAGATATAACCTAGGCGAGTAATTATTAGGTCTTATTCGTTATTAATAGAAACGCGCGAGAGATTTAACTCTTTAACTCGCTAAATACGATTAACGCCTAATACTAGAGGTAATAAGTAATAGCTTAGGTAATATATACGTAGAGTAGATTCGTCGATTAGCGATAAGAAACCTAGATAGTTTAATAATAGAGTAATAGTATTAATTATAAGTTCTAGGTAATCGAGAATACTCGAGTTTAGTCTTATTAAAGTCGACTAGTACTCGTAACTTCTACGACTTAGCTTTAAGTAGAGGTTATACGAATATTAATTAATATTATAAGAGTAGTTCTTAAAAACGAGTTAATAGTAATAGATATATCGTAACTTACGTTTACTAGCTTATTAGCTAGATAGTCTATAGTAAACGCTTTAGCTAATACTCTAAATATATTATTATAATCTATAGTTACTTCTTAACTTATATAAATAGTACTAGAGCTACTCTAGAGTACCTCTTTCTTTAGCCTATTCTTTATTACTATAAAAAGTATCTTAGGCCGTACTATAGGTAATATTAACGTTAGTATAGGTTCTTCTTTATCTTATTTAGGTATATTAATATTAACTAAAAATCGATTATAAGCCTTTTAACCTCCTTAAATCCCTACTCTAGTAAGTATTAAGTACTAGTATTTGAATCTAGAAGCTCTAAATAGAGTTTAGATCTTAGAAATACTATAGCGAGCTCGATAATCGCCTAAATAATTAGGATACTTAGAAGAATAGGTAGTTATTATAGCCGGACTCGATTAGTTAAGTCCTATACTTTAACGTTCTTATTTTTCTTAGCGAGTAATAGATAATTATCTAGAGCTATAGTATAATAGCTAGTAATTTAGACGATAGATACCGTATAGTTAGTAATAATAAAAAGTAATATTAATAGTACGAGATTTAGCTAAATATTAAACACCTACTACTATAACCTATAAAATCCCTATACTAATAATAGCCCTCGCTTAAGAGTAGTAATATATACTCCGATAACGATACTATCTATAGGACGACTATAAATAGCGATAGACAGTAATAGTAGTAATAATAGCGACAGTAATATACACGATTTACGAAATATACGATTTACGAAAGTCCGAAAATAATAAACAAGGTGCGGTAGCCCCCGCCCGTAGCTAAGTGCCGAACACCTTGCTCGCGCACACTGTGTGCCATTCGAACGGCAATCATGCCACCGACCTATTTGTGCAATGACTAGCTTTACCTGATACATGCGAGCACTATATAGCAAAGATAATTAGATGGTGGGTCGAAGCAGTTTGGCTTTTTAGTCGAACTCCCGGCCGCTGCGGGGGATGCCACGTCAGTGGCTCCTCTGAAATAGGTACTATCCAAATCCTTGTATCTCGAGGTTGTGGAAGCCCAACTCAGCAACAAAGCGGCTATACACATACCAATCATTCCTACCGGGGACCATCTAGTGCATCACGCCGCCGAGCTCTTGTGCATCAGTTGCACATGAAAAGGCACCGCCCTTCTGCACAAGTTGCAATCGTCCAGTAGCTAACAACAGCTCGAATGGTACCCAGGTCATTTTACCGTAACCGATGCAGTCCTCAACGCTTCTGGCATATGAAACACACTTTGGGTAGATGATGCTCTCCCGCTGCTGTCACTGCAGGATGAGTTGTACGTTAGTGTGGGTGGATTGACTTAGATCTGCCGAGCTTGAGAACAATGTCCTTCCAAATGACTCCTTCAGATCGCCGCAGCCTACGAAGACCGCAACCTTGCGAACCTTCTGCGACAGGATGATCTTACTACCATCTACCGCCACCCTGCTGTTGGCGATCAAGGTCGCTGTACCTGCGTATCTAGTCTACCTCCTCGGTTATGCCATTTACCATCGTTATTTTCATCGACTACGCCATTTCCCAGGACCATTCTGGGCATCAATCACACCATTGTGGTACTGGCAGGTCGTGCGTTATGGCAAAGCTGACCAGGTTCACTATCCTCTGCACGAGAAGTATGGTGACATTGTCCGAATCACGCCCAATCTACTAGCTGTTTGTAACGCCCAAGCCATTGACACTATCTATGGACCAAAGAACGGCAAGGTCTGGAGGAAAGGCGTAAGAATGGTTCGCATGAAGAAGAGTTGGACATGCAGGCTAACATCAAAAGAACTTCTATGACGGCTTTGATCCGCATATAGCAAATGCCAGGACGGACGGTTTCAGCGAGCGAAACGATGCCAAAAACGCCGAGCGTCGACGCCTAATATCAAGCCTGTATACGCAGGGAAGCGTCCTCCAATACGAACCATGCGTGGATAGGCTGATAGAGCTGTTCTACCAGCGCATGGAAACGTTTTGCAAATCGCAGGAGCCGACTGATATGTCAGTGTGGCTGAAGCGCTACACGTTCGACGTGGTTGGAGTAAGTATTCCTAGATTTCATTGATCCGCGTCAGCTCAACTCACTCCACACAGGAAATATACTATGGGCGCCGAGGCGGCTTCGGTATGATCCGCGATGACATAGATTACAACGACTGGTGCCTCTTAATGGTACAGTATCAAGGTCCCTTTGATACACTCAGATGTGCTCACAAGCAATAGGACCTGATGCCGAATTATGGTGCTTCCAACACATACTTCCCCTATGGCCTGCGGACACTATACCTCATGACTCAACTGTTCCACTCACAAGGTAGAAAAGCCGTCAAAGGGTTACTCGACGTTACCAAGCAAGCCGCAGACGCCATCAACGACCAGTGGAAAGTCATGACGGAAGGCAAAGAATATCCAAAGAACACCATGCTGACCAACATGCTCGAGATAGTCAGGGACAGAGGCGAGAAAGTGAGCTGGACCGTCGCAGACGTGCAAACCGAGGCATGGGCTGTGATCTGGGCTGGATCAGACACGACCGCCATCGCCCTGAGCAGTATCTTTTACCACCTCCAGAAAAACCCGGAGAAGCTGGAGGTCCTGCTCCAGGAGATCGATGGAGCCTTCGAGGAAGGTCGACTGAGCTATCCCATCCGATTCAGCGATGCAAGAAAGCTGCCATACCTCCACGCTGTCGTGATGGAAAGTATGAGAGTCCATCCCTCCCTCGGCACGGGTCTACCACGAGAAGTCCCGCGTGAAGGCGCCGATATCTGCGGCACATGGGTACCAGGTGGCGTAGAAGTCGCAATGAACTCCTGCTCCGTTCACTTCGATAGACGTGCATTTGGCGCGGATGCGGATCACTGGATACCCGAGCGCTGGCTTCGAGATGGGGAAGAGGTAGCCGCCAAGATGGAGCGGTCTATGCTACAGTTCGGACATGGTCCGCGCATATGTATTGGACGGCATATCACCAATATCGAGATGTACAAGCTGCTGCCGACCATCCTGCGGGACTTCAAGTTCGATCTGCTGGTTGAGAAGTGGAATGTATGGGAAGGATGGTTTCACAATACCAGCAACGTTATGTGTAAGGTCAGCAAGAGAAGGCCAGGTGGGTCGAAACCAGAACTAGTGCTTGAGCATATGAAGTGAAGGTGGCAATGTCTGATACAGAGAATCCTGTGAAGCCTACTCTTGAATAAACTTCACTCAGGGCCTGCTCGATGCTCCTTTGTTTTCCTAGCGAGGGTCAAAGCACTATTCTGATGCTCTAGCTGAGCTGAGTAGTATCAGACTAAGCTGCAGCGTGAGGCATGGCTCAAAGCTACCCAAAGCTACCCAAGCCATAGCACTTGAAGCCCGCTGGCACGAAGCCACTTTTCTGCCCAAGGAGGCCTCATAACTAGTACATGTGTCAGGTTAGTGCAGTTGTGCTCTAAACAACAACTGAACAAGCCAGCTAACGGTGAGGAATTCCTTACCAGTAGCTATCACAGGCGGAACCGATGATCATGCGCAGGTAGCGGCTGTACTCTACGAGAAAATCTCATACAATTCTAAGCTGCTATCTAATATGTGCGCACAAGCTAGAAAAGCACAAGTGAGACACCATCATACATTCTAGAGCCCGCCCTCACCCAAACTCATTTTCCAGCTCCTCGTCGCTCTTCGTACCCACGAAAGCTCTTTTGACGAACG
>Ga0210040_10000189_pt1 | contig 112195 bp, 118 predicted proteins | sample CryGeyCG12114_NA_FD_185462 | JGI IMG/M metagenome (GOLD analysis project Ga0210040, IMG submission 185462) | Groundwater microbial communities from aquifer - Crystal Geyser CG19_WC_8/21/14_NA (SPAdes) (version 2) | ecosystem: Environmental > Aquatic > Deep subsurface > Groundwater | place...
GCCAGTCGTAGCGCGTCGGCCTGGTCGCGGGCGGTGCCCAGCTGGGTGACCACGGAGGTGACGGCCACCCGGTCGTCGAGGGTCTGCTGCAGCTCGGCCTTGGCCAGCGCGGCCCGCCGGGCGTGCGACAGCAGACGACCGATGCACTCCCACTTCTCCTTCCGGCCGCCGAAGAACGGCAGCTCGCGCACGTCGAAGTACTCGAACAGGGCAGCGATCCGGCCTTCTTCCACGATCGGCAGCACGCATCCGCTCTGCGCACCCGCCGACAGTGCCGCGGTCCAGCGCGGGCACGCTGCGTCGTCCGCCGGGGTCAGCAGGACGGCCTGGCGGGTGCGCAGTGCTGCCCCGCCGTACCCGTCCGCGGAAGTCAGCTGCTCCGCCCGGCCACCGGTGGAGGTGGAGATGGCATCCGCCAGCGGTCCGGTCTGGGCGACGAGCCGGAACGCGCCGTCCGCGCCGGGCAGCCACACCGACCCGTAGGACAGCTCCAGCGTCGCGGTGAGCGTGGTGACCATCGTCGCGTAGGCGTCCTGCTCGTCGGTCACGCCTCCGTCCAGGGCCGCCACCACCGCCTCCAGCGCCTCGACGTCGCGGGGCACCTGCGCCGGGGGCAGGGAGGTCGCGGGTGGAACGCGTCGACGCATGGCGGCCTCTCGGGGCGGGACGGGTGCAGGCGCGCACGGAGCCTGACCGGATGATTACGGAACGGGAAGGTGAGCATTTCCGTCATCGGCAGGCCGGCCCGGGATGTTGATCCGAGGCCCTCGCCGTCCCGGCCGCCGACCCGTCCGCTCCAGGTGGCAGGCGTGCCGGCGGCGGGTGCCGGGGCGGCGCAGCCGGGCCGGTCGTGGCGTCGTGGTCGCCCGCGCCGAGGCCGTCGTGCAGCGGAATCCGAATTCGTTCCGGAAAGCCTCAAGCCAGCCGTGGCCGGTGCCGTTGTAAGGCCTAGATCCGAACGGCCCGGTCTCGTAAAGCCGGGTCGCCGGCCGGCCACGGGGCCGGTCACGACCGAGGACAGGAGCGGCCGAGATGGCCTTGCACATGACACCCCAGCGCGGCCCCCGTGGTCGGCACCGCAGCGGCGGCAGGAACGACGGCGTGCCGACCGCCGCGACGGCGCAGCTGCGCAACGCCGGCCGGCCGGCCGAGCAGCCGGTGCTCAGCGCCCTGCCCACCGTGCTGGCCGCCTCGGACTTCCGGCAGACCGCCGCAGGCTCGGTGACGACGCTGGCCGCCGGCGTCCCGACCACCAGCTGGCTGGTCAGCCGGGTCGTCGAGGACACCTTCACCGTGCTGGAGACCAGCGCGGCCCAGGCGCAGGCGTGGATCGGCCAGCCGGTGCCCTTCAGCGACAGCATCTGCTACGACACGCTCCGCGACCGCTCGGACGCGGTGTCCATCGACCTCACCACGACCAGCTCCCCGACGCTGCTGGCCAAGGCGGGCACCTGGCACGCCAAGCACTACCTGGGCGCACCGTTGCGCGACGCCCGGGGCGGGCTCCTCGGCACCGTCTGCGGCTACGACCAGCAGGCGGCCGCGTCGACCATGGACGGCTGGCTGCGCGCCCTCGACGCGCAGGCGGCGTCGCTGAGCCGGGCGCTCGTCGCCGACCTGCAGCGCGCGGCCACCGACCGGGCGACCGACCTCGACGTCGCCCGGCGCAGCACCGACTCCACGACCGGCCTCCCCGACCGCAACGGCTGGGGCCTGCTGCTGGCCCGCGAGGAGGAGCGGGCGGCCCGGCTGGCCGAGCAGGTCGGGGTGGTGCTGGTCGACCTGGGCAGCGTGTTCTCCACCCGCGGCGCCCGCCGGGCCGCGCACGCGGTCCTCGAGGCCGCCGGCGACCGGGCCCAGGTGGCCCGGACCGGCCCGCGCCAGCTCGGCCTGCTCGTGGGCGGCCGGGGCGCCACCGCGGTGGCCGCCGTCGCCGGGGACGCCGGGGCGGTGCTCCGCGCGGCCGGGGTCAGGGCCACCACCGGCTGGGCGATGCGCTCCCGGACCGACGGGATGATCCAGGCCTGGTGGGAGGCCGAGGACGCACTGCTGACCAGCCGCGCCGCGCTCGCCGTCCCGGGTGCCCGGTGACCAGCGCCGTCGCGCCGCTCCCCTCGTGGGGGCCGCGCACCCCGAACGCCGCCGGCAGCGACGACGTCGGCCTCGTCCGGCCGGTGCTGAGCGCCTTCGCCGTCGTGCTGATGGTGGCGCTGTTCGTGGTGGCGCAGCGGGTGCAGGAGCTGGAGGCGACCATCTCGGCAGAGCTGGCCCGCCTCGGCGGCATCTCCGACGCCGTCCGCACCGGCACCTCGGTGCTGTTCACCGTCGACGGGGTGCGGACCGGCTACAGCATCACGCTGGGCTGCACGGTCGCCTTCCTGATCATCCCGTTCACCGGCGCCACCGTGGTGCTGCTGGCCATCCAGCGGGTGCGGGTGCGCACGGCGGTGGCCGCCCTGGCCGCCGCGATCGGCACCATCGTCGCGATCAACCAGCTCCGGCTGCTGACCATCGCCGAGGCGATGAGCGCCTTCGGCGCCGACGAGGGCTACGCCCGCACCCACGTGCTGGTCGGCACCGTGATCAGCACGCTCGGCGTGGTCGCCGCCGGCACCCTCTACCTCGCCGTGCTGCTGCGCGGCAGCGCCCCGGAGGGACGCCACCGTGAATGACGACAACCCGCTGCTGGCGCTGCTGAACACCGGCGCCTTCCTGCTCTGCGTGGGCTTCCTGGTCTACGTGCTGTGCATCGTCCGGCCGTTCCTGCGCCGCCGGGACAGCACGCCCGGCAACCGCGCCGGGCTGGACTTCCACCTCGTCGTCCCCTGCCTCAACGAGGAGGACGTGATCGGTGCCACCGTCACCCACCTGACCACGGACTTCCCCGAGGCCACGGTCTGGGTCGTGGACGACGGATCGACCGACGCGACGCCGGACGTGCTGGCCGGCCTGGCCGAGCGCCACGCCAACCTGCGGGTGGTCACCCGCCGGGCTCCGGAGGCGCGGCAGGGCAAGGGCGCCGCGCTCAACGCCGCCTGGCGGGCGATCGCCGCGTCGCTGCCGGCCGACGCCGACCGGGACTCCGTCATCGTCGGCGTGGTCGACGCCGACGCCCGGCTGGAGCGGATCTGCCCCGACGTGATCAGCGGGCCGGCCTACTTCGGCGCCCGCTCGGTGGTCGCCGTCCAGGTGCAGGTGCGCATCACCCAGGACGTCGACGCGATGGTGAGCACCGACCTCGGCCGGCTGGCGAGCACGAGCGGGGGGCGGCGGCACCGGGACTCCCTGCTGGTGCAGCTGCAGGACATGGAGTTCACCGGCTCGATCGCGGCCATGCAGACCCTGCGCCAGCGCACCGGCAGCGTGGCCATGGGCGGCAACGGCCAGTTCACCCGGCTGTCCGGGCTGGACGGCATCGCCCGCCGGTACGGCACCCCGTGGCACGGCGCCCTGCTGGAGGACTTCGAGCTGGGCCTGCACGTGCTGCTCACCGGTGGTCGCACCGAGTACTGCGACGACACCTTCGTCGCCCAGCTCGGGCTGACCCGGCTGCGTCCGCTGATCCGGCAGCGCAGCCGCTGGGCGCAGGGCGGCATCCAGTGCTCGCGCTACCTGTGGCGGGTGCTCTGCTCGCCGCAGGTGCCGCTGGCCGGCGCGCTGGAGATCGCCTACTACCTGTACGTCCCCTGGTCGCAGATGCTCGGCAGCATCGTCTTCCCCGCGGCGATCGCCGTGGACGTGTACTACGCGTTCGCCACCGGTGCGGGCCCGGCGGACTGGTGGGCGAACGGCGCCTGGGGCATCGCCCCGCTGGCCCTGCTGTTCGGGGTGCTCCCGCAGTTCATCTGGGGCCCCATCTACCGGGCCCGCACCGGCGGCACCATCAGCCGCCGCCGGGCGATCTGGCTCGGCCTGGCCAACCTCGGCTACGGCTACCTGCTGCAGATCGCGGTCTGGTGGGCGCTGTGCCGCACCCTGCGCCGCCGCAACGACTGGAAGAAGACCGCCCGCACCGACCGGGCCGTCGTCCCCGCTCCCCTTCCCCTCCCTCCGGAGCCGGCGTCCGCCGGGTCCCCCGTCCTGACCGGAGCCCCGCGATGACCCTGACGACGACGCTGCGGCGTCCCGGCCTGGTGGTGGCCGCGGCCGCCACCGCCCTGGTGCTGCTGCCGGCCGGCACCGCGCTGGCCGACACCGCCACCGCCACCGCCAACGCCGCCTGGGTGACCGCCCTCGGGACCACGGTGGCCACCAGGACCGAGGCGGTGGAGAACAACGGCACCCAGGACACCGTCACCAGCAGCAGCACGCCGACCCTGGGCAGCCAGCCGCTGATCACCGCCGGCACGCTGGTGCAGACCGCCTCGGCCTTCGCCGACGGCAGCTCCGCCGCCTGTGCGGGGCTGGTCGGCTCCGGCGGTCGGGTCACCATCAGCCCCGACGGCCGCTGCGCGGTCACGCCGGGCAGCGGTGGCGTGCAGCTCAAGCTGACCGCCGCGGCGGTGATCAAGGCCGACGCGATCACCGCTAGCTGCTCCGCCCGGTCCGACGGCACGGTCACCGGTGCGGCGACGTCGGCCAACGCCGGGGTCCACGTGCTCGGGGCCAAGGTCCTGACCCTGACCGCGGATGCCGCACCGAGCACCGGCGTGAACGTCTCGGCGCTCGGGCTCCCCGTCGCGAAGCTGGTCCTGAACGAGCAGACCATCGATGCCGCCGCCGGCAAGATCACCGTCGGCGCGCTGGACACCGCCCTGGTCGGGTCGGCGGTCACCAGCATGATCGGCACGGTCACCTGCGGTGGGAACACGAAGGTCTACCCGACCCCGGCGGTGCCGCTGCACGCCGCCTCCCTCGGCGCCGCCCTCGCCGTCGTCGCCGGCTGGGCCGTGCTGGCCCGCCGCGTCGTCCGCCGCCGCGGCCTCTCGCTCCCCTCGGTCGGTGCCCGGTGACCGGGCGGATCGCCGTCGTCCTGGGCACCCGCCCGGAGATCATCAAGCTGGCGCCGGTGGTGCACGCGCTGGGGGAGGACGCCGAGATGGTGTTCACCGCCCAGCACTACGACCCGGAGCTCTCCGACGTCTTCTTCCGCAACGCCGACCTGCCCGCACCGTCGATGCCGCTCACCGGTGTGGGCGGCCGCGACCGGGCCGACCAGGTGGGCGTCATGCTCACCGGGCTGGTCGAGCACTTCCGCGCCACCCGGCCCGCCGCGGTCGTCGTCCAGGGCGACACCAACTCGGCCAACGCCGGCGCCCAGGCCGCGCACTACCTGGGCATCCCGGTCGTGCACGTCGAGGCCGGGCTGCGCTCGCACGACCGGGCCATGCCGGAGGAGATCAACCGCCTGGTCATCGGTGCGGTCGCCGACGTGCACTGCTGCGCGACCCCCGGCAACGCCGAGGCGCTGCTGCGCGGCGGCACCCCCGCCGACGCCGTCCACGTCACCGGCAACCCGATCGTGGAGGCCACCAGGCGGGCGCTGCCCGACGCGCGGCAGCAGGCCGCGGTGCTGTCGGACTTCCGGGTCACCGCCGGGGAGTACGTGCTGGCCACCGTGCACCGACCGGAGAACACCGACTCGCCCGGGCAGCTGCGCGACCTGCTGCACTCCCTGGGCGAGCTGAGCCGGCCGGTGCTGCTCCCGCTGCACCCGCGCACCCGGGCCCGGCTGGAGACCTTCGGCATCGCGCCGCCGCCGAACGTGCGGCTGTGCCTGCCGGTCGACCACCCGACCTTCCTGGCCCTGGCGCTGGGCGCGGTGCTGGTGGTGTCGGACTCCGGCGGCGTGCAGGAGGAGGTCACGGTGCTGGGCAAGCCGCTGGTCGTGGTGCGCGGCAGCACCGAGCGCCCGGAGAGCATCGAGGCCGGGTTCGCCCTGCTCACCCAGCCGGCCGGGGTGGCCGGGGCGGCCGCGCAGCTGCTGGCACCGGGCCGGGGTGCGCAGCTCGCGCGGACGCCGTGCCCCTTCGGGGACGGGACGGCGGGCGAGCGGATCGCCGCGCTCACCCGGGCCGCGGCGGGGCTGGACCGGCAGCCCCAGCCCACCCGCTGAACGACGGCAGGACCCGCGCTCCTGGGAGGGTGCGGAGGTCCACGGCGGCCGTCCCCCCGACCGTGGACGGGGGTTTGTCGTGGCTGCCGGTCGCAGCCTGCCGGTGCAGGCCGGAGGGCGGGGTGGGAGCTCAGGTGGGTCATCGTCGCGTCCGTTCCGGTCGCCGGCGGGCCGGGTCAGCTGGTGATGGCCGGGGCGGTGGCCTCGGTGATCCCGTGGGCGGCGAAGACGGCCAGGGCGCGCTCGACGGCCTGGGAGTCCTCGTTGGCGTCGATGGAGACGACCTTCAGCCAGCGCAACCCGATGACGTGGACGCCGTGGTTGGCGTAGGTCGACCGGTCGGGCATGTCCTGGGTGGCGTCCCAGCGCATGACCACGGTGGTGTCGTGGGGCAGCCCGGTGACCCAGACGTCGGTGACGGTCAGGTGCAGGGTGGGGTTGAGCCGGCCGAGGCGGCCGAACCAGGCCCGCAGGTGCTCCACGTCGTGGCGCTGGCCACCGAGGGCGTGGTCGCCGCCGAAGCGGTGGTGGACGGTGGGGGAGCAGCTGGCGAGCAGCGGCTCGTAGTCGTGGTCGTTGACCCGCTCGAAGTTGCGGCGGGCGATGCGCTTGACGATGGCGTGGTACATGGCAGCTCCTCGTCGCTCGGTGCTTGACAGTGTCAAGCTGGCGAGGACGAGCATGCCCGCCCGCGATTGACACTGTCAAGCCGATCGCCGCAGACTGGGTCCATGGTCGAGGGGAACGCTGGTGCGCCGCCGGTCGCGAACGCGCGTCGCGCCCTGCTGGCGGCCGCGGTCGACGAACTCGCCGAGCACGGGCACGCCGGCATCAGCCTGCGCGCGGTCGCCCGTCGCGCCGGGCTCTCCCACGCCGCGCCGAAGCACCACTTCGACGACCGGGCGGGGCTGCTCACCGCGGTGGCCACCCAGGGCTTCCTCGACCTGGCCACGGGGTTGCGGGCCGTCGATGGAGGTGGTCCCGAGGAGCACCTGGCCGCACTCGGGCAGGCCTACATCGACTTCGGCCTCACCCACCCGGCCCTGTTCGACCTGATGTTCCGCTCGGTGGAGCTGAACCCGGACGACGCCGCGCTGCAGGAGGCCCAGCGCGCGGCGATCGGCGTCCTGGCCGCGGCCGCAGGCGGGATGGGCGGCGCGGAGCGCGTTCCGCCGGCGACGCTGACCGTCATGGCCTGGGCCCTGGTGCACGGCCTGGTCGTCCTGGCGCGCGACGGTGCGCTCCGCGGTCAGGTGCCCCGCGAGGACCCCGCCGCCACCGCCGCCCTCGCCCACACCATCGCGGCCACCTTCAGCCGGCTGGCCGCCCGCTGATCCCGCCAGGCCGGGCCCCCGGCTGGCGGTGCCGGGTCGGCCTCTCCGGCCGTGTCGCCGACCGAGCGGCCGTGCCGGTCCACGCGGTCGGCGACGAGCGAGGTGGCCGGCCGGTGCCGGTCGCTGCGCCGACGGGCGGTCGTGGCCCCGTCCGTCGGCGCCGACGCGGTTGCCGTCGACCGTCTCCGACCATCGGCGGTCGCGCGCCGGCGTACGGCCGCGCCTGTCCGGTGGTGGGTGCCGGCCCGGGGTCACCCGGCCGCCGGCTCCTTGCTGCCCAGGTGGGTGTGGCCGAAGCCGTGGTCGTACGTGACGCCGTAGCCCAGCGCGCGGTCCAGGCCCAGGTGCACCAGGCCGACGGCGCCGGCGACGGTGAGCGCGGTGACGTGCCAGCCCAGGCCCGCGGCCAGCAGGGCCACCGGCAGGGGTGCGGTGTGCGCCAGGTTGTAGGTCCACGCACCGCCCCGGTCGCCGGCGAGGTAGCCGAGCACGGCGACGTCCGGCACCAGGAAGAGCGCCGGGACCAGCCACCAGGGCGCTCCGGTGGTGGCGTGGGCGACGAGGCCGGCTGCGGCGACGGCGAGCCCTTCGGCCTGCAGCCAGGTCCGGGGACGGCCGGTGACCACGCCCGGTCCCGTGCCGGTCGTCGGCACCGCGTGCGCGGGGGCGACGGCGGGGTCCGGGGTGCTCCGGGTGCCGGGCAGGGCTCTGGTCACGACGGTGCTCCGGTGGTCTGCGGGCGGGGGTGGCGCCGTGCGGTCGGCAGGGACGCGTCGCGACCCCCGTCCGTCGGCTGCTCTGCCGGCCGGGCGCGCAGGCCGAGATCGACGAGGTCGACGAGCCACTCGAAGCTCTCGTCGGTGCCGGTCGACCACTGGAAGCCGCCGCCGGCCTCGATGGTGGCGAAACCGTGGAAGATGCTGCGCAGCGCGCGCAGGGCGTGGGTCGTGTCGGCCGGGGCCAGGTCGTAGCCGCGGAGCACGGCGGCGAAGGGCTCGAGCCCCCGCGCCGCAGCGAGGGCGACCGGGTCGTCGGGGCCGGTGAGGTCCAGGCCGATGGTGGCGGCGTACCGGCCGGGGTGGGCCAGGACGAAGCCGCGCAGCGCACGGGCCGCGGCCCGCAGGGCGTCGCGTCCGGCGCGGCCCTGGATGGCCGCGCCGATCGCGTCGGCGGCCTCGTCCAGGCCGAGGGCGGCGATGCGCCGGTTGAGGTCCTCCTGGCCGGCGACGTGCTTGTAGAGCGAGGGGGTGCGCACGCCGAGCCGTTCGGCCAGCCGGCCCATGGTGAGGGCGGCGAAGCCGATCTCGTCGGCGAGGTCGGCGCCGGCCGCGACGACCGCGGCCGTGCCCAGCCCGGCCCTAGGCACGGGCGCCGGCCAGGAAGGTCAGCACCGCGGTCGACACCTGGGCGGGGAACTGGACGTGCGGGTAGTGCCCGGCACCCTCGACCACCACCAGGCGGCCCAGGCCGGTGGGCAGGTCGGCGACGATGGCCTCGCCCTCGGCCCGCGGTGCGACCCAGTCGCAGTCGGCGCTGCCCTGCACGACCAGGACCGGGCAGCGGACGTTGCCCAGCTGCTCGCCGGCGTCGACGGGCGGGGTCTTGCCCATCGCCTGCAGCGCCTCCATCCGGCCCGGCTCGGCGAGCATCGCGGTGATCCGGCCCAGCCGGGCGTCCCAGTCGGCCGGCTTGGCGCCGGGGTGGGCCACGTCGAGGTACTTCGCCCACTGACCGGCGCTGCCGAGCAGGGTGGTGCCGAGCAGGTGGCGCATGCCGCGGCGGTAGGAGGCCACCCGCAGGTCGCCGAGGCTCATCGACTGCTTGCGGGTGAACGGCGCCAGCTCGACCACCGCGGTGACCAGCTCCGGGGCCGTCGCCGCGGCGATGGTGACCGCTCCGCCGGCGATGGAGTGACCGACCAGCACCGCCGGGCCGCCGAGGTGGCGCACCAGGGCGAGGAGGTCGCCGGCGATGTCGGTGCGCGAGTACGACGTCCACCCGGCGCTGGACTCGCCGCAGCCGCGCAGGTCGACCGCGGCGACGCGGTAGCCGGCCTCGACCAGGGCGGGGGTCAGGGCGCGGTAGGCCGCCCGGCTGTCACCCATGCCGTGGGCGAGCACCACGAGCTGGCCGGTCGTGCCGGTCACCTCGTAGGCGAGCGAACCGCCGTCGACGGTCAGGAACTCGGTCATGTCTGCCTCCTGGCATCCGTTGCCGCAGTGGCTTACTGCGTTAGCCAAAAGCTACCACCATTAGCCGCACTGTCAACGGGTGGCTGGTGGGCCGGTGCACCCACGGGTGGCTGCTGCTGTCCGGGCTGCTCGACGCCGGTAGCGGCAGCCGGGTGGCCCGCGGCGTCCACCGGCGCGGTGACGCGATCGCCGGCCGTGACCTCGCCCGGCTGCGGGACGACGGCGCGATCGGCTGGCTGACCGGGCGGGTGGTCGGCGCCGGGGGCACCGTGCTGCGGCTGGGCGACGGCCGCACGGTCGAGGTGTCGTGGTGCACGGGGTCGCTGCCGGGGACCGGCTGGGTCGACGTGCCGGGCGCGCTGGACGGCGCCGGGTTGCCGCTGCACGACCGGGGCGCCTCCCCGGTGCCGGGGCTGCACCGGACGGGGCTGCCGTGGCAGACCCGGGTCGGCAGCTCGATCATCGACGGCGTGGACCGGGACGCCCGCCGCGCCGCCCGCCGCGTCCGCCGCGGGCTGCTGACCCGTCAGCCGACGGTGGTGGTCGAGCCGTCGGCCCAGACGACCAGCCCGGTGCGCCCGGGGCGGGTGGACAGCCACGCGGCGGCGTCGGGGCCGTGCGCGTAGGCGGCGGTGGCGTCGACGTCGGCCCGGCCGAGGTCGTCGGCGATCACGGTGACCGAGGCGACGCCGGACGGCGGGCGGCCGGTGCGGGCGTCGACCAGGTGTTCCCCGCGGTGCGCGGTACCCGAGGTGGCGACCGCACCGTCGGTCACCGGGACGACGGCCAGCACCCGCCGGGGGTCGTGCGGGTCCTCGATGCCGATGCGCCACGGCGGGGCGGCCGGGTCGGCGGTGGTGCAGACCATGTCCCCGCCGGCGGACAGGCAGGTGCCGGAGCCGGCGAGGGCGGCCAGGTGCCGGGCGGCGCGCTGCACCGCCCAGCCCTTCACCACCCCGTCGGCGTCCAGCCGGAGGATGCCGTCCGGGCCAGGGCGGTGCACCCGGAAGGCGCCGCCGGACTCCTCCTCGGCCCGCGCCCCGAGCGCCAGCACCTCGGCGACCTCCGGCGGGCAGTCGGCCAGGGCCAGCTCGCCGCGGCCCAGCCGGGAGACGACCGAGTCGGCCCGGTACCGGCTGAAGACCCGGTCGACCTCGCGCAGCTCGGCGACCACCGCGGCCCAGGCCGCGTCCACCGCGGGGAGGCCGGCCGGGCCGCGGACGGCGAGGCTGACCGGCATCCCCATCAGCTGCTCGACCCGGCGCACGGTGGCGGTCACGAGAGCCCGGCCTGGTCCAGCGCGCTCTGCAGCGACTCGAGGTAGCCCTCGCTGGTGACGGTGGCGCCGGAGACCATGTCGACGTCGGCCGACTGCGCGTCCAGCGTCTCCTGCACCAGCACCGGGAGGGCGCGGGCGTTGATCTGCTGGTCCTTGCGGTTCTCGGTCGGGTACTCGACCACCTGGACGTCGGTGATCGTCCCGTTCGCGACGGTGAGCTCGACCTGCACCGGGCCCCAGCGGGTGGCGGCCGGGTCGCCGGTGACGGTGCTGCTGCCCGATGCGGACGACGACCCGGACGACGAACCGGTGCCGGTCCCGTCCGGGGTGCTGGTGCCGCCGTCGACGGAGGTGACGGCGGAGGACTCCGCGCTGGCCGAGGACGACGAGGTGGAGGTGTGGTAGCCGAACAGCAGGACGACCACGGTCAGGGTGCTCATCAACCAGAGGACGATCTTCTTCACCGGGTCACCATCCGAAGCTCTCGAGGTGCAGACGGTCGGCGGGGACGCCGGCCGCCAGGACGGTCCGCCGGACGTCGTCCGCCCAGGCCTGCGGGCCGCAGACGTAGACGTCGCGCTCGGCGATGTCGGGCACCCACCAGGTGAGCGCGGTCAGGTCGTCGGCGGCGCGCACGCCGTCCCCGAGCCAGGAGCCCTCCGCCCGGCGGTGGCCGGGCAGCCACAGCAGCCGCAGGCCGCGGTGGCGGGCCAGCCCGTCGAACTCGGCGGCGAACAGCGGCGGTCTCGCGGAGCGGTAGAGCAGCACGGCCTCACCCGGGGCGTAGGCCAGCCCCTCGGCCAGGGCGCGCAGCGGGGCGACCCCGACGCCGGCACCGATCAGGGCGACCCCGGGCCGGGTGCGGCTGCGCGGGGAGAGCCGGCCGAACGGGCCCTCCACCAGCACCCGGGTGCCCGGCCGCAGGTGCGCGAGCCGCGCGCCCCCGTCCCCGGCGACCTGCACGGTGATCCGCAGGCTGCGGCCGTCGGGTGCCGCGGACAGCGACCAGGGGTGCGCCCGGGTCCAGCCCGGCCCGTCCAGGAAGCGCCAGAGCAGGAACTGCCCGGGCTCGGCCGGGAAGCGGTCCAGCGCCCGGCCGGTGACGTGCACCGACACGACGCCGGGCGCCTCGGGGACGACGGTGGCCACCCGCAGCCGGTGCCGGCCGTTGCGCAGCACCGGCACCCCGAGGCGGAAGACGAGGACGGCGCCGGCCGCGGCGGCCCACAGCGCCCACCAGAACACGGTGCGCCCGGTCGAGGCGAGGAACTCCTGCCCGGTCCACAGCTGGTGCGGCAGCGCGAGCCCGACGCCCAGGTAGGCGTAGAGGTGCAGCAGGTGCCAGGACTCGTAGCGCAGCCGGCGCCGGGCGGCCTTGATGCTGGTGGCCACCACCATGACCAGGCAGGCGGTGCCCGCGGCGGCCAGCAGCATGCCGGGGTAGTCGACCGTGAGGTCCCACAGCTCGCCCGGCGTTGCGAGCAGCCGGCCGGCGGCGTAGCCCCAGGTGATCAGGCCGATGTGGGCGACCATCCCGGTGAACGAGGTGAAGCCGACCAGCCGGTGCAGCCGGGCCAGCCGGTCCTGGCCGAACGCGCCCTCCAGCACCGGCACGCGCGCCATCAGCAGCACCTGCACCAGCAGCAGCACCGAGGCCAGCAGCCCGGTCAGCCGGCCCAGCGAGGTCAGCCCGGACTCCCAGCCGGCCAGGTCCTGGACCCCGCCGCCGGTGGCCCACCAGTACGTGACCAGCAGCAGCGCCAGCCAGAGCGCGGCCAGCGCACCCAGCCGGACGGCGGCGTCCCGGCGGGCCCGGCTGCGCGGACCGCGCGGTGCCGCGGCCGGGGACGGCGGTGCGGCCGGTGCGGCCGGTGCGGTCAGAACGGTCACGGCGGGCCCCCTCGGCTCTGCGCACCGGTTCCCGGCGGCGCTGGGGACGACGGTGCCGGGTCCCGCTGAGCACATCCCGCACGCCGGCTGTGCGTTCGCTGAGGTCAGGCGCGCAGCGACACCGTCTCGCCGCGGCCGACGACCCGGATCTCGCCGGGGGCCCGCCGCGCGGCGACCTCGGCGACGAAGTCCCCGATCGGGCTCGTGAACAGGCCGTAGTCGTCGTAGTGCACGGGCACGGTGACCGGGGGCGTGAGCAGCTCGACCAGGTCGGTGCCCTGCCGGGCGTCCATGGTGACGGTGATGCCGGCGATCTTCGTGCCGCCCAGGTGCGGGACGAGCGCGTCCAGCGGGCCGCAGCGCTGCAGCACCTCGCCGAGCACCGGGCGGAAGAGGCTGTCGCCGGTGACGTAGCCGCGCCAGGTCACCGCCCCGCCGCGCACCAGCTCCAGCACGCTGCCCATCACCTGCGGCAGCAGCCGGGCCAGCGGGCCGGGACCGTGCACGCCGGGCACGCTGGTGACCCGCAGGACGGCGTCCCCGCGGGTGAGCTCGTGGGTCTGCCACGGGCGCAGGTCGGCGGTGCCGGTGAACCCGCGCTTGGTGAGGCAGCCGGCCGCTTCGGGGGTGGTGATCACGGGCGTGGCCTTGGGCAGCGACCGGGTGGCGACCCGGTCCCAGTGGTCGCCGTGCATGTGGCTGAGCAGCACGGCGTCCAGCGCGGGCAGCTGGGCGGGCAGGAGTGCGGGCTGGGTGAGCCGCCGGCTGCGCAGGCCGTAGCCCAGGTGCGCCCACTGGCCGCGGTGCAGGAAGTTCGGGTCGGTCAGCAGCGTGAACGGGCCCAGGCGCAGCAGCGTCGTGGCGGTGCCACCGAAGGTCAGCGTGACGTCGTCGTGCTGCGCAGCGGTCATGCCCGGGCCGCTACCCGCCCGGCGGGGACGGCCAACGTGGGGGCGCGGGGAACATCCGCAGCGTTCCGGGCACTGACAACCTGCGTGCCGATGAGGACCTCGTGGAGCTGACCGCCCAGCTGGTGGCCCTGGTCATCGCCGTCGGCGTGGTCGCCGTCCTGAGCGACCGGTTCGGCTGGCCGACCCCGCTGGTGCTCGTGGTCGTGGGCGCCGCGGCCTCGTTCGTGCCGCACGTGCCCGACGTCCAGCTCGACCCGGACGTCGTCCTGTTCGCGGTGCTGCCGCCGCTGCTGTACGCGACCACGTCGCGGACCTCGTTGTTCGACTTCAGGCACGACAAGCCGAGCATCATCGGGATGAGCGTGGTGCTCGTGGTCGTCACCACGCTGTTCGTCGGTTGGGTGACCTGGCTGCTGCTGCCCGGCGTGGCCCTCGCGCCCGCGCTGGCGCTGGGGGCGGTGGTCGCGCCGCCGGATGCGATCGCGGCGTCGGCGGTGGGTCGCCGGCTCGGGCTGCCCCGGCGGGTGGCCACGCTGCTGGAGCACGAGAGCCTGGTCAACGACGCCGCCGCGCTGATCGCGCTGAGCGTCGCGGTCTCGGCGCTGACGGAGTCGCCCTCGGCCCCCGAGGTCGCCGGCGAGTTCGTCTGGGCCGTCGTCGGCGCGGTGCTGGTCGGCGGCGTGGTCGCCGCCGTCCTCGCGGTGACGCGGGCCCGGCTGCGCGACCCGGTGCTGGACACCCTGGTCTCCTTCGTCGCCCCCTACCTGGCGTTCCTGGCCGCGGAGGAGGTGCACGCCTCCGGTGTCCTGGCCACCGTCGTCACCGGGCTGGCGCTGGCGCACTGGTCGCCGAAGATCCAGACGGCGGCGGCCCGGGTCACCGAGGCGATCACCTGGCGGACGGTCGCGTTCGTGCTGGAGAACGGCGTCTTCCTGCTGATCGGGCTGCAGCTGCCCGGCCTGCTCTCCGGCGCCGCCGACAGCGGGCTGGGGGCGGGGCGGATCGTCGCGGTCTGCGCCGGGGTGCTGGTGGCGACGATCGTCGTCCGGTTCGCGTTCGTGTTCGGCGTCGCCGGGATCCTGGCCGTCGGGACGCCGTGGATGCGGCGCGAGGCGTGGAGCCCCGCCGTCGCCGGGCTGGTGTCCTGGGCGGGCATGCGCGGGGTGGTCACCCTGGCCGCCGCGCAGGTGCTGCCCGAGGACGTGCCCGACCGCGAGGTGCTGCTGCTCGCCGCGTTCACCGTCGTCGTCGGCAGCCTGCTGGTGCAGGGCTCGACGCTGCCGTGGCTGGTGCGCAAGGTCGGACTGCCGCCGCCGGACCCGGCCGAGGACGCGCTGCGGGCCGCCGAGCTCAGCGACGCCGCCAACGCCGCAGGGCTCCGGCGGCTGGAGGAGCTGACCACCGGCGCGGAGCCGGACGGCGTCGTCCACCGGCTGCGCGACCGGTCCATCGCCCGCTCGCACGCCAGCTGGGAGCGGCTCGGCCGGCCGCTGGCCGACCAGGAGACGCCCTCGAGCGTCTACGCCCGGCTGCGGATGCAGATGCTCGACGCCGAGCGGGACGTCGTCGTCGCCGCCCGGGACGCCGGGTCGGCGCCCGGCGACGTGCTGGAGGCGGCGCTGGCCCAGATCGACGTCGAGGAGTCGCTGCTGGACCGGCACGAGGAGCTGGAGTCCACCGAGCGGGACCGGGCGCTGGTGCCGCGGCCGCGCGAGGCGCGGTGCGCGCACCTGCGGCTGGCACCGGTGGGGGAGGCCGATCCGGCCTCGGCCTGCGAGGACTGCGTCCGGGAGGGGACGACGTGGGTGCACCTGCGCCGCTGCTTGACCTGCGGCCACGTCGGCTGCTGCGACTCCTCACCGCGCGCGCACTCCCGCGCGCACTTCGGCGCCGTCGGGCACCCGGTGGTCGTCAGCGCCGAGCCCGACGAGGCCTGGCGCTGGTGCTGGGTGGACAGCGAGCTGGGCTGAGCGGTCAGCTGCGCCGCGCGGCGGGTGGTAGACACAGGGCGTGGCTGGAAAACGCTCCGTCGACGAGTCCTTCCTCGCGCTCCCGTTGTCCGCCCTCGCCGACGCGGCGCTGACCCGCGCGGTCGACCTGGGCTGCGAGCACGCCGACCTGCGGGTCGAGCGGATCCGCACCCAGACCGTGCGGCTGCGCGACGCCCGGCTGGAGGCGCTGGCCGACGGTGAGGACCTCGGCCTCGCCGTCCGGGTCGTGCACGAGGGCACCTGGGGCTTCGCCGCCGGCGTCGTCCTCACCGCGGCCGAGGCCGTGCGGCTGGCCGAGGAGGCGATCGCGGTCGCGCAGGTGTCGGCGGCGATGAACACCGACCGGGTGGAGCTGGCGCCCGAGCCGGTGCACGCCGACGGGGAGTGGGTCTCGGCCTACGAGGTCGACCCCTTCGCCGTCCCGGACGCGGAGAAGACCGCGCTGCTGACCGAGCTGTCGGAGCAGCTGCTGGCCGCCGACGGCGTCGAGCACGTCAGCACCAGCGTGATGCAGGTCAAGGAGCAGAAGTTCTACGCCGACACCGCGGGCACCCGCACCCGGCAGCAGCGGGTGCGGGTGCACCCGGAGTTCACCGCGTCCACCGTCGACCGGGCCACCGGCACCTTCGAGTCGATGCGCACGCTGGCCCCGCCGGTCGGCCGCGGCTGGGAGTTCCTCACCGGCGAGGGCTGGGACTGGCGCGGTGAGCTCGCGCAGCTCCCCGAGCTGCTGCGGGAGAAGGTCAAGGCCCCCTCGGTCGAGGCGGGCCGCTACGACGTCGTCGTCGACCCCTCCAACCTGTGGCTGACCATCCACGAGTCCATCGGGCACGCCACCGAGCTGGACCGGGCGCTGGGCTACGAGGCCGCCTACGCCGGCACCTCGTTCGCCACCGTCGACAAGCTGGGTTCGCTGCAGTACGGCTCGCCGCTGATGAACGTCACCGGCGACCGCACCGCCGAGCACGGCCTGTCCACGGTCGGCTGGGACGACGAGGGCGTCGCCGGCCAGCAGTGGGACCTCATCTCCGACGGGGTGCTGGTCGGCTACCAGGTCGACCGCAACATGGCCCGGCTGCGCGGCATGGACCGGTCCAACGGCTGCTCCTTCGCCGACTCCGCCGCCCACGTGCCGGTGCAGCGGATGGCCAACGTGTCCCTGCAGCCCGCCCCCGACGGCCCCTCGACCGAGGAGCTCATCGGCGGGGTCGAGCGCGGGATCTACGTGGTCGGGGACAACAGCTGGTCGATCGACATGCAGCGGTACAACTTCCAGTTCACCGCCCAGCGGTTCTACAAGATCGAGGGCGGGCAGCTCGCCGGCCAGCTCCGCGACGTGGCCTACCAGGCGACGACCACCGACTTCTGGGGCTCGATGACCGCTGTCGGCGGCCCGCAGACCTACGTGCTCGGCGGGGCGTTCAACTGCGGCAAGGCCCAGCCCGGCCAGGTCGCGCCGGTCAGCCACGGCTGCCCGAGCGCCTTGTTCGAGAACACGACCATCCTCAACACGAAGCAGGAGGGTGGCCGATGAGCGCCATGTCCCCGCAGGAGATCGTCGAGCAGGCGCTGGCGGCGTCCACCGCCGACGGTCAGGTCGTCTACGTCACCGACAGCTCCGAGGCCAACCTCCGCTGGGCGAGCAACAGCCTGACGACCAACGGCGCGATGCGCTCGCGGCAGGTCGTGGTAGTCTCCTTCGTCGACGGCGGCTCCGGCACGGCGGTCGGCACGGTCGCCCGCACCGGGACGCCGGACGTCGCCGAGCTGGTGCGGGCCAGCGAGCAGGCCGCCCGGGACGCCGGCCCCGCCGAGGACGCGATGCCGCTGCTGACCGAGGCCCCGCCCGGCGCCGGTGACTGGGACGCCCCGGCCGCGACCACCTCGATCGACGTCTTCCGCGACTTCGCACCGGCGCTGGGCGAGGCGTTCGGCGAGGCGCGCAGCCGCGACCAGCTGCTGTTCGGCTTCGCGGAGCACCAGATGGCCACCACCTGGCTGGGCACCTCGACCGGGCTGCGGCTGCGGCACGACCAGCCCACCGGCCGGGTCGAGCTGAACGGCAAGAGCACCGACTTCGGCCGCTCGGTGTGGGCCGGCGTGGGCACCCGCGACTTCACCGACGTCTCGGTGGCCGACCTCGCCGCCGACGTCGCGCAGAAGATGGCCTGGTCGGCCCGGCGCGTCGAGCTGCCGGCCGGCCGCTACGAGACGCTGCTACCGCCCTCGACGGTCAGCGACCTGATGATCGTGGCCTACTGGGCGATGGAGGCCCGGGACGCCGACGAGGGCCGCAGCGTCTACGCCAGGGCCGGCGGCGGCAACCGGATCGGCGAGCGGCTGGCCACGCTGCCGCTGACCCTGCGCAGCGACCCGCACGCCCCCGGGCTGGAGACCTCGCCGTTCCAGGTGGTCGGGGGCTCCTCGGGCAGTGCGTCGGTGTTCGACAACGGCATGGCCACCCCCGCGGTCGACTGGATCTCCGACGGCGTGCTGACCAACCTGGTGCGGCCGCGGGCCTGGGCGCAGCAGCAGGGCGCCCCGGCCACGGCCGCGCTGGACAACCTCGTCCTCGAGGACCCGACCGCCACCGCCTCGACCGCGGAGATGGTCGCCCGCACCGAGCGCGGGCTGCTGCTGACCACGCTCTGGTACATCCGCGAGGTCGACCCGCAGACCCTGCTGGTCACCGGGCTCACCCGCGACGGCGTCTTCCTGGTGGAGAACGGCGAGGTCACCGGGGCGGTGAACAACTTCCGGTTCAACGAGTCGCCGGTCGACCTGCTCGGCCGGGCTACCGAGGCCAGCCGCAGCGAGCGGACCCTGCCCCGGGAGTGGAACGACTGGTTCACCCGCGCGGCCATGCCGATGCTGCGGGTCCCGGACTTTAACATGAGCTCGGTCAGCCCCGCCAGCTGACCCTGCCCTCGGGGGCGAAAGTGGCCACTTTCGCCCCCGAGTGGGGTCAGTCGGCGGGGTGGACCTCGGTGGGGTCCGGCGTTCGGAACGGGGTGTCGGTCTCCCGGTCGGCGACAGGTGACTCCGCGCCGGTCTCCTCCGGGCGGTCGGGCTCCTCGCCGCCCACCCCGAAGCCGTCGGCGGGCGGCGGGGCGCCGTTGCCGGCGTCCGCGGCGGGGATGCCGTCGTCGGTGCTGGGCTGGACCGGGTCGAACGGTGCGCTCATGGACATGCGCGGGGCCTACCCCGGCCGGCCGCGGCTCTCACCTGCGGTCGGCCGGGACGACGGTCAGGCTCCGGAGGCCGCGGTGCTCTCGCCCACGGTGACCTGCTCGTCGGCGGTGGTCGGTGCCGCGGCGACCGCACGCGAGCGCCGGGCCACCATCGCCACGGAGGCGGTGCCGAGCGCGGTGAGGGCAGCGGTGGCCATCCACGGCCGGTTGAGCCGGTCGCCCAGCACGCGGTCCAGCGACCAGGCGCCCGGCCCGCCGATGGCCAGCGCGGCACCGGCCAGGCCGAGGACGCCGGTGTACTCGAAGCCGCCCTCGGTGGCGAAGAACCCGGCCGGGCGGTGCACGGAGCCCGCGGCCAGCATCGTCGAGGCGGCTGCGGCACCACCGACCGGCGTCGCCAGGCCCAGCGCCAGCAGCATCCCGCCACCGGCCTCGCCGAGCCCGGCCAGCACCGCGCTGGCCTTGGCGGGCTGGTAGCCCATGGCGTCCATGGCGCCGGCGGTGGCCTCGATGCCGTGGCCGCCGAACCAGCCGAAGAGCTTCTGGGTGCCGTGTGCGACGAGCGTGCCGCCGACGCCGATCCGGAGGGCGAGCAGTCCGAGGTCCTGGCGTGTGCTGGTGGTCATGGGGTCTCCCTGAGCTGGTCCGTGGTGCGGGGGCGCCGGCGACCCGCGGCGGTGGGGGCCGGCCGGCGCACTGCCCGGTGCCCCGACCGTAGGACGCGATTGAGAGGTCAACCATCGCAGGCCGCGGCGTCGGACGGCCCGCGGGCGTCTGGGCTGCGCGGACGCCGGGACGCCGTGACCGAACGCACGCCCCCGGTGCACCGAGGTTGGTGAGGCGCTGGTGCGCCGCCGTGGGCCCGGTCAACCTCGGGGCGGGCCGTGGCCGGCGCATCGCAGGTGGGATCGACCACCGGGGAGCGGCCCCGTCGCCCCGGCGTCTGCCGCGCGCCTGGGCTCCCGTCGACCTGTGGAGCCCCCGGCCCGGCCGTCGCCGAGCCGGTGCGGGCCCGGGTCGCCGAGCTGGTCGACGCGCACCCGCTCTACCCGGAGGTCGAGCTCGACCTGGCCGGCAGGGCTGAACCGGGCGGCGCCCCCGGCACTGTGACGGACGAGTCCGTTGTGACCGGCGGGACGAATGCGCCCCAGAAGAACGACGAACCGCGTTTCGTGCCCTCGTGGCGAGGACATGAAACACAATTCCTGTCTACTTCTCCTCGCACGCCGACGACGACCCCCTGCCACACCGGCAGGACGGCGAGGGGAGCCCGACATGACCTACCAGAAGCCTTCGATCTTCCAGCTGGGCGAGGTCCACGAGAGTGGCCCGTCGGTGATCGTCTCCGGGTGGGGGCTGGGCATGTGCGTCGCATCGTGCCGCTGCCACCGCAACCCGGAGGACGGCCAGCTCGCCCTCGCCGAGGACCAGTCCGGCGGCAGCCTGGGGCTGCACAGCTTCACCCCGACCGGCACCTGCGACTGCTGCGAGGCGTGGACCTCCGCCGAGCTCCAGGCGATCCTGCGCGACGTCGCGGCCCTCGACGCCCTCGACTCCTCCGAGCCCGCCGCCGGCTGACCCACCCGGCACCCGCACGAGCCGTCCACCGGTCATCCCGGTGGGCGGCTCGTCGTCGTCCGGCCGGGGCAGGGTGTCTCCTGGCCGGGACGGCGGGGTGTCTTCTGGCCGGGACGGCGGGGTGTCTTCTGGCCGGGACGGCGGGGGGGCTTTGCGGCCGGGGCGGCCGGGGTAGCCCGCTGCCCATGTGGGCGAGAGCAGCGGTGCGGGGTGCGGTGGCGGGGCTGGCCGGCGTGGCGGCGATGACGGCGGCGGAGAAGCTCGAGCAGCAGGTGACCCACCGGCCGAACAGCTACGTCCCCGGCCGCACGCTCACCGCGCTGACCACCGGTGTCCGGCTGCCGGAGTCCGCGCGCCCGCTGGTGCGCAACCACCTCATGCACTGGGGCACCGGCGCTGCGGTCGGCGCGCTGCGCGGTGTGTGGTCGGCCGCCGGTCTGCGCGGCTGGCGGGCGAACGCCTGGCACACCTCGGTGCGGCTGGCCACCGACCAGACGCTGGAGAACGCCACCGGCGTGGGCGCGCCGCCGTGGACGTGGTCCCGGCGGGACCAGGTCGTCGACGTGGCGGGCAAGGCCGTCTACTCGTTCGTCACCGGCGCCGTCGCCGACCGGCTCGTGGCCCCCGCGCGGTTCCGTCCGCGTCGTCGGTTGCCCGGGGACGCCTGGGGCAGGAGTGGTTCGCCGCGGGGCCGGAGTGGCGCGCGGGGCCTGTGGGACTGAGCGGACCGGCGGACCGATCGACCCCCGGCGCGGCGGGCCGACCGGCTGCGGCCACCTCCCTACGTTCCGTTGCGACGCGCGCGTAGTGATGTCGCCCCTCCTGGGCGCGACGCGCGCAGACGGAGGCTCCTGGTGCATCGAACGACTCGGCGGACGTGGACCCGCTCCGCCGCGCTCTCGCTGAGCGCCGGTGTCGCGGTCGTCCTGCTGACCCCGATGGCGGCCTCGGCCGCCCCGACCAGCCCGGAGCAGGCCCGCCAGGCCGTCACCGAGACCGGCAAGCAGCTCGAGGCGATCGGCGAGGAGGTCAACGAGGCCGCCGACACCGTCACGCAGCAGCAGGCCGCCGCGGATGCCGCGGTCGGCGCCGTCGCCGCCGCGCAGGCCCAGCTCGACGCCCTGGAGCCGCAGCTCCGCTCCATCGCGCAGACCGGCTACGTGGGCACCACCCGCGGCAAGCTCGCCGCCTTCCTCACCAGCGGCTCGGCCGACGACCTCGTCGAGCAGATGAGCACGCTGGACAAGCTGGCCTCGCACGCCGACACGGTCGTGGCCCGGGCCGCGACCGCCCGGGCCGCCGCCGAGCAGGCCCAGCGTGACGCCGCGGCCGCCGCGGAGGCCGCCGCGACCGCCGTGACCGACCTGGAGGCCCAGCGGGACCGGCTGGAGGAGGAGCTGGCCGGCTACGAGAGCGACTTCGCCCGGCTCGCCGCCGCCGACCAGGTGCGCGTGCACACCGCGCTCGCCGGCCCGGCCGTTGCCGCGGCGAACCCCGCCCCCGCGCCGACCGCGGCCGCCGGCGTCGCCGTGCAGACCGCGCTGGCCCAGATCGGCGACATGTACGGCATCGGCGCCAGCGGCCCGGACTCCTTCGACTGCTCCGGGCTCACCCAGTACGCCTACGCGGCCGCGGGCGTGGCGCTGCCGCACTCCAGCCGCGCCCAGTCGACCATGGGCGTGCCGGTGTCCCGCGCCGAGCTGCAGCCCGGTGACCTGGTCTTCTTCTACTCGCCGATCAGCCACGTCGGCCTCTACATCGGCAACGGCCAGATGGTGCACGCCAGCGTCTCCGGCAAGCCCGTCGCCGTGACCAGCGTCGACAAGGGCGGCTACGTCGGCGCCCGCCGCGTCACCGGATAGCCGGCGGACCCCGCTGGCCGCCACCTCCCGCGGGCCGGCGGCGGGGCCGGCTGCGGGCCCAGCCCGGACCGGGTGCGGTCAGCCCGCTCGTGCCGCGGTACCGGTCCACCTGCGCGTCCACCGCGCACGGTCCACCGGCTCCCGCTGACCCGGTTCGCGGTTTGGCCGCCGGGATGTTCGGCTAGCGGACGGCGGGGCGGGGCTCAGCAGGGGCGCCGCGACGACGGACGGGACGACGCGATGGCACGGGCACCGGGTCCGAGCGCGCTGTGGGTGGTGCGGCACGGCGAGAGCACGGGCAACCTGGCCGACGCGCAGGCGTACCGCAGCGGTGCGCAGCGGCTGACCCTCGACGTCCGCGACCCCGACGTCCCGCTGTCGCCGACCGGCGAGGAGCAGGCCGACGCCCTGGGCGCCTGGCTGGCGCGGCTGCCCGCGGACCAGCGGCCCACCACCGTGCTGAGCTCGCCGTTCGCCCGCGCCGCCGCCACCGCGCGGCGCGCCGTCGACGCCAGCGGGCTGGAGCTGACCACCCGCTACGACGAGCGGCTGCGGGAGCGCGACTTCGGCGCCTTCGACGGCATGACCCGCGCCGGCATCCGGGCCGAGTACCCCGAGGAGGCCCGCCGCCGCGACCTGCTGGGCAAGTTCTACTACCGGCCACCGGGCGGGGAGAGCTGGGCCGACGTCGCGCTGCGGGTCCGCAGCGTGCTGGCCACCGAGGCGCTGCGGCACGACGGCGAGCGGCTGATGTGCGTCTCCCACCAGGCCGTGGTCATGGTGTTCCGGTACGTGCTCGAGGAGCTGTCCGAGCCGCAGCTGCTGGAGATCGACCGCACCGAGCAGGTCGCCAACACCTCGGTCACCCGCTACGAGCTCGCCGACGACGGGGCGTTCGCCCTGGCCGGCTTCAACGGCGTGGAGCACCTGCTCGACGACCGACCGGGCGAGGGCGCCCCCGTGACCGAGGAGAACGATGTCCCCTCCCCAGCCTGACGCCACGCTGGTCACCCCGCCGGTGCTGCGCGGGTGGCAGCTGCCCGAGCCGACGGGGGGCAAGGAGGCCCGCGGCTCCATCCTGGTCATCGGCGGCAGCACCGAGACCCTCGGGGCGGTGACGCTGGCCGCCGAGGCGGCGCTGCGGTCCGGGGCGGGCAAGCTGCAGGTCGTCGTCCCGTCGAAGGTCGCCCCGCACATCTCCATCGCCCTGCCCGAGGCGCTGGTGCGCGGTGTGCCCTCGACCGAGGAGGGCGCCATCCGCAGCGACGCAGCCGAGCTGGTGCTGGACCTGGCCCGGTCGGCGTCCGCGGTGCTCATCGGGCCCGGGATGGCCGACGAGCCGCAGACCCGCGCGTTCGTCGAGCGGCTGCTGCCCGAGCTGGACGGCCCGGTCGTGCTCGACGCCCTCGGGCTCGCCGCCGTCACCGCCGACCCCAGCTGCCTGCACCGGCTGGCGGGCCGCGTCGTCCTCACGCCCAACCCGACCGAGCTGGCCATCGCCCTGCACGTCGACGCCGACGAGCTGGACGACGACCCGGCGGGGGCGGCCCGCCGGCTCGCCGAGCAGGCGCACGCCGTCGTCGGCCTGGGCGGGGCGACCAGCTGGGTCGCCGACCCCGGGGGCCGGCTCTGGCAGGACCAGAGCGGGGGCGCCGGGCTGGGCGTGTCCGGGTCCGGCGACGTGCGCGCCGGGGTGGTCGCCGGGCTGCTCGCCCGCGGTGCCGAGCCGGCGCAGGCCGCCGTCTGGGCCTCCTACCTGCACGGGCGGGCGGGGGAGCGGCTGGCGGCGTCGGTCGGCCGGCTGGGCTTCCTGGCCCGGGAGCTGCCCGTGCAGATCCCGCAGATCATCGCCGAGATCTCGCTCTGACCCGTTCCGCGCACGCCCCTCCCGGCGCGGTGGCCGGGGCGCACTGCCGGTGTGCTGGCGTTCCTGGTCGTGTCGCTGGTCATCGCGCTGCACCGGTCCGGGGAGTCCGCAGGCGGACCGCGGTCCCGTCGGGCAGGCTGGCCCGATGAGCGAGGCAGAGCTGCGCGGGATGGTCGGGTGGACGGTGCAGGACCCGCCGCCCGAGGCTCGCGCCGGCCGGGTGCTGAACGGGCTGTTCCACGCGGTCTCCACGGTCGTCACCCTCGGCGCCGACGCCGCCATCGGTGCTCGCCCGGCGAGCTGGTCGGTGCCCGCCGACCCGGCCGACTACCTCGACCTCGGCGTCCTGGAGCTGCGCTGGCCGGACCCGGCGCCGGCCGAGCCGGTGCAGGCCACCGGTGAGGCGGTCTGGGCCACCTCACCGGGGCGGCCGGCCCGGCAGCTGCCGGTCGCGACCTGGCGGGTGGTGCGCGCGGTGCCCGGCAGCGGTTCGCGGCGGCCGCGGCAGCCCACCGCGCCCTGGCGGCTGGACCTCACCGACGGCGCGGTCACCGGGTCGCTGTCCGGCGCCTGGCTCGCCCTGGCCTGGATCGGGCACCTGGCCCGGTGGCCGGAGCCGACCACCACCGGCTGACCGCCGGGTGCATGGACGACGATGGGCACCCGGTCCGGCGGGAGGGGAGCAGCATGCGCACCGCCGACGACAGCTCGTTCGCGGCCTTCGTGGCCGAGCAGGCCCCGGCGCTGCTGCGCACCGCCCACCTGCTCACCGGTGACCGGACCGAGGCGGTCGAGCTGGCGTCGACCGCGCTGGGCGACGTCCGCCGCCGCTGGGGCGAGCTGGCCACCGACGACCGGGCGTCCGCCGCCCGCTCCGCACTGCTGGCCGAGCACCCCCGCTGGCACCGGCGCACCCAGCTGCGCGAGGCGGTGGCGGCCACGCCGCTGCTGCGCGGCCTCTCCCTGGCGCCCGTCCCGCCCCCGCCGGTGCGCGACGCGCTGACCACGGCGCTGGGCCGGCTGCCCGCTCCGCTGCGTGCGGTGCTGGTGCTGCGTCTGGCCGAGGGCCGGTCGGTCCCCGAGACGGCCGAGCTGCTCGGCGTCCCGCAGGAGTCGGTCGCTCCCGACACCCTCCACGCCCTGACCCGCGTCGAGGAGGCGCTCCCGCCCGACGACCGTCCGGCGGCCGGGGTGGAGGCGGCGTTGCGGGCCTCCCTCGCCGCGCGGACGACGACCGTGCCCGAGGGCTTCCTCGCCGGCGTGCTCGACGGCGTCAGCACCCGGCGTCGGCACTGGGCGGGACTGGCCGCCGTCGCCGCGTTCTTCGTGCTGGTCGTCGTCCTGGTCCTGCTGACCACCCGTTGACGACGACGGCCCGGCTCCCCAGGAGGGGGAACCGGGCCGGTCGGTCGAGCCCCGTTGCAGGGCCCCGCCGCGAGCCTGCGAGCGGTGGGGGGCAACAGGGTCCTTCCTCAGTTGCGGACCGAGGCCACCAGCGGGCAGGTGAACGGGTCGCGCTCGGCGATGCCGACCCGGTTCAGGTACCGGATGACCGCGCGGTACGAGCCGACCAGCGAGGTCTCCGTGTAGCTGATCCCGTGCTTCGCGCAGTGCGCGCGCACCAGCGGCTGGGCCTTCTTCAGGTTCGGCCGCGGCATGCTCGGGAAGAGGTGGTGCTCGATCTGGTAGTTCAGGCCGCCCATCATGAAGTCGGTGACCCGGCCGCCGCGGATGTTGCGCGACATGAGCACCTGACGACGCAGGAAGTCGACCTTGGCGTTCTTCGGCACGATCGGCATGCCCTTGTGGTTGGGCGCGAACGACCCGCCCATCAGCAGACCGAACACGGCCTGCTGGACGACGATGAAGGCCACGCCCAGCAGCGGCGGCATGATCAGGAAGACCGCGACCACGTAGGCCACCAGCCGGGCGGCGATGATCGCCAGCTCGAGCCGGCGCCGCGGCATCGACTTCTCCCGGATCAGCGTCGCGATGCTGTTCGCGTGCAGCGCGGTGCCCTCGAAGCACAGCAGCGGGAAGAACGCCCAGCCCTGGTGCCGGGTGAACCAGCCGCGCAGCCCGGTCATCCGCTCGGCGGCGTCGTCGGGGGTGAAGGCCAGCACCTCGGAGACGATGTCCGGGTCCTTGCCCATCTGGTTCGGGGCGTTGTGGTGCCGGTTGTGCTTCTGCATCCACCAGCCGTAGCCGATGCCGGTGATCCCGCAGGAGAGCACCCGGGCCGACCACTCGTTCACCGCGTGCGACCCGAAGGCCTGCCGGTGGGCGGTGTCGTGGCCGAAGAAGGCGAACTGGGTGAGCACCAGGGACAGCACGACGGCCAGGCCCAGCTGCCACCAGGAGTCGCCGAGGGCGACGATGCCGGCCCAGACGGCGATGAACGCCAGCCCGGTCAGTGCGATGGTGACCACGTACCACCGGCTCCGGCGGTCGAGCAGCCCGGCGTCCTTCACCTGCTGCGAGAGCTCGGCGTAGACGCTGACCTGGCGGTCACGGGCGCGCTCGGGACGGGGCTCCCGGGCGGGGGGAGGGGTGGAGCCCTCCAGAGTCGTTGCGGTCATCTGTTCTCTCTGCTGGGTCCCGGGCTGCTCCGGGCTGGCGCCGGCGACCGGCGAGGACGGGGGACCGCGCTACGTCTGGATGGAGCACCGCGTGCGGTCGACGGTATGCGACGGCCCCGCCCTGTGCCACGCGACGTCCAGCGACCGGGACGCTTGCATCGCGCAACAGCTCCGACCGGGCAGACTCGCCGCCGTGCGGGTGTCGATCCGGGTGCGGCCCGGTGCGCGGCGCACCGTGGTGGGCGGCGAGCACGACGGCGCCCTGGTCGTCCGGGTGGCGGCGCGTGCGGTCGACGGCAGGGCGACCGGGGCGGCGCTGACCGCGGTCGCCGAGGCCTTCGGCGTCCGCCGGTCCGCGGTCACCCTGGTCGCCGGTGCGACCGCGCGCAGCAAGGTGGTCGACGTCGCGGGCGGGACGGACGACGTCCTGGCCGCCCTGCTGGCCCGCTAGCCGGCCAGCGCGGCTGTGCTAGCCGGCCAGCGCGGCCACGGCGTCCCGGATCTCCTCGACCGTCAACGCCATGGTGGCGTCTCCGATGGAGAACTCGACCCGCTGCACGGCCGGGTCGGCGGTGGCCATCGCCCGTTCCCAGGTCCACAGCCCCTGCTCGGCGAGGGCGCGGGCGGCGGCGGTGAACCGGTCGGGGGTGGTGCGCAGCAGCAGGTGCAGCATCGGCGTCTGCGGCGGGTCGGGCACCACGCTCACGCCGGGCAGGTCCCGCACGGCGGCGGCGATCTCGCGGGCGCGCTCCAGGTAACCGGGGAACAGCGGCAGCCGGCGGCGCAGGCAGGTCAGCGCCGAGGCCGCCCCGGGCCACATGCCGAACAGCGTGCCGCCCATCCGGCCGCGCCACTCGCGCACCTCGGCGACGACGTCGGCCGGTCCGGCCAGGCAGCAGCCGGCGAGCGCGCCGATGCCCTTGTAGAAGCTGACGTAGGTGGTGTCGAACAGCGCGGCGACCCCGGCCGGCGGGCGGCCGTAGCCGGCGGCGGCCTCCCACAGCCGGGCGCCGTCCAGGTGCACCGCGGCGCCGCGCTCCCGCGCCCAGCCGGTCTGCGCGACCAGGTCGTCCCAGGCCGGTAGCTGCCCACCCAGGTCGCGCTGCGGCAGCTCGAGCAGCAGCGCGGCCGGCGGCTCGGCGACGGCCGCCAGGTCGGCGAGGGTGAGCAGCCGGTCGCGCTGCCCGGCCGGGCGGCCCAGCAGCCCGTGCAGCCGCTCCAGCGCGCGCCCCTCGTGCACCTCCAGGTGGCACTGCGGGTGGAAGACGACGGTCTGCCGCCCGCGCCGCCCGGCGTGCACCCGCAGCACCGCCTGCTGGGCCATCGTGCCGCTGGGCAGGTACACCGCCGCGGGCTGCCCGAGCAGCGCGGCGACCTCGGCCTCCAGCTCGGCCACCACCCCGCCGGCGCCGTACCGGTCGACCACGGTGTCGGCGGGCACGGTGGCCAGCAGGTCGGCGGCGGTCTGCGGGCCGTGCCCGGCCAGCGCGCGGTCGCAGGACTGGCGGAGCACGGCGAGGTCGTCCACCCGGTCAGTCTGCCCCTGGGGCAGGCTGTCGGGGTGCGCGCGCTGGTGTTCGAGGAGTTCGGTGGGCCGCTCGGCGTCCGGGCGGTGCCCGACCCCACGCCGTCCCGGGACGGCGTGGTCGTCGAGGTGGGGGCCAGCGGCATCTGCCGCAGCGACTGGCACGGCTGGCTCGGCCACGACCCGGACGTCGTCCTGCCGCACGTGCCCGGCCACGAGCTCGCCGGCACCGTCGCCGCGGTCGGGGACCGGGTGCGGAACTGGGCCGTCGGCGACCGGGTGACCGTGCCCTTCGTCTGCGCCTGCGGGCACTGCGCGCCGTGCCGGGAGGGTGCCGGTCAGGTCTGCGAGAACCAGACCCAGCCCGGGTTCACCCACTGGGGCTCGCTGGCCCGGTTCGTGGCACTGGAGGCCGCCGACGTCAACCTCGTCGCGCTGCCCGAGGGCATGCCCTTCGCCACCGCCGCCAGCCTGGGCTGCCGGTTCGCCACCGCCTTCCGGGCGGTCACCGGCGTCGGGCAGGTGCGGCCGGGGGAGTGGGTGGCCGTGCACGGCTGCGGCGGCGTGGGGCTGTCCGCCGTCCAGGTCGCGGTCGCCGCGGGCGCGCGGGTGGTCGCCGTCGACGTGGCGCCGGGCGCGCTCGAGCTGGCAGGTGAGTTCGGCGCCGAGCACGTGGTGACCGGGTCCGGGGACGTGCCGGCCGTCGTCGCCGAGCTGACCGGCGGCGGGGCGCACGTCTCGCTCGACGCCCTCGGCGCGGCCGTGACCTGCCTGAACTCGATCCGCAGCCTGCGCCGCCGCGGCCGGCACGTGCAGGTGGGCCTGCTGCCCCCGGCGCTGGGCCGCCCGGAGGTCCCGATGGAGCTGGTGATCGGCGGCGAGCTGGCCGTGCTGGGCAGCCACGGCATGGCCGCCGCCGACTACCCGGCGATGCTCTCGCTGATCGCCGCCGGCCGGCTGCACCCCGAGCGCCTGGTCACCCACGAACTCGGCCTGGACGGCGCCGGAGCCGCGCTGGCCGCGATCGGCCGGGAGCCCGGGATCGCGGTCGTCACCTCGTTCTGAGGCCTCAGCCGGTCGGGTCGCCCGTCTCCTCCGGCACCTGCTCCTCGCTGGGCGTTCCCGCCGACGTCGCCGGCGCCCGGGTCGTGGCGGTGGCGGTGGCGGTGGGGGTTGCGCCCGAGCTGGAGGACGGCGCCGGTGCCGTCGAGGAGGTGCCGCGCGGGGTCGAGGTGGGGGCCGTGGTGGTCCCCGGCTCCTCGTCGTCGGGCGTGGGGCTGGGCGCACCGGTCCCGGTCGGCTGCGCGGACGTGGTGGCGGGCACCCCGTCCGTCGGGTCCGCCCCGGTCGGGTCCGGCGGGGTCGTCGTGGTCCGCGCCTCGCTCGGGAGGGCGGAGTTCGGGACCTGGACCGTCAGACCGTTCTCCAGGGTGACCGGGGTCGTCCCGGTGTCCCGCACGGGCAGCAGCGTGTTCAGCCCGCCCAGCAGCACGAACAGCGCACCGATGACCACCGTCGAGGTGCGTGCGCGGCCGATCCGGGCCGGGATGCGGGAATGCCAGGTGCTGCTCCGGCTGGTCTCCGCCCCCGTGGTCACCGAGGGCTGCTCGACCGTCTGCCGCGGGAGCGCGGTGGTGGGCTGCTCGTCGGGCGGCCGGGTCACGCGGCACCCCCGCTGCGGGCGCGGTCCTCGGCCAGCGCCTCGTCGCGGACGTCGTCCTCCTGCGAGGTCGCCCGCAGCGAGACGCCCTCGCGGGACAGCGCCAGCGCCACCCGGGCGCGCAGGTCGCGGCCGACCTCGAACTGCTTGCCGGGCAGGGTGCGGGCCACGATCCGCAGGTTGACCTCGTCGAGCGCCAGGCTCTCCACGCCCATCACGCTGGGGGCGTCGAGCAGCAGCCGGTGCAACCGGGGGTCGGCGAAGGCGCGCTCGCCCACCTCGCGGAGCACCTGCTGGACGCGGTTCACGTCGGACGAGGCCGGCACCGGGACGTCGACCACGGCGCGTGCCCAGTCGCGGGAGAGGTTGACGACCTTCACGATCTGCCCGTTCGGCACGATCACCACCTCGCCGTTGACCGAGCGCAGCCGGGTGATCCGCAGGGTCACGTCCTCGACGGTGCCCTCGGCGGGCTCACCGCCGCCGACCACCTGGATGGCGACGACGTCGCCGAAGCCGTACTGCCGCTCGGTGATCAGGAAGAACCCGGCCAGCACGTCACCGACGATCCGCTGCGCGCCGAAGCCCAGGCCCACGCCGAGCACGGTGGCCGGCGCGACCAGCCCGGTGACCGGCAGCCCGAGCGTGTCGAGCACGAAGATCACCGCGACCGACCAGATCAGCACGATCGCCGCCCAGGTCAGCACCTGGGTCAGCGAGTGCCGGTGCTTGGCCGCCTCGGACCGCACCAGGGCGTCCGAGCCGGTCGCGGCGGCGTCGATCCGGTCGGTGATCCGCTTGCCCGTCCAGCTGACCAGCCGGGCCACCAGGACCGCACCCAGCACGATCAGCAGGGCGTTCAGGCCCGGCCCGCGCACCCAGTAGAGGGCGTCGGTCACCGGTCCGTCTGCACGCACGTCCATCGCACTCCAGTGTGGCCGTCACCGGCCGGCATCCTCGCGGCGGGGTGCATGGCGTCGGTCACTCACCGTGACCTGGATGTGATCGACCCAGTTTGCTATGCGCGGTCCCACCCAGCACCGTTGGTCGACCAGGCCAGCCCTCTCCGACCCCGGGAGCGGCCGTGAACCGTCCTTCCATCGAGCAGAAGGGGGAGGCGCCCGTCCTGGGGGCCACATCCACCGGTGAGTGAACCTCGTCAACCACACGGAGGCGCCCGCGGCGCCGAGGTGACCAACGGTCACCAGCAACCCGCCAGCGCCCACCCGGCCCTCGCCCAGCCCTCGGCCACGGCGAGCGACGGTCGCGGCGGGCTGGACAACGTCGTCTTCGGCGTTGCCGCCGTCCTGGCCCTGGCCTTCGTCGCCTGGGGTTTCCTGACGCCCGGCAACCTGGGCGACGTCAGCGGTGGCGCGCTGACCTGGGTCGAGAGCAACCTCGGCTGGCTGTTCGTGGTGCTGGCCTCGGGCTTCGTGGTCTACGTGCTGTGGCTGGCGGCCAGCCGGTACGGCCTGATCACGCTGGGCCGGGACGGCGAGGCGCCGGAGTTCCGCACGGTCTCCTGGATCGCGATGATGTTCAGCGCCGGCATGGGCATCGGGCTGATGTTCTACGGGGTCAACGAGCCGCTGACGCACTACACGTCGCCGCCGCCGGGCACCGTCGAGGGCGAGACGCCCGCGGCCGTCCAGACCGCCATGGCCACGACGCTGTTCCACTGGACGCTGCACCCGTGGGCGATCTACGCGGTCGTCGGCCTGGCCATCTCCTACGGCACCTTCCGGCGGGGCCGGCGGCAGCTGATCAGCTCGGCGTTCACCCCGCTGCTCGGCGAGCGCCGCGCGAACGGTCCGGCCGGCAAGGTCATCGACGTCCTGGCCATCTTCGCCACGCTCTTCGGCACCGCCGCCTCCCTCGGCGTCGGGGCCCTGCAGATCGGGTCCGGGCTGGAGTTCCTGGGCCGGGCCGATCGGCAACGGTGCGCTGGTCGCCATCATCGCCGTGCTGACCATCGCGTTCGTCGCCTCCGCGGTCTCCGGGGTGGCCAAGGGCATCCAGTACCTGTCCAACACCAACATGGTCCTGGCACTCGTGCTGGCCGTGTTCGTCTTCGTCGTCGGCCCGACCGTGCTGATCCTCAACCTGCTGCCCACGGCGATCGGCAGCTACTTCGCCGACCTGGCGGAGATGGCCGCGCGCACCGAGGCCAGCGGCGGTGACGCGATGGCGGAGTGGCTGCGCGGCTGGACGGTCTTCTACTGGGCCTGGTGGATCAGCTGGACGCCGTTCGTCGGCATGTTCCTGGCCCGGATCAGCCGCGGGCGGACCATCCGCCAGTTCGTCACCGGGGTGCTGCTGGTGCCCAGCGTGGTCAGCCTGTGCTGGTTCGCCATCTTCGGTGGGGCGGGCATCTCCGCCCAGCAGAACGGCACCGACATCGCCGGCGAGGCGACGCCGGAGGGCCAGCTGTTCGGGGTCATGGAGCAGTTCCCGCTCCCGTCGGTCACCGCGGTGCTGATCATGCTGCTCGTCGGGATCTTCTTCGTCACCGGCGCGGACTCCGCGTCGATCGTGATGGGGACGCTGTCCCAGCGGGGCCGGCTGGAGCCGAGCCGGTGGGTCGTCGTGTTCTGGGGCGTCCTGATGGGCGCGGTCGCGGCGATCATGCTGCTGGTCGGTGGGGGCGACGGCCTGACCGGGCTGCGCAACCTGACGATCGTCGCCGCGCTGCCCTTCGCCCTGGTGATGATCGGGCTGACCGTGGCGCTGACCAAGGACCTGCGCTCGGACCCGATGGTGCTGCGCCGGGCCTACGCCGGTGAGGCGGTCGAGCAGGCGGTGGTCGAGGGCATCACCCGGCACGGGGAGGACTTCTCGTTGGTCGTGGAGCCGACGCACGCCGTCCCGGATCCGGCGGCGACGCCGCCCGGCGCCCCCGGCGCGACAGCGGCGGCGCCCGGCGTCCCGACGGGCCGCCCGCGGGACCCGCGCGCCTGATCCCCCGCCCGGTGTGCGCCGGGCGGGGTCGCGGGGCTCCCTGCAGGCTGGGAGGGCCCCGCGACCCGACCCGAGCCCGAGGTCGTCCCCCGACCGACGGGGTGCAGGTGGTCGCCGGCGACCGCCGCGGCGCGGCCACCTGCTCCAGCTGCTGGGGAGGTCTCCTCCCGTCGTGCCCGTTCGTCGTGCGGGGACGGACGGCGCCGCTGCGGCGGGCGTGGTCGCATCCGGCTCCGGCACTGCCGATGGAGGGTCCGAGGGCCGTTGGTCCCCGCCCGCCCAGAGGAGCCCGACGTGTCCCGTGACCTGCCCCCCGCCCCGACGGACGCCCCCCGGACTCCCCGTCCCGGGGCGCACTGGGCAGCCGACCGGCCCGTCGCCGTGAAGATCGGCGCCACCGTGGGGGTGCTGGCCCTCGTCGCGGTCGGGATCACCTCGCTGGCGACCGCGCGGTTGGCCGAGCTCAGCGAGCAGGAGGAGCTCCTCTACACCGGCAGCGTCGAGCCGCTGACCGAGCTGTTCACGATCCAGCGCGACTTCCAGGGCGACCGGGCCCGCTACATCAGCTACCCCGGGGTCGACGGCGCCACGAGGCAGTCGCTGCTGGTCGAGCTGGCCGAGCGGCAGCAGGACCTCCAGGCGCAGCTGAGCCGCTACGAACCGCTGGCCTCCTCGGCGGACTCCTACGCGACCCTGGTCGGCGACCTGGAGGCCTGGTACCAGGTGGCCACCGAGCAGCTGGTGCCGGCGGCTGACGCCAGCACCGCCACCGAGGCCGAGGTCTCCGCGGCGCTGTCCGGTACCGGGCGCACCGCCCTGGCCGAGGCCGCCACCGCCGCGGAGAGCGCCGCCGAGTCCGACGCCACGGTCGCCGCGGTGCTGGCCGGGCCGCTGACGGAGGCCACCGACGTGGTGATGGACCAGATGCAGGTCGAGCTGGACGCGCAGACCACCGATGCAGCTGTGCTGAACGCCGCGGGCGGCGCGTCCGCCGCGGGGGCGACCCGGCTGCTGTGGGCGGTGCTGGCGGTCAGCCTGCTGGTCGCCGGCGGGCTGGCGTTCTGGGTCATCCGGCAGATCACCGGCACGGTCGCGTCGGTCGGTCGGACGGCGACCGCCATGGCCAACGGCGACCTGACCGTCGAGCCGGAGGTGCGCTCCGCCGACGAGCTGGGCCGGATGGCCGAGTCGCTGGCCGGCGCGCAGCGGCACCTCCGCTCGGTGCTGAGCGGGGTCGCCGCCTCCTCCGACGCGGTGGCGGCGGCGTCGGAGGAGCTGTCGGCCTCCTCCGCGCAGATCTCGGCCTCGGCGGAGGAGACGTCGGCGCAGTCCGGGGTGGTGTCGGCCGCGGCGGAGGAGGTCTCCCGCAACGTCGCGACCGTGGCAGCCGGAGCCGACGAGATGAGCTCGGCCATCCGGGAGATCAGCCAGAGCGTGAACGAGGCCACCCGGGTCGCCACGCAGGCGGTGGGTGAGGCCCAGGCGACCACGCGGACGATCGAGCGGCTCGGGACGTCGTCGCAGGAGATCGGCGCGGTCGTCAAGGCCATCACCTCGATCGCCGAGCAGACCAACCTGCTGGCCCTCAACGCCACCATCGAGGCTGCCCGGGCCGGCGAGGCCGGCAAGGGCTTCGCGGTGGTCGCCAACGAGGTCAAGGAGCTGGCCCAGGAGACCGCCCGGGCCACCGAGGACATCGCCCGCCGCGTGGAGGCCATCCAGGGCGACACCGCCGGCGCCGTGGCCGCGATCGGCCGGATCTCGGAGGTCATCGGGCAGATCAACGACTTCCAGCTGACCATCGCCTCCGCCGTGGAGGAGCAGACCGCGACGACGAACGAGATGTCCCGTTCGGTGCAGGAGGCGGCCGGCGGGTCGACGGAGATCGCCACGAACATCACCGGGGTCTCCGCCGCGGCCGGCAGCACCACCCAGGCGCTGGGCCAGACCCAGCAGGCCGTCGACGAGCTCTCCCGGATGGCCAGCGACCTGCGCTCGGCGGTCGGCGCCTTCAGCTACTAGAAGGACCCCCTTCCTCCCCACCCGGCCAGTGGAGTCCCAGCGCTACGAAAACCGAGCGCTGGGACTCCATCAGCGGCGCAGGCGGCGGACGGGGACGACCATCGGGGTGCCGGTGACCGGGTCGGGGACGACGCGGGCCTCCAGCTCGAAGACGTCGGCGAGCAGCTGCTCGGTGAGCACCTCCTCGGGCGTGCCGGAGGCGACCAGGACGCCGTCCTTCATCGCCACCAGCCGCTGCGCGTACCGCGCGGCCAGGTTCAGGTCGTGCAGGACGACGGCGACGGTGCGGCCGCGCTCGGTGTGCAGCCGGGCGACCAGCTCCAGCACGTCGACCTGGTGGGCGAGGTCGAGGTACGTGGTGGGCTCGTCGAGCAGCAGCAGGTCGGTGCCCTGGGCCAGCGCCATGGAGATCCACGCCCGCTGCCGCTGCCCGCCCGACAGCGCGTCGACCGGGGCGTCGGCGAGGTCGGCCATGTCGGTCCAGGTCAGCGCCTCGGTGACCACGGCCTCGTCGTCGGAGGACCACTGGCGCAGCCAGCTCTGGTGCGGGTGCCGGCCGCGGGCGACCAGGTCGGCGACGGTGAGCCCCTCGGGCGCCAGCGGGGTCTGCGGCAGCATGCCGAGCACCTTGGCCACCTCACGGGTGGACGTGGCGGTGATCGCCCGGCCGTCGAGCAGCACGCTGCCCCCGGTCGGGCGCAGCAGCCGGCCCAGCGCCCGCAGCAGCGTGGACTTGCCGCAGCCGTTGGGGCCGACGATCGCGGTGAACGACCCGTCGGTGAGCTGCAGGTCCAGGTCGTCGACGACGACCTTGTCGCCGTAGGCCAGCCGCACGCGGTCGGCGGCCAGCCGCACCCGGGCGGTCGGGGTGGGAGCGGGGGTGTCGAGTGCGGTCACAGGGTGGATCGCCGCCTTCCGCGGACCAGCAGCCAGAGCAGGTAGGGAGCGCCGACGACCGCGGTGACCACCCCGACGGGGAACGTGTCCGGCAGCACGGTGCGGGCGACGAGGTCGCTGGCGGTGAGCAGCAGCGCCCCGAGCAGCCCGGAGGTGAGCAGCGGTGGCCGGGAACCGCCGGTGAGCCGGACGGCGATCTGCGGCACGACCAGCGCCACGAACTGGATCGGCCCGGCCGCCGAGACCGCGAACGCGGCCAGCCCGACCGCGACCAGCACGACGGCCAGCTGGGCCAGCGGCACCCGCACGCCCAGCGCCCGCGCGGTCTCGTCGCCGAACTGCAGCACGTTCAGCACCCGGGTCATCGCCAGGGCGGCGGGCAGCAGCACCAGCAGCGCCAGGGCCAGCGGCAGGGCCTGGGCCCAGCCGCGACCGTTGAGCGAGCCGGCGAGCCACACGTTGGCGGCGGCGGCGTCGAACAGGGCGCTGCGGGTGAGCAGGTAGGAGACCACTGCCTGGGCCATCGCCGACAGCCCGACGCCGACCAGCACCAGGCGGTAGCCGTCGATGCCCGCCTGCCAGGCCAGGCCGAAGATCAGCCCGGCCATGACCAGCCCGCCGAGCAGCGCGGCCGCCGGCAGCCCGATCCCGCCGAGCACGCCGGCCGCGGTGGTGCCGCTGCCGCCGAGCACGATCACGCCCACCGCGCCGATCGCCGCCCCGCCGGTCACCCCGAGCACGTCCGGGCTGGCCAGCGGGTTGCGGGCGAAGGTCTGGATCAGCGCGCCGGAGATCCCCAGCGCCAGCCCGACCAGGACCGCGACGGCGATCCGCGGGGCGCGCAGCTCCAGCACGATGAAGCGCGCGGTGCCGTCACCGGCGCCGACCAGGGCGCCCAGCACCTCGGGCACGCTGATCGGGTAGTCGCCGCGGCCCAGGCTGAGCGCGGCGACCAGCACGAGGAGCAGCAGCACCAGCACCGGCACGACCAGCGAGCGCCGGCGGTAGGTGGTCGAGACCGGCCCCAGGCGCAGCGTGCGGCGGGGGCGGGCCCGGGACCCCGGGCTGCGGGTGGGGGCCGCGAGGGTCACAGCTGCACCAGCCGGCGCCGGCGGACCAGGGCGATGAAGAACGGGGTGCCGACGACGGCGAGCACGATGCCCACCTGCAGCTCGCCGGGCCGGGCGACGACCCGGCCGAGCACGTCGGCCAGCAGCAGGGCGATCACGCCCAGCAGCGCGGAGGCCGGGATCAGCCAGCGGTGGTCGGGGCCGGTCAGCGCGCGGGCGACGTGCGGCACGACCAGCCCGACGAAGGCGATCGGCCCGCACGCGGCGGTCGCGGCACCGGCGAGCAGGGTGAGGGCGGCCAGCCCCACGACCCGGGCCAGCCACACCCGCTGGCCCAGGCCCCGGGCGACGTCCTCGCCGAGCCCGAGCAGGTTCAGCGCCGGGGCGTTGACCACCGCCAGCACCAGGCCGACGACGACGAACGGGGCGACCTGGGCGACCACGCTCGCATCGCGTCCGGCCAGCGCGCCGACGATCCAGAACCGGTAGGCGTCCAGCGTCGTCGACTCGCGGATGGTGATCGACTGGACCAGCGCGAACATCAGGTAGGTCAGCGCCGAGCCGGCCAGCGCCAGGCTGACCGGGGTCGCGCCGCCGCGGCCCGCCGAGCCGATCGCGAACACCGCGATGCTGGCCAGCAGCGCGCCGGCCAGCGCCGGCCAGATGTAGGCGCTGGGGGTGCGCAGCCCCAGCAGGGAGATCGACAGCACGACGGCGAACGCCGCGCCCGCGGTGACGCCCAGCAGGCCCGGGTCGCCCAGCGGGTTGCGGGTGTGGCCCTGCATCAGCGCCCCGGAGGCGCCCAGCGCGAGCCCGGCGAGGACCCCCAGCAGGGTGCGCGGCACCCGCAGCTGGCGGACGATCACCGTCTCGTCGCCCGGGGTCGAGGCGTCGAGCAGCGCGTGCCAGACCGTGCCCAGCCCGATCGGGCGGGTGCCGACGCTGATGCTCAGCGCGCAGACGGCCACGGCGACCACCAGCAGCACCCACAGGCCCGCCGCCCGGGTGCCGGTGCCCCGCAGCAGGCCGCGGCGGGGAGCCGCCTCCTCGGCGGGCCGGGCGGCCGTGCGTTGCGCCACGAGCGGCTCCTGGAGGACGGCGGACGGACCTGACGAGATTGGGAAGGCTCACCTTACCCACTGGGTGGTGTCCGGCGCCGCGGTGACCAAGACGACTGCCGGGGAGCCGGGGACCGGTCCGGACGGCACCCGCCGCACCGCCGCACCGTCGCCGTCCCGGCCGTGGTCTGCGCCGTGCTCCAGGGCCCGTACCTGCTCGACCGGCTGCCCGGCGGGGAGCCGGCGCGCGACCTGCGCGTGGCCACCTACAACCTCACCCAGACCGCGCCGCTGGACGGCCTGCACGCGCTGATCGACCGCGAGCAGCCCGACGTGCTGCTGCAGGAGGTGACGGACCGGTCCCGGGCGGCCCTGGCCACCCTCCCCGGGTACCCGTGCAGCACCTTCGGGCCCGTCCTCGGCGAGCACGTGGCCGACGGGGACGCGGTGGTGCCGAGGCTGCCGATCACCGACGTGCAGCCGGTCGCCGGGCTCCCCGAGGGGGCCCGGCCCACCGACCTGGTCACCCTGGACGCCGGCGGCCGGCCGCTCGCTGTTCTGTCGCTGCACCTGGCCTCGCCGTGCATCGGGTGCCTGCCGGCCGAGGAGGCGGCCAACCCGGCCGGGAGCACCGGAGAGGCGGCGCGGCTGCGGGTGGCCGAGGCCCGCCGCTACGCCGACGTCGCCGCCGGCCTGGTCGCCGAGGGGCGGCCGGTGCTCCTCGGCGGCGACCTGAACTCCGCGCCGCTGACCAGCCGCTGGGGGAGCTGCGGGACGCCGGCCTCGTCGACGTGCACCGCGCCGTGGGCACCTGGCCGGCGCTGACCCGCGGCCCGGGCCCGGGGGTGGCCCGGGTGCACGTCGTGCTCGTCAGCGGTCTGGAGCCGGTGCGCAGCGTCGAGGGTGCGGCGGGCCCGAGCACGCACCCGCCGGTGATCGTCGACCTGGCCTGGTCCGAGGGCTGACCTGGGTACCGTCGGGAACGCCGGGACGACGAGGTCCCGCCCCGGAGGTGCGCTGTGCCCGTCCGTCGCCTGGTCCCCACGCAGGAGGCCGCCGACCTGCTCGACCTGACCCGCGAGCTGGCCCGCGAGGAGCTCGCGCCGCGGGTCGTGGCGGCGGAGGCCGAGGCGCGGTTCCCCCGCGAGGTCTTCCGCACGCTGGGCAGGGCCGGGCTGCTGAGCCTGCCGTACCCCGCGGAGTTCGGCGGCGGTGCCCAACCGGCCCAGGTGCACCTGCAGGTGCTCGAGGAGCTGGCCGCGGTGTGGGCCGGCGTCGCGGTCGGGGTGAGCGTGCACGGCATGTCGTGCTGGGCGCTGGCCGCCGCGGGCACGCCCGAGCAGCAGGCCGCGCTGCTGCCGGACCTGCTGTCGGGCGAGCGGCTGGGCGCCTACTGCCTGTCCGAGCCGCACGCCGGCTCCGACGCCGCCGCCATGCGCACCCGCGCCGTCCGGGACGGCGGGGAGTACGTGCTCACCGGGGAGAAGGCCTGGACGACGCACGGCGGGCAGGCGGACTCGTACACGGTGATGGCCCGCACCTCGGCCGACCGGTCGCGCGGGGTCTCCTGCTTCGTCGTCCCGGCCGGGACGGCGGGGCTGACGGCCGACCGGGCCGAGTCGAAGATGGGTCTGACCGCCTCGACGACGGCGACCATGCGGTTCGCCGGCGTGCGGGTCGCCGCCGACCGGCGGGTCGGGGCCGAGGGCGACGGGCTCCCGCTGGCGCTGGCCGCGCTGGACGCCGGCCGGCTCGGCATCGCCGCGGTGGCCACCGGGCTCGCCCAGGGCGCACTGGACGACGCGGTCGCCTACGCCCGGGAGCGCGAGGCCTTCGGTGTCCCGGTCATCGAGCACCAGGGGCTGGCGTTCCTGCTCGCCGACATGGCCGCCGCCGTGGAGACCGCGCGGGCCACCTACCTGTCGGCCGCGCGGCTCAAGGACGCCGGTCAGCCCTACGGCCAGCAGGCGGCCATCGCCAAGCTCGTGGCCACCGACAACGCGATGCGGGTGACCACCGACGCCGTCCAGGTGCTCGGCGGGTACGGCTACACCAGCGCCTACCCCGTCGAGCGGTACATGCGCGAGGCCAAGGTCATGCAGATCTTCGAGGGCACCAACCAGATCCAGCGGATGGTGATCAGCCGCGAGCTCGCCCGCGGCGCCCGCCCCACCACCACCGTGACCGGCCCGCCGCACGGCTGACCGGCCCGACCACCCACCACAATGGCCATTGTGGTGCCGGGGTGCCGGGGTGCCGGGCACGTGCCGGAACATCCACGTGCTGCACAACCTGGCGCCGGCGACGACGGTGGAGGAGGTGCGGGCCGCGGCGCTGCAGTACGTGCGCAAGGTCAGTGGCTCCGCGAGACCGTCGCAGGCCGACCAGGCGGCGTTCGACCGGGCGGTCGAGGAGATCGCGCACGCCACCGAGCACCTGCTCGCCGACCTGGTCACCGCCGCGCTGCCCCGGGACCGTGAGGTGCTCGCCGCCCGGGCCCGCGGGCGCGCCGCCGCCCGCTACCCCCGCTGACCCCGGACACGACGACGGCCCCGGTCCAGGACCTGGGAGGTCCGGACCGGGGCCGTGGCCTCGCTCAGCGGCTCACCCGAGCGTGCGAGGGGTGAGGAGAGCGAGGTCCTTCATCAGGCCGGCTGCATCGCGCCGAGCACCGCCTGGACGTCGGCCGGGGTGCGGGCCGCCTCGAGCCGGGCGACCTGGGCGGAGTCGGTGAACACCTCCGCGATCTTGCCGAGCAGCTTCAGGTGGTCGTCTCCGGCACCGGCGACACCGATGACGAACCTGACCTCCTTGCCGTTCCAGTCGATGCCCTGCGGGTAGCGCACGAAGGAGATCGCCGAGCGGCGGATCGCCGGCTTCGCCTCGTTGGTGCCGTGCGGGATCGCCAGCAGGTTGCCCATGTAGGTGGACACGGACGTCTCGCGCTCGTGCATGGCCGGGACGTAGGACGCGTCGACCGCGCCGGCCGCGACCAGCAGCTCGCCGGCCTCGGTGATCGCCCCGTCGCGGCCGGAGCCGCGCCCGTCGAGCACGATGCTGTCCGCGGCGAGCAGCTCGCCGCTACCGGTACCGGTCTGGCCGGCCGGGATGCCCACCGCTGCGCCGTCCACCCCGGCTGCCCCGGTCGCGCCGGTCGTGCCGTTGGTCTGCTGCAGCAGCTCGACGATCTCGTCGTAGCGCGGGCTGTCCATGAAGTTGGCGACCGACACGTGGCGCGCCGACCCCGTCCGCTGCTCGGCCCGCTCGGTGAGGTCCTCGTGGGTGACGACGAGGTCGTAGGTGTCGGTCAGGCTGGAGATGGCCTTGTTCACCACGGTGACGTCGGTGAACCCGGCGCCGTGCACCTTCTTGCGGAGCACCGAGGCGCCCATGGCCGAGGAGCCCATGCCGGCGTCGCAGGCGAACACGATCGAGTGGATCGGCTCGGTGCCGCGGCCGGCGCCCGAACCGACCAGCGCCGAGGAGATCGAGGACTTCTTGCCCTTGCGGGCCTCCATCGCCGCGGTGGCCGCGGTGAGGTCACCGGTGTCGTCGCTCTTGTCCAGCTTCAGCAGGAACGCGGCGACGAGGAAGGTGACGCCGGCGGCGACCACGACCGAGGCGGTGACGCCGAGCAGGGCGCTGGGCGGCGAGGCGGCCCAGACGGCGATGATCGAACCGGGGGAGGCCGGCGAGCGCAGACCCGAACCGAACACGACGTTGGTGGCCACGCCGGCCATGCCGCCGAGGATGACCGCGATGATCAGCTTCGGCTTGGCCAGCACGTAGGGGAAGTAGATCTCGTGGATGCCGCCGACGAACTGGATGAGGATCGCGCCGGGGGCCGAGGCCTTGGCCGCGCCGCGGCCGAACAGGGCGAAGGCGAGCAGCAGGCCCAGGCCCGGGCCGGGGTTGGCCTCGAGCAGGAAGAGGATCGACTGGCCGGCCTGCGTCGCCTCGGTGGTGCCCAGCGGGGTGAGGATGCCCTGGTTGATGGCGTTGTTCAGGAACAGGATCTTGGCCGGCTCGATGAAGATCGAGGTCAGCGGCAGCAGCCCGTTGTCGACGAGGAAGTTGACGACGTTCGAGGCCAGCGTGCTGAACGCCTGCACGAACGGCCCGGCGATCACGAAGCCGACGACGGCCAGGAACCCGCCCCAGATGCCGGCGGAGAAGTTGTTGACCAGCATCTCGAAGCCCGGGCGGATCTTGTGCGACCACAGGGCGTCGAGCTTCTTCATGCTCCAACCGCCGAGCGGGCCCATGATCATGGCGCCGAGGAACATCGGCACGTCGGCGCCGGCGATGGCGCCCATGGTGGCGATGGCACCGACGACCCCGCCGCGGAGGTTGTCGTCGTACATCATCCGGCCGCCGGTGTAGCCGATGAGCAGCGGCAGCAGGTAGGTGATCATCGGGCCGACGATGCCGGTGCCCTCGGAGCCGGAGCCCCAGGCGCCGAGGTCCTCGACGAAGCCGTAGCCGCCGGTGTACCCGAGGGCGTCACCGATCGTGGTGATCCAGCCGGTCTCGATGAACAGCGCGGTGATCAGCCCCCAGGCGATGAACGCGCCGATGTTGGGCAGCACCATGTTCGAGAGGAAGGTGCCGAACCGCTGGACGTGGAGCCGCACCCCTCCCGAGCGTGCGGCCGAATGGGTGGTCGTGGCCATGGGGGACCTCTCTGAGTGACGATCTGTGACCGGTCGACACGGGTCGCTCGGGCTGGGGGAGAGCAGTGCCGTGATCCTGTGATGGCGATCACGGCAATCTGTGAACGTCTGTATAACGGGCAATCTGAACGCGGTCAAGGGGCTCAAAGCCACATGATCGCAAGGACTACCAAGCAACCGGGTGGTCGGTCTCCGTTCTACAGTGCTCAGCGACACACCGTGGATCGCTGGAGCGCCGGAGGCCGGAAGGCGCTGCCCCGACCCGGCTCCGCACCAGCTCCCACGTCATCGACACAGCTCCCGGAGGACGACATGAAGGCCCTGCGTTTCTACGCCCCCGAGGACGTCCGGCTCGAGGACGTCCCGGAGCCCGAGTGCGGCCCCGGTGAGGTCAAGCTGCGGGTCCGCAACTGCTCGACCTGCGGCACCGACGTCAAGATCCTGCACAACGGCCACCAGAACATCTCCCCGCCCCGGATCATGGGCCACGAGGTCGCCGGCGAGGTGGTCGAGGTCGGGACCGACGTGAACAGCACGTACGGCAGCTCGTGGGCCGTGGGCGACCGCGTCCAGGTGATCGCGGCCGTGCCGTGCGGGCACTGCCACGAGTGCCGCAAGGGCTGGATGGCCGTCTGCCAGAACCAGACCTCCATCGGGTACCAGTACGACGGCGGATTCGCCGAGTACATGATCGTGCCGCAGCAGGTCCTGGCGGTCGACGGGCTGAACCGGATCCCGGAGAACGTCGGCTTCGACGAGGCCTCGGCCGCCGAGCCCTTCGCATGCGCCATCAACGCCCAGGAGCTGCTCGGGATCGAGGAGGGCGACACCCTCGTCGTCTTCGGCGCCGGCCCGATCGGCTGCATGCACATCCGCATCGCCCGCGGTGTGCACAAGGTCGGCAAGGTGTTCCTGGTCGACGTCAACGCCGAGCGGCTGGCGATGTCGGCGGCCGCCGTGCAGCCCGACGAGGTCATCAACGGCGCCGAGGTCGACGTGGTCGCCCGGGTCCTGGAGCTCACCGACGGCCGGGGCGCCGACGTGGTCATCACCGCCACCGCGGCGAACATCACGCAGGAGCAGGCGATCGCCATGGCCGCGCGCAACGGCCGGATCTCCTTCTTCGGTGGTCTGCCCAAGACCAACCCGACCATCACGTGCGACTCGAACGTGGTGCACTACCGCCAGCTGCACATCCACGGTGCGAACGGGTCGGCCCCCGAGCACAACAAGCGGGCGCTGGAGTACATCTCCAGCGGTCAGGTCCCGGTCAAGGACCTCATCACCGAGCACCTGCCGCTGGAGCGCGTGCTCGACGCGTTCTCGATCGTGCAGAAGGGTGAGGCCATCAAGGTCACCGTCGAGCCCTGACGGCCCGGCCGGGCTCCGCTCCTCGGGTGGGGCGGAGTCCGGGGTGCCTCCCCCGGACGGGTGAGCCGGGCCCCGTGAGGGCTGTGCTGCCGGCGCCGTCCTGCCGATGGGGCTCCGAGGGGCGGACCAGCCGCCGGTCGGACAGAGGACAGGTGCATGTCGCGCACGCGCAGGACGGCGATCCCCGCAGGACGGCCGGCCCGGCACGTGCTGCTGGCCGGGCTGGTGGCGCTCGCCGCGCTCCTGGTGACGCCGTCGGCTGCCCAGGCGGCCGGGACGGTCGTCCCGACGGTCTCCTGCTACCAGCCCAACAGCGACGGCAGCGTCAGCGTGCTCCTCGGGTACGTCAACAGCAGCAACGTGACGCAGACCGTCCCGCTCGGGCCGGACAACGTGATCAACCCGAGCAGGTTCGACGGGCAGCAGCCGACCGTCTTCGCCCCCGGCAGCCACCCCGGCGCCTTCGCGCTCACCGTGCCGGGCAGCGAGATCTACTCGGCCAACTGGTGGCTGGACGGATCGGCTGTGACGTCCGGGAACTCGGTGAGCGAGTGCCCGGCCGGCACGTCCCTCCCGGCCGACGGCAACGGCCTGGGCATGACGATGGTGGTGCTGGGAGCCGGGGCGATCGCTGCCGTGGGGCTCGGGGTCTCCCGGCGGAGAGGCCGGGCCCTCCCCGCCTGAGACCTCAGAACCCCCAGTAGCCGCCGCGGGTGGACTCCTTCTCCGGCACCGGCGCGAACACGTTGCCGGTGGTCGGCGGCACCGTGTCGCGGGACATGCCGAACACCCGCAGCAGCGGCCCGACCAGGGCGTCGAACACCGGCGGGAACAGCCGGAACCCGGCGATGATCACCGGGTTCAGGAACCCCGACTGCTTCAGCCGCCGCGGGTTCGCCACCCGGTCCACGACCGCCCGGGCGACGCGCTCGGGGGTGTAGACCGGGGGCGGCGGGTGCCCGGTGTTGCCCAGCACGGTCGCGGCCTGCTCGTAGATCGGCGTCGTCGTCCCGCCCGGGGCGACGGCGGAGACATGCACGTCGGGCAGCTCCCGCAGCTCCTGCTGCAGGGTGCGGACCAGCCCGAGCTGCCCCCACTTCGCCGTCACGTACGCGCCCATCATCGGGGCGGTGATCGAGGCCAGCAGCGAGCTGACCACCACCACGTGCCCGCGCTGCTGGGCCCGCAGCACCGGCAGCACGGAGCGGAAGATGTTGAAGGTGCCCAGGACGGCGGTGTCCACCACCCGCTCGAACACCTCGGGCGGCACGTCCTCGATCCGCCCGTAGGCCATCACCGTGGCCGAGTGCACGACGACGTCCAGCCGGCCGTAGCTGCCGGTCGCCCGGTCGACGGCGGCCTGCACGGCGGCCGGGTCCAGGACGTCGGCCGGCACGCACTCCACGGCCGCAGCCCCTGCGGCCCGGCAGTCGGCCGCGGCGTCGGCCAGCGTGGTCGCGCTCCGGGACACCAGCACCAGCGAGGCGCCGCGCCGGGCGAACTCGATCGCGCTCGCCCGGCCGATGCCGGAGGAGCCGCCGAACACCAGCACCACCTGCCCACCCCCCGGGACGGCGGAGGGGTGGAGGTCGTCGCTCGCCGTGGTCTCAGCAGTCACCCCGCCCAGCTACCCGCGATGCCGTCCGGCAAGCCTGTGGTGCACAACAGAACGCCGGGCGCGGTAGGAAGTGCCCATGAGAGCCCTGGACGAGGAGCTGCAGGACGTCGCCGGCCACTACCGCTGGTTCGCCGAGGTGGAGGCCGCCGGGGTCTCCCCGCGGTACGCCGAGCTGGCCGCGGCGGTTGCGGAGGACGCCGACGTCCTGGGCTTCCTCGGCACGCTGCCGCAGCCCAAGCGGCAGGCGAACCTGCTGCTCGGGGCGCTGACGTTCCTGCACGGCAGCCCGCCGGACGACGGCGCGCAGCTGCACGAGCGGGTGCTGGGCGGCGCCGACCGGCTGCGGGCGACCATGCTCGCCCGGGCCACCCAGACCAACGAGGCCGCCCGCTGCGCGGCGCTGCTGCCGGTGCTGGCGACACTGCCGGGGCCGCTGGCGCTGATCGAGGTGGGCGCTTCGGCCGGGCTGTGCCTGTACCCCGACCGGTACGGCTACGCCTACGACGGCGTCCCGGTCGGGCCGGCCGCGAGCCCGGTGCAGTTGCGGTGCGCGGTGACCGGTGACGGACCGATCCCGACCGGGGTGCCCGAGGTCGTCGCCCGGGCCGGCATCGACCTGAACCCGCTGGACCCGGCCGACCCCGAGGACGTCGCCTGGCTGCGGGCGCTGATCTGGCCCGGCATGGACGAGCGCCGCGACCGGCTGGGCGCCGCGGCCGCGATCGCCGCCCGGGAGCCCGCCGAGGTGGTGCGGGGCGACCTGGTCGAGCAGCTGCCCGGGCTGGTGGACCGGATGCCCGCGGACGCGACCGTCGTCGTCTTCCACACCGCGGTGCTGGCCTACCTGCCGGCGGCGGCCAAGGAGCGGTTCACCGAGCTGGTCGGCGGGTTGCCGGTGCGGTGGATCTCGCAGGAGGGTGTGCCCGTGCTGCCCGCCGTCCGCGACCGCCTGCCCGAGCCCCCGGCGGAGGACGAGGCCCGCTTCCTGCTCGCCCTGGACGGCGCCCCGCTGGCCTACACCGCCCCGCACGGCGGCCGCCTCGACTGGCTCCCCGCCGCGGCGGCCCTCCGGAGTTGATCATGGGCGTCCCGCCGTCGACACGTCGTCCACCGGCGCGTTGACGAGCAGCACGCCCACGATCGACAGGGGTCAGGCGGACCAGGTGGTGTCCGGGGGGCGCTCGTAGTCGATCGTGTGCGGGACGAAGAAGGACAGGTCGTCGGTGATCAGGCCGTCGGACTCGCGGATGCCCAGCCCGGCGGCCTCGCCGTCGACGACCCAGCTGCCGAGCACCGGGTGGTGCGGGCCGTCGGGGCCGGCGAAGTCGGGCAGCGGGCACAGCTGCTGCACGACCCAGCCCTCGGCGCCGTACCGCCCGCCGATCGAGGCGAGGGTCTCCCCGCCGGGGGCGACGAGCTCGACGTTGTTGCCCTCGCGGCCCAGCAGCGGCTTGCGGGCGAAGCCGGTCCCGGTCAGCTCGGCGGCCCGCGGGTCGTCACCGAAGTAGGCGGGCAGCAGGTACCGGGAGAGCACCGGGTCGTCGGCGTACCGCTGCCACAGCACCGGCAGCAGGCCCTTGTTCGACCAGAGCATCTTCCAGATCGGCTCGACCCACGCCGTCCCGCCCGGGTCGCGGATGTCGGCGATCACCGAGGGGCCGTACTCGTCGGCGAGCAGCCACTCCCAGGGGTAGAGCGTGAAGACGACGTCGATCCGGTTGCCCGTGGGGTCGTAGAACCGGGCGTCGCCGGTGTCGAGGGCCAGCTCCTCGGTGGTGAGCACGGTCGTCTCGTAGCCCGCGCGCTGGACGCAGTCGGCCATGTAGGCCACCGTCATCCAGTCCTCGCCGCTGGTGTCGCCCGACGTCCAGGCCAGGTGCACCTTCGGACGGCGCCCGTGGTGGGCCTCCCAGCGGGACAGGTTGCGCTGCCAGGCCGCGACCAGCCGGTCGTCGATCTGGTTCCACTGGTCGGTGCCCTGCCCGGTCTCCAGGTGCCAGGCCCACTGCACGACCGCGGCCTCGACCAGCGAGGTCGGGGTGTCGGCGTTGAACTCCAGCAGCCGGGGCGCGGCCGTGCCGTCCCACCACAGGTCGAACCGGCCGTAGACGCTGGGCGGCTCGTGCTCCCAGGTGGCCCGGATGACGTCGCGGGCGTCGCGCGGGATGCGCATCCGGTCCAGCAGCGCCTCGTCGGCCAGCGCCACCTCACCGGCCTCGACGCAGGCGGCGAACAGCTGGTCGGTGACGTCGGCGAGCCGGTCGACCTCGGCGGCGGTGAAGTCGTAGAACACGTCCTCCCGCCAGTAGGAGCGGGTCTCGCCGCCCGGCACCGTGGTCTTGTTGTAGACCAGCCCCTGGCTCTCGATCTCGGCCTCCCAGCCGAGCCGGGCCTTGCCGTAGAGCCGCCTCACGAGCCGACGCTGCCGCTGCCGACGCGCCCGGAGCCGATCCCGCCGGAGACGCGGGTGCCCGAGGTGACCCGGCCGGTGCCGGGCAGCCCGTTGCGGGACCGCGCCGTGGTGTCCGAGGGGTTCACCCGGGTGGCCGAGCCGGTGTACTGCTGCGGGATGCGCTGGCCGACCGAGTAGCGGTTGCCGCCGAAGCTGCCGAGCAGGAAGAAGAACGGGAGCCCGCCGATGTAGCCGCCGTTGCGCTCGGCCTCCTCGCACTGGTCCTCGTCGACGACGTTGTCCTGCTCGTCGACGCAGTAGACCTCGCGGGCCTCGGTCTCGTTGCCGCCCCCGGCACCGCAGGCGGTCAGGAAGCCCATGGCGGCGCCGGTCAGGCTGACGGTGGTGATTGCGGCCTTGGCCCGGTTGCTCCTGGTCGTGGTCACCGTCTGCGCTCCTCACCTGGCGTCGCACCGTGTCCCGCGGACCCGCACATGGTCTCGGACCTGCCCGGGCGCCGAGCACCCGGCCCGGGATGCGGGGACCGCCATCCTCACAGCCCGGCCCCAGCCGTGGCGAGCGCCGCGCACAGGCGGCCCGCCGAACCTCGTCCGTGCGGACCCCTGAGGACCGCGCCCCCGCGGACGAGGAGCACCGGATGAGCCAGCCCACCGACCCCCAGCAGCCCGACCCGGCACGGGTGGAGACGAGCGCGTTCGCCCTCCCTGCGCCACCGACCGTCCCGGTCGCGGCCACGCCGGTGGGCGCCACCACGACGAAGGCCACCACGACGAAGGCCACCGGGACGAGGTCCCGGCGCGGCGGGGTGCTGATGGGCGCGGCCGGCGCTGGGCTGCTCGCCCTGGGCGTGGTCGTGGGGCTGGTCGTCGGCCAGGCCACTGCCGGCAGCGCCTCGGCCGGGGACGTGGACTCCGCCACCACCCAGACGGTGCCCGGTGGCGGTTCGGGCTACGGGAACGTGCCCGACGACGGCACCGGCAGCCGCCCGCCGGGCGGCCGCGGGGGGATGCGGTTCCCCGGCGGCGTGCCCGGCGGCGTGCCCGACGACGGGACGACCGATGACGGGACGACGGGCGGCACGACCGACGACGGGACGACCGACGACGGGACGACGGGCGGCACGACCGAGGACACCGCCGACGGGACGACGCAGGACAGCTGACCGGCCGATGACTCCGGGCCGGCCGACCGGTCTCCTCTGCGAGGGGGACCGTCCCGGTCCGCCCGACCCGAGGAGCCTCCCGTGCGCATGATCTTCATCAACCTGCCCGTCACCGACCTGGAGCGGGCCACGGCGTTCTACGCCGCGCTCGGCTTCACCGGCAACCCGGCCTTCACCGACGAGACGGCCGCGGCCATGGTGGTCGAGGAGAACGTCGTCGTCATGCTGCTGACCCGGGAGAAGTTCGCCGGGTTCGTGGCCGGGCAGGTGGGCGACCCGGCGCAGGCCACCTCGGTGCTGCACGCTCTGTCGGCCGGCAGCCGCGCGGAGGTCGACGACGTGCTGGCCCGGGCGCTGGCGGCGGGCGGCCGGGAGTGGCTGCCGGTCCAGGACCACGGCGTCATGTACGGCGCCAGCTTCACCGACCCGGACGGCAACGTCTGGGAGACGATGTGGATGGACCCCGCGGCATTCGGTGGTTGAGGCCTCCTCCGGAGCGCCTGCCACCGGCGGCTCCGTGCCGCCGAGGGGCCGTGCCCCCGCCGAGCGGCTGCCCGGGGGCGCGAGCGCCGACGAGTGCCCGGTCCTGGCCCGGGTAGCCGCTGCTCGTGGACCTGGCTGCGCACCGGACCGGCTCCGGCGACCCCCTCGTGCGGGTACCCGGGCTCGGTGGCTCGGCGCGCTCCTGGGAGACCGTGCTGCCCGGGCTCGCGGCCGTCCGCGAGGTGGTCCGCGCTGCTGGGCAGCCCGGTGGGCCGGACGGCGCTGCTGGCGCAGTTCTCCGCCCGCCCGTGGGCGCTGGACGGCGACGTGGTCACCCGGGAGCTCACCGGCTACCCGCAGTCGCCGTCCTTCGACGCGGTGCTGGCCGACCTGGCCCGCGGCGGGCAGCAGCAGGGGGCGCCGGCCGGGTCGCTGCCGGGCCGGCTGACCATCGGCTGGGGGCGCCGCGACCGGGTGACCCTGGCCCGGCAGGCGGCGCGGGCGCAGCAGGCCTTCCCCGACGCCCAGCTGCACTGGTTCGCCGGCTCCGGCCACCTCCCGATGTGGGACGCCCCGGCGGAGACGGTGGCCGTCGTGCTGGCCGGGACGGCGCGGCGCTGACCTGCGGGTCAGCGCAGCGGGATCTCGGGTTCCCCGGGTTGCCGCGGCCCGGTCAGCCGGCGCTCGGCGGCGGTGATCGCGACGTCGTCGATGCTGGCCTCGCGGCGGCTCATCAGCCCGGAGGCGTCGAACTCCCAGTTCTCGTTGCCGTAGCTGCGCCACCACTGCCCGGCCGCGTCGTGCCACTCGTACTGGAAGCGGACGGCGATCCGGTCGTCGGTGAACGCCCACAGCGCCTTGCGCAGCACGTAGTCCTGCTCGCGCGCCCACTTGGCGGTGAGGAACTCGACGATCGCCGCGCGGCCGGTGAGGAAGGTGTCCCGGTTCCGCCAGACGGAGTCCTCGGTGTAGGCCAGCGCCACCCGGTGCGGATCGCGGCTGTTCCAGCCGTCCTCGGCGGCCTGCACCTTCTGCGCGGCGGTCTCGGCGGTGAACGGGGGCACCGGCGGGCGCGGGGCGGCCGTCACCGCGGCAGCACCTGCTCGATGGCGGCGCGGACCTCGGCGGCGTCCGGCGTCGTCCGCGGCCGGAACCGGCCGACGACCTCGCCGTCGGCCGACAGCAGGAACTTCTCGAAGTTCCACTGCACGTCCCCGGCCTCGCCGGCGGCGTCCGGAACGGCGGTGAGCGAGCGGTAGAGCGGGTCGGCACCCGCGCCGTTGACCTCGAGCTTGCCGGTCATCGGGAAGGTGACGCCGTAGGTGGCCGAGCAGAAGGTGGCGATGTCCGCAGCCGTCCCCGGCTCCTGGCCGGCGAACTGGTTGCACGGCACGCCCAGCACGGTGAACCCGCGGCCGGCGTACTCCTGCTGCAGCGCTTCCAGCTGCTCGTACTGCGGGGTCAGGCCGCAGCGGCTGGCGACGTTGACCACCAGCGCGGCCGAGCCCGCGGTGAGCGCGCCGAGGGTGGTCGGCTCGCCGTCCAGGGTGGTGAGGGGCAGGTCCAGCAGGTCGCTCACGGCAGCTCCGCAGGTGGGGGGACGGTCGTCGCGGGTCAACCCGCGTTCCCGGGAGGCTGTTCCCCGAGCGAGGAGACGTCGTCGGGGACGTCGACGGCGTGCGCGCGCAGCAGCTCCAGCGGCACCACCGCCAGCGCCCGGCCGTTGGTCGCCGCCAGCACCACCCCGGCCGCGGCGCCGGCCTCGGCCGCCTGCCGCCAGCGGACGGCGACGACGCACCAGCGGTCGCCGGGCCGCAGCCCCGGGAAGCCGTACTCCGGGCGCGGGGTGCTCAGGTCGTTGCCCAGCCGGCGCTGCAGGGCCAGGAACTCCGCGGAGACCACGGCGCACACCGTGTGGCTGCCGAGGTCCTCCGGCCCGGTGCGGCAGGAGCCGTCGCGGGTGAAGCCGGTCATCGGGTCGGTGCCGCAGGGCTGCAGGGCACCGCCCAGCACGTTGCGCTCGCTGCCGGGGGCGTCCACCGCCCGATCATGCCCTCGAGCGGCCTCCCGCGCTGATCCGTCGTGCACCCCCGAATCGCGCACGCGGTCCGCGACCGACAGTCTGGGGAGGTGCGAGTACTGGTCACCGGGGCGTCCGGGTTCGTGGGGAGCAGGCTCACGCCTGCGCTGGAAGGGGCGGGGCACGAGGTGCGGGCGATGACCCGCCGCCCGGGGAGCTACTCCGGCGCCGGGACGCCGGTCGCCGCGGACGTCGCCGACGAGGCCTCGCTGCGCACGGCGCTGGAGGGCTGCGCGGCCGCCTACTACCTGGTGCACTCGCTGGACTCCGCCGACTTCCAGGAGAAGGACGCCGACGCGGCCCGCTCCTTCGCCCGCGCCGCCGCCGACGCCGGGGTCCGCCGGATCGTCTACCTGGGCGGGCTGGGCGACGACGCCGACGACCTCTCCGCGCACCTGCGCAGCCGCCGCCAGGTGGAGGAGCTGCTGGCCGGGGGCGGGGTGCCCGTCACGGTGCTGCGGGCCGGGATCATCGTCGGCCACGGCGGGGTCTCCTGGGAGATGACCCGGCAGCTGGTGGCGCACCTGCCGGCGATGATCACGCCCCGCTGGGTGCACACGAAGACCCAGCCGATCGCGGTCGGCGACGTCGTCCGGTACCTGGTCGGGGTGCTCGAGGCCCCCGCGGCCGAGCGGCGCCACTTCGACATCGGCGGGCCCGAGGTGCTCGAGTACCTGGAGATGCTGACCCGGGTCGCGGAGATCCAGGGCCGCCGGCTGCTGATCGTGCCGGTGCCGCTGCTCACGCCGCAGCTGTCCTCGCGCTGGCTGTCCCTGATCACCGACGTCGACCTGCAGACCGGCCGGTCGCTGATCGACTCGATGAGCAACGAGGTCGTGGTGCGCGACGACTCGATCCGCCGCATCGTGCCCTTCGACCCGGTGCCCTACGACGACGCCGTCCTCACCGCGCTCGGTGAACGGGCGAAGGCCCGGCGGGCGGCCCGGAACGGGCAGACCACGTCGGGGCTCGGGCGGATCCGGTGACCCGCGACCGGCGCCGCATCGGGGAGTCGCTGATCTCCGACGCCGGGCTCACCCGCCTGCTCCACCGGCTGCCCTCGTGGCTGGTCGACAAGGTGCCCCGCGACCACTCCGAGTCCGACGCGGCGTTCCGCCGTCGCCGGCGGGTGACCGCCGGGGTGTCGCTGGCCGGGGCCGGGCTGCTCGGGGTGTCGCTGTCGCGCAAGCCGGACTCGCCGTCGTTCTACGCGCTGACGCTGGGGGTCGCCGCGACCTGGGTGGTCGGCGGGGTCGCCTCCGGCCCGCTGCACCTGGGCTGGGTGCAGACGCCGCGGGCCACGCTGCGCCGGCCGCTGCTGACCCCGGTCGCCGGCGGGGTCGCCGCGTTCGGGCTGTTCTACGGCGCGGCGCTGGTGGCCAAGCGGATCCCGCCGCTGGAGTCCGCGATCACCCGGGTGCTGCGGTACGCCCAGCAGGGCGACCCGGCGCTGGTCACCACCACCACGCTGGCCAACGGCGTCGCCGAGGAGGTCTTCTTCCGCGGCGCGCTCTACGCCGCGGTGGGGGCCGACCACCCGGTGCTCAAGTCCTCCGCCGTCTACACGCTGGCCACCGTCGCCACCCGCAACCCGGCGCTGGTGCTCGCCTCGGTGCCGATGGGCCTGCTGTTCGCGCTGCAGCGGCGGGTCACCGGCGGCATCCAGGCCCCGGCGCTGACCCACCTGACCTGGTCGGTGCTGATGCTGCGGTACCTGCCGCCGCTGTTCGCCGACGACCCCTCGGTGCACGACACGCGCGCCGCACAGGCCCTCTGACCTGCTGCTGGGGCTCCCTGCCTCCCGCGCATCACGAGCGGGTGGCAGGCTCCGCCCGTGACCGCGCAGACCCCCGCCCCGCCCGCCGGCGACCGGGCGCGCCGCACCGCCGAGGTCACGGCGGCCACCAACGCCGTCGTCACGTTCATCGACCCGCCGCTGCCGCACGCCGCCGAGGGTCCGCTGGCCGGGATCCGGGTGGGCCTCAAGGACAGCATCGACACCGCCGGGGTGCGCACCACCTGCGGCTCGGCGTACTCCGCCGACCGGGTGCCCGACGCCGACGCCGAGGTGGTCTCCCGGCTGACCGCGGCCGGTGCGCAGGTCGTGGCCAAGTTGAACCTCAGCGAGTTCGCCGTCGGCCTGACCGGCCTGAATTCCTCCGCCGGTCCGTGCCGCAATCCCTGGGACCCCGACCGGATCCCGGGTGGGTCCAGCAGCGGCTCCGCGGCCGCCGTGGCCGCCGGGCTGGTCGACCTGGCCCTGGGCACCGACACCGGCGGCTCGGTGCGGGTGCCGGCCGCTGCCTGCGGGGTGACCGGCCTGCGCCCCGGCACCTCCGTGGTGCCCGACGCCGGCACGTTCCCGGTCTGCGAGCTCCTCGACACCGTCGGCCCGATCGCCCGCGGCGTCCCGCTGGTCGCCCGGGCGTTCGCCGTGCTGGCCGGCCGCCCGGCGCGCGAGCTGACCCCGGCCCCGCCGGTGCGGATCGGCGTCCCGGAGTCCTGGTCGCACCCGCTGGACCCCGGGGTGGCCGCGGTCGTCGCCGCCGCCGCGCAGGTCTTCGCCGGGGGCGGCGCCGAGCTGGTGCCGGTGCGCGTGGCGGGGATGGGCTCGGCCCTGGACGTGCTCTACACGCTGGTCTACGCCGACATCGCCGACCTGCACGTCGAGCGGCTGGCGCACCCGGACCTCTTCCAGCCCGACACGCTGATCCGGGTGCGGGTCGGGGAGGGGGTCACCGACGGCCACCGCGCCGAGGCGCTGGAGGCGCGCGCGGAGTTCCAGCGGGCACTGGACGAGGTGTTCGCCTCCGTCGACGTGCTGCTCACCCCGACGCTGCCGATCGACGTCCCGCCGGTCAGCGCCGAGGCCGACGTGCTGGCGCTCACTCGCCGGCTGGCCCTGCTGACCGCGCCCTGGTCGCTGCACGCCGGCCCGACCCTGGCCCTGCCCGTCGGCCGGCACCCCGTCTCCGGCATGCCGGTGGGCGCCCAGCTCACCGCCGCGGTGGGCGGGGAGGACCTGCTGCTGGACGCCGGGGCCTGGTTCCAGGAGCGCACGGAGTGGCACACGGCCACCCCGCCCTGCTCGGTGGACTGAGCCTCAGCCGGCCCGTCGGGCCCGGATGGTCACGGTCGTGCCCTCGGGGCTCGGGACGGCGCTGATGTCGGCGAACGCGCTCATCAGCGCCGACCCGCGGCCGCGGTCCATGCTCGCGCCCCGCTCCCGCCACTGCCCGTAGTCCCGCACGGTGATCACCACGCCGGTGGTCGAGGCCTCGATGGTCACGTCGATGAAGGGCTCGATGGGGTCCTGGGCGTGCTCGACGGCGTTGGTCGCGGCCTCGCACGCGGCCAGCAGCAGGTCGTAGGACTGGTCCTCGTCCAGGCCTGCGGAGTCCAGCAGCCGGCGCAGCGCCCGCCGCAGCCCGGGGATGGCACGCGGCGAGGCCGGGAAGCGCCAGGAGTCGAAGTGCACCGGGGGAGCCGGTGGCGCGGGGGGTGGCGGCGCGGCGGGGGCTGCGGGACGGCGGCTGGCCGGCACGAGGGCGCGGACGTCGGCCGGGCCGCCCGGGCCGGCCGTGGGCGACGGGCCCGCGGGGGCCGGGGTGGTACCGGCCGGGGCGGTACCGGTCGGGGTGGTGCCGGCCCGCGCCCCGGCGGCCCGGTCGATCGCCACGCGGAGCCGGGCGATGAGCTCGGCGGCCTGGAAGGGCTTGGCCAGGTAGTCGTCGACGCCGGCGGAGAACCCCTCGACCGCCGCCTCCTGCCCCGCCCGGGCGGTGAGCATGAGCACCGGGACCGCCCGGGTGGCCGGGGCGGCCCGCAGCCGCCGGAGCAGCTCGAAGCCGTCGACGCGCGGCATCATCACGTCGGTCACCACGACGTCGGGCCGGTGCTCGGCGATCGCGGCGAGCGCCGCCTCGCCGTCGGCGCAGGTCCGCACCCGCCAGATCGGGGCGAGCAACCGGGTCAGGTACGTGCGCATGTCGGCGTTGTCGTCGACGACCAGCACGGTCACCGAGGGATCGGCCGGGGCCACCGGCTCCTCGCCCGGGGCGAGGTCGGCCTCCCACGCGTCGGCGGTACCGCGGGCGGCCGCCGAGGGGGCGGCGGGGCCGGCGTCACCCTCGGCGTCCGGGGTGCCGTAGGGGACGGTGACGGTGAAGGTGCTGCCCCGGCCCGGCTCGCTGTCGACGTGCACGGTGCCGCCGTGCAGGGCGACCAGCTCGCGCACCAGGGCCAGGCCGATGCCGGTGCCCTCGCGGCTGCGGGTCGGCGAGCCCGGCACCCGGTGGAACCGGTCGAAGACCAGCGGCAGCTGCTCGGCGGGGATCCCGATGCCGGTGTCGCCGACGGTGAGCACCACGGCGTCGTCCGTGCCGTGCAGCTGCACCCCGATGCCGCCGACGAAGGTGTACTTCACCGCGTTGGACAGCAGGTTGAGGACGACCTTCTCCCACATGCGCGGGTCGACGGCGGCCGGGTGCGGCAGCGGCGGGCAGTCGACGGTGAGGCTCAACCCGGCCCGCTCGGCCGCGGCGCGCAGCACCCCGGCCAGCTCGGCGGTGAACGCCGGGAGGTCGGTGGCCACCCGGACGGCGCTGGCCCGCCCGGCCTCGATGCTGGCGACGTCCATCAGGTCGTCGACCAGCCGCTGCAGGCGCTGGCCGTTGCGCAGAGCCAGGGTCAGCTGGTCGCGGGCGGCCGGCGGCAGGCCGTCGGCGCTGGTCAGCACGTCGCTGATCGGGCCCAGCAGCAGGGTCAGCGGGGTGCGCAGCTCGTGGCTGACGTCGGAGAAGAACGCGGTCTTCGCCCGGTCGAGCTCGGCCAGCGACTCCGCGCGCCGCCGCTCGGTCTCGAACGCCCGGGCGTTGCCCAGCGCGCTGACGAACTGGCCGGCCACCAGATCGAGGAAGGTGCGGTACTCGTCGTCCAGGGCCAGGTTGGGGCTCACGCCGAGCACCAGCACGCCGACCCGGGAGTCTCCGGAGGCGCTGGTCAGGGGCAGCGCGACCGCGTCGCGCACCCGGTCCTCCCAGAGGCCGCCGACGATGCGCAGGTCGGAGACCCGGCCGGGCAGCTCGTCGGCGTCGGCGACGCTCGCCGGCAGCCGCTCGGGCGCGCAGCCGATGGTGGCCGCGCGGCGCAGCCGGCCACCGTCGTCGTCGAGGTAGACGGCGGCGAAGGGCACGTCCAGCGGGTCGCCGGCCAGGGCGGAGCACAGCCCGTCGAGGACGGCCGCCTCGTCGCCCAGGGCGCCGTCGGCGGTGGACAGCGCGTGCAGCAGCTGCTGGCGGCGCTCGCCGAGCACCTCGCCGGTGACCTCGGTGCAGACGGCGTGCATGCCGGCGACCGTGCCGTCGTCGTCGAAGGCCGGGGCGTGGGAGACGGTGAAGTAGGTCTCCTCCCGGAAGCCCGCGCGGGCCAGCAGCAGCGGCAGCCGGGGGAGCCAGGAGGCCTCGCGGGTGGTCATGGCGTGCTCGACCGGGCCGGCGAGCGCGTCCCACCCCTCGGCCAGGGTGACCCGGATGTCCTCGCCGATCGCCGGGTGCTTGGCGCCGATGAACGGGGCGTAGGCGTCGTTGTAGAACTGCAGGAAGCCCGGGCCCCAGGTCAGCACCATCGGGAACCGCGAGGCGAGCACGGTGCGGACGGCGAAGCGCAGGCCCTGCGGCCAGCCCTCGACCGGGCCGACGGCGGTGTGCGCCCAGTCGTGGGCGGCCATCAGCTCGCCGGCCGCACCGCCGCCGGCGAAGAGGTCGGCGTCGTTCCCGATCGTCGGGAGATCGCTGGGCACGGTCACCTCCAGTCGACACCGGTACGGCCCGGCCGCGACAAGCCGTCACCGGTTCGAGACGGATCGTAGTGATCCGCTCCGGACCGGCAACCTACCGGTGCACCCGCCGATGGGCGCGCAGGAGGCCCGGTCGCCGTGCCGGGCGCCGGGCGGGTTGGATGGGGCACAGTCCGCCGGGGACCACCCCGGCGCCCGATCACCCCAGGAGCACACCGTGGCAGAGCTGACCCGCCCCGACGTCGAGCCGCCCTCCGGCCCGGCCCCCAGCGAGCTGGTGATCGAGGACCTGGTCGTGGGCGACGGCCCGGAGGCCACCGCCGGCAGCCTGGTGAGCGCGCACTACGTCGGCGTGACCCACGACGGCGGCGAGCAGTTCGACGCATCCTGGGACCGCGGCGACCCGCTGGAGTTCCGCCTGGGCGTCGGCATGGTCATCCAGGGCTGGGACGAGGGCATCGCCGGCATGAAGGTCGGCGGCCGCCGCCGGCTCACGATCCCCGCGCACAAGGCCTACGGCGACCGCGGGGCCGGCGGCGTCATCAAGCCCGGCGCCACCCTGGTCTTCGTCGTCGACCTCGTCGGCGTCCGCTGAGGAAGGACCCCCTTGCCCCCCACCGCTCGCAGGCTCGCGCCGGGCCCCGGCAACGGGGCCGCTCGGGCGCGGGCGGTGGGGGCAGCGGGGTCCTGCGTCAGACCGCGGGCCGGTTGCAGAACTCGCGCGGGTCGGCGGACAGTGCGGCCTTGACGCCCCGGCTCCAGTCGTCGACCAGCACCTCCCGGTCGCCGGCCTGGACGCCGTCGAGCGCAGCCCGGACGACGTCGGCCGGGTCGCTCATCGGGCCGGTGGAGAGCTCGTGCCGCCCGGTCGTTCCCCTCCCGTGACGCACGAACCGCAGCGCGTCGGCTGACCCGCGCGGGATTGCCGATCACCGGCGCGGGGAACCGGCCGGTGCATGACGCAACCGGCGCCGGCCAGCGGGCACGCACTCGTGGAGGAGGCCACCAGCGGGGGTGGTGGGGAGAAGGGCGGCGGTGAGTCGACCGGCACCGTCGTCCTGGCCGGTTCGGTCAACCTGGCCATCGCCGCCGCCAAGCTGGTCGGCGGTCTGATCAGCCACTCCTCGGCGATGATGAGCGAGGCGGCGCACTCGCTGGCCGACACGGTCACCGAGGTGCTGCTGTTCATCGCCCTCAAGCGCGGCAACAGGGCCGCCGACGCCCGGCACCCCTTCGGCTACGGCCGGGAGACCTACTTCTGGGCCTTCCTCGCCGCGCTGTGCACCTTCGGCGTCGGTGCCGGCTTCTCGATCTGGCAGGGCGTGACGACCATCCGGAACGGCGAGGAGCAGGGCTCGCCGACCATCTCCTACATCGTGCTGGCGGTGTCCTTCGTGCTGGAGGGCAGCTCGCTGCTCAAGGCCGTGCGCCAGGTGCGCAGCTCGGCCCGGGAGCACGGTGTCACCCCGGCGCAGTACCTGCGGCACACCACCGACACCACGGTGAAGGCGGTGACCTTCGAGGACAGCGCGGCGCTGATCGGCCTGGTGCTGGCCGCGCTCGGCCTCTTCCTGGAGCAGGTCACCGGGGACGCCGTCTGGGACGGCATCGCGGCCATCCTGATCGGGATCCTGCTGATCGCGGTCGCCGGCTCCCTGGCCCGGGCCAACATCTCCCTGCTGATCGGCCAGTCGGTCCCCGGCGCCACCCAGCAGGAGCTGGAGGACGAGCTGGCGGCGATGGACCAGGTGGACGGCGTGCCGTTCCTGCTCACCACGGTGATCGGCCCCGGGCAGCTGCTGGTGGCGGCCAAGGTGGACTTCGCCGACACCGCGACCGTCGCCGACATCGAGCGGGCCTCCGACGAGGCCGAGCGCCGGCTGGTCGCCCGGCACCCCGGCGTCCGGTACGTGTTCCTCGACCCGACGCCCGGCGACGGCCGGGCGCAGCTGCGTGCACCGGAGGGCGGGGCCCGGGAATGAGCCGTTCCGGTCCGCGGTTGGGCCCGGTCATGCAGGTCGAGGTGTGGTCCGACGTCGTGTGCCCGTGGTGCTACATCGGCAAGCGGAAGCTGGAGACGGCGCTCTCCCGCTTCCCGCACGCCGACCAGGTCGAGGTGGTCTGGCGTTCCTTCCAGCTCGACCCGAGCATCCCCGAGGGGCACACCGAGCCGACCCTGCCGGCGCTGGCCGCCAAGTACGGCACCGGCGTCGAGCAGATGGCCGACCAGATGAAGCGGGTCGAGGACGTCGCCGCGGGTGAAGGGCTGCAGTACCACCTCGCCGACGGCATCAGCGGCAACACCCTGCGCGCCCACGAGCTCATCCACCTCGCCGGCGAGCACGGGCTGCGCAGCGAGATGAAGGAGCGGCTGCTGCACGCCCACTTCGAGGAGCAGCGCTCGGTCTTCGACGTCGACGCGCTGGTGGCGCTCGCCGTCGAGGTCGGCCTGGACGAGACCGAGGTGCGCGCCGCCCTGGTCGACCGCCGGTTCTCACCCGCCGTCCGCGAGGACATCGACACCGCCCGGGCCCTCGGCGCCACCGGCGTCCCGTTCTTCGTCGTCGACCGCACGTACGGCGCCGCCGGCGCCCAGCCGGCCGAGACGCTGCTGCAGCTGCTCGAGCGCGCCTGGTCCGACAGCCACCCGCTGGTCACCGTTCCCGCAGCCGAGGGCTGCGCGGACGGGAGCTGCGCCGTCTAACGCACCAGGCGGGCGGCCCGCTGCAGGGCCTTCTCGGCGTCGACCACGAGCGTGCGGACGACGTCGGTCGCCGACCGCTCGCTGGTGAGCAGCCCGACCGACTCCCCGGCGTAGACCGGCGCGTGCGCCAGGTCGCCCTCGGCGCGGGCGCGGCGCACCTGCTCGGCGGCCGCGGTGTCGCCGCGGAGCTCGTCCTCCCGACCGTGCCAGGTCTCGGTGAACTCGTTGACCAGCGCGCGCCCGGGCCAGCGAGCCGGCCAGGCCAGCCCCTGGGCGATGTCGAAGGCGCTGGTCAGCACGGTCTCGTCACCGGCCGCGGCGCGCAGCCGTGCCCGCACCGCCGGGGTGTTCATCGCCTCGGGGCAGCCGAGCAGCGGCGTGCCGATCCAGCCGCCCGCGGCGCCGGCGACCAGGACGGCGGCCAGCCCCGCGCCGGTGGCCACCCCGCCGGCGGCGAGCACCGGCCGGTCGGTCGCGGCCAGCACCTCCTGCAGCAGCGGCAGCGTCGCGCGCCGGCCGGTGTGCCCGCCGGCCTCGGTGCCCTGCGCGACGATCACGTCGGCACCCGCGTCGTGCGCCCGGTCCAGGTCGGCCAGGGAGTTGATCGCGGTGGCCACGGCGATCCCGGCGTCGTGCAGCGGACCGACGTAGCGGCCGGGGTCGCCGAAGGAGATCGAGACCAGCACCGGCTCGGTGGCGATCGCGGCGTCCAGCAGCTCCGGGCGCCGCTCCAGCACCCAGGCCATCAGCCCGACGCCGTGCGAGACGTCGGCCTCCGCGGGCAGCCGACCCTGCGCGACGACCCAGCCGGGGTCGGTGTCCGCGCCGACGCCGATCATCCCCAGCCCGCCGCCCAGGCCGACCGCACGGGCCAGCTCGCCACCGGCCGCCCCCGCCATCGGAGCGCCGAACACGGGCGCGTCGAGGTCGAACCAGCGGGTGAGGGCGGTCGTGATCACCTGGTCATCGTGCTCCTCGCCGGGTGCCGCGATGCGGTCGGCGGCGCAGCACGTCGGCGGCGGACCCCCGCAGCCGCTGGCGCAGGCCGTCGGCCTGCGCGGCGACGGCCAGCAGCCCCTCCGGAAGCGTCGGCGCGGACGGCGAGCACCCGGTGCGCGCAGTCGAGGTGGGCGCAGACGGAGGTGCGCACGGTGCTGCCGCTGCGCCCAGCCGACGACGCTGCCGTTCCGGCCCGCCGGGGACCGGGTGTCCCACGGTCGGTCGAGGGCTGCCCCGGGGTGGGAGCAGCCCTCGACCGCGCCAGGGTGGCTCAGCTGGTGGCGGGGCCACCCGCCTCGGTGCCGGCCAGCCGGCGCAGCAGGTCGTGGGCCCGCTGGGCGCGCTGGCTGTCCTGCTCCATCACCTCGCGGAAGAACGAGGCGACGTCGTCCAGGCCGGCGTTCTCGGCGTCCCGGACGTACTGGCCGTAGTCGTGCCCGGCCTTGAGGGAGTGATACTGCACGGAGATGAGGTCGAACGTGACGTCGGCGAAGCCGGTCTCACCGGTGGCCATGGGTGCTCCTCGCGACAGGCGCCCACCGGGCCGTGGCTGGGCCCCGGACGCGTGCGCCGGTCAGGTTCCCGCTGCTGGTGGGTCGGAAACGGACCGGTCCGCCTCAGGTCCGGTCGGCGGTCGGCGCCTCGCCGATCGCGCCGGCGAACGACCCGCCGGTGACGTCGCCGCCGCCGGCCTCGTCGGCCTCGGTCCGGGAGCTGGCCAGCTCGTCCTCGCCGGTGGAGACGAGGTCGTCCCCGGTGGAGGCGAGGTCCTCGCCCTCACCGAGCGCGCCGGGGTCGGCCTGCAGGGTGCGGGGGTCGTTCAGCGGGTCCGGGGTGTCGGGGTCGGTGACGGTCATGGCAGGGCGTTGCCCGCGGCGACCCCCGGGCAACCGCGTCGCCGGCACGCTGCTGTGCGCCGCCACGAGCGGAGCGGTCCAGCGGCCGGCACGCCCTCGAGAGCGACCTGTGTCACATTATTCCAAGACGTCCTAGACGTACACCCGGGTATCGGTAGATTGACCCGATCCCCCGACCGCAGCGTGGCGGCCGGGGGATCCACCCACCGGTGCCCGACGCGTTGCCGCTCCCGAGGAGACGCCGTGATCCCCGCTCCCACCGCCCCCGCCGACCACGCCACCCCCACCGCCCACGCCCGGCTGCGCGCCTGGGTCGAGGAGGTCTCCGCGCTGACCACGCCGGACCAGGTGGTCTGGGTCGACGGCAGCGACGAGGAGTGGACGCGGCTCACCACGCGCCTCGTCGACGCCGGCACCTTCACCCGGCTGACGGCGAAGCCGAACTCGTTCTCCTGCAACTCCGACCCCCGCGACGTCGCCCGGGTCGAGGACCGCACCTTCATCTGCTCGGTCGACGAGGCCGACGCCGGACCCACCAACAACTGGATGGACCCGGCCCAGATGAAGGGGCTGATGACCGAGCTGTACCGCGGGTGCATGCGCGGTCGCACGATGTACGTCATCCCGTTCTGCATGGGCCCGGTCGAGGCGGAGAACCCGATGTTCGGCGTGGAGATCACCGACTCGGAGTACGTCGTGGTCTCCATGCGGGTGATGGCCCGGATCGGCAGCCGGGTCCTGGAGGCGATGGGCACCGACCGCCCGTTCGTCCCGGCGCTGCACTCCCTGGGCGCGCCGCTGGACCCGGGCCAGGCCGACGTCCCGTGGCCGTGCAGCGACACCAAGTACATCGTCCAGTTCCCCGAGGAGCGGGCCATCTGGTCCTACGGCTCCGGGTACGGCGGCAACGCCCTGCTGGGCAAGAAGTGCTACTCGCTGCGGATCGCCTCGGTGATGGCCCGCGACGAGGGCTGGCTGGCCGAGCACATGCTGATCCTCAAGCTCACCAACCCCGAGAAGCGGACCCACTACGTCGCCGCCGCCTTCCCCAGCGCCTGCGGCAAGACGAACCTGGCGATGCTGGAGCCGACCATCCCCGGCTGGGAGGTGCAGACCCTCGGCGACGACATCGCCTGGATGCGGTTCGGCGAGGACGGCCGGCTCTACGCCCTCAACCCCGAGCACGGCCTGTTCGGCGTGGCCCCGGGCACCGGCTGGGACACCAACCCCAACGCGATGCGCACGATCTCCCACGGCAACTCCGTGTTCACCAACGTCGCCCGCACCGACGACGGTGACGTCTGGTGGGAGGGGATGACCGAGGAGCCCCCGGCCCACCTCACCGACTGGCGGGGCCAGGACTGGACGCCGGAGTCCGCCGAGCCCTCCAGCCACCCGAACAGCCGGTTCTGCACCCCGATCACCCAGTGCCCGGTGCTGGCGCCGGAGTACGACGACCCGCGGGGCGTGCCGATCTCGGCGATCCTGTTCGGCGGCCGCCGCAAGACCACCGTCCCGCTGGTCACCGAGTCCCGCGACTGGAACCACGGCGTGTTCATGGGCGCCACGCTGTCCTCGGAGACGACCGCGGCGGCCACCGGCGCGGTCGGCGTCGTCCGCCGGGACCCCTTCGCCATGCTGCCGTTCATCGGTTACCACGCCGGCGACTACGTGGGCCACTGGGTCGAGACCGGCAAGGCGCACGACGCCGCCCTGCTGCCGCGCATCTTCTACGTCAACTGGTTCCGCCGGGACGCCGACGGCGGCTTCCTGTGGCCGGGCTTCGGGGAGAACAGCCGGGTGCTCAAGTGGGTCGTCGAGCGCCTGGAGGGGACGGCGGCGGCCGAGGAGACCCCGATCGGTCGCGTGCCCACCCCGGGCTCCCTCGACGTCTCCGGGCTGGACCTCACCGGCGAGCAGGTGAAGCAGGCGCTGCGGGTGGACGCCGACGAGTGGCGGGCCGAGCTCCCGCAGATCGCCGAGTGGTTCGCGACGTTCGGCGAGAAGCTGCCCACCGTGATGTCGGACGAGCTGGAGACGCTGCGCAGCCGGCTCGGGGCCGGCTGAGACGCGGCGTCGTCCCGACCCGCCGGTCGGTCCGCGGGTCACCGACCGTTCGGTTAGCGTGACGAGGCGTCCATCCAGCTGACGGAGGCCAGTCCGCCCGTGCCCAACCCGTACCTGCACGTGCTGCGGACGCCGCACGCCCTGCCCATGGTGCTGGCGGCCTTCATCGGCCGGCTGCCGCTGTCGATGGTGGGCCTGGGCAGCGTGCTGCTGGTGCAGTCCGAGACCGGGTCGTACGGGCTGGGCGGGGCCGTCGCGGCGGCCGGGGCCGTCGCCGCCGCGATCTCCGGCCCGGTCGTGGGGCGGCTGGCCGACACCCACGCCCAGCGCCGGGTGCTGCTGTCGGTGCTCGTCGTCTTCGTGCTGTCGGGCACCGCCTTCCTCACGTCGGTCAGGGAGGGCTGGCCGCTGTGGACGGTCTTCGCCACGGCTGCGTTCACCGGGGCCAGCCTCCCGCCGGTCTCCTCGATGATCCGGGTGCGCTGGACCCACCTGCTCCGCGGCACGCCACGGCTGGCCACCGCGCTGGCCATGGAGTCGGTGGTCGACGAGTTCGTCTTCATCGTGGGCCCGGTGCTGGTCACCTTCCTGTCCACCACCGGGCACACGACCTCCGGCGTCGTCACCGCCTTCACCCTGGCCGCCGTCGGCACCCTGCTCTTCGTCGCCCAGCGGCGCACCGAGCCACCGCCGGCCGAGCGCGAGCACCGCAGGGGCGCCTCGGCGATGCGGGTGCCGGGGCTGCGGGTGCTGTTCGTCGTGGGCGCCGCGGTCGGCGCGATCCTGGGCACGCTGGAGATCTCGCTGGTCGCCTTCGCCGACGAGGTCGGCGCTCGCTCGCTGTCCGGCCTGCTCATCGCCGGCCTGGCCGTGGGCTCGATGGGCGCGGGCATCGGCTGGGGCACGGTGCACTGGCAGGTGCCGCTGCGCCACCGCCTGGTCGGCGTGCTGACGGCGCTGACCGTGCTGACCGTGCCGCTGCTGTTCGCCGGCGGCTACTGGGTGATGCTCCCGCTGGTGGTCATCGCCGGCATCGCGGTGTCCCCGGCCCTGATCAGCGCCTTCACCCTCGCCGAGGTGCTGGTGCCCCGGGCGGCGGTCACCGAGGCTTTCACCTGGATCGGCACCGCCCTGGCGCTGGGCGTCGCCGTCGGTGCCTCGGCCGCCGGCAAGATCGTCGACGCGGTCGGGGCGAACGCCAGCTTCGCCGTCGCCACGGTCGCCGCCGGGGTGGCCGCCGTCACCGTCGCGCTGGGGCAGCGGGTGCTGCACGTCCCGGCCGAGCACGCCGCCACGCCGTCGCTGGCCCGATGACCGGCTACGAGATCCCCGGCGCGGTCGTCCGGGAGCACGAGATCGCGGTGCCGCTGCGCTGGTCCGACCCGGGCGCCGGCACGATCACCGTCTTCGCCCGCGAGCTGGTCGCCCCCGACCGCCGGGACGACGACCTGCCGCTGCTGCTGTTCCTGCAGGGCGGCCCGGGCGGGAAGTCGCCCCGGCCCACCCGCGGTGGCTGGATCGCCCGGGCGCTGCGCGACTTCCGGGTGGTGCTGCTCGACCAGCGCGGCACCGGCCGCAGCTCCCGGGTCACCGGCCGTGCGATGAGCCGGTTCGCCGATCCCGCCGCCGCGGCCGCGCACCTGCTCGCCTTCCGCGCCGACTCGATCGTCGCCGACGCCGAGCACCTGCGGACGACGGTCTACGGCGGCCGCCGCTGGACGACGCTGGGCCAGAGCTACGGCGGGTTCGTCACCCTGACCTACCTGTCGCAGGCCCCCGAGGGGCTGGACCGCTGCCTGGTCACCGGCGGGCTGGCCGGCCTGCACGCCGACGCCCGGGAGGTCTACCGGCGCACCTGGCCGCGGGTGGCGGCGCGCACCCGCCGGTTCTACGAGCGGTACCCGGCCGACGGAGCCCGGTTCGCGGCGGTGGCCGACCGGCTGGACGCCGCCCCGGTGCTGCTGCCCGACGGCGACCCGCTGACCGTGCGGCGCCTGCAGACGCTCGGCCACGCCCTCGGCACGCAGTCCGGGGCCGAGGAGCTGCACTGGCTGGTCGACGAGGCCCTCGACGACGACGGGGAGCTCGCCGACGGGTTCCTCGACGAGGTCGCCCGGCGCACCTCCTACTGGGACAACCCGCTGTACGTGGCGCTGCACGAGAGCATCTACGCCGGCGGGCCGGGCGCGACGGCCTGGGCGGCCGACGCCGAGCGCGGGCCGGGGTTCGACGGGGGAGTGCGGCCGCTGCCGTTCACCGGCGAGATGGTCTTCCCCTGGATGCTCGACGAGATCGCCTCGCTGCGGGCGTTCGGCCCGGCCGCCCGGGCGCTGGCCGAGGTCGAGGAGTTCCCCGCCCTCTACGACCCGGCGCGGCTGGCGGCCAACGACGTCCCGGTCGACGCAGCGGTCTACTTCGACGACCTGTACGTCGACGCCGGGCTGTCGCTGGAGACCGCCGAGGCGGTGGGCAACGTGCGCGCGTGGGTCACCAACGAGTTCGAGCACGACGGGCTGCGCACCGGCGACGTCCTCGACCGGCTGCTGACGATCCGCAGCCGGTGACCCGCCCCCGGCCCGCCCCCGGCGGGGGTCGCGTGCTCGGCGTCGTCCCGGAGCGGCTGGGCCGGTGGCTGGACGGCGTGGCCGACCGGCACGGGACCTTCGACGTCCGGGTGGACGGCGAGGAGCTGGCGCTGACCTGTGCCGACACCACCACGGTGCGGCTGGCCGCCCCCTACGGCTGGACACCCGGCCCGGCCCTGCTCACCGCGTTCACCGCCGCCGCGCGGACCCCTCGGCGCACCGCCGTCCTGCTGGTCCGGCGCGGCCGGTGGGCGGTCGGGGTGTTCGACGGGCCGGAGCTGGTCGTGTCCAAGGTCGACGCCCGGCAGGTGCAGGGGCGCACGGCCGCCGGCGGGTGGTCGCAGCAGCGGTTCGCCCGCCGCCGGGGCAACCAGGTCGACGCCGTCGTCGGCCACGCCGCGGACACCGCCGCCCGGGTGCTGCTGCCGCACGCCACCGGCCTGGTCGCGCTGGCCCCCGGCGGCGACCGCGGGCTGGTCGAGGAGGTGCTCACCGACCCCCGGTTGCGCCCGCTGGCCGCGCTGCCCCAGCTGCCCGCCCTGGATGTCGGCGAGCCCACCAAGGCGGTGCTGCTGGAGACCCCGGACCAGTTCCGCGCCGTCCGGGTGCACATCGTCGAACCCGCCGACCGCCCGTGATGGAGTCCCAGCGCTCGGTTTCTGTATCGCTGGGACTCCATGAGCGGGGTAGGGGAGCGTCATGTCCTCCTCCCGAGCGGCGGACGGCCGCCTCGACAGCCGCCCGCACGACGACCGCACCGGTGCCCCGCCCGCACCCGGCGTGACCCGCCTCGACCTCGGCCCCGGCGGCGCCGAGGTGCTGCTCGCCGTCCCGCCCGGCGACCCGGCGCCCCGGCCGCTGCTGGTCTTCCTGCACGGCGCCGGTGGCTCGGCCGCCGACGCGCTCCAGGCCGTCGGCGACCTGTCCACCGCCCGCGGGGTGCTGGTGCTCGCGCCGACGTCGGCCGCCGCCACCTGGGACCTCGTCGCCGGCGGGCTGGGGAGGGACGTCGCCGTCCTCGACGCCGCCCTGGACGCGGTGTTCGCCACCTGCGCGGTCAGCCGGGTGGCGCTGGGCGGGTTCTCCGACGGCGCCTCGTACGCGTTGAGCCTCGGCGTGGCCAACGGCGACCTGGCCGACACCGTGCTCGCCTTCTCCCCGGGCTTCGTCGCCGCCCCGGGCCGCTTCGGCCGGCCGCACTTCTGGATCGGCCACGGCGTCGACGACCGCGTGCTCCCGATCGACCGTTGCGGGCGCCGGGTCGCAGGCCAGTTGCGGGACGACGGCTACGACGTCCGCTGGAACCAGTTCGACGGCGGCCACGTGGTCACGCCGGACCTGGTGACCGTGGCGCTGGACTGGTGGCTGGGGGATCGCGCCGCCGGCTGAGGTGTTCCCCACGACCGGGTGGGGCAGCCGGAGAACCGATGCCGAGTCCAGGCGTCCCGCCGCCGGCCCGACCGGCGCGCCCCGGGGAGCTGCCCGTGTCCGTCCCACTCCGCCCACTCGACCAGCAGGTCGTGGTGATCACCGGTGCCTCCAGCGGCATCGGGCTCGTGACCGCCCGCCGCGCCGCCCAGCGCGGCGCCACCGTGGTCGTCGCCGCCCGCAACGAGGGCGCCATCACCGAGCTCGCCGAGGAGATCCGCGCCTCCGGCGGGCAGGCCCTGCCCGTGGTCGCCGATGTGGGGAAACAGGAGGACGTCGCCCGGATCGCCGCCGCCGCCCTCGCCGAGTACGGCCGGTTCGACACCTGGGTGAACAACGCCGGGGTGTCCATCTTCGGCGAGATCCCCGACGTGTCGATCGAGGACATGCACCGGGTGATGGACACCGTCTACTGGGGCGTGGTCCACGGCTGCCTGCAGGCCGTCGAGCACTACCGGGCCCGCGGGGAGGCCGGCGCGATGGTCAACGTCGGCAGCCTGTTCGGCGACCGCTCGACCCCGATCCAGTCGACCTATGCCAGCGCCAAGCACGCCGTGCACGGCTTCACCGATGCGCTGCGCGTCGAGCTCGAGCACGAGCGCGACCCGATCTCGGTCACGCTGGTGCACCCCGGTCGCATCGACACCCCGTACAACGAGCACGCCCAGGCCTACACCGCGGCCCAGCCGGCGCACCGCGGGATGGTCTACCCGCCCGAGGCGGTGGCCGACGCGATCCTGGGGGCCGCCGCGCGCCCGGTGCGCGACGTCTACGTGGGTGCGCAGGCGAAGGCCGTGCAGCTCGCCGGCGCGCTGCTCCCGCGCACCGTGGACAAGATCATGTCCTGGTACATGTGGCCGACCCAGCTGGACCCGCACCGGAAGGCGGTCCCGCGCGAGGGCAGCGCGCTGTGGCACGCCGGGTACGGCGGGCAGGAGCGCGGGTCGCACGTGGGCTGGCACCGCCGGGGCAGCTGGACCGTCGCCGGGACGATCCACCCGGTGCGGACGCTGGCCGGCGGGGCGGCGACCGCGGCCCTGGGGCTGCTCTCGCTGCGGCTGCTCCGCCGCTGAGCCACCGGCTCCGGGGTCCGGCGGCGGCCGAACCCCGGAGCCGGCCCGCCTCGGGTCAGACGGTGTCGGAGGTGGTCAGCTCGACCTGCTCGCGGCGCACCTGGTCGGTCACGACGGTGTCCTCGGTGATCCAGGAGGTGCTCAGCCGCACCCGCTCGACCGGGACGCGCTGCATCGTGACGTGCGGCTCCTCGGTGTAGAGCGTCACCCAGCCGGTGCTGCTCGTCGGCCGCTCGGCGCCGCTGACGCCGCCGTCGGCCGGGTCGCCCGTGTGCGTGGTGACCGGGAGGTGCTCGATGCGGGCGCGCTGCCGGGTCACGGTCACCGGGACCATGACCTCCTCGGTGAACTCCTCGATCCGCAGCACCGCGCGGGTCCAGGGCTCGATGACGGTGCCGACCCGGACCTGCTCCTCGGAGAGGGTCATGCCGGTGTCGTCGAGGGTGCCGACGGTGGTGCGCGGCAGCTCCTGGGTGGCGTCGGACGTGCCCTGGGTCGAGGTGCCGCGGTAGTGCTCGCGCAGCATCGTCTCCTCGGCCGGGCTGAGGTGGTCGGGCCGGGCGATCCGGGGCGCGGACTGCACGGCGTCGGCGGAGACGGTCAGCCGCAGCCGCCCGTCGGACAGCGCGCTGCCGGTCACCGGCGCGATCACCGGCACCTCGTCGCCCTGCGGGGCGGCGTGCTGACCGCTGGTCAGACCCACCCACGTGGGCTGACCTGTCACGTCGTCGAGGAAGACCGTGGTGATCGTGCCCACCGGCCGTCCGTTGCGGTCGTCTGCGGTGGCCCCGATGACTGGGGGCGGAGTCGGGTCACTGGCCATGCCTGTGATTGATCCGGAAACGCCCGGTCTACACATCGCCGGGCGCGTCGCCGGCCGGTCGGTCGACCGTCCCCGGCATCCGGCGTAGCGTCCTCCGACCGTGTCTCCCTCCGCCGCACCCGAGACCACCGCCCCCGATCCCGTCCTCACCGCCGAGCGCGCGCACCTCGCCCGCGCGGCCGGCTGCCTCGCCCAGATGCGCACCGCGGCGGTCTCGGTGACCGACGCCGGCGTCGACGCCTGGGCCTCCGAGCGCCTCGGCGCCGCCCGCGCCCAGCGGCTGCTGTCGCTGGCCGCCGATCCCGGCGTCCCGGTGTTCTTCGGCCGCACCGACGGCACCGCCGAGGCCGGCCTCGACGGCGCTCCGGAGACCTTCCACATCGGCCGCCGGCACGTCCGCGACACCGCCGGCGACCCGGTGGTCATCGACTGGCGGGCGCCGATGAGCCGGCCGTTCTACCAGGCCAGCGCCGCCGACCCGCAGGGCGTGGCCCGCCGCCGCCGGTTCGGCTTCGCCGCCGGGGAGCTCACCAGCTACGAGGACGAGCGGCTGGCCGAGGGGGAGGACGACGGCGGCGACGGGGAGCTGCTGCGGGCCGAGATCGAGCGCCCGCGCAGCGGCCCGATGCGCGACATCGTCGCCACCATCCAGCCCGACCAGGACGACATCGTCCGGGCGCCGCTGACCGAGTCGATCTGCGTGCAGGGCGCCCCCGGCACCGGCAAGACCGCCGTCGGCCTGCACCGGGCGGCCTACCTGCTCTACACGCACGGCGACCAGCTGGCCCGCACCGGCGTGCTCGTCGTCGGCCCCAACAAGGCGTTCCTGCGCTACATCGAGCAGGTGCTCCCGGCGCTGGGCGAGGTCGAGGTCGACCAGGCCACCGTCGCCGACCTGACCGCCCGGGTGACCGTCCGCGCCGAGGACGCACCGGACGTCGCCGTCCTCAAGGGCGACCCGCGGATGGCCGAGGTGCTGCGCCGGGCGCTGTGGAGCGGGATCAGCAAGCCGGTGGACTCGGTGCAGGTCAGCCTGTCCGGGAAGAAGTACCGGATCGGCGAGGAGCAGCTGAAGCGGTTCGTCGACGACCTGCGCCGGGCCGGCACCGGCAGCGCCGACGCCGACCGGCTGGTGCACTACGCAGCCGGCCGGGAGCGGCTGGCGATGTCGGTGGCCGAGTACGCCCGCCGGCTGAAGGAGGCCGGCGGTGGCAGCCCCACCGACGCCGAGACCCGCCGGTGCGCCCGCAGCGCCGAGGTCCGGGCCTTCTGCGACGCCGTCTGGCCGGCCGTGGACGCCGCCGGGCTGGTGGCGTCGCTGTTCTCCGACCCCGCGGTGCTGGACCGGGCCGCGCGCGGCGTGCTCACCGCCGACGAGCAGGCGCTGCTGGTCTGGCCCGCGCTGCCCCGATCGGTGAAGAGCGCCCGGTGGACGCCGGCCGACGCCGTCCTGGTCGACGAGGTCGCCGGGATGCTGGAGCGCACCCCCGGCTACGGGCACGTGATGGTCGACGAGGCGCAGGACCTCTCCCCGATGGAGTGCCGCGCCGTCGCCCGGCGGCTGGGTGCGGGGTCGCTGACCGTGCTGGGCGACCTCGCCCAGGCCACCAGCCCCTGGTCGGCGGCGGACTGGGCGCAGACGCTCGCCGCCCTGGGCCGCCCGGAGACCTCGGTGCGCCCCCTCACCCGGGGCTACCGGGTGCCCGGGGAGGTGCTCGACTTCGCCAACCGGCTGCTGCCGGCGATCGCGCCGGGGCTGGGCGCGGCGACCGCCGTCCGCCGCGAGCCGGGCGCGCTGCAGCTGCGGCCGGTCACGTCGCTGGCCGGACCGCTGGCCGCGGTGGTGGCCGAGCTGGCGGCGACCGAGGGGTCGACCGGCGTGGTCTGCGCCGACGCCGCGGTGCCCGAGGTGGTCGCGATGCTGACCGCGGCCGGGCTGGACGTCGCCGCGCTGTCCGACGACGGCTCCGAGCCCGCCCGGGTCGCGGTGGTGCCGGCGACGCTGGTCAAGGGGCTGGAGTTCGACCACGTGGTGGTCGTCGAGCCCGCGGCGGTCGTGGCCGCCGAGCCGCGCGGGCTGCACCGGCTCTACGTCGTCCTCACCCGGGCGGTGAGCAGCCTCGTCGTCCTCCACCACGAGCCGCTGCCCGCCGAGCTGACCGGGGCACGGGAACCGGTGCACCCGGGCTGAGCCCCCGCGACCGGGTGCAGCGGTTCCTTCGCCTGGAGCGTTCCGGAGCGGCGTCCCTAGGCTCCACCCATGGCCCCCTCCCTGCGCGAGACGCTGCGTGCCCCCGCGGCCCCGGTCCGGCTGCGCGAGATCGACCCGCGGTCGACCCCGCAGGTGCCCGGGGACAAGGAGCACACCCGCGAGGTGGCCGCGGCGGAGGGACGCCGGCTGGCCGAGCTGCAGGAGCGGCTCTACGCCGAGGGCGTCGGCGGCGGACGGCGGCGGGTGCTGCTGGTGCTGCAGGGCATGGACACCAGCGGCAAGGGCGGCGTCGTCCGGCACGTCGTGGGCGCGGTCCAGCCGCAGGGTGTCGCGGTCACCGGGTTCGGCCCGCCGACGCCGGAGGAGCTGCGGCACGGGTTCCTCTGGCGGGTGCGGCGCGCCGTCCCCCGGCCCGGGCTGCTCGGCGTGTTCGACCGCTCGCACTACGAGGACGTGCTGATCGGCCGGGTGCGGCAACTGGCCCCGCCGGAGGTGGTCGAGCGGCGCTACCGCGACATCGTGCGGTTCGAGGACCAGCTCGTGGACGACGGCGTGACCCTGGTCAAGGTGCTGCTGCACATCTCCCCGTGGGAGCAGAAGCAGCGGCTGCTCGCCCGGCTGGACGACTCGGCCAAGCGCTGGAAGTTCGACCCGGCCGACCTCGACGACCGCGCCCTGTGGCCGGACTACCAGCGCGCGTACGAGACGGTGCTCGAGCGCACCAGCACCGACGCCGCGCCCTGGTACGTCGTCCCGGCCGACCGCAAGTGGTACCGCAACTGGGCGGTCGGCCGGCTGCTGCTGGACACCCTCACCGAGCTGGACCCGCGGCTGCCCGAGCCCTCCTACGACGTGGCCGAGCAGCGCGACCGGCTGATCGAGGAGCACCCGCTCAGCGACTGAGCGCGGGCGCTCCCCGGCGCAGCCGCTCATCGATCGCCTCGGTGAACAGCCACCCGGCGATCAGCACGAACTGCAGCAGGAACAGCCAGAAGCCGACGGCGACCACCCCGCCGACCACCGTGAGCCCGCCGAACGGGGCGCCGAGGTCCAGCGGCAGGGCCAGGAAGAGCACGAACCCCTGCAGGAAGCCCGACAGCGAGCCGGCGGTGAACAGTGCGCCGACCACGACCGCCCGCCAGCGCAGCCGCCCGGCCGCGACCACCCGGAAGACCCACACCAGCGGCAGGGTGAGGGCGAGCAGCACCGAGTAGTAGCCGGCTGCGAAGCCGCCGAGGGCCGCGCCGAGGCCAGGGGTCTCCGCGAGCCGGGCCAGCAGCCGCCCGACCAGCAGCAGCGGGTAGAGCAGCAGTGGTGCCAGCACCAGCAACGGCAGCGCCGCCAGCCGGCCCCGCCAGGCGGTGAAGCGGTCGTGCGCGGGGCTGAAGCGCAGCAGCGCCCGGCGCACCCCCTCGCCGTAGAGGGAGATGGGCAGCAGGGTGAGCAGCGCCCCGAGGACGCTCAGCCCGGTGCCGGCCTCGGCGAGCCGGGCCACCGCGGCGGGGGCGCCCAGCTCGGCCGGCAGCACCGACGCCAGCCGTTCCGTGAGGGCGAGCACCTGGTCGGCGCCGGCGACCCAGCTGGTCAGGCCCAGGGAGAGGACGAGCGCCGGGACGACGGCGATCCCGGCGTAGAAGGTGAGCCCGGCGGCGATCAGTGCGGTGTCGCGATCGCGCAGCCGGTCCCGCATGGTCACCAGCAGGCCGCGCGCCTCTCTCGCCACCTGCACCCGCCCATGTGACCAGGTCCGGCCAGCTCGCGCCCGGGCGGGGTCGGTCAGGCCAGGAACCGGGCGAAGAACAGCGAGCCCGCGGCGTCCTCGCCGAGGTAGTGGCCGAAGGCGCCCACCGGGGCGTACCCGGCCGCGGTGTACAGCCCGATCGCCTCCGGCTGGCGGGGCCCGGTCTCCAGCCGCAGCATGGTCCAGCCGCGGGCGAGCGCCTCGGCCTCCAGCCCGGTCAGCAGCAGCCGGGAGGTCCCGCGGCCCCGGGCGGCCGGGACGACGTACATCCGCTTCACCTCCGCCGCGCCGGGCTCCAGCGCCCGCAGCGCACCGCAGCCCACCGGTGTCCCGTCGTCGTCCCGGGCGACCAGGACCACGGCGACGTCGTCGGCCGACGGCGGCACCCCGGGCTCGCCCTTGCCCTCGTAGCGGACCCGCAGCTCGTCCTGCTGGGCGGTGGTGAGCTGCTGCACCACCGGGTCGTCCCAGGCGGCGGGGGAGAGGCTCGGCACGCACCGATCATGACGGGCCGGGCGGCACCTGCGGGAGCGGCCCCGGGACGGGCTGCGCCCGCGGGCCGGCCGGTGTTCTTCCCGGTGCCGGAGTGACGACGGGGACGGCGTCGGCGGGCGGGCGGGAGCGGCGCTGCTCACACTGCCCGAGGAGGACGGCGGAGGCGCTCGGCCACGACACGCCGTGCGGTCGCGTCGCCGGGTGCCGCCCCACCGGCCGGCGGAGGTGCGCCGCCCGACCCCCGGCGATGGTCGGGCGAGCGGTTCGATGACCAGGTCACGTCGCGAGTCGGCCCTCCGGCGCAGCACCACGGGGAGGTCTCCGCGCCACCCGGAGCGCCGCCTGCGGCGTGCCTGTCACGCTTGGTGAGCGTGTCCGAGCACGCGCCAGGAGTTTCTGCACAAATTGCGGTGGACCGTTTGTCATCTACTCGTCACACGCTTACGGTGGGCGACGGTCCGGACGGGCACCTCAGCCCCCTCCCGGGGAGCGACCGCCTGGACCGCCGCCGAACCACAGCGGCCTGCGCGCGACGGCGGGCCAGTGGACCGGGGACCCACCGCAGCACTGGGGTGAAGCTCCGCGCGACCCGTACGGGCCGCGTGGTGCCGGGCGTCTTCCCGCCCGAACCCGTCAGCTAACTCGGTAGGCGGCGAGTGGAAGAAAGGAAACACCCGCCTCACATGGCGAGTTCGCTCAGCTCTGCCCGCCGCCGCTCCACGGCCGCCGTCCTGATCTCGTTGGCCGCCGCCGGCGTCGTCTCGCTCACCTCTCTTCCCGCGTGGGCTGCGCCTGAAACACCCACCACGTCGCAGGAGGCCGCGGCCCTCGTCGCCGCCCGTGGCAACGACCTCGAGGTCGTCACCGAGCAGTTCCACGCCGCCAGCGACGCCCTGACGGCGCAGCAGCAGGCCGCTGCGCAGGCGGCAGCCGCCGTCGTCGACGCCGACGCCGCGGTGGGCACCGCGCGGGACAAGGTCACCGAGGTGGCCCGCAGCGCCTACACCGGCGACCGGCTGGACACCCTGCAGGCCATGCTGACCAGCACGTCCGCCGACGAGATGATCGACCGCGTCGGCACGCTGGACACGATCGCCGACCACAACAACGACATCCTCGGGGCAGCCGTGCAGGCGACCGAGACGGCTGCTCAGGCCAAGATCACCGCCGACCAGGCCGCCGCCGCCGCGCAGGCGCAGGTCGAGGAGGTGGCCCGCCAGCAGGCCGACCTCCAGGCGCAGATCGCCGCCTACGAGGCCGACTTCGCACGGCTGACCGCCGAGGAGCAGGAGCGGGCCCGCCGGCTCGCCGAGGAGCAGGCCGCCGCGGCCGCCGCGGCCGCCATCGCCGAGCAGGCCGCAGCAGAGGCCGCTGCCGCCGAGGCCGCTGCCGCCCAGGCCGCCGCAGCGAGCTCCAGCTCCGCCAGTGCACCGGCGGAGCGACGCGCCCCGGCTGCCTCCCGCGCCACCCGGTCCGCCACCGCGACCTCCGCGGCCCCGGCCGCTGCTGCTGCCCCGGCCGCTGCTGCCGCCCCGGCCCCGGCCGCTGCTGCCGCGCCTGCCCCGGCTGCGGCTGCCGCGCCGGCTGGCGGTGGCAGTGGTGCCGGCCAGGCGGCCGTCGCTGCCGCCATGGCCCAGCGCGGCAAGCCCTACGTGTGGGGCGGGAACGGCCCGGGCTCCTTCGACTGCTCCGGCCTGGTGAAGTACGCCTACGCCGCCGCCGGGGTCAGCCTCCCGCGCAGCAGCAGCCAGCAGGCGGCGTCCGGTCGCGCGGTCTCCCGTGGTGACCTGCAGCCCGGCGACCTGATCGCCTTCGGCAGCCCCGTCTACCACATCGGCATCTACATCGGGAACGGGCAGATGGTGCACGCCCCGACGAGCGGGGACGTGGTGAAGGTCGCCAGCATCGACGCGGTGGGTGCCATCACCGCCATGCGCCGCGTCGGCTGAACGACGAACCCGTCCCGCTGACGCGGGACCGACACCGGTGCCCCGGTCGCCGCACGGCGACCGGGGCACCGGTGCGTCCGGGGTGGGCCGGCCCGGGGCGCACAGGGAGCCCGGGCAGGATGGGCGCCACCGACCGCACGACCCGAGGAGTTCCGTGCCCGCCGCACTGACCGATCCGCGCACCGTCGCCCGCGCTTTCCGCGTCGTGGCCGTCGCCGAGGCGGTGACCTGGGTGCTCCTGCTGGCCGGGATGTTCGTCAAGTGGGTGCTGGCGACCTCCGAGCTGGGCGTCCAGCTGGCCGGTCCGGTGCACGGCGCGGTCTTCCTGGTCTACGTCGCGGTCACCCTGCTCGCCTGGCGGGTGCTGCGCTGGTCCCTCGCTACGACGTTCCTCGCGCTGCTGGCCTCGCTCCCGCCGCTGTGCACCGTCTGGTTCGAGCGCTGGGCGCAGCGCACCGGCCGGCTGCCCGTGGAGGAGACCGCACCCGCCCCGGCTGGCTAGCCTCCGGGCATGGTCGAACCGGTGCTCCCGTCCACCGCCCGTGCCCTGCTGGCCCGCACCGCCCGGGTGCAGCGCGACAGCCGGGCGCCCAGCCTGGTCGCCGGCGTCGTCCGGGACAGCGGGCTGGCCTGGTCGACCGGTCGCGGCGACGTGGCCGAGCCGCACGACGACGTCCAGTACCGGCTCGGCTCGATCAGCAAGACCGTCACCGCGCTGGTGGTCCTGCGGCTGCGCGACGAGGGGCGGCTGGGTCTGGACGACCGGTTCGAGCAGCACGTTCCGGGCACCCCGCTCGGCGGGCGCACGGTCGGCCAGCTGCTGTCCCACCTGGCCGGAGCGGGGTCCGAGAGCCCCGGCGGGTGGTGGGAACGGGTGCCCGGCGGCGCCCTGGACGACCTCCGGCTCACCGGGGACGACGTCGTCCTCGGGGCGGCCCGGCGCTTCCACTACTCCAACCTCGGCTACGGCCTGCTCGGCGAGCTGGTCGCCCGGCACCGGCAGCGCCCGTGGGAGGACGCCGTCCGGGACGAGGTGCTGCTTCCGCTGGGCATGACCCGGACGACGCCCCGGCCCAGCGGGCGCGCCGCGACGGGGTCGGCGGTGCACCCGTGGGCCGACGTGGTGCTGCCCGAACCCGAGCACGACGCCGGGGTCATGGCCGCGGCCGGGCAGCTGTGGGCGACCCTGGCCGACCTGGCCCGGCTCGGCTCGTTCCTGCTCGGCGACACCGGTGACGTGCTGTCGGCGGCGACGCTGGAGGAGATGACGGTGCCCGCCGGCGTCGACTCCTCGGCCGCCGGGTGGTCGGCCTACGGCCTGGGCCTGCAGGTCCTGCGCGTCGACGGGCACACCCTGGTCGGGCACGGCGGGTCGATGCCCGGGTTCCTCGCCGGGGTGTTCGTCGACCGGGCCGAGCAGGCCGGCGCGGTGATGCTGGCCAACACCACCAGCGGGCTCGACCCGCTGGTGCCCGGGCTGCTGGCCGACCTGCGCGCCGCCGAACCCCGCATCGTGGACGCCTGGACGCCGTCGGCCCCGCCGCTGCCGCTGGACCTGCTCGGCGTCTGGTTCTGGGGGCCGGCGCCGCACGTGCTGCGCGCCCAGGCAGGCGGGCTCCTGCACCTGGGGCCGCTGCCCGGCCGTGGCGGGCGGGCCAGCCGGTTCGCCCCCCGCCCGGACGGCACCTGGGTGGGGCTGGACGGCTACTACGCGGGGGAGACGCTGCGGATCGCCCCCGACCACCTCGATCTGGCGACGTTCGTGTTCACCCGCACCCCGTACGACCCCGAGGCGCCGGTGCCCGGCGGGGTCGACGAGCGCGGCTGGCGGTGAGCCACGTGCCTCACGCCGTCGGGTAGAGGCCCTGCCGGTAGCTCTCGCCGTAGTACTGCTCGAGCTGGGCCAGCGGGGTGGCCGCTGCCTCCTGCGCGTGCGCGATCCGGGCGCGGGAGGGCAGCTCCTCGGGCTGCCAGGTCGCCGGGTCCCACAGCTGCGAGCGCAGGAACGCCTTCGCGCAGTGGAAGAAGACCGACTCGATCTCCACCACCACCGCCAGCAGCGGTCGGTTGCCGTGCACGACCATCGGCCCCGTCCAGAGGCTCGCCCCGAGCTTGCGAGGGGGGAGGGGGACGGGGTCCTTCACGCGGTGCGCCCCGGCACCAGGTAGATCAGCCCGACGTGCGGGTTGCCGAGGATGTTGCGGAACCCGTCGGCGCGGCGGTTGCCGGCCCGCTCGGGCAGCGCGATCGTCCGGTCGTCGAGGACGACGGTGAACCCGGGCGGGTCGCCCTTGGGGGAGACGTCGCAGCTGCCGTCGGCGGCCGAGGTGGCCACCAGGCAGAACGGCGAGGCGGCCAGCCACTGCCGGTCGACCTCGTCCAGGCAGGGCCGGTCCTTGGTCGCAGCCCGCGGGGCCGGCTCGCCCAGCAGTTCACGCAGCTCGGCTTCGGTGGTGATCTCGTCCACGCCGTCAGTCTGTCGTGTCGTGGAGTCCCAGCGCTCGGGAAACGCGGCGCCGGGACTCCATCGGCGTCAGGGGCGGTCGAAGGCGGCGAGGGTGGCGTGCGTGACGATGCCGTAGGCCGCGTGCGGGACGACGTCGCTGACCCAGTCGGTGACCGACCAGGTGCGCGGGTCGCTGATGCCCAGGGCGGTCATCGGCCCGTTGGAGCCGACCAGCACCGTGAGGGTGCTCTGCACCGTCCCGACCAGCAGGGTGGGCCGGAAGCCGGCGGCCCGGGCCAGGCCCGCCAGCACGCCGGCGCCGATGCCGGCGGCCAGACCGGTCAGCGGACCCAGCCCCTGCACCCGGTTGGACCGCGTCTCCTCGTCACCGGGGATCTGCACGTGCACCTTCTCGGCGAGCGCCTCGACGGTCTGCTCGGGCGTGGAGCTGGTGCCCCGGCCGCGGCCGGCCATGTCCAGGTAGGTGACGGCGTTCAGCGCCGTCGTGCCGGCGGCGCCGGCCGCGGCACCTCGCAGCACCCAGCCGATCGTGCTGATCCCGCGCCTGCCCTTGCCGATCGTCCCGATCGGGGTCTGCTTCGCCATGACCGCCGCCTACCCGGCCCGGCGCGCCGGGCAAACGGCCGGCCCCGTCGCGGGTGGGGACGACGACGGGACGCGCCCGGCGATCGGCCTTCCGTCCCTGGAGGGCGGGGAGGACCGGGAAGAGCCCGGAGACGAGGACCAGCGCGCGGCGCACCCCCTCCTCCCGGGTGCACCGGCGCCGGCACGTCCTGCGCGGTGACGCCGGGACGGGGAGGCTCGCGGTGTGGACGACGTCGACCGGGTGCTGGAGCGGACCATCGACGTGCTGCTCGACCAGCGCCGTCCGGGCACGACCATCTGCCCGTCGGAGGCCGCCCGGGCGGCCGACCCCGAGGGCTGGCGGGAGCTGATGCCGGCGGCGCGGGCGGCGGCGGGCCGGCTGGTGGCGGCCGGTCGGGCCGAGGTCACCCAGCGCGGTGAGGTGGTCGACGTGGCCACCGCCCGCGGGCCGGTGCGGATCCGCCGGCCGCGCTGACCGGGCTCAGTCCTCGGTGCGGCCGGTGCGGGCGGCGCGCTCGAGCAGCGGGGTCATCCGGTGGTCGACGAAGCGGCGCAGCGCCAGGTTGGTGTCGGTGCGCTGGACGCCGGGGACGGCCAGCACCTGCTCGGTGATCCGCCACAGGTCGTCGGCGTCGACGGCCACCACCTGCACCAGCAGGTCCATGACACCGGACAGGCCGACCACCTCGAGCACCTCCGGGATGCCGGCGAGGGACGCCGCGACGTCGTCCAGGGCGGGCTGGACCACCTGCACGGTGATGTAGGCGCCGAGCCGGTAGCCCAGGGCCTCGGGGCGGACCCGCCGGCCGAAGGGATCGAGGACGCCGGCGGACTCCAGCCGGGCGAGCCGGGTCTGCACGGTGTTGCGGGCCAGGCCCAGCCGCTGGGCCAGGGCGAGCACCGTGGACCGGGGGTCCTCGGACAGGGCGAGGACCAGTCGGGCGTCGGTGGCGTCCAGGCGGGCGGTCACGTTGCTCAGTCTGACATGCGAGGACGTCCTACTAAGGGCGCGATGCGCACCACAGGGCACGATGGTTGCGCAGAACGACCAGAAGATGATCTCCTGATGGGCGGTCGGCGTGCCAGCATGGTGGGCTGCGCCACAACCAGAGCGGCGCGGGTCCCAGCCACGGATTCCCGGTACCCCTGGCGCGAGACGGCGAGGAGAGACCCCTGTGAGCGTGCTTTCCCGGACCACGGAGCTGGTCGACCCGGTACCCGGGGACGGCGCCCCGCACCTCCCCGCCCAGCCCGACCTAGTGCAGCTGCTCACCCCCGAGGGCGAGCGGGTCGAGCACCCCGACTACTCCCTGGAGATCTCCGCCGAGGAGCTCCGCGCCCTCTACCGCGACCTGGTGCTGGTACGCCGCTGGGACCACGAGGCGACCGCCCTGCAGCGGCAGGGCGAGCTGGGGCTGTGGGCCTCGCTGCTGGGCCAGGAGGCCGCCCAGGTCGGTGCCGGCCGGGCGCTCGCCGCGCAGGACATGGCCTTCCCGACCTATCGCGAGCACGGCGTCGCCTGGACCCGCGGGGTCGACCCGCTGCACGTGATGAGCATGTTCCGCGGCGTCGACCAGGGCGGCTGGGACCCGGTGGCCACCGGCTTCAACCTCTACACCGTCGTCATCGGCGCGCAGACCCTGCACGCCACCGGCTATGCGATGGGCATGCAGCGGGACGGCGCCGACGCCGCGACCCTGGCCTTCCTCGGTGACGGCGCGACCAGCCAGGGCGAGGTCAACGAGGCGATGATCTGGGCGGCCACCTACGCCGCTCCCGTCGTCTTCTTCTGCCAGAACAACCAGTACGCCATCAGCGCGCCGATCGAACGGCAGTCCCGGGTGCCGCTGTACCAGCGGGCGTCGGGGTTCGGCTTCCCCGGCGTGCGGGTCGACGGCAACGACGTCCTCGCCGTCCTGGCCGTGACCCGGGCCGCGCTCGCCGCCGCCCGCGAGGGCGCCGGGCCCACCTTCATCGAGGCGTTCACCTACCGGATGGGCGCGCACACCACCTCCGACGACCCGACCCGCTACCGGCTGGCCGGCGAGCTGGCGGAGTGGGAGCTGCGCGACCCGATCGCCCGGCTCAAGGCGCACCTGTCGCGCACCGGGCTCGCCGACCGCGACTTCTTCGACGCCGTGGACGCCGAGGGCGACGAGCTGGCCGGGCGGATCCGCACGGGCACCCGGGAGATGCCCGAGCCCACCGGCACGGAGATCTTCGACCACGTCTACGCCGAGACCACGCCCGAGCTGGACCGGCAGCGCGCCGAGTTCGTCGAGTACCACGCCTCGTTCGAGGAGGCCTGACATGACCGACACGCTCACCCTCGGCAAGGCGCTCAACCTCGGCCTGCGCCGCGCTCTGGAGGACGACGCCAAGGTCGTGCTCATGGGCGAGGACATTGGCCGGCTGGGCGGGGTCTTCCGGATCACCGACGGACTGCAGCAGGACTTCGGCGAGCAGCGCGTGGTCGACACCCCGCTGGGCGAGGCCGGCATCCTGGGCACCGCCGTCGGGCTGGCCATGCGCGGCTACCGGCCGGTCTGCGAGATCCAGTTCGACGGGTTCGTCTTCCCCGCCTACAACCAGATCGTCACCCAGGTGGCCAAGCTGCACGCCCGCTCCCGGGGGCGGCTGCCGATGCCGATCGTCATCCGCATCCCCTTCGGCGGGGGCATCGGCGCGGTCGAGCACCACAGCGAGAGCCCGGAGGCGTACTTCGCGCACACCGCGGGCCTCAAGGTGGTCGCGGTGAGCACGCCGGCCGACGCCTACTGGGGTATCCAGCAGGCCGTCGCCTCCCCCGACCCGGTGGTCTTCCTGGAGCCCAAGCGGCGGTACTGGGAGAAGGGTGCCGTCGACCCCGGCGCCACCCCCGGCCCGCTGTTCGGCTCCCGCGTCGTCCGCGGCGGCGACGACGTCACCGTGCTGGCCTACGGGCCGATGGTGAAGACGGCGCTGCAGGCCGCCGAGGTCGCCGCCCAGGAGGGCCGCTCGTTGGAGGTCGTCGACCTGCGCACGCTGTCCCCGCTGGACCTCGAGCCGGTCTACGCCTCGGTGCGCCGCACCGGCCGTTGCGTCGTCGTGCACGAGGCGCCGGTGACGCTGGGCCTGGGTGCGGAGATCGCCGCCCGGGTGACCGAGACCTGCTTCCACTCCCTGGAGGCGCCGGTGCTGCGCGTGGGTGGCTACGACACCCCGTACCCGCCGGCCAAGCTGGAGGAGGAGTACCTCCCCGACCTCGACCGCGTGCTCGACGCCGTCGACCGATCCCTGGGGTTCTGATGGCCGACCTGCGCCAGTTCCGGTTGCCCGACGTCGGTGAGGGCCTCACCGAGGGCGAGATCCTCACCTGGCTGGTCGCGGTGGGCGACACCGTCGCGGTGAACCAGCCGCTGTGCGAGGTCGAGACGGCCAAGGCCGCGGTCGAGCTGCCCAGCCCCTATGCCGGCACGGTCACCGACCTGCTGTTCGACGCCGGGACGACGGTCGACGTCGGCGCACCGATCATCACCATCGACACCGGTGGGGAGGGTGCGGGTGGCCCGGCCGGCGAGGCGCCCGCTCCCTCCTCGGCCGGGGGCCGCACCGCGGTCCTGGTCGGCTACGGGCCGCGCACCACCGAGGCGACCCGCCGTCCCCGCCGGTCGGCGGCCCCGCCGGTTCTCCCGGAGGCCGACTACGGCTCCGGCGCCGAGCGCCCGCCACTGCTCGCCACCGCCCCGGATGTGACGGTCAAGCCGGTCCGGCACGGTGGCCTGGAGGCCGGGCGGGCCGCGGAGGCGCACGCCACCGTTGCCGACACCGAGGCCGCCGCGCCGACCTCGGCGGTGCCCGGCTCGGGCCCGTCGCGCCCGCTGGCCAAGCCGCCGGTGCGCAAGTACGCCAGGGACGTCGGCGTCGACCTGGCCACGGTGACCGGCACCGGCGAGGGCGGGGTCGTCACCCGCGCCGACGTCGACGCCGTCCGGGCGCTGTCCGACCGTCCGATGGCCGACTCCCCGGTGGGCACCGCCACCGTGCGCACCGAGGTGGCGCTGGACGAGACACGGATCCCGGTCAAGGGCGTCCGCAAGCACACCGCTGCGGCCATGGTGGCCAGCGCGTTCACCGCGCCGCACGTCACCGTGTTCCACACCGTCGACGTCACCCGCACCATGAAGCTGCGGCAGCGGCTGATGGCCCGCCCGGAGCTCGCCGGGGTCAAGGTCGGGCCGCTGCTGTTCGTGGCCAAGGCGCTGCTGCTGGCCACGAAGCGGCATCCGATGGTGAACAGCTCCTGGGACGAGGCCGCCCAGGAGATCGTGGTGAAGAGCCGGGTGAACCTGGGCATCGCCGCGGCCACCCCGCGCGGTCTGGTCGTCCCGAACATCAAGGACGCCGGCTCGCTCACCCTGCCCGAGCTGGCGGGGGCGCTGGCCGACCTGACCGCCACTGCCCGGGCCGGGCGCACCCCGCCCGCCGACCTGAGCGGCGGTTCGATCACGATCACCAACGTCGGGGTGTTCGGCGTCGACACCGGCACGCCGCTGCTCAACCCCGGCGAGTCGGCGATCCTGGCCTTCGGTGCGATCCGGGAGACGCCCTGGGTGCACAAGGGCCAGGTCGTGCCGCGGCAGGTGACCACGCTGGCGCTGTCCTTCGACCACCGCATCATCGACGGCGAGCTGGGCTCGCGCTTCCTCGCCGACGTCGGCGCCCTGCTGCACGACCCGGGCACCGCTCTCACGTTCTGACCATGCGCACCCAGCTGGAGCCCGTGCTCGCCTTCGCCGCCGGATCGGCGGTCCCCGCCGGGTTCGGCTGGCTGGGCGAGGCAGGTGAGCTGCTGGACCGGCCGGTCGAGACCTGGATCAGCGCCCGGATGACGCACGTCTTCGCGCTGGCGGCGCTGCTCGACCACCCCGGCGCTGCCGCGCTCGCCGCCCACGGCGTCGACGCGTTGCGCACCGGCCCGCTGCACGACGCCGAGCACGGCGGCTGGCGATCCAGCGCGGGCGACGACAGCTCCGTCGAGGACGGCGCAGGCGACGGCACCAAGGCCGCCTACGTGCACGCCTTCGTGGTGCTGGCCGGCGCGAGCGCCACCGCCGCCGGGATCGAGGGCGGGCGGGCGCTGCTCGACGAGGCGCTGGAGGTGTGGGAGGGCCGGTTCTGGGACGACGAGCAGGGCCTGGCCCGGGAGTCCTTCGACCGCGCCTGGGCAGCCGGCGAGGCATACCGCGGCGCCAACGCCAACATGCACGGCGTCGAGGCGATGCTGGCCGCGGCCGACGCACTCGCCCCCACCGACCCCGGGACGGCGGCCCGGCTGCGCACCCACACCCTGCGGGCGGTCGAGCAGGTCGTGCACGGCTGGGCCCGCGAGCGGGAATGGCGGCTGCCCGAGCACTACGACGCCGACTGGCAACCGCTGCCGGAGTTCAACCGGGCGCACCCCGCCGACCCGTTCCGGCCCTACGGCGTCACCGTCGGGCACCAGTTCGAGTGGTCGCGGCTGTGCCTGCACCTGGCGGCCGCGCTGGGTGAGCACGCCCCGGGCTGGCTGACCGCCGACGCCGACCGGCTCTTCGTCGCCGCCGCCGAGCGGGGCTGGGCCGCCGACGGGCACGAGGGGTTCCCGTACACGCTGGACTGGGACGACGCCCCGGTGGTGGGCGCCCGGATGCACTGGGTCCTCTGCGAGGCGGTGGCCGCCGCGACCGTGCGGTACGCGGTGACCGGCGACCCGCGGGCGGCGACCCTGCAGCGCACCTGGGCAGAGCTGGGCGACCGGCTGTTCCTGGACCCGGTGACCGGTAGCTGGCACCACGAGCTCACCCCCGACGGCGCGGTCGGCTCCGGCACCTGGGTCGGCCGGCCCGACGCCTACCACCTGGCGCAGATGCTGCTGCTGCCCGGGCTCCCGGTGCGCGGCAGCCTCGCCGCCGCCCTGCTCGCGGCGCGCTGAGCGGGCCGTTCTCCACCCCGGGGTGCGTGGATCGGGCCGGCCCCACCCGAGAGAGGAGGCGGACGGTGACCGAGGCCGGGGGTTCCGCGCCCGGGCGCGCCGCGAAGGAGCCGGTGACGATCCCGATCCTCGTCGCTGCGCTGGAGCCCGGCGCGCAGCGGACGACGGCACGTCAGCAGGAGCCGCACGCACCGCTGGTGGTGGGCGGCCGCAGCGGGTGCGGGTCGCAGCGGCTGCCCACCGCACACGCGGCCGCGGCAGCCGGCTGGGTCGCTCCGGTCTCCGCGTCGTCCGAGGCGACGCGGGCGACCGTCGGGGTCGTCACCGGCGCCCCCGCCGTCCCGACCGGGTCCTCCGCCGACGGCGGCGGCCGTCCTCGCAGCGGGCGGGCACCGTGCCGTCCGGCCCCCTCCCGGGGTCCGCCCCGAGTTGGCGAGGGGTGGGGAGGGAGGGGGCCCTTCCTCAGTCGGCGTCGAGGTCGCTGGCGACCATGTCGGCGATCCGGGTCAGCGCGGCCTCGTCGTCGGAGCTGACCACGACGTCGGTGCCCTGCTTGGCACCCAGCGTCATGATCATCAGCGGCGAACCGGCGTCGACCGGGTTGCCGCCCGGCGTCGCCAGCGTGACGGGCACCCCGGACTGGCCGACGGCCTCGGCGATGAGTGCGGCCGGGCGGGCGTGCAGGCCGACGGCGGAGCCGACGGTCACGGTCTTCGAGGGCATCGGTGCCTGCTTTCTTGATGGGGCGAGCTGGAGGTCATCGTCTCAGGAAGAGGCGGAGGAGGCAGCCCCGGCAGTACCCGCCGGCGCGGCAGCCCCGGACATGGCCGCCTCGGACGCCGCACCCGGGGTGCTCCCCGGCCGGCGGCCGACGCTCTTGGCCACGGTGACGGCCAGCCCGCCGACGACCGCACCGATCAGCACCGCCACCACGAAGAGCACCGCCTGGGTCATCGCGAAGAAGACGAAGACGCCGCCGTGCGGGGCGCGCAGCTCGGTGCCGAAGGCGCCGACGAGGGCGCCGGTGGTGGCGCCGCCGAGCATCATCGACGGGATGACGCGCAGCGGGTCGGCGGCGGCGAAGGGGATGGCGCCCTCGGAGATGAACGAGGCGCCGAGCAGCCACGCGGCCTTGCCCTGGTCCCGCTCGGCGGGGGTGTAGAGCCGGGACCGGATCGCGGTCGACAGCGCCATCGCCAGCGGCGGGACCATCCCCGCGCCCATCACCATGGCCATGATCTGCAGGTTCGCCGGGCTGGGCTGGGCGACGCCGATGCCGGTGGTGGCGAAGACGTAGGCCGCCTTGTTGACCGGGCCGCCCAGGTCGAAGCACATCATCAGGCCGAGGATGAGCCCGAGCAGGACGATCGAGCCGCCGGTGAGGCCGGTGAGGAAGTTGCCCAGGCCGGTCAGCGCTGCCGCCAGCGGCTGGCCCAGCAGCGCGACCATCAGGCCGCTGGAGATCAATGTGGCCAGCAGCGGGATGATCACCACCGGCTGCAGCCCGCGGGCGAAGGCCGGCAGCGCCCAGCCGGCGATCCACTTCGCCGCGAACCCGGCGATGATGCCGCCGACCACGCCGCCCAGGAAGCCGGCGCCCATGGTCACCGACACCGCGCCGACGACGAAGCCGGGCACGATGCCGGGGCGGTCGGCGATGGCGTAGGCGATGTAGCCGGCCAGTGCGGGCACCAGGAAGCCGAACGCGGCCTGGCCGAGCACGGTGCACAGCGCACCCAGGTAACCCCAGAAGCCGTCGTGCAGCCCCTCGAGCGAGGCGGTGGTGGGCAGGTTGAGGAAGCTGTTGTTCAGCGCCCAGTTCTGGGCGTAGCTCTGGGCGCCGTCGGTGCTCGGGTCGCCGTTGACGATCTGGTAGCCGCCGAACAGGAAGCCCAGCGCGATCAGCAGCCCGCCGGCCGCCACGAACGGGATCATGTAGCTGACCCCGGTGAGCAGCCAGCGGCGGACCTCCGAGCCGGCGCCGGGCCGGTCCCCGCCGGTGGCGGCCGTGGTCGTCCCGTCGGTCGCCGTCCCGGGCACCCGCCGGGCGTCCGGGTCGTCGGCGGCCGCGAGCGCCTCGCGGATCATCACCTCCGGCTCGTTCATCGCGCGCTTGGTGCCCGACTGCACCAGCGGCTTGCCGGCGAACCGGTCCCGGTCCCGGACGCCCACGTCGACGGCGAAGATGACCGCGGCGGCCCGGCTGATCACCGCGGGGTCCAGCGGGGTGGACCCGGAGGAGCCCTGGGTCTCCACCTGCAGCTCGACGCCCATCTCCTTCGCCGCGGCGGCGAGCTTGTCGGCGGCCATGTAGGTGTGCGCGATGCCGGTCGGGCAGGCGCTGATCGCGACCAGGGTGCGGGCCGGCCCGGTGCCGGCCGCGGCCGGCGGGGTGGCGCCCGATGCCGTGGAGGTCGCCCCGGCGGTGGACGGTGCGGCGGCGGGCTGCCCGGTGGGGGAGACCACATCCTGGACCAGGTCGACCACCTCGTCCGGCGTACGGGCCGCGCGCAGCGAGGCGACGAACTCCGGTCGCACGAGGGCCCGGGCCAGCGCGGTGAGCAGCGTGAGGTGGTCGGCGTCCCCGTGCTCGGGGGCGGCGATCAGGAAGACCAGGTCGGCCGGGCCGTCGGGTGCACCGAAGTCGACCCGCGGCGCGAGCCGGGCGAAGGCCAGCGACGCCCGGGTCACCGCCGCGGACCGGCAGTGCGGGATGGCGATGCCCCCGGCCAGGCCGGTGGGGGCTTTCGCCTCCCGGGCCAGCGCGTCCTGGGCCAGCGCGTCAGCGCCGGTGGCCCGGCCGGCCCCGGCGACGAGTGCGGCCAGCCGGTGCACGACCGCGGCCTTGTCGGGGCCCAGGTCGGCGTCGAGCGCCACCAGGGGTGGAGTGATGAGCGTGGACATCGGACGTTCCCCCGGGGGCTCGGCGTGGAGCTGGTGGACAGGACGGGTGGGGCGGGTCAGTGCTCCGGCCGGACGGCGACGGCGCCGGGGTCGGCCTGGTCGGGGCGGGGGACGGCCGAGCCGGGCAGCCCCGCGGCGGCCGAGCCGTAGGCGACCGCCGTGGCCAGCCGCTCCGCGGGTGCTGCGCCGGCCAGGTCGGCGAGCAGGTAGCCGGCGAGGCTGGAGTCGCCGGCCCCGACCGTGCTGCGCACCGTCGTCGGCGGCGGCGCGGCCGACCAGCACCCGGCGGCGGTGGACAGCATCGCGCCGTCGGCGCCGAGGGTGAGCAGCACCTCGGCGACCCCGCGCCGGTGCAGGTCGTCGACGGCGGCCCGGGTGGCGGCGGGGTCGGCGAGCAGCTCCGCCTCGGTCGTCCCGGCCAGCTGGGCCAGCTCCTCGGTGTTGGGCTTCACCAGGTCCGGAGCCGATCCGGGGCCGGCCGCCAGCAGGGCGAGCAGCGGCGCCTCCGAGGTGTCGACGGCGATCCGGGCGCCGGTGCTGCGCAGCCGGCGCACCAGCTCGGCGTACCAGTCGACCGGGGTGCCCCGGGGCAGCGAGCCGGACAGCGCCACCCATCGTGCGGTGCCGGCGGCTGCGTGCAGCACGTCGGCCAGCGCCGCCCGGACGTCGTCGTCCAGGGCGGCGCCGGGTTCGTTGAGCTTGGTGGTGGTCCCGTCGGGCTCGGTGAGGGTGTAGTTGGTGCGCACCGGTGCGGGCACCGAGACGACGGCCGGGGGCAGCCCGATCGCCGTCAGCGCCCGCACGAACGGGTCGTCGGCCGCCGCGGGGAGCACGGCCAGGACCTCGACCCCCGCGGCGGCGACCGCGCGGGCCACGTTGACGCCCTTGCCGCCGGGCTCGGTGGTGCTGGGCGCGAGCCGGGTCACGCCCCCGCGGTGCAGGGGACCGGGCAGGGTCAGCGTGCGGTCGAGGCTCGGGTTCGCGGTCAGCGTGACCACCTGCGGGCCGGCGGCGGTGGTCATGCCTGCAGCACCTCGATCCCCTGCGCCTCGAGGTCGGCGACGACGGCGGGGTCGGCCTCGTCGTCGGTGACCAGCACGTCGACGTCCTCCAGGCCGGTGAAGCGCACCAGGTGCTCGCGGCCGAGCTTGCTGCTGTCGGCGAGCACGACCACCCGCTGGCCCGCCCTGGCCATGGCGCGCTTGACCGAGGCCTCGGCCTCGTCCGGGGTGGAGCAGCCGTGCGCGGCGCTGATCCCGTTCGCGCCGAGGAAGACGACGTCGGCGCGCAGGTCGGCGAGCGCCTGGACGGTGGACTCACCGACCGCCGACTGGGTGGTGCCCCGCACCCGGCCGCCCAGCAGGTGCAGGGAGATGCCGGCGACCCCGGCCAGCCGGGCGGCGATCGGCACGGAGTTGGTGACCGCCAGCAGGTCGCGGTCGCCGGGCAGCACCTCGGCCAGGGCGGCGGTCGTGCTGCCGCCGTCGAGCACCAGGCTGCCGTGCCCGCCCGGGACGAACTCCAGCGCGCACGCCGCGATCCTCCGCTTGGCGTCGGTGCGGGTGTTGCGGCGCTCGCCCAGCCCGGGCTCGACGACGGTCAGTGCGCCCACCGGGACCGCACCGCCGTGCACGCGGCGCAGCATGCCGACCTGCTCGAGGACGGCGAGGTCCCGGCGCACCGTCTCGGTGGTCACCCCGAAGCGCTCGGCGACCGCGGTGACCGCGACGCGGCCGCGCTGGGTGACCAGCCCGACGATCGCCTGCTGGCGTTCCTCTGCGTACACGGGGCACCTTCCCGGGCGGCGATGTGGTGCGGTCTGCGCGCGGCCGCTGACTGCTGGGTCATGCCCGATCATGTGGCCTTCAGGCTGGTTGTACGTTGTTTTATCTGCGATCGGTTGACAAGTCAAGGGCTGCGCGTGAGCCTTGTCACCAGCAGGCCCGGGGGTCCGCCCGGGAGCGTGTCCCGCCGCGTCAGCCCTCCGTGGCTCCCGACTCGAACGTGAGGTCCCCGTGATGTCGTCCACCTCCTCCGCCGCGACCGCAGCCGGGCCGGTGCTCGGTGGCCCGACCGTGCTGACCGGCACCCCTGTCGTCCCCGGGGTCGCCGTCGGCCCGGTCGTGCGTCCGATCGGCACCGTCGAGCTGCCGGCCACGCCGGGGCCCGAGGTGGCCGAGGGCGACCGCGCCGCCGAGCGTGACCGCTTCACCGAGGCGGCCGGCTCGGTCGCCGAGCGGCTGGCCGAGCGCGCCGCAGCGGCCACCGGCGTGAGCGCCGAGGTGCTCAGCACCACCGCCCAGCTGGCGCGTGACCGGGGGCTGCTGTTGACCGTCGAGCAGCGGATCCTGACCGGGGCCACCGCCGAGGTCGCGACCGTCGGCGCGGCCGAGCAGTTCGTCGAGCTCTTCTCCGGCCTGGGTGGCGTCATGGCCGAGCGGGCAACCGACGTGCGCGACATCCGCGACCGCATCGTGGCGGAGCTGACGGGCCAGGGTGAGCCGGGCGTGCCCGCGCCGGAGACGCCGTCGGTGCTGCTGGCCGACGACCTGGCCCCCGCGGACACCGCCGGGCTCGATCCCGCCCGGATCATCGCCCTGGCCACCCGCTTCGGCGGGGCCACCAGCCACACCGCGATCATCGCCCGTCAGCTGGGGCTGCCGTGCGTCGTGGCCGTCGGCGGCCTGGACGACGTCCCCGAGGGTGCGCTGGTGCTGGTCGACGGCGACCACGGCACCGTCACCGTCGACCCCGACCCGGCAGAGGCGCAGCAGCTGATGGCGGCTGCGCAGACCGCCGCCCGCTCGCTGGCGGGTTACCGCGGCCCCGGCGCCACCCGGGACGGCCACCCGGTCCAGGTGCTGGCCAACGTCCAGGACGGCGCCGGGGCGCGCGCCTCCGCCGCGGCGTCGGCCGAGGGGGTCGGGCTGCTCCGCACCGAGCTGGCGTTCTTCGGTCGCACCGAGGAGCCCTCGGTGCCCGACCAGGTGGAGATCTACTCCGGTGTCCTCGCCGCCTTCCCCGGCGGCAAGGTCGTGGTCCGGACGCTGGACGCCGGCTCCGACAAGCCGCTGCCCTTCGCCACCCCGCCGGACGAGGCCAACCCGGCGCTGGGCGTGCGCGGGCTGCGCACCGCCCGCCGCGACCCCGGGATGCTGGTGCGGCAGCTCGACGCCATCGCCCAGGCCGCCCGGGAGACCGGGACGAGCCCGTGGGTCATGGCGCCGATGGTCGCCACCGTGGCCGAGGCGGCCGAGTTCGCCGCGCAGGTCCGCAAACGCGGGCTCAAGCCCGGGGTGATGGTCGAGGTGCCCTCGGTCGCCGTGCTCGCCGACCGGTTCCTCGAGCACCTGGACTTCCTGTCCATCGGGACCAACGACCTCTCGCAGTACACCCTGGCCGCCGACCGGCTCTCCGCCGACCTGGCCGATCTCACCGATCCCTGGCAGCCGGCGTTGCTGGCACTCCTGGCGGCCACGGCCGCCGCAGGGCAGCGGGCGGGCAAACCGGTCGGGGTCTGCGGCGAGGCCGCCGCCGACCCGCTGCTGGCCTGCGTGCTGGTCGGCCTGGGGATCAGCTCGCTGTCCTGCGCCGCCCCCTCGATCGCCGGCGTCGGCTCCCGGCTCGCCACGGTCGACCTGGCCGCGTGCCAGCGCGCGGCGCAGGCCGCACTGGCCGCGGCCGACCCGCAGTCGGCACGGGCTGCGGCCCGGGAGGCGCTCGCCGACTCCTGACCACGCCCTCCCCGCCGGCGGCACGGTCCGGTGGTGGGAGGGAGTTCCGCTCAAGTGCAGAGCCCCGTCGGTCGATGAGACCGGCGGGGCTCTGTCCGTCGTGCGGGTGACCGGTCGGCTGCTGAGGCGTCAGAGCGGGTGACGGATCCACGGCTCTTCACCCCTTGTGATGAACAATCCATCGGAAACTATGCCGACACGCCCTTAGATCCGTTGGAATAGAAGCCGTTACGCCTGCTTTAATGTGGACGTAACAACCACGCGGGACCACCGGAAGAAGGCAGTGACATGAGCAGCGTGACCTCCAGCTGGCGTCAGCGTCGGCAGGCGTCGCGTACGCGACGCGCCCTGAACCAGGCCGTTGCACGCACGAGCAGCCCCGCGATGCGGGACGAGCTGCTGACCATGGCGAACAGCACCCAGTTCACCAACATCCTGCGCTGACGCCGTCGTCCTCCCCTGAGGGCGAGCGCAGCAACGCACCGCGACCCCGGACTCCCAGCGGGAGCCGGGGTCCTCTGCTGTCCGGGCCCGGCACGAGCGCTGGGTCCGGGGCCCGACGAGGGCGCTCCTGCGGTCTTCCCCCGCGCTTGCGCCGCTGCAGCCGCGCACGAGCAGGCGGAAGACCGCAAGGTGGACGCCCCGGATGCCGGACGCCGGACGCCGGATGCCGGATGCCGGACGGCGGTGGTGGGTCAGCGGAGGCGGGCGCGGAGGTCGCCCAGGTCACGGGTGTCGGCCGTGCCGTCCAGGTGCAGCCAGCGGTCGGTGCCCACCCTGCCGGCCGTCGGGTCTCAGCCCGCGTCGAGCAGGTCCCGGCAGACGGCCAGCAGCCGCTCGCGCAGGACGGCGCCACGGGCGGCGAACCCACGCTGGGCGGCGACGTAGGCGGCCTTGCCCTCCGGTGTCTCGACCGCGACGGGCGCGTACCCGTGGCCGGTGAGGTCGTAGGGGGAGGCCCGCATGTCCAGCTCCCGGACGTCGGCGGCGAGCGCGAAGCAGTCGGCCAGCAGCTCGCCGGGGGTGGCGGGGCTGAGCTTGTAGGCCCACTTGTAGAGGTCCATCGTGGCGTGCAGGCAGCCGGGCTGCTCCAGCTGCTGCTGGGTCTCCCGGGTGGGCCGCAGCGCGTTGCGGGGCTCGGCGGCGCGGGTGAAGAAGCGGAACGCGTCGATGTGGCTGCACTGCACCTTGTGCGCCTCGACGACGGCGTCGGTGCCGGCCTGGCCGAGTCGCAGCGGTAGTTCGTGGCGCACCTCGCCGACCTCGGGGCGGTAGAGCATCGCCCACTCGTGCATGCCGAAGCAGCCGAACTGCCCGGCCCGGCCCGCGGTGGCGCCCAGCAGGCCCTCAATCCACCCGGCCGCGGCCCGCCGCTTGGCCAGGAACGCCGGCCGGTCGAGCCCCACGCCGCGCACGACGACGCCGTCCCCGGTGCGGACGTCGACCTCGGTGTACAGCGGCCAGGTCAACCGCTCCCGGGCGGCGGCACCCAGCAGCACCGTGCCCACCCCGGGGTGCCAGCGCCGCAACCGGCCCGGCGTCTCGGAGTAGTAGGTGAAGAGGAAGTCCAGCACCGGGTGGGCGACGCCGGTGCGGCGCCGCTCGGCGTGCGGCGCGACCCAGCTGTCCATCCGCCGCTGGTGCGCGGCCTCCCGCGCGGTCCACTCGGCCTCGGCCAGGGCCGTCGGGGCGGCGGTCAGCAGCACCCGACGAGCCTAACCGCGCGGCGGGTCGGCTCAGGAGTTGCCGGGGCGGGTCACCTCGTCGTCGCGCTGCGCGTCCTCGTCGGTGAGCAGGACGGTGTCCTGCTCACCGCCGTCGGGCCGGTCGTTGCCGGGCGTGCCGTCGATCAGGTTCTCGCTGGACGGCGCGTTGGCGGAGTCCAGGGACTCGCCGTAGCCGGTGCGGCTGCTCTCGGTCATGGTCGCTCCTCCTGGTGGGTCAGTGGTCGAGCGAGTTGGTGGCGTGCTCGTCGAGCTCGGGCTGCGCCGACGTCCGGGCCGGCTGGTCACCGGAGGACCTGTCGCGCTCGATCGCCTCGTCCGCGGTGAGCGGGACGTCGCCGAAGGAGTCGGTGCCGCTGTCGCCGTTGTCCCCGGTACCCGAGGCGGTCGGGACGTCCTGCTGGATGCGGCCGCTGCCGCCGGTCTCGGTCATGGCGCTCTCCTCGCGGTGGACGTCGTCGTCCGTGCCTTGCCCGGGGAGGGGGCGGACCATGCGCCGGCCTGTCAGTCCAGCCCCGGGCCGGCCTCGTGGCGGGGGTGGCCGGCGGTGCGCTCGCGCTGCTTCATCCGCGCCTCGAGGACGTGCCGGTCGCCGCCGGAGAGCTGGTCGCGGGCCTGCTGGTCGGCGGCGCGGAAGGCGGCCCAGTAGCTGGCGTCGAAGTCCTCGACCACCTGGAAGGTCCACCGGTCGGCGATCACGTTGCGGCCGACCAGGTCACGCTCGAAGGAGTCGGCGAGCTCGGTCCGCCCGCACGCGCGGAACTCCTCGACGGCCTCCTGCAGCAGCCGGTCGGCCTTGCCGGTGAGCTGGTGGAACCCGTACAGGAGGCCGCGGGCCTGCTCGACGGTCTCCAGGGACTCGGAGAGCTTGCCCAGGGCGGAGACGACGCCGTCGTCCAGGTCGGGGCGGGAGCGGTCGGTCACGGACCCATCGTGCGGGCAGCGCCGCCGTCCCGCACGGCCGTGCGGTCCCTCAGCGGGCGCCGGCGGCGGCGGCGTCGTCGATGAGCCGCTCGGCGAGCTGGCGGCCGTGCGCGGCCGGCCCGTCGGGGCCCAGCAGCCCGCCGGAGAGCTGCATCCCGTCGATGATCAGGTGCACCTGGGCGGCGAGGTCCTCGGCGGCGTCGGGCACCAGCTCGCCGGCCAGCGAGAGCAGCCGCACGTGCAGCTCGTACTTGTAATCGGCCGCCGCGCTGCGGGCCGGGTGCTGCGGGTCGTCGTACTCGCTGCTGACGTTGGTGAACGGGCAGCCGCGGAAGCCGGCGCGGGTGACGTCCCGCTCGACGGCGTCGACCACCGACAGCAGCGCGGCGCGGGGGTCGCCCTGCAGCCGGATGAGCTCGGCGTCGATGGAGGACAGCACGGTGGCGGCCTTGCGCGAGAGGTAGGCGCCGACCAGGTCGTCCTTGCTCTTGAAGAGCCGGTAGACGGTCATCTTGCCCAGCCCGGTCTCCCGGACGAGCTCGTCCATGCCGACGCTGCGCGAGCTGCGGGCGGAGAACAGGCGCTCGGCGGTGTCCAGGACGATCTCCTGGCGCTCGGCGCGCGAGCGGCGGGCCGGGGCGGCGTCCTCGGTGAGGTGCAGAGGCAGTGCTGCGGCAGTCACGGGACCGATCGTGCAGCACCCCGTGACGGAGCGGTTCGCGGCACGCCGACGTGTCGGATCGACTGCGCCCGCCGCCGGTACAGGTGGGGTGACCTGGGGTTTCGGGTGTTCAGTGAGGCAGGTGTGACTGCCCGGCGACCCGCCTCGGGATGCCGGGCGACGGGGGTGGACGGCGGGGCTGCGGCCGGCCGGACGGGTGGGTCAGGCGCGACGCGTGCGGCGGGGGTTGGCCAGCATGCGGGACACCGCGCCGGCCGTGGGCTGCTGCTCGGCCTCGGTCGGGCGGCTGGGGGTCTCGTCGTTCGGCCGGTTGTCCTGGTCCTGTGGCATGAGCTCCACCTTTCCCGGTCGTCATCGTGAGCGGAACCGCTCCGGCCCTGCGCACCCCATCGGGTGATGAGACGTCTATCACGAATTGTCCGCGGCGGACAGTCGAGCGGTCATCGGGGAGGTGGGCGGTGCGCCGGCCGCTCGTCGGGACCGTGCGCTCGCCCCGGCCCCGGTTGCATGCGACCGTCGGGCGGTGACCTCCCCCGGGCAGGACGAGCGACCGGCCGCCGGCCGCGGCGTCGACCCCGCGCGGCTCGCGCGCGGCACGCAACCCGGGCCCGGGCGCACCTCGGTACGGCCGCCGACCGCCCCGCCGCGCCGTCGCCCGGACCGCCCGGCGCCGGGCCGGGACGAGCCTGCGGCCCCGGACCGCCCTGAGCCCGCGGGGCCGGCGTCGCCGACACCGGCCCCTGCAGCGGAGCGGGACGTCAGGCGCCGGTGATGCGGCTGTCGGGGTCGACCCCCTCGGCGCCGGCCTCGGCGCCCTCCGCCGGCTGACCCGGGTGCGGGGTGCGTCCGTTCTCCGTGACGTCGTCCGACGTCGGCTGGCCCTCGGCGGGCTCTTCGGGGTGCGGGGTGCGTCCACTGGTCTCGGTCATGCCCGACCTCGTGCCCCGGGTCGCTGACCGGCAACCATCAGCGGACGGCGGCGGCCGCCGGCGTGCGGGGCAGCAGCGCGCACACCGCGTCGTCGTCGGGCAGTGCGCTGCGGGCGCCGGGGCCGGTGGTCGACAGCGCGGCCGCGGTGACCGCGTAGCGCACCGCGTCGGCCAGGGGCCGGTCGCGGTCCAGGGCGCTGCTCAGCGCCCCGCAGAAGCAGTCGCCGGCGCCCGTGGTGTCGACCGGGGTGACCGGCGGCGGGGCCTGCAGCAGCGGCGGCTCCTCGCCGGTGACGACCAGCGCGCCCCGCTCCCCGAGGGTGACCACCACCGACGGCGCCAGGCCGCGGGCGAGGTCGGCCAGCTCGGCCGGGGTGCGCTCGCCGGGCTCGGCGCCGGCCAGCCGGACGAGCTCGTGCTCGTTGGGCACCAGGACGTCGACCCGGGCGAGCAGCTCGTCGGGCAGCGGCCGGGGCGGGGCCGGGTTGAGCACGACGGTGCCCCGGGTGGCGGCGGCCGCGGCCTGCACGGTGGCCAGCGGGACCTCCAGCTGCAGCAGCAGCACGCCGGCCCGGTGCACCGGCTCCACGTCGACGTCGGTGGCGGTGAGCCGGGCGTTGGCCCCGGGCACCACCACGATCAGGTTCTCGCCGCCCGCGGCCTCCACCGGGATCGTCGCCGTCCCGGTCGGGGCGCCGTCGGTGCGCTGCACCCGGCCCACGTTGACCCCGGCGTCGGCCAGCGCGGCCAGCTGCCGGCCCGCCGCGGGGTCGGCCCCCACGCGGCCGACCATGTGCACGCCCGCGCCGAGCCGGCCCGCAGCGGCGGCCTGGTTGGCGCCCTTGCCGCCGGGCAGGACGGCGACGGCCGAGCCGACCACGGTCTCGCCCCGCCCGGGGAGGCGGTCGACGGTCACCACGACGTCCTCGTTGAGGCTGCCGACCACGGTCACGGACACGGGGGCCTCCTGGTGATCACCACGGCAGCAGCCTAGAGAGGCCGGTCAGCCGGTCACCGACGTGCGACGGCGCAACGGCAGCAGGTACCAGGTCACCAGACCCAGCCCTGCGATCACCGCACAGGTGGTCACCGCGGGCCAGCGGCCGAGCACCACGTCCAGCACGAGCAGCACCGCGCTGCTGATCCCCACCAGCAGCAGGAGGAGGCCGATCACCAGGGCGCGGTCGGCGTACGCCACGATCGCTGCCTTCTGCTGCTGCCGGAACAGCATGCGGTGGAAGGAGACCGGGGCGACCAGGCACACGGTCGCTCCGGCGACGCTGATCATCGTCACCGCGTAGACCGTGGTGCCGAAGGTGGTCAGCTCGGAGAAGCGGGACTGGAAGGGCAGCGTCAGCAGAAAGGCGAACAGCACCTGCACCCCGGTGATCGCGACGCGCATCTCCTGCAGGACCTCGTTGACGTTGCGGTCCAGCACCTCGTCCGGGCTCTCACCGCGGGCCCGGGCGGTCCGCCGGGGATCGTCCGGTTTCTGCTCCACCCCGTCGAGGTACCGCAGGGCAGGTCGATCAACACCCAGGAGGCACCACGTGGCCGAGGACGCCGACACGATCCGCCGCGAGTTCGGCGAGGCGGTGAACATGACCGCCGGTGAGCTGGAGAAGTGGCTGGCCACCGAGGAGTCGCAATCGGTCGGGCAGAAGAAGGACGGGGCGGCGGAGTCGACCGGCCACGAGTCCGGACGCCGGATCGTCGAGCTGCTGCACACGAAGAAGGCCGACCTCGGCGACGACGACCTGGCGCACATGCGCAAGGTGCACGGCTACGTCCAGCGGCACCTGGCCCAGGAGCCCGAGCACGAGGACGTCGAGACCTCGAAGTGGCGGTACAGCCTGATGAACTGGGGCCACGACCCCCTGAAGAAGAAGTAGCGGGGCGCGGGTGCAGCTCAACGACCCGGCCCAGTACGACGAGCTGGTCGACCAGTGGTGGGATCCGCACGGCGGCTTCGCGATGCTGCAGTGGATCGCGGCCTCGCGCGCCGGGCACGTCCCGCCGGCGGGTCGGCCGGGCGCGCTGCTGGTCGACCTCGCGTGCGGCGGCGGGCTGATGGCCCCGCACGTGGCCCGGCTGGGCTACCGGCACGTCGGGGTGGACATCGGGGCCGCCGGCCTGACCACGGCCCGCGAGCACGGCGTGACCGTGGTCCGCGGGTCGGTGCTCGCCGTCCCGCTCGCCGACGGCTGCGCCGACGTCGTCACGGCGGGGGAGATCCTCGAGCACGTCGAGGACCCCGGGCAGGTCCTCGCCGAGAGCGCCCGGCTGCTGAAGCCCGGCGGCGTGCTCGTCATCGACTCCATCGCCGGCACCCGGCTGGCCGGGCTGGTCGCGGTGCGGATCGCCGAGCGGCTCCCCGGGGGCCCACCACCGGGGATCCACGACCCGGCGCTGCTCGTCGACCGCCGCGAGCTGCTGGCCACCGCCGACCGGGTGGGGCTGGACCTGCGGCTGGTGGGCCTGCGCCCCTCCGTGCGCGACCTGGTGGCCTGGCGGCGCGGCCGGCGCGACGTCGTCCGCATGCGTGCCATGCCCTACACCGGCATCCTGTTCGCCGGCTACGGCAGCAAGCGGGGCGCGACCGAACGGCACACCCCGGACTCCACACGTACGGTCGCCTCATGAGCGGAGCGGTGATCACCGGCGCGGGGCACGCGCTCCCGGCCACGTACACCCAGCGCGACGTCTGGGACGAGTTCTTCGCCGCGCAGTACGACGGCGTGCGTGCCGCCGAGCGCGTCTTCATGGCCGCCGGGGTGACCACCCGGCATGCGGTGGCGTACCCGGGCGACGAGGACCTCACCCGGTGGGGCACCGGCGCCCGGATGGAGCGCTACATCACCGAGGCGGTGCCGCTGGGCAAGCAGGCGGTCGCCGGTGCACTGGACGGCGCCGGGCTCGCGCCGGGCGACGTGGGGCTGTTCGCCGTCGCCACCTGCACCGGCTACGCCACCCCGGGGCTGGACATCCGGCTGGCCAGCGACCTGGGCATGTCGGTGGACGCGCAGCGGCTGCTGATCGGGCACATGGGCTGCTACGCCGCCCTGCCCGGGCTCGGCGCGGTCGGCGACTACGTGACCGCGCGGTCGAGGCCCGCGGTGCTGCTGTGCCTGGAGCTCACCAGCCTGCACGTGCAGCCGGCTCTGCCCGAGCTCGAGCAGGTCGTGACGCACTCGCTGTTCAGCGACGCCTCCGCCGCGGTCGTCATCGAGCCCGGCGCCGGGCGCGGGCGCCGGATCGCGGCCACGGTCGCCCGCACCGACCCCGCCACCGCCGACCACATGACCTGGGACGTCACCGACCTCGGCTTCCTGATGGGGCTCTCCCCGCGGGTCCCCGACGTGCTCGGCCGGCACGTCGGCGGCGTGGTCGAGGAGCTGCTGGCCACCGCGGACCTGCGGATCGAGGACGTCGCCGGCTGGGCCGTGCACCCGGGCGGGCCGCGGATCCTCGACGTCGTCCGGGACACCCTGGGCCTGGTCGAGGAGCAGATGACCGTCTCGCGCCGGGTGCTGGCCGAGCACGGCAACTGCTCCTCGGCGACCGTGCTGCTCGTCCTGGAGGAGCTCGGGGACGTCGACGGCCCGGTCGTCGCCCTCGCCTTCGGCCCCGGGCTGACCCTCTACGCCACCCTCCTGCTGCCTGCCTGAACCTCCAGGTCGGCCGGTGCGCGCGGCGAGGTGACCAGGAGCACACTCGGGCTCACATGCCCTCCGGTGCATGCACCGGTGGGCGAGTTCCCGGCCCGGCGGCGTTCCCAGGACAGAGGAGCTCCCAGGTGGCTGGCAACAGAGGCGTTGCGTACATCGAGCCGGGCAAGGTCGAGGTCCACGAGACCGACTACCCGAAGCTGGAACTGCTGGACGGTCCGGGGGTGAACCCGGCGAACGTGGGGCGCAAGCTGAACCACGGCGTGATCCTCAAGGTGGTCACCACCAACATCTGCGGCAGCGACCAGCACATGGTCCGCGGCCGCACGACCGCGCCGCCGAACCTGGTGCTGGGCCACGAGATCCTCGGCGAGGTCGTCGAGAAGGGTCCCGACGTCGAGTTCATCGAGGTCGGCGACATCTGCTCCGTGCCGTTCAACATCGCCTGCGGGCGCTGCCGCAACTGCAAGGAGGGCAAGACCGGCATCTGCCTCAACGTGAACCCGGCCCGCCCCGGCGCCGCCTACGGCTACGTGGACATGGGCGGCTGGGTCGGTGGGCAGGCCGAGTACGTGACGGTGCCCTACGCCGACTGGAACCTGCTCACGTTCCCCGACCGGGACCAGGCCCTGGAGAAGGTCCTGGACCTGACGATGCTGTCGGACATCTTCCCGACCGGGTTCCACGGCGCGGTCACCGCCGGGGTGCAGCCCGGGTCGACGGTCTACATCGCCGGCGCCGGCCCCGTCGGGCTCGCCGCAGCAGTCGGCGCCCAGCTGCTCGGCGCCGCGGTGGTCATCGTGTCCGACCTCAACGCCGACCGGCTGGCGCAGGCACGGAGCTTCGGCTGCGAGACCGTCGACGTCAGCAAGGGGTCCCCGCAGGACCAGATCGAGCAGATCCTCGGTGTGCCCGAGGTGGACGCCGCCGTCGACGCCGTGGGCTTCGAGGCCCGCGGCCACGGCGAGGGCGCCGGCACGGAGGCGCCGGCGACGGTGCTGAACTCGCTGATGGAGCTCACCGCGGCCGGCGGGTCGATCGGCATCCCCGGGCTCTACGTCACCGGTGACCCGGGCGGCATCGACGAGGCGGCCAAGGTCGGCGCGCTGTCGCTGTCGCTGGGCACCGGGTGGGCGAAGTCGATCTCGTTCACCACCGGCCAGTGCCCGGTGATGCGTTACAACCGGCAGCTCATGATGGCGATCCTGCACGACAAGGTGCAGATCGCGAAGGCGGTCAACGCCACCACCATCTCGCTGGACGAGGCGCCGCGGGGCTACGCCGAGTTCGACTCCGGCGCAGCCAAGAAGTACGTGATCGACCCGCACGGCATGGTCCCGAAGCGCGCCGCCTGACCGGGCAGCGCCGTCCATGTGCCTCCATGGCGCGTGGACGGCGCGGCCCGGCGTCAGTAGGTGCGGGATGGCCCCGTCACCAGAGCTCGCCGCGGCGCCAGTCGCAGACCAGCCGGGCGGTGGTGTCCAGCCCGGACGGCGTCGCCGGGGTGGGCAGCACGAAGACCGCCCCGGTCGAGGTGGGGACGACGCCGTCCGGGGTGAACGCGGCCAGCGGACCGGCCCACGGCAGCCATCCCCGCGCCGCGTACAGCCCGCGGCCGTCCTCGCTGGCCGACAGCGCGCCGAGCTCGTGGCCACCGGTCACCAGCCGCTCGACCTCGGTCATCACCGCGGTGCCCACACCCCGGCGACGCAGCGCGGCGGCCGTGGCGACCGCCTCGACGAACCCGGTGCGCACGGTGTGCGGGCCGGCGACGAGCTGCCGCTGGACGACCGCGGCGTGCCCGGCCAGCTCGCCGTCCACGGTGGCCAGCACGTGCAGCCCGCCGAGGGCGTGCGCCCAGGACTCCTCGTCGAACCGGCCGTCGTAGGCGGTGTCCAGGAAGGCGCGCAGCCGGTCCCGCTCGGCGGGGGAGAGGTCGGCCGTCGGCAGCGAGCGCACGGCCGGGGCGGAGGTCACCTGCTCACCCTCGCGTACCGGTGGAGGTCGCGCAGCGCGGCCCACGGCTCCGCTGACCTGCCTGGACGGCAGGAGCTGGGTGCGCGGGGGAGGCGGCCCGGCTGCTCGTGCGGCCCGACTCGGTTGCGTACTACATACTCCTGGTGACCGACGTGCGCGGGCTGGGCCACGGCCCACCCGGCGGCGGTGACCGGCCCATCTCCTGTCCGGACGCTGCCCGCTGCCACCCGAACCCGACCCGACCACGGACGACGTCCTGCTGGAGGCCCTGTGACACCGCTGCACCCCTCTCCGGGGCACCACGCATGACCGTGCCCCCGGTGCTGGAGGCGCGCGGCGTGGTCAAGTCCTTCGGCCACGTCGAGGTCCTGCGCGAGGTCGACTTCACCGCCCGTGCCGGTGAGGTGACCGCGCTGATCGGCGACAACGGCGCGGGCAAGAGCACGCTGATCAAGATCCTGTCCGGGGCGCTCCAGCGTGACGGCGGCGCGGTGCTCATCGACGGCGAGCCGGTGCAGATGGGGTCGCCCACCCGCGCCCGCGAGCTCGGCATCGAGACCGTCTACCAGGACCTGGCGCTCGCCCCCGAGCTCGGGCCGGCCGAGAACGCGTTCGCCGGCCGGGAACTGCTGCGGCCCGGGCTGGCCGGCCGGCTCGGCATGCTGGACAAGAAGACGATGCGGGCCCGGGCCGAGGAGGCGTTCACCTCCATGGGCACCGACGTCAAGGACCTCGACGCACCTGTCGGGGCGCTGTCCGGTGGTCAGCGGCAGAGCGTGGCCATCTGCCGTGCGGTGATGTGGGCCCGCCGGGTCGTGATCATGGACGAGCCCACCGCCGCCCTGGGTGTGCGCCAGACGGGCAAGGTCGTCGAGCTCGTGCGCCGAGTCGCCAGCACCGGCGTGGCCGTCGTCCTGATCACCCACAACATGCCCGAGGTGCTCGAGGCGGCCGACCGCGTGCAGGTGCTGCGCCTGGGCCGGCGGGTCGCCGACCTGGAGGCGCGCACCGCCACCATCGAGCAGCTGGTCGGGGCCATGACCGGCGCGCTGGACGAGCGGCCCGGCACCCGGGACGAGCAGCTGTGAGCGCCATCGACCCGGCCGAGGCGCCGGACGCCGCCCGCACCGGCGTGGTGTCCTCGCCGCGGCGGTGGCGGCGGCTCCTCGCCTCCTCGCCCGCCTACATGACCGGCGTGCTGCTGGTGCTGGTCCTGGTGTTCTCCTTCGCCGCGCCCGACTCCTTCCCCACCCCGGTGACGCTGCGCAACGTGCTCACCGACATGGCGGTGCTGCTGGTCATGGCCGTCGGCGCGACGTTCGTGCTGGTCGCCGCCGGGTTCGACATCTCGATCGGCTCGGTGCTCGTCTTCTCCGGCGTCTGCGCGGCCAAGGTCATGGCGGCCAGCGGCGGGGACGGCCCCGGCACCGTGGTGCTCGGCGCCGTCACCGCGCTGCTCGCCGGGGCGGCCTGGGGTGCGGTGAACGGGCTGGTCATCTCCAAGCTCAAGGTGCCCGCACTGATCACCACGCTGGGCTCGATGGGCGCGGCCCTGGGCGCTGCGCTCCTGATCAGCAACGGCACCGACGTGCGCACCGTGCCCAAGGGGCTCATCAGCGTGGCCACCGACCGGCCGCTGGGCGTCAGCTGGCTGGTGTGGATCGCCGCGCTGGTCGCGCTGATCGGCGGCTTCGTCCTCTCGCAGACCCGGTTCGGCCGGCACACGCAGCTGATCGGGTCCAACCAGGAGTCCGCCCGGCGGGCCGGCGTCGACGTCGACCGGCACACCTTCTGGCTGTACACCGCCAACGGCACGCTGGCCGGGCTGGCCGGGCTGCTGTCCCTCACCCGCTTCGCCACCACCACGATCAGCGGCCACACCAGCGACGGGCTCGAGGTCATCACCGGCGTCGTCCTCGGCGGCACCAGCCTCTTCGGCGGGGTCGGCACGGTGATCGGCACGGTGATCGGCATGGCCATCCCCACGGTGCTCAACAACGGCTTCATCCAGCTCAACGTCCAGCCGTTCTGGCAGGAGGTCGCCATCGGCATCGTCCTGGTGGTGGCCGTCTACCTCGACCAGCTCAAGCGCCGCCGGCGCGACCAGGCCTGACCCCCATGCACGCACCCCCTCGAACCCCTGGAGCCCCCGTGCACCGCATCCCCGTGATCGCCGTCCTCGCCGCGTCCGCCCTCGTCCTCGCCGCCTGCGGCGGTGACAGCGGGTCCGGCGAGGCCGCCGGCGGCGACGAGGCGCTGTCCGTCGTCTACGTCCCCGGCCTGACCGGCAACCCCTTCTACAGCACCGTCGGCTGCGGCGGTCGGGACCGTGCGCAGGAGCTCGGCATCGACTTCAGCGTCCAGGGCTCGCCGACCTTCGACGTCGCCGCCCAGACCTCGGTGGTGAACGCGATCGTCGCCAACGCCCCCGACGCGATCATGATCTCGGTGACCGACGCGACGGCGATGGCCGTGCCGCTCACCGAGGCCAAGGACGCCGGCGTCGACATCATCACCATCGACGGCGACCTGGAGGACACCTCCATCGGCAGCGCGAACATCCAGTCCGACAACCTCGAGGGCGGGCGGCTGGCCGCCGAGAACCTCGCCGAGCTCATCGGCGGGCAGGGCGAGGTGCTGGCCATCAACCAGACGCCGGGCAACCCGATCGGCGAGCTGCGCGAGCAGGGCTTCGCCGAGGGCCTGAAGGCCTTCCCGGGCATCACCTACCTGGGCGTGCAGTACGACGAGAACGCGACCGCCACCGCAGCGTCCATCGCCTCGGGTGCGGCGTCGTCGAACCCGGCCCTCAAGGGCATCTACACGATGGCCACCAACAGCACCGAGGGGGCGATCACCGGGGTGCGCGAGGCCGGCCGCACCGGTGACGTAAAGGTCATCGGCTACGACACCTCCGAGCCGATCATCCAGGCGCTCGAGGACGGCGCCGTCGACGGCGTCATCGTGCAGTACCCGTACCGCGAGGGCGCCCTGGGCGTCGAGGCCGCGGTCGCGCTGTCGGAGGACGAGCAGGTCGAGCGCAACCAGACCGTGCCGTTCGTCTTCGCCACGCCGGAGAACTACTCCACGGACGAGGTCCAGGAGTACCTCTACAAGGTCGACTGCTGACGTGACGGCTGCGGCTCCGTGGTGGCGGACCGCCGCCGTCTACCAGGTGCTGCCACGCAGCTTCGCGGACGGGGACGGGGTCGGCGACCTCGCCGGGCTGCGGGCCCGGCTGCCGTACCTGGCCGGGCTCGGCGTGGACGCGGTGTGGGTGACCCCCTGGTACCCCTCGCCGATGGTCGACAACGGCTACGACGTCGCCGACTACCGGGACGTCGATGCCGCGCTCGGTGGCCTGGCGGAGGCCGAGGCGTTCGTCCGGGAGGCCCACGGGCTGGGCCTGCGGGTGCTGGTCGACATCGTGCCCAACCACACCTCCGACGCCCACGCCTGGTTCCGCGCCGCGCTCTCCGGTGACGCGCAGGCCCGCGCGCGCTACCTGTTCCGCCCCGGACGGGGCGCGGACGGCGCGCTGCCGCCCAACGACTGGGAGAGCTGCTTCGGCGGACCGTCGTGGACCCGCACGACCGACCCCGACGGCCGGCCGGAAGAGTGGTACCTGCACTCCTTCGCCCCCGAGCAACCCGACCTGGACTGGCGCAACCCCGAGGTCCGCGCCGAGTTCACCGACGTCCTGCGGTTCTGGTTCGACCGCGGCGTCGACGGCTTCCGGGTGGACGTCGCCCACGGGCTGGTCAAGGAGCAGGGCCTGCCCGACGGCCTGGGCCGCGACCGGCGCACCGAGGAGCACCCGGGCTGGGACCAGGACGAGGTGCACGAGGTGTACCGCGAGTGGCGCCAGGTCGCCGACTCCTACGACCCGCCGCGGGTGTTCGTCGCCGAGGCGTGGGTGGCCCGGCCCGAGCGGCTGCCGCTGTACCTGCGGCCCGACGAGCTGCACATGGCGTTCGAGTTCGAGCCGCTGCACGTGGCCTGGCGGGAGGGCCCGTGGCGCCGCGTCGTCGAGCGCGGGCTGGCCACCGCCGCGCTCACCGGTGCGCCGAGCGCCTGGGCGCTGACCAACCACGACGTGGTGCGGCAGGTGACCCGGTACGCCCGCACGCAGTGGCCCGAGCGCGGGTCGAACGAGTCCGAGCGGGCCCGCTGGGGCACCGAGGCGCCCGACCTCGCGCTGGGCCGGGTCCGGGCGCGGGCGGCCGCGCTGCTCACCACAGCGCTCCCCGGCCTGGTCTACGTGTACGAGGGGGAGGAGCTCGGCCTCGAGGAGGTCGAGGACATCCCTGCCGAGCGCCGGCTCGACCCGATCCACACCCGGTCCGGCGGCCGGGACCCGGGCCGGGACGGGTCCCGCGTGCCGCTGCCCTGGTCGGGGGACCGGCCGCCGTACGGGTTCTCCTCGGGCGGATCGGCGGAGCCCTGGCTGCCGCAGCCGCCGGGGTGGGGGCCGCACACCGTCGCCGCCCAGGAGCGCGACCCGGCCTCGACGCTGGCGCTGTACCGCCGCGCGCTCGCGCTGCGCCGCGAGGTGATGGCTGGGCCGCTGGCGTGGTCCGCGGCGCCCGACGGCGTGCTCGCCTTCACCCGCGGGACGACAGCGGTCTGGGTCAACTTCGGGCCCGCCGCCGTCGCGTTGCCGGCCGGGCTGCGCGTCGCGCTGCGCTCCGGCCCCGCACCGGAGGGGTCGCTGCCGGTCGACACCGCCGCCTGGCTCGTGCCCGACGAGGAGGGATCCCGATGAGGGTCGTGTGGAACGCGTTCAACGGCCGTTACGCCGACAACCCGCGGGCGCTGTACGAGGCCCTGCTGGCCCGCGGTGGCGGCGAGGAGCACGTGTGGCTCGCCGACCCACGGCACGCTGCGGCCTTCCCGCCGGACGCGGTGACCGTGCCGATCGGGACGCCGGCTGCGGTGGCGGCGCTGGAGTCCGCCGACGTCCTGGTGGCCAACACGCACATCCAGCTCGACCGGTGGCGCAAGAGGCCGGGCTCGACCTACCTGCAGACCTGGCACGGCACGCCGCTCAAGCGGATCCACCGCGACGCGGCCTGGCTGCCCCCGGACGACCTGCTGGCCGAGCTCGACGAGGACATCGCCCGCTGGGACCTGCTGATCAGCCCGAGCCCTGCGGCGACGGGTCTGCTGCGCTCGGCCTTCCGGTACACCGGCGAGGTGCTCGAGAGCGGCTACCCGCGCAACGACGTGCTGTCGGCCCCCGACCGGGACGCCCGCCGCGCCCGCGTCCGCGCCGCACTCGGCATCGAGCCCGGCGCGACCGCCGTCCTCTACGCCCCCACGTACCGGGACGACGAGGCCGAGCTCGGGGTCGACGCGCCGCTCGGGCTGGACGTCGCGGCGCTCGCGGACCAGCTGGGCGGGAACGCCGTCCTGCTGCTGCGGCTGCACTACTTCATGGGCCACCAGAGCCGCCCGGCCAGCGGTGGGCGGGTGCGGGACGTGTCCGGGCACCCGGACATCTCCGAGCTCTACCTGGCCGCCGACGTGCTGGTCACCGACTACTCGTCGTCGATGTTCGACTTCGCGGTGACGGGCAGGCCGATCGTGCTCTACGCCTACGACCTGGCGCACTACTCCGACCGGCTGCGCGGCTTCACCTTCGACCTGCGCACCGGTGCGCCCGGGCCGGTGCTGCTCGACCAGGGCGCGCTGACCGGGGCGCTGCTGGACCTGCCGGCGGTGGCCGCGGCGCACGCGGACGATCACGCCCGCTTCGTCGCACGGTGGTGCGCGCTGGAGGACGGCCACGCCAGCGAGCGGGTCCTGGCGGCGGTCTGGCCGGGCTGAGGCCCGCAAAGGGCCGGCCGGCCGAGGGGACGGAGAGCGGGTGACGAGAATCGAACTCGCACTGTCAGCTTGGGAAGCTGCTTCGTAAGGGGTGCTCCACCCCGAAGGCGCGATGGCGCAGCAGGCTGACTGACCGTGAGACACCGCCGTGGACTTCGTGTCACCTTCCCTACGGGCACGCGGCGGGCACGCATCGGGCGGCCCTTCATCTGGAAGGTCTGCCGATCCCGCGAACGCCCGTGATGCCGCTAGATGGATCTCAGCAATCCCTGTCAATCTGTCATGGTTGAAACATCCACCGCGCTGTTGGCCATGCAGGCAGACTGATGTAGACCTCGAGCCGGCCCCGCCACTGCTCAGCAAGCCAAACGAGCATGTCCGCATCGAGTAGGGGATCGAGCGTCCGACCGACTGTCTATAGTCGGTCTGTGGATGAAGAGGAGCGGTTCGGCGTCATACGCATGCGCGGCGGGCGGTATGAGCAGCCTGGCCTGCCCCTCGTTGGCGCCGCAGAACTTCGCCGCTATGAGCAACTAGTGCAACGCGTTGCTCGATCTCTATTCATGCGTGAGCATCCTAAGCGTAAGCGAGCTCCTCGGAACTTTGGGCAGTCGATTTCTCTTCGCTTGACCGCTATAGAGGAAGGCTGTGTGATTCCAGTCTTGAGCCGCACGAGTAGCGGCGAGGACACCCTGTTTCGATCGGGTGATTATCTCGAAGATGCCCGACGGTTAATTAATGATGCCCTTAGGGGATTCAACAGTGAGAGTCAGCAACTAGACCGAAAATTCCCTGTCGATTGTCTTCAAGAATTGGCCTCTTTTGGTCGAAGCTTCACAAAAGACGAGTTTGTGGAGTTCTCGGACAATGGTGAGAACGCGGCCATTTTTGACATTGGCGTCCGGCAGCGTATCCAACAGGTGTCGCGCCTCGAAAGCTTAGAGGTTGAGCTGCTTCTGCATGGCCAGGTAACTGGTCTTCGATCCGATCCTCAACGGTTCGACTTTCTCACCGGCGAGAGAAAGCTGACTGGGTCATACCTCGATCCAGCGACGTGGAGTGAGCTGCATGCCTTTGAGGGATTCGCGGAGCGGGCTCCAATGGTGGCGCTCTCGGTCGTCGCGCAGCAAGCGCGAAGTGGTGAAATCGTCCAAATCCAAGACGTGCTTGGGATAGAAGCCGCCCTGCCACCCGAGTGGGCTAGTCGACTCGAGACTCTTAGTCAACTGCGAGCGGGGTGGCTAACTCCGGACTCCCCCCCACCGGATGCTCGATCGATCGATCTTGCCGAGCAGCTTCTACTCGCTTGTGTCGATGAGGGAATAGGTAGGCCAGGAATCTTCCCGACTCCTGAGGGTGGGGTCCTCTTGGAGTGGTCCCTCGCGAATGTAGAGATCGACATCGAGTTCCCACCCAATAAAAACTTCGCGGAGGCCTCCTGGTTCCAGGAGGATGAAACTGGAGAAGGTTCCAAAGAGATCGATTCTGAAAATATCGACGCCTTGGTGGACTTCGTGCGGGAGGCTTGGGTATGAGCAGCAACTGGGTGGAGCTACAACCCGGCGAATCTATTGTCCCGGACGGGGGCGAAAAACTATGGCGCAACATCAATCCGGGCTGGATCGACGCTGGGGCTATAAGCAAGCAGGCTTTTCTCCCATTCCCCAAGGATGATTATCAGTTGTCTTGTGCTCGGTCAAGCAAGGTCGATGCGGCTGAGCACCATCGGGAATTCACGGAAGACTTCGGATTTGCATCCGTGGGCGTTTGGTCTGTCACCGCTAAAGATGTGAGCGAGGCTGAACTGCGGAGCATTGACGACAGTGAGGCCGGTTACGGTCAAGCCAAAAAGCCAGCTGGTCACGCTTACATTGACTATCGAAGTTGTGAAAGTGGCAACGCTAGAAAGAGGAGTGCCCGACACCTTCGCGAAGCGGCACATAAGGAGCACCCTTTGGAAGAGGGATAAAGGGCTCGCCGCGTTCGGTTCGATTCCTGTTGTGGTATGACGCCTTCGGGCTATTCCTGGCCGCACGCTGCAGGCGGTCGTGTAAGCCGCGCGAGCACGGTCGGAGGTCGCGCGCAGAGTGGTGCAGCACGACCGTTAGCAGTGTGTTGCGGTGGGCGGAGCTCGCCGCCTTGACGGAGTAGAGAAAGTCCTCACAGCTCACAGCTCACAGCTCACAGCTCGCAGCGGTTCGGCTGATCGGCGTGAGTAATGCCCTAAACACCTCGAGGCTTGCTGGAGGACTGAGCCGGTCGACTTGACCACCGGCGGCCGCGCGCGGGCGAACGGCCAGGCCGCCTATGACGCCCGGTGGGCATGTTGGGCCGCGCCCTTGCGTCCCAGTCGAACGCAAGAACGTTGAGCACTGTGGTCACACTGAGATGTATGCATGAGCAGCGCCCCAAGCCGAGGCAAGAGCGGATGGCTATACGGCGCCTGGGGCTGGCTTGCTACTGCGGCCGCACTCGCACTCTTGGTTGCGATGGTCTTGCTCTTCAATAACACGACTCAGGGATACCTGGCCTGTGGCATAACTGTTGTGCTCGTACTCTGGTTTCGAGCACTAGGCATGCAAGCGGAGCGACGTGAACGATCAGCACGCAAGAAGATGCAGCAGTACCTGGACTGAGCCATGCGCCCGGCGCGAGCTATCCGCGTGGCCTAATGCGCCCGGATAGGATGGCGGGCATGGAGTTGGCCATCGTCGGGCCTGGGGGTGCACCTCTGCCGTACGTCCTTATCGCACTGGGTGCGGTCATCGGCGCTTGGCTCTTCTTCAAATGGCAAGACCGGCGCAAGTGAGGTTCGACGACGAGCTAACCAAGCGTCAGCACGTCCGGGAACCACCGGTTCCGGTCATCATGCGATGAACCCTGGACCACGAGAGATCGCCGCGCCCGCTGTGGGGTCCCTAGTCCCAAGCGCCGAGGAATCGCATCAGTGAATAGACGCCCAGCATTGCCAATGCAACTATCAAGAAGAGAAGAAGGGCAAATCCGAAGTCAAACAAGCGGTCACGGATGGACCACCTAACGTCGACTGGCGGCTGAGGCTCCGGGAGCGAGTTCGTCAGCCACTCTGCGGCATGCGCCCGGGTGCAAAATGTCGCGCGGAGAAAATTGATGGTGCCATCCGGCCATCGTTCAACCTCGATAGCCATGGCGCCCACTCCGCCGTCAACATCATTGATGTCTCTACCGCAAAGGTCGCACGTCCAAGTCTCGTCGTCGTTGCTCACAGGGATTGAGGCTAGTGCCATGGATAGTCATGGAGCACAAGAGCTGGCTGAGCGGCACTTGGCAGACTCGCTGCCGCTACGTTGGCGGCATAGTCAGGGGGTCGCGGCGACGGCTGTCGAGTATGCGACGAGGGTCGGTTTGGACCTGGATCCTTTAGTGGCGGCTGCATGGCTACATGACCTTGGTTACGCGCCAACCATCAAGGATGCGGGTTTCCATCCTGTCGACGGGGCCCGGTATCTACGGCGGGAAGGGTGGCCGGATGAAGTGGTGAACCTGGTTGCCACCACAGCTGCTCGCGAATCGAGGCCGGGTTGCGAGGTCTCGCCAGTGAGCTTGCCGAGTTCGAGGATGTGCCAGGTCCCTACCGCGACGTTCTCTGGGCCAGCGACGCGACCACTGGGCCGGACGGAACGAGACTCGATGTGCGAAGTCGGGGTGCGAGGTCCTTGAGCGTTCTGGGTGTGAGAGTTTTGTAGGGCGCTGCATGCTGGCGATCGCCCCCGAGCTCGCAGCGGCGGTCGAGCGCGTGACACGGACGCCGTGAGGCATGACCTGTGCTCCCCGACCTGTGGGAGCACCTGGCCGCTACGTCGCCGACGACGCCGCCGCTCTCGTCCTCACGGGGCCGACCGAAGTCCACATCCGCCGCAGCGGGTTCCAGAAGCACTGGCGGGCGGTGATGGTCCACGCCCAGGTGACGGGCCTGCACTTCCACGATCTGCGGCACACCGGCAACACCCTGACCGCCCACGCCGGGGCGAACTTGTCGGACCTCATGACGCGCACGGGCCACTCGTCCACGCGGGCCGCTCGCATCTACCTGCACACCACGCCGGAGCGGGATCGCGCGGTCGCCACAACCCTGAATGCGTTGCTCACGGGGGCGGCGCCGCGCAGGGGATCGGGCACGTAGCGGGCACGCGGCCCTTCAGACGCCAGGAACGACAAAGGCCCAGACTCGGCTACTACGCCGTTGACCTGGGCCTTTGCTGTGGAGCGGGTGACGAGAATCGAACTCGCACTGTCAGCTTGGGAAGCTGATGTTCTACCATTGAACTACACCCGCGTCGGGCTCTCGCCCGTGACGAACAGCCTAGCAAGCCGCTGCTCGTCCCCGGGGA